>Ga0187892_10003246_pt1 | contig 30059 bp, 31 predicted proteins | sample MA1701073metaG_FD_139345 | JGI IMG/M metagenome (GOLD analysis project Ga0187892, IMG submission 139345) | Bio-ooze microbial communities from a basaltic lava cave in the Kipuka Kanohina Cave System on the Island of Hawaii, USA - MA170107-3 metaG ...
GACAAGTTGAGCTTGGCGCGTTGACTGACAAATGGCATAGATTCCTGCTCTGATTGAGTCGGAACCTAATATACAACAAAAATGCCTCTATTGCAACGTTAATTTGGAATCAAGCTACTAGGTGCAAAACTTAATGGAGTCACCGGATTAAAGGTCCAGAAAATAAGAGTTGAAGTAGCATACGGAGCAAAACAATGAGTGCAGCTTTCAAAAGGATAGAAAAGAGCCTTAAAGACGCAATTGCGTTTGCAGAAGGGAAAGACGTTAAAGCGAGAGTTTATAAACCATTTCAAGTTGATGTGAAGCGGGTGCGAAAAACGTTGGGATGACGCAAATTCAATTTTCCACTACTTTTGGCATCGGACTTGGCACATTGCGGCACTGGGAACGTGGTGATCGAGAGCCGAGGGGAGCGGCATTGGTTCTACTTAATATTTTGGAAAAAGAATCCCAAACCGTAATGAAAATTTTAGAACAACGAACTGCGCGAGCGATGAGTTCGTGATGGCCGATGGCCGTAGGCTTCACGAACGTGAGCGCCAACTCGAACGTTTTACCCCCTAATCCAAATACTCATACGCCTTCAGCGTCAGAAATTCGGCAAACTCTTTCTCCGTTACGAGCTGATCGAACAATTGCTTCGCCACGTCATACTTTCCGGCGGCAAAGCGCTTTTCTCCCGCCAGTGATTTGATCTTTTCCATCTCTTCAGCCAACAGTGCGCCATACAACGCCGGCGTGATTCGGCGGCCATCGTCGAGCGCTGCGTTGGGATGATGCAGCCATTGCCACACCTGCGAGCGGGAGATTTCCGCGGTGGCGGCGTCTTCCATCAAATTATAAATGCCCACCGCGCCGGCCCCGAGCAGCCATGATTCCAGATATTGAATTGCCACATTGATGTTGCCGCGCAATCCGGCCTCGGTAATGTGCCCGCCGGGAATGTTGAAATCGAGCAGATCGTTGGCCGCGACGCGCACTTCTTCGCGCCGGCGCTCTTTTTGGTGCGGCTTGTTTCCCAGAAGCTTGTCAAAAGGCTCGCGGGCCACGGCAACCAAATCCGGATGCGCCACCCAGGTGCCGTCAAAACCGTCACCGGATTCGCGCTCTTTGTCCTCGCGAACTTTGGCGAGCGCGCGGGCGTTGACCTCGGCGTCTTTCCGGCTCGGGATAAACGCCGCCATGCCGCCAATCGCGTGCGCGCCGCGGCGGTGGCACGTCTTCACCAGCAGCTCGGTATAAGCCCGCATGAACGGCACCGTCATCGTCACTTGCCCGCGATCGGGAAAAATAAAATCGGCCCGGCGACGGAATTTTTTGATGATGCTGAAAATATAATCCCACCGTCCGGCATTGAGGCCGGCGAGGTGATCGCGCAGCTCGTAGAGAATCTCTTCCATCTCAAACGCCGCCAAAATGGTTTCGATCAGCACCGTGGCTTTGATCGCGCCGACCGGCAGCCCCAGCTCTTGCTGCGCCATCACAAAAATTTCATTCCACAACCGCGCCTCGAGATGGCTCTCCAATTTGGGCAGATAAAAATACGGACCGGTGCTCTTGCCGATGAGCTTACAGGCATTGTGAAAAACGTACAAGCCAAAATCAAACAACGAGCCGGACATCGGCTGGCCGTCAACCAGCGCATGCTTTTCGCTGAGATGCCAGCCGCGCGGCCGCACCATCAATGTTGCGATCTGCTCGTTTAATTTATATTGCTTGCCTTCGGGACTCGCAAATGAAATGCTGCGATCAATCGCATCGCGCAAATTGAGGTGGCCCTGCATCATGTTCTGCCAGGTCGGCGAGTTGGCGTCTTCAAAATCGGCCATGAACACATTCGCGCCGGAATTGAGCGCGTTGATCATCATCTTCCGCTCGACCGGCCCGGTGATTTCGATGCGCCGGTTTTGCAGATCCGCCGGAATCGGCGCGACTTGCCACGAATCGTCATCGCGAATTTTTTTCGTCGCCGTTAGAAAATCCGGCCTCGCGCCGGCGTCGAGTGCCGCCTGCCGCTCGACGCGCTTCTGCAGCAAATGCTGACGGGTCTCGCGAAATTCGCGCTCCAGCTTGGCGATGAAACGCAAAGCCGGCGGGGTGAGAATGGCGGCAAATTCGGCAGAAACGGCTCCTTTAATTTCTATACTGTTTGGAATATGAGAAGTTGTCGGGTTATTCATAGAGAGTATCACTTTCACAAAGAAGAAACTGACTTATCGTACTAAAGTTATTTGATGTGTTATTCTCGCACCTTCTGGAAGTTCCAAGCCAGGATAATCTCCTGTTCTTCTGCCTCGTTCCATATAATCTTTGAATTCTTTATCAGCACGTTTACTTACTAGGATGACATTGACGATGTAGGGTTGATTTAGTGGTGAGTTTTCAGCTCCGAGATAAATGGGAGTTACAATCCACACATCACTTACTAAGTCGATATTGTTTTGAGGATATTGGTGATATCCCCCATGTGGTTGTACTGAAATCCAAAGTCGATAGCCAGAAGGAATACATGAGTTGATGCCACCGAGAGTGGTGACTCTTGTTTTAACAGTATCACCATTTAAGTGGCTGGTAATGAGTACTGCTGCCATCGAAGCAATCATTCGTTCAGCTACAGATGTGGCATTCTTACTAATCTGCTGTGCGGATGTCCCTTTTAAAGTCTCGGCGAGTTTCACGGTCGCTGTTTCAATCTCCGTCATCTGAACCTGGACAGCTAATGAATCGGATTGAATTATTCTTCCAGAGATTAGATAGTTGGCACTAGACATACGTCCAATCTTAAGAACCTGTTCGGGATCCATGAGCTGCCCAAGTCGTTGTACACGCTCGATTTCTCTGACTACTTCTGGAAAATTATGATAAGCAAAAACCTCAAGATCTGATTGACATTTAACGAACGGCTGCTTCATGGCTTCAGGAAATTCAGTAGCAAATCTTCTTAATTGATCTTGGTCCTCATCAATTTGGAACGGCGGAAAAACGACACGTAATTTAGGCTTTAGTAATACATTTAATTTTGATTCTGAAAGCCGACTACGAGGATTGATCGCTTTGGTCCAACTAAAGAAATCGGGGCACGAAACGCGAATCTCCGTACCAGATTCCGGTATTAGAACGTTTGAGAAGAAAAATTCACCATCACTGTCAGACTTTACTTTACTACTGTCGATGGAAATGGAGGCCCCTGCAACACCAGTAAGCGTTCTTCTATTTATGATTCGTCCTTCAAGAGTAATATTACGCGCTTCTACCTGCTGAGTTTCTTGTGTTGCCTGAGAGGGACCTAGATGTGTTGATCTGTCGGTACTTGCATTTGGCGATGCTTTTTCTTCCCCTAACAAACTCGAACTCGTATCTGGGGAAATAGAGGAACCCGTGTCTTCGGGCTTATTTATTCCCTCGGGGTTAGGCACCTTGTCTTTAAAAAAATACCACCATACGTTCGCAATAAACAGAATTATTAGGATTGAGACTAGCATCCCCCAAATGAGTTTTGATGTTCCAATCCTCGCATAAATAACCGCTCCAAAAGCTGTTGCCAACAAAGCCACAATTAAAAGAATCTGTATGGAATCACTCATAAAAAACCTCACTCCATGACTTGAACATGGACATCAAATTAAAAGCATAACTGAAAAGTCGACGTTCATTAAAAATTACCTAACAAATTAATTAAATTGGATCAATAAAATCCAAAGGTTTCAATAACTCAGCTTGAAATCGTTACTTCGATTTACGCTCTTTATGCTCAACTTCTTTTAATATAGAACCAAGCTCTGCTATGATCTCCTGGAATGCTGAATCATAAATCACCTTGGCTGCCCGTAAGAGATCTTGTTGCACACTCGCCATTTCTTCATCAAAGTTTTCTTCTCGTATATCTGCAAGATGTTTCCTATACATTCGTCCTGTCTCTATGAGGGTTTTCATTTTGTCATCCTTCGCCTTAAGACCAACTTTTTGCAGGATCAGGTTACGCTGGGAGTCAAGTTCATGCTCAATTTTCTCGAAGTCATTTTCCACGCGAATAAGTTCAATCTTTTTGGCAGCGGAAAGTTTTTGAGAAAAAATATCAATTTGTGCATTAAGATTTGCTTTTGCAGCTTCTAGCTTTGCCAGCTCTTCCAATGAACTGACTTTCCATTTGTCCATTATCGCGAGATCTTTTTTACTAACCCCTGAATAACCTGTTTCAATACTGGAAAGTACGGTATCCGCTGTGACCTGTTCATCGGAACTAGCTTCTTGAGTGTAAGTGTAAGAGTCGCTCTCAACTTTAGAAATCTCACTTTCGGATCTAGTTAATTCCTGATTGGAAGAAATATCGATCTTAACTTTGACGCCTAGTAACGAAAGAAAATTTTTCCCTCCCTGAGTAAGTATTGTAAATCTTTTGTTGACTGTGATAAAACCCGCTTGCATCAAGAGATGAACGTCCGGAAAATCTGCTTCCGCAGATAAACGATCTATTTGTAATTTGTGGGTTAGCTGCAGAAGCAGCGACATAGCACGATCGCTTTGTAAGATAAGCGCTTCGTTTTTATAAATCTTGTATGTCTCAAGCGCAGATAAAGCCATGAGCTTATACCTTATTTTCTTAGTCTACGACGCAAATATTCAGCAAATTGAAAATTTTCAATTTGCTGATCAAGTGCATGACAAATATCAGTTGCTTCCATTTGGGTATCAGGCAATTTTAGTATTTCTCCTTTAAAACGTTGCCATTTAACTGCAGAAAGACCCTTCATTATATTACTCCACATTGATTCACTAAGTACTACAAGCGCCTTGCTAGCATATCTTTTAGACGCGAATAAAATTTTTTCCACTTCTGTTTGACTGCCCCTTGATCCGTATAAAACAACGATGAGGTTGGCAGCCTCTGCATGAAGTATTTCGTCTAACTCAGGATCAGAAGGTGGCGGAATTTCTCCTTCTCTATAAAGTTCTTCGCTGAATTTTGCCGAATGACCATTTTGTGCTAAATGGTTCTTTATGGAGAGGCGCAAATTATAACCCGAACCATCTTCAGCAGAAGGCCCCCAAAGCAAAATATCGAATGATATCTGACGTGCTTTTTTTCGATGCTCGTCAATTTGATTCCAAGACACGATATCTCTATAAGAATAAATGGTTCTTGCCTTTCCAAACCTTGCGTAGGCAACAACAACTAAAAGAGTCATTGCCAACAAGGCCAGAATTAAAAGAATTTGCATGGGATTGAAAAATGCATTCATAAAAACCGTTACTTTCTGACTGAACGACTACTATAAAATTCGAGGCATACATAAGAATTCAGCTTTTGAATAATCACAAATAATGCAAAGCTTCTTTCTTTGAATTTGTCACAAAATCGACTTCACAGCTACGCCTCTACTGGTGTAACCGAAAAGTCGATTTTTGTGAAAACTAATCTTACATGTGAGTAAGAATGGTTGATATTTTCGGTAACACCAACAGTTAATGACGCTTGCCAAACATTTCATCAGCCTCTTTACGATCTTTTTGTGCAACCCCTTTCAATATGGAGCCCAGTTCAGCCATGTTCTCATCAAACGTCGATTCATAAATCGTTTTGGCTGCCCGCAAAAGCTTTTCTTTTACAAATTCCAATTCTCCCTCAAATTTTTCTTCCGCAATCTCTTTCAGATGTTTTCTATACATTCGACTAGTCTTTATTAGTGTTTGCATCTGATCATCCTTCGCTTTGAGACCAACCCCTTGTAGTATTATCGCACGTTGAGACTCAAGCTCATGCTCCATCTTCAAGAGTTGGTTCTCCACTCGAATCAGTTCAATTTTCTTAGCCGCAGAAAGCTTTTGAGCAAAAACATCAACTTGAGCAGAAAGTTTTGATTTTGCCACTTGGAGCTTTGCCAAACCTTCCAGTGAACTGACTTTCCATTTATCCATTATGGCTAGATCCCTTTTAGTGACCCCTGCAAATTCAGCAGCCATAATAGATTGTATTTCTTCCGCAGTAACTTCTTCGACGGAATCATCTTCCTGAGTATTACCCTTAACTGTTGGGGTTAGGGACTCGAGATATTCATCATTGTTATTCTGTTGATTCATTTTGCAGTTCCTTTCGATTTAAGGATGATTTGACAACTTTTAACTTTTGGAAATTAGCCATGTAGGCTGCATCGATTTTTCCAAGAACTTCAGTGAATTGATTTGCAAGCTGATCTCTTCTATTGTTTTTTTCACAACTGTCGATCCCCATGCACTCTAATTCCTCGCATTTCTTTTTAAAAGCGGAGATGAGTTTCTTGCACTGAATCATATAGACCCCCCACATGTTACCCATCGGCCCAATATGCGAAGATTTCAACGTCACCAGGTATTTGTCTTCAGCTATCCTTATTCGCTGTTTGAATTTTTTAATCTGAGACTTTGGTAAATAGATATTCCTTGAAACGAAACTCTCTGATCGAAAATAACGAAACCAGTAAAATCGATTAGGGATATAAAGCTCTCCTTTGACCAATAATACGAAAAAACGAACGACGCCTTTCAAACTCCACCTTTGATTATCAGAACGAAAAACCGGGAAGTAACCCGTCCTTACACGTATATGGGCGACAAACAGGTCGAATAGCGACGCCATCATCTGCAATTCATCTGTATTGTATCTTTTCTTTTCTTGAATTCCAACAAATTCAATGAAGCGCTTGCATATATAATCGCAATGCCGGTAATATGAGAGCACAAAGGCTTCCTCATACCCCATGCGTATTCCGAAAAATCTTTGAAATAAGATGGCAATCAGTTTAGCCTGGAGTTCTCTGGCTGAACGATTGCTAAAATAATTCTGATCGGGAAGATGAGCTTTTTGCATGGATGCCGTCTCCGGAACCATTTACTGGAATCCCGTTGACTATTTTTTTACATTGCGCGCGAAATTGAGCGATCAACTCATCGCTTTGCTTGCGAAAATTATGGACGATCTCTTTATGTTTTCGCATGTGAAACATCAACTTAATACGCTGTATCAAAGTGAAGTAAACAAAATACACTTCGAATAATAACTTACGCATGATTGACAGTAACCCGCGATTAAACAGATTGGCATGGACTAAAAAACGACATAAAACAGTTTTTTGAGATTATTAACTCCGCTTATGAACTCAGACACCTTGGTATTTTCACCTGCCTTTACCAAAACAGTTGCAACGCATATTTTTTTCCGCTTAAATTCGAGATACTTCGCATATCTTTTTTTTAGGCTTTCCAAATCCAGAGTATCGCCACGAACTGAAAAATTGTGGACAGATAAAACAGTTATTTCAGCAAGGTAGCCGTTTTGCATGCCTACTTGATCACACCTGGGGAGTATTGAGCTGGCCAAAGAATCCTTAAGAGCTTCCAGAGTGCCTTGAAGGATTTTTACAGAGTCTTGTAAGGTGTTCACCTGGTTCTCCAAATGATTTTTGGTCTTCTGAAATTCAGCTCTTTCGCTCATCAAGGCGTTGGGGAATATATAAACTCCGGTTCCCATGACGGCGAGTAGAACAAATAACAGTTCCAACAAAGAAAAAAAAGTTATTCTTTGATTTTGATCGAGCAAGTCATCCTCCATCCATTTGAATTCTATCTCTTCCAAACCTCGTTAGGATCTCTCAATTCAGCCAAATTTTTTTGAATAAATCGGACGGTCAAAATCAATTCAGTTTGAAGCTGCTTAAATACCTGATCGATATTATTGCGAAGCGCTTCGGATTCGACTTGGCTTAACTCAAGAAACTTTTTATTGATCAAATCCATGAACTTTTGTAATGTTTCGTCCAAAAAGCTGCTCAAATCCTGATTTGCTTTCATTTTGGAGTTTATATCAGCCAACTGATTGCTTAGGTTCTTGGCTGATTCTACCACACTACTCAGATTGTCTCTTGTTTTATTCAGATTCACGGCGTATGATTTCGTTGCTTCCGAAGCCGACCTAAAATCTTCAATCAGATGCTTGCCATCATGCGCCATTTCTGAATTTAAATTCTTGAGTTCATTTGCCAAATTTTTGAGTTCCACGAGGATTGCCGAAGATTTATCAGAGAATGCCTTGGTCAAACCTTCATAGTCATCTCTCGATTTTTTCGTAAACTCTATGTCCTTATTTCTGGCCTCTAAAAACTTATCAATGGATAAGCGCATGAGATTGTGTGATTGCATAAATTGATTGTAGGCATGCTCTAAACCTTCAGTATAACTCTTTGGCTTAAAACCATCTTCATCAACATCATGCCCAAAGAGATCTTTCACAGCTATACGCGCAAGGATTCCTACGACAGGCGTCCACAGCGCAACTCCCATATTTCTGACAAATATTTGTATCGTGAACACAATGTCTTCGCCGGGATTGAGGCCAGTCAACAACTTCAAAATACCCAGAAGAGTAAACATGAATCCAACAAAATAGATTGAATCCGCATATCGTCCAAGAGTAGTCGGATCGTCATGATGCATTATTACGATTATAAAAGCATATAAAATAACAATAGCAATTTGAAGATATGGAACAAACAGAGCAAATTCTACTGTTATCCATCCTGCCAATACTGCCGCAAAAAATGGAAAAGCATTGAAAAAACGACGACGCAAGTCCATGATTTCAATCCAAAGACGGTTTGGTTAAGTCACGAAACTCAGAAGGTAAAATGCTGCGTATCATCTTATCAGTAACCAACAACTGCTCTTGATAAATTTTTTGATCTTTGATCACCTCTAAAATATGGCGGCCTTTGACTAATGACACAGTTGCAGGAGCAGTGGCTACCCAAATTTTATCAATATAAATTACTGCACCATAATATTCATGAGGAACGACAATAGTGAGCGGAAAGCTTTGATTCTTTTCCAAAGTATCTCTTGGGGACTTCACTTTCAGCAAAACCTTATAAGTAGCCTTCTTCTGACCAGTCTCAAGTGCCACTTGTAACTGCTGAGACTCATATCCGTTTTTCTCAACTTCTAAAACATATGTACCGGGCTTGAACTTACCTATAACCATCACGCTGTCCTTGATGGTTCTGCTGAAAAAAGTCTTGTCAATTGAGATTCGAGCTTCATCAATATTACAGATGATAAGTAGATCAATTTTCTTAACTGAAAGCGGTTGACATACAGAATACTCTATAATAAGACCAATAATAACGACAACAACACTACCAACGGCAATCTTTCTAAGTATTTGCGATACCCTATAGGCGATGCCATTTTCAGTAAATTTAAAAAAAGAATTTATTTTACCCGAGCCTTTCATACCATTAAGCCTCTGAAAGATAAAACAAAAAAGTCCAAGCTTCACATACTAGCAGGATTTATAAATATGTGAACTTTGGACTTAAAAACTGGATCGAATTTTGTACTTTGCCTTCCATGGGCGCTTGGCTCCTCTCTACATCTACTCCTAAAACATCCTTGTATAACATAAAAAATGTAAAACAATCTTACAAAAATAACTGCAAAAAGTCAAGAAAATTCTGGTTTGACTTAAAAAAAAACGGTTAAAATAATCAAAAGCTGGCTCTAAAATTTATTTTAGCACGGTTTCGAATTGTTGCACTTCTGTTGATTCACTTAGCGCCGTCGTCGAGGCCAGGCCACCGCTGATCACCTGCGTCACGAGATCGAAATAACCCGTGCCGACTTCGCGTTGATGCTTGGTGGCAGTGTAGCCTTCAGCTTCCAACGCAAACTCGGCCTGTTGCATCTCAGAATAGGCCGACATGCCTCGTGCATGATAATCACAAGCCAGCGCGAACATGCTGAAATTCAGCGCGTGAAATCCCGCCAGCGTGACGAATTGGAATTTATAGCCCATTGCGCCCAGCTCTTCCTGAAATTTCGCAATCGTTCCGGCATCGAGTTTCTTCGCCCAGTTGAAAGACGGCGAGCAGTTGTAGGCGAGCAGCTTGCCGGGGAATTTTTCGTGAATCGCCTCGGCAAACGTGCGCGCCTCGTCCAAATCCGGCGTCGAGGTTTCGCACCAAATCAAATCGGCATACGGCGCATACGCCAAGCCGCGGCTGATGGCCGCTTCGAGTCCGCCCCGAAAAACGTAGAAGCCCTCGGTGGTGCGCTCGCCGGTGATAAATTCCTGATCGCGCGGGTCGATGTCGCTCGTCAAAAGTTTCGCGCTGTCAGCATCCGTGCGCGCGATGAGAATAGCCGGCACGTTCATCACGTCGCTGGCCAATCGCGCCGCAATGAGCGTGCGGATAAACTGACTCGTCGGCACCAAAACCTTGCCGCCCAGGTGGCCGCATTTTTTCTCGGAGGCGAGCTGGTCTTCAAGATGCACGCCCGCCACGCCGGCTTCGATCATCGCCTTCATCAATTCGTAGGCATTGAGCGGGCCGCCGAAACCGGCTTCGGCATCGGCGACGATCGGCGCCAGCCAGTGAACGCCGTTTTTGCCCTCGGCATGATGAATTTGATCGGCGCGCAGCAAGCAACGGTTGATTTTGCGAACGACTTCGGGAACGCTGTTGGCAGGGTAGAGGCTTTGGTCGGGATACATTTGTCCGGCGAGATTGGCGTCGGCGGCCACTTGCCAGCCGCTCAAATAAATCGCTTTCAAACCGGCTTTCACCTGCTGCATGGCTTGATTGCCGGTCAAAGCCCCCAGAGCCGGAACATAATCTTCGGTGTGCAGCAATTCCCACAATCTTTTGGCCCCCATCTCGGCGAGGCTGTATTTGATTTCGTATGAGCCACGAAGCTGCAGTACCTCGTCGGCGCGATAAGGGCGTATGAGGCCTTTCCAGCGCACATCAGTGGCCCAATTCTCGAGAAGCTGGCGCGAGTTCATCGTGAGTCTCCTTTCGTTTTGGGTGACGGGTGTTGCGTCGGATTGTGAGAAGAATATACCGAATCAATTCGATATTGTCAAGCGAAATTTCGCTAAAATTTTAATTTCGCTAATAGAGTAATAAATGAAATTATTTCGCTTTCTGCGAAAAAGCTTGCGCAGACACTCCAGCGTTGGCAAGCATGCGGGCGCCGGGCATAGCAATAACGGCAAAATGATTGATTGGCGCTAAGGCATGGGGTGTTCAAACTCAAAAAAATTCTGAAAGTTTAATCTCCCACCGATTGAAGAATCCCGCCGATGAAAGCTTTATCAGTGGGATTCCTCAATCAGCGGGTTTTTCAAGGCTGCTCAAAGAGCTTTCGTTTCTGCTTGTCTGAAAACGAGTATAGAAGCTTAACGGAAAAGTCTTTGTGGGATACGGTCTATACCATTTTCCGGCCATGCTTCTAGCCAAGAAAATTCTTGCGTTTGATTGGAATTTGTTGCATCTTCTGGTGCAGACTGTGAATGAGAAAATTTAACTTTTTGAATATCGGGGCCGCCAAATGAAAAAGCTGAATAACAAACAGGTTGAAGGAATATCTACGGCTTGGACAAATCTTGGAAATATTCTTTTTCTTGGTATTGGGGTTGGTCTCATTGCAACCGGATCAAAAGTTACTGCTCTGGCGTGGGTTTTAATTCTGTCGGGTTGGCTGTTTTGTCAAGTTGCTTCTATTCTTGTTTTGTCGTATTGGAGAAAAGAAGATGAATAGCACAATTGAATTATTCGCTTACACTCTTTTTATTGCGGGCATCGTCGGGATCATTTTCGCTATTTCGCTTCGCTGGTTTATATCGAAAGATTCAAAGAAAGAATAGCTGCTGGCTTATCTTATGCACGACCGCAAGCAGTTTAATAACCCCTCAATTCTCCTCGTTAACCCCTGGATCACCGATTTTGCCGCGTATGATTTCTGGCTGAAGCCGATGGGCTTGCTGTATCTTGCGGCGGTCTTGCGCGAGACGGGCTACTCGGTGCGTTTGGTCGATTGCATGGATCGCGCTCACCCGGAACTTTTGCGCTGGCAGGGCCTCGCCCAACCGATCAATCGGCGCTGGAGCACCGGAAAATTTCTTCGCGCGCCGATTCCCAAACCGGTGGTTTATCGCAGCATACCGCGCCATTACGCGCGCTACGGCATGCCGCCGGAGATTTTTGAAAACCTCTGCCGCCGTGACCCGCAGCCCGATGCCATTCTCGTCACCAGCGGCATGACGTATTGGTATCCCGGCGTGCAGATGACGATTGCAACATTGCGGCGATTATTTCCCAACACGCCGATTTTACTGGGCGGAATTTACGCCACGTTGTGCACGGAACATGCGCGGCAATCATCCGGCGCCGATCTCGTCGTGGCCGGCGAAGCGGAGTCCACCATTCACACGAAATTGCAAGCTGTATTAAACCATTCTGCAAATGAAAACGGCTCGATCAAATCCGGTTTTCAAACGCTTGACGAGTTGCCCTTTCCGGCCTTCGATCTTTATCCAAAGTTGCAATCTGCCGCCATCATGACTTCCCGCGGCTGTCCGTTGCGCTGCACGTTTTGCGCCTCGAATATCGTTTCAGGAAAATACCGCTGGCGGAGTATCGACGGCGTCATCGCCGAGCTTGACTGGCTGCATCGGGGCTTGGGCGTGAATGAATTTGCGTTTTATGACGACGCTTTGTTGACCAATCGCGACCGCCATTTTTTGCCGATCTGTGAAAAGATTCTCCAACATAAAATTGCCGCGACATTTCACACGCCGAACGGTTTGCAAGCCAAGTTTATTGACGCCACAACGGCCAAATTGATGCATCAAACCGGATTCAAAACCATTCGCCTCGCCTACGAAAGCGGCAGCGAAGAGCGGCAGCGCGACATGAGCAAAAAAGTGAGCAATGAGAGCTTTGCGCGCGCCGTCGCCAATTTGTACGCCGCCGGTTTCGGCCCCGGCGAGCTTGACGCCTACGTGATGATGGCCTTGCCCGATCAACCGATTCACGAAATTCTGTGGAGCATGGCCTACGTTCATGCGCTCGGCGTCGGCATCCGGCTCGCCGCGTTCTCGCCGATCCCAGGAACGGTTGAATACGAACGCGCCGTCGCGCGTGGCGAACTTTCTCGTCATGCCGATCCCTTGCTGGCCAATAATTCGATTTTGCCCATTCGCTTGCCGAATGTGGCTTATGAAACGTATGATCGAATCAATCGTCTTTCGAAAGATTTGAATGCGCATTTGCTGAAAACTGGCCGGCCGCTCGATTCGATGGGCGATCTGTACAAGCGTTTGAGTTCGTACTTTGAGTCACAATTTCTATATCAAACACAAAATGAAAAAAGCGCCAACGGATAGAAACAACGCAACGAATAAAAGTTTGTAACATCCGTTGTGTTGTTTCTAGTCGTTGGGAAAATTTGTCTCACTCGTTCATCTCAAAATCCTCAAACCGGAAAGGAGAAAAACATGCGCCGCTTGTTGTTGACTCTGCCACTCGTTTTGTTCGGTTGCGATCTTTTGCAACAAACACCGATCACCCGCGAAGTGATCAACTCGCCGGAAGCGCCGGCGGCGATTGGCCCCTACAGCCAGGCAATTAAAATCGGCCCCACGATGTATTGCAGCGGCCAAATCGGATTGAATCCCGCGACCGGCGATTTGGTGACCGGCGATATTCAGCAAGAAACCCGGCAAGTTTTAAAAAATCTCGGCGCGGTGCTGCGCGCCGGCGGGATGGATTATAAACATGTCGCCAGCGCAACCGTCTATCTCGCCGATCTCAACGATTATAAAATCGTGAACGAAGTCTACGCCGAATTTTTCAAGGAAAACAAACCGGCGCGCGCCGCCGTGCAAGTTGCGCGTTTGCCGCGCGAAGCCCGGGTTGAGATTGCCTGCATGGCGATCAAGGTTGATTAAAGCGGCGTCTGCCAATGGAAACGAACGCCTCGAATCCGGCTTTGCCGCCGAAACGATGGCGGCCAATACTTTTCGGTGGTGCCGTTATTGCCTTGGCCGAAAATCTTCCGGGCCTCTCACTGCTCGATTGGCTGTGCTGCGGCACGATTTGGTCCGGCGCGCTGTTGGCGGTGTATCTCTTATGGCGGCAGAATCCGCAGCGCGGCGTGCAATTTAATGAAGCTATATTAGTAGGAATTTTTGCCGCGCTGCTCGGCGCGGCGCTGAATTTCGCCATTGATTACGCTTTCAAGAAACCGTTGACGGATGCGCTGCGTTTTTTGGGCGAGAATACCGAGTTGGCCGAGAAGTTGCGCGAATATTTGCCGCAAGATATTTTTGAACGCATGCCGGTTCTGCTGCACGCGATGTATTTTTTGATGAGTGTGATCGTTCACGTGACCATTGGCGCTATCGGCGGGATGATCGGCGCCGCGATCTTTCCGCCGAGTAAAAAAGACGTGGATGACGCGCCGGCTTTTTAGCTTGAATCAACATCCGAATCAACATCCGAGAATTTTATCTTGATTCTCAGATCGCGATTTGTTATTTTTGAATAGGATGTTGTGACGATGCAAATCTGCGAAGCCGGCGGCAATGCAAAATGATGGAACGTTCGGGTATCATTACGTTAGTGACGGACTTCGGTCAACAAGACGGATATGTCGGCGCCATGAAAGGCGTGATACTCGGACTGCATCCAAGGGTTAGGCTCATTGACATCAGCCACGAGGTGGAGCCCCAGAATGTCCATGCCGGGGCTTTTCTTTTGCAGGCGCATTGTCGTTATTTCCCGCCCGGCACCGTGCATCTTGCCGTCGTTGATCCGGGAGTGGGAAGCGAACGCGCGGCGCTGGCTTGTTATGCCGGCGAACATTTTTTTGTCGCGCCGGACAATGGCTTGCTGGATTTTTGTCTTGATTTGCCCGATCTGCAAGCCGTGCGCTTGACGCAGCCGCGATATTGGCGGCAAGAGATTTCAGCCACTTTTCATGGGCGTGATATTTTTGCGCCCGTCGCGGCGCATCTCGCTGCCGGGGAATCGTTGGATCATCTTGGCGAGCCCACGGCCTTGCAAAGAAGACGGCCGCGACTTGATTGCCGCCTCGACGGCAAGACGCTGCATGGACAGGTTGTTTATAGCGATCGCTTCGGCAATTTAGTTTCCAATATTTCAACGCGAAGTTTGCGCGAGTTTGCTCAAGATCAGCCGGTGACGATTTATCTGGCCGGCCATTTGATCGGCGGCTTGAGCAAAACCTATACTGATGTCCCACCTCAAACACCTCTGGCCTTGATTGGCAGTTTTGGTTTTCTTGAAATCGCGGTCAATCTGGCCAATGCCCGGCTGCGCTTTGCCGCTCGTTACGGCACTCCGATTACAGTCGAACGCGGTCAAATGATCTAACGAAACTTTTAACACGCGAAGCAAATGCCTGACAGAGATTTCGGAAGATTCGAGCCAATTCATTCGTTCAGAACGGCTGAAACCAAACCGCCTTTGGCGGCGCGCCTGTTGCGCGCGGATTTTCCGGCGCTGAATGTGATTTTATTTTTATTGACGTGCGCCTCAACGTTTTATCACGGATATCTAAGCTCGCCGACGAATAGTTTTGCCGATGGCTTTTGGTACGGCGGCGGCATCATTGCGATTTTGTTGTTCCATGAAATGGGACATTATTTCATGTGCCTGCGCCATGGCGTGCGCGCCACCCTGCCTTTTTTCATTCCGTTTCCGGTGTTTTCGCCGTTCGGAACGCTCGGCGCCGTCATTCGCATGGATTCACGACTGCCGAACCGGCGCGCGTTGTTTGACATCGGCGTCGCCGGACCTCTCGCCGGTTTGGCCGTGACCATACCGGCAATCTATTTTGGCATTCAGATGTCCGAAGTGCGCGCCGTTGCCGGCGCCGGCGAAGGAGTGACTCTCGGCGACTCCATCCTCTTTAGTGGGCTGAGTTTTTTAATCAAAGGGCCGCTTGCCGAGGGACAGGATGTTTTTCTGCATCCGCTCGCGTATGCCGGCTGGGTCGGACTGTTTGTGACCGCGCTGAATCTTTTGCCGATTGGTCAGCTCGATGGCGGGCATATCCTTTATGCGCTGATGGGCGAGCGCAGCGCCCTCATTGGCCGCATTGCCCTGGCGTCTTTTGCTTTGATGGGCATCTTCGTCTTTCAGCGGTTTCCCGGTTGGGTCCCGTTCATTAGTTTGCTGTTGTGGTTTGGCCATCGTCATCCTCCCACTGAGGATTCTTATACGCCGCTTGACTCCAATAGGCGCGCGTTGGCTTATTTGGCGTTTGTTATTTTCATTTTAGCATTTACTCCAATACCTTTTTACCTTTGAGTATCCGCTTGCATTCGGCAAATAAAAAAGTCTGGCAGAAACTGTGGAGCTTGTATGAACCAGCCAAAGGAAAAATGTACCATCGTCGGTATTGGCGAAGTGTTATGGGACATTTATCGTGATCGCCGGCACGTCGGCGGCGGGCCGGCCAATTTTGCCATTCACGCTGCGCAATTGGGCGACCAGGGGGTTTTAGTTTCTCGTGTAGGCGATGATGGCATGGGACGAGAGTTGATCGGAATTTTGCGCCAACGCCGGTTGCCTGTCGATTATGTGCAGATTGACCCTAAAAAAATGACCGGCGCAGTCATGATCACTCTCGATGTGAAAGGCATCCCCAGCTTTCGCTGCTCGCACGACGTCGCGTTTGATTATCTGCAAGACACGCCTGAGCTTAACGCTTTGGCGCAGCGCGCCGACGCGGTTTTGTTCGGAGTGATCGCGCAGCGATCTCCCGCCCCGCGCAAAACCATCTTGCGATTTTTGCAAGCGGCTCAAACGGCGATACGCTTGTTTGATATGAGTTCGCCGGCCACGACAACGGATTTCCCTGAAATAGTCCAGCACTCATTGGAGGCGGCCAACGCGTTAAAGATGAATCAAGTCGAATTGAAGCTGCTCCAACGCCTCCTGCATCGAACGAGTGATTCGCCGCGCAAATTCATTGACTTTCTCATCAAAAAATACGCTTTAAAAATCGTCGCCGTCACCTACGGCGACGCCGGCTGCGAGCTTTTTGACGCCGGCAGCGCGTGCAGAGTGGAAGGTTTGCCGGTACACGCCATCGATACCACCGGCGCCGGCGACGCTTTCGCGGCGGGTTTGGTTCATAAGCTGTTGCGCGGCGCCCCGCTGGGTGAAATCGCCGAATTTGCCAACATGCTCGGCGCGTTTCTCTGCGCGCAAAAAGGCGCCACGCCGGTCTTTCAATTCGAAGATATCGACGCTTTCCGCGAGTCGTTGTGAAAGCGATTAATTCTAACGGAGGATTTTATGTCTTTGGCTTTACCAAAACGATATGCTTTAGCGCATCTTCCCACGCCCATTGAAAAATTGGAGCGTCTTTCCCAGCTTTTGGAAGGGCCGGATATTTATATCAAACGCGACGATCTCACCGGCATCGGCAAAACCGGCAACAAAGTTCGGAAGCTCGAGTTTCTTGTCGCCGACGCCCTGCAGGAAGGCGCGCAATGCCTCATCACCTGCGGCGGCGCGCAATCCAATCACGCGCGCGCGACGGCGCTGGCGGCGGCAAAAGCCGGCCTCAAGAGCCATCTGGTTCTGCGCGATCCGGCGAGCGGCGATATTGACGGCAATTTGTTCATCGACCGTCTCGTCGGCGCGGAAGTCACGTTCATCACTTCGCAAGAATATGAGCAAGTGAATGATATCATGCATCGCCTTGCCGAAGATTATGCCGAGAAAGGCGTCAAGGCCTACGTCATTCCCGAGGGTGGCTCGACAGCTCTTGGCGCGCTGGGTTACGTGACCGCCATCGAAGAAGTTCGCCGGCAAATGGCGGCCATGCAATTAGAATTTGATCATCTCATTTCCGCCATCGGCTCCGGCGGCACGATGGCGGGCATGCTGCTCGGCAAAAGCCTGTACGATCTCAAAGCGCAAGTTCACGGCATCAACGTGTGCGACGACGCGCCTCATTTTCAAGAACGCATCAACAATATTATGCGCGATGCCAAACGCCGGTTCGGGTTTGCCTTCAATTTGCAGAAGAAGGATATCAACGTCATCGACGGCTATGTTGGCAAAGGCTACGGCCTGAGCCGGCAGGATGAGCTGGATTTGATCAAGCTGGTGGCGCGAACCGAAGGCGTCATTTTAGATCCGGTTTATACCGCCAAAGCGATGTTCGGCCTCAAAGATCAAATCCGCAAAGGCCGTTTCACCAAATCGGAAAAAGTTTTGTTCTGGCACACCGGCGGGATTTTTGGCTTGTTTCCGAAGCGGGGGTTGTTTTTTTAGCTTGGGCAAATTTACAAATGAAAAGCCCTTAGGAGGAAACTCCAAGGGCTTTTATTTTAGGGGGAATTTCCGGTTAAAAAATCTTTGACTATCACGCCGCCGGCGGCACGTAATGGAGATAGGCATTCATCATTTCAATCGCGGCGGACTTTTCTTCAATGTCGATCATCATTAAATCGCGCAAAGAAATGACACCGGTGAGCCGGTCGCCGGAAGCGATGACGAGATGGCGGATGCCGTGCGATTGCATTTTTGCCAGGCACGCTTCATAACTCTCATTCGGGTGAGCGGTAACCAAATTGCTTGTCATCACCTGCTCGACTTTCACCGTTCGAGGATCAAGCCCTTTGGCGATGACGCGTTTCATCAAATCACGCTCGGAAAAAATGCCGACCAGCCGATCTTCATTAAGCACGGCCACCGCGCCGACGCCTTTCTCAACCATGAATTTGACCGCGTCCAGCACGCTTTGACCACGTTGCACGGTGAAAACATCGCGATTTTTCACAATACTGCCGACTGTGTTCATGATCAAATCTCCCTTCGCGTTTGATTTTTTTTTACGTTTTACGCCTTACGTTTCACGCCTAAAGTTTTATTCATTTTCCTCACGCAGACGCGCCAGCACGGAATAATCCTCCAGCGTGGTGGTGTCGCCGACGGATTCTTTGCCGGCTGCAATATCGCGCAGCAAACGCCGCATGATTTTGCCGCTGCGCGTTTTCGGCAGCGCCTCGGTGAAACGAATGTCATCCGGCTTGGCAATCGCGCCGATTTCTTTCGCAACGTGCTCGCGCAATTCTTTCCGCAATTCCTCGGACGCCTTTTGGCCGGTCTGCAGCGTGACAAAAGCAGCTAATGCCTGGCCCTTCAACTCATCCGGCCGCCCTACCACCGCGGCTTCGGCAACGACTCGATGGCTCACCAACGCCGATTCGACTTCCATCGTGCCGAGACGATGGCCGGCCACGTTGACGACGTCATCAATGCGGCCCATGATCCAAAAATAGCCGTCTTCGTCGCGGCGCGCGCCGTCACCGGTGAAATACGCGCCCGGGATTTCACTCCAATATTGCTTCTTGTATCGCTCCGGATCGCCGTAAATCGTGCGCAGCATCGACGGCCACGGCTTTTTGATAATGAGAAAACCGCCGGTGTTGTCGGGAACCGGCTTGCCATCTTTCGAAACAATTTCCGGCAGGACGCCAAAAAACGGGCGCGTGCCGGAACCCGGCTTCGTCGGAATCGCCCCGGGCAGCGGTGTGATCATGATGGCGCCGGTTTCGGTTTGCCACCACGTGTCGACAATCGGGCAGCGGCCGCGTCCGATAATTTTGAAATACCACATCCAGGCTTCCGGGTTGATCGGCTCGCCGACCGTGCCGAGCAGCCGCAGCGAGGAGAGATCGTGTTTGCGCGGCCATTGCTCGCCCCATTTCACAAACGCGCGAATCGCCGTCGGCGCGGTATAAAAAATATTGATGCGATATTTTTCGACAATCGCCCAGAATCGATCCGGCTCCGGAAAATTCGGCGCGCCCTCGTACATCACCGACGTCGCGCCGTTCGCGAGCGGCCCATAAACAATATACGAGTGGCCGGTCACCCAGCCGATGTCGGCGGTGCACCAATACGTATCTTCATCTTTTAAATCGAAAACCAGCCGCGAGGTGAGCGTTGTGCCGACCAGATATCCGCCGGTGGTGTGCAAAATGCCTTTCGGCTTGCCCGTTGTGCCGGAGGTGTAAAGAATGTACAAGGGGTGTTCGGCGTCAAGTTGTTCCGCTTCGCAAACCGGCGAGGCCGTCATCATCATCTCGTGATACCAATGATCGCGTCCGGGTTCCATGGAAACTTTTTGGCCGGTGCGCTGCACGACGACGATATTCTGGATCGACGGCGTCTGCTTGACCGCCTCGTCCACCGCCTTTTTAAGCTCTACGACATTGCCGCGACGGTAGCCGCCGTCTGCCGTGATGATCAGCGAGGCCTGGCAATCGTTCACGCGATCTTTGAGCGCTTCGGCGCTGAAGCCGCCGAAGACCACCGAATGCGTCGCGCCGATGCGGGCGCATGCCAGCATCGCAATCGCCGCTTCCGGAATCTGCGGCATGTAAATGATCACGCGATCGCCGGCTTTGATATTGAGCGATTTGAGCACGTTGGCAAACTTGCAGACCTCACGATGCAAATCTTGATAGGTCAACACGCGCGAATCGCCCGGCTCGCCTTCCCAAATTATCGCCGCTTTGTTTTTCCGCCACGTGCTCAGATGGCGATCCAGGCAGTTGTATGAAATATTCGTCTTCGCGCCGGCGAACCATTTGGCGAACGGCTCGTTCCATTCAAGCACTTTGTCCCATTTTTTAAACCAATGCACCTTCTCCGCCTGCTCGGCCCAAAAGCCTTCGGGTTCATCGATCGAGCGCTTGTACATCGCCTCATATTCTTCGAGGCTGTTGATATGCGCTTTCTTGCAAAAATCCGGGCTGGGATTGAATACGCGATCTTCTTTCAGTACGGAGGTAATGTCTTCAGGCATTGGAATTTCTCCACGTCAGATGAAACACCCTGCGGGCGTAGCCGAATTGAGTCGGCAAATTTTTGCTTAATTGAATTGTTAGGATGTATCTCATTGTTTTAGTAGCGACGTTCGGTGCGCGCGCGTAAAGACCTTCGCATCTTTTAGCAACCGTTTTATTATTGGCAATGTTTCCGCAAATCGTCGACCAGTTGTCTAAAAGTTTGACATTTTGCATAAACTTTCTCCCAATCAACTTTCTGAAGCAAGCCAACTCCATCTTTGTATTTGTCATACCGTTTTTTCAATCTCGTACGGAATAATTCTTCGAGAATTCTGGCCGGGGGTTTCATGTCATCGACAGTTTCGGGTTGATTCCAAGGCGAAAGATTTTTTGCTTTAAGTCTTTGCGCCAGAACCTGTTCATCTGCAAGAATCCAAGCTTCAACTTCGTGTGCAACTACGTGACATATCACGGCCGAATGACGCGAGCCATCAATGTGGCTCGTAAGATTTGATTTGATTGCCTCGATGCGCTTATCAAAGGGTAAATGTCTCATCTCATCTGGCAATGGATAATGATAGTAATCAACCAAACAGAATACCACCTCTGCACCGCTCAACAACTCGGCTTTAATTCGATCATCCAGCTTTCGCAATAGCGCAGCGATGCCTTCGTAGGGCTTTATCTTGATGCCGCAACCTTGTATGTCAACGGCTTTTGCCAACAGCTTGCGTAACCCCTCTTCAGTTCGTCCTTCGCAGAGAACTTTTATTCTCATAACCGTCCCCCGATTTCTCCTGTTTTCCATAATTCCCCCAAAGTGTATTCTCTCAGCCAGTTTTCCAATTCCCTTTGCTCAAGACGTTTCAGTGTACTCCATCCATTTTGGGCTTCTACTACGACAACATCATCGGCATTTTCCAAATAGGAAATCAACTCCGGTGAATGAGTAGCGACGATGATTTGCATTCGTTCGGAAGCTTCTTGCAGCACACTGACCAACAGGCGCACTAATTGTGGGTGCAAACTCACCTCTGGCTCGTCAATGCAAAGTAAAGACGGCGGCTCCGGATCATAAAGCGCCGCCAGTAAACACATAAAACGCAACGTGCCATCAGAGAGTAAGTTGGCCGTCATCGGGCGATTGGAGAGATGGTGATCTTTCCAAGCCACAATCGTTTTGCCCTGCGCTGCATCAGCAGGAAAAATCAATTTTTCACAGGAAGGAAATGCGCGCTGCAAAGTTAACAGATACTCTTCGTAATAATCCTGATATTTGGGATCGTTGTTCATGAAATAAAGCACGTTGGTAAGATTGCCCCCTCCTCGGCTGAGCCGGGTCGGTGGAACTTCTGTTTCCCGCACCCCGATAGGTTGAGCGTTTCGCATCGGTGAATCATCATCGGTATTAAAAGGGCGTTGCACAACGATGTTCGCCAAATAGCGGCGCAGCTTGTCTAAAGCCGGATAGGCGATGGCGTCACGAATTTGGGTAATCGCCAAGTCCGTGGTGCTATCCAGGCGAATTTCTTGTCGCTCATTTTTGCCTGCCGTATGTTTGTAAATTATGCCGGCGCCGGAAGAAATGATCAAACGGCTGTTTTGCAATCCGGTTTTGTTTGGATTTTGGGCGAGGCGTTCATTAGCGACCAAATATGTCAATTGCTGCTTGGCAAGATCAACCGCATAACGTATACCTTTTTCCGATGCAAATGGTCCACGCGCTTCAAAATCCAACTCGAATTTGAACGAGGCGCTTTGGTTCCAACTGATTAAGGAGCCAATGCCGCCTCTCTTGCTTATGGCGTTCGGAAGTTGCTGTTTCCCCGCTTGTGAAAGCAAATCCCAAAAGTCAAGAAAATTGGTTTTCCCGCTGCGATTGGGGCCGATCAAAACATTGAGCGGGCGCAGCGAAAAATCTTTCAGGCTTTTGTAACTCTTAAAGCCTTGAATAGTTACGGACGATATCATAATTATTTTTGCTTATGCTGTCGGTGCTCAAATCAAAAACTTATTGCACACCTTTCCCAATCAAATTCAACGCGCTTCCCGCCTTGAACCAGGCAAGCGCCGTTTCGTTGAAGGAATGATTCAATTCGCATTCATCAGAAGTGCCGTCGGCATGTTTGATGATCATCTTCAGCGGCTTGCCCGGCGCAAAAGAGGCAAGTCCGATAATCGACACGCGATCATCTTCGCGAATCAAATCGTAATCCGCCGGATTTTTGAACGTCAGCGGCAGCATGCCTTGTTTCTTCAAATTGGTTTCGTGAATGCGCGCGAAGCTGCGCGTGATTACGGCGCGGCCGCCGAGCCAGCGCGGCTCCATGGCCGCATGTTCGCGCGACGAGCCTTCGCCGTAGTTTTCATCGCCGACCGCAATCCAACCTGCCAATTGCGGATTGCGGATTGCGGATTGCGGACCAGGCGACATCATAGCCTTGTAATCGCGGGCGACTTCGGCGAAGGTTTTGACTTCTCCGGTAAAAATGTTTTTGCCTTTGCCGGCCTCGCCGCTAAAAGCATTGATCGCGCCGCTGAACAAATTGTTCGAGATGTTGTCGAGATGGCCGCGATATTTCAGCCATTTCCCCGCCGGAGAAATGTGATCCGTCGTGCATTTGCCTTTGGCTTTCACCAGCACCGGCAGGTCCAGCAAATCCTGGCCTTCCCATTTGGGAAAAGCAGAAAGCAGTTGCAAACGCTCGCTTTTCGGATCGACGGTTACCTGCACTTTTGCGCCGTCTTTCGCCGGCTCGACATAACCTGAATCACCCGGATCAAAGCCTCGCGCCGGCAGCTCGACGCCGGTCGGCGGCGCGAGCTTGACGCGCTCGCCTTTCTCATTCGTCAGCGTATCCGTGAGCGGATTGAAGCTCAACCGCCCGGCCAGCGCATACGCCGTCACGATTTCCGGACTGGCGACAAACGCCAGGGTGTTGGGATTGTCGTCGTTGCGCTTGGCGAAATTGCGATTGTACGAATTGATAATCGTGTTGCGCTCGCCGTGCTGGATGTCGTCGCGGCTCCACATGCCGATGCACGGGCCGCAGGCATTCGCCAAAACTTTGCCGCCGATTTCCGTCAAAGTTTGCAACTGGCCGTCGCGCTCAATCGTCGCGCGAATCTGCTCCGAGCCGGGCGTGATGGTGAATTTCGATTTGACTTTCAAGCCTTTTGCCAACGCTTGCTTGGCGACGCTGGCGGCGCGCTCGATGTCTTCATACGACGAGTTGGTGCAACTGCCGATCAGCGCGACTTTGATCTCATCGGGATAATTATTTTTCTTCGCATCCGCCGCGAGCTGCGAAACCGGCCGCGCCAAATCCGGTGTCAGCGGGCCGTTCACGTAAGGCTCCAGTGTCGAGAGATCGATTTCGATAATTTGATCATAAAATTTTTCCGGCGATTTCAATACCTCCGGATCTGGAACGAGATGTTCAGCGACCGACTTCGCGGCTTTGGCGACTTCGGCGCGCCCGGTGGCGATCAAATACGTTTCCATGCGATCATCGAATGGGAAAATCGACGTCGTCGCGCCGATCTCCGCGCCCATGTTGGTGATCGTCCCCTTGCCCGTGGCGCTAATTGCGGCTGCCCCTTCGCCGAAATATTCAACGATATTGTTGGTGCCGCCTTTCACCGTGAGAATACCGGCGACGCGCAGAATCACATCTTTTGCGGCCGTCCAGCCGTTCATTTTGCCTTTGAGGTGCACACCGACAATGCCCGGCCATTTCAATTCCCAGGGAATACCGGCCATCACGTCCACCGCATCGGCGCCGCCGACGCCAATCGCGATCATGCCGAGGCCGCCGGCGTTCGGCGTGTGCGAGTCGGTGCCGATCATCATCCCGCCGGGGAAGGCATAATTTTCCAGCACGACTTGATGAATGATGCCGGCGCCGGGCTTCCAGAAACCGATGCCGTACTTGTTGGAAACACTGGCGAGAAAATCATAAACTTCTTTGTTCTCGTCGCGCGCCCGCGCCAAATCGGGATTGGCGCCGAGCTTGGCTTGAATCAGGTGGTCGCAATGTACCGTCGAAGGCACCGCAGTTTGGGGAATGCCGGCGGTCATGAATTGCAACAACGCCATCTGCGCCGTGGCGTCCTGCATCGCCACCCGGTCCGGCGAGAGATTGACGTAAGTTTTCTTGCGCGCCGGCGCTTCTTTGGGCAATTCTGAAAAATGCGCGCACAAAATTTTTTCGGTCAACGTCAGCGGCCGGCCAAACAACTTGCGTCCGGCTTCGACTTTGGGCTTCATTCCAGCATAAACCCGCTGGATCATAGCGAGATCGAAAATCATCTTGAAACTCCTGTTGGATTCATTGGGTGTAAAGATGGAAATGAAAGTATTAACGTTTTGCTGTCCGCTTGCCGTATTTTTTCTTTGCGGAGGCTTCGCTCACAACCATTGGCGTGCGGGGGTCGGCATATTGATAAACCTTTGGCCGCTTCTTCAGGCGGCCTGCCGCGCGCAAAGCGTCATCAATCGCGCGCGAGGCGTCTTGATCGTAGAATTGCTCACCACAACTTTTGCAGCGAACATATTCGATTGAGGGAATCCGAAAACCGTCGTGAGTAACGAACTCGCCGGTTTCTCGAATGACGCGTGAACTGCCACACATTGGGCATTTAGAAATATGCAGTTTCATTTTTATTTAGCACTCTTACTCATAAACAGAACGTTTAGAAGAAACCAACACATAAAATTGCTCCGAGCCGTCGGGCCCCTTGTCAATCTTACCTTTGGTATAAATCAAGATGTCGTCGTAGGTAAAACTCAAAATAACATAAAGCTTTTCACGCCTTATTTTCTTTTGTGGACTTGCCGAGTTGATTGTCTTATAAATTTTTTGCGCATTCATGATTGACTCAAGAACATCATCTTCACTCAACCAGTCGCTTTCACGTTCGAGTGCGGCTTTTTTGGTGAACGCATAACGTCCAGCCAGAATCAATCGTTTGATGTGAGTGAGTGGATCAGACATATTTAAGCTTCGTTCGTCAGCAATGCGATCACGATTCAGATAGAAATTCAGATTGTTGGTTTCGGTGAAACCAGACCAGCGGTCCGAGTTACGTCAACCCGCCCGTCTTTAAGCTCTTGCCCAAAACGTATTCCACTTCCAACACGTTGCCCTTGAGCCGGTTTTTCATGTCCTTGCGGTCGTCGATGATGATTTCCGTCACGACGCGTTCGGAAAACTTTTTGATCTCGTCATGGCTTTTTTTGACAACAAACATGATTTCTTCCCATTCGCCTTCGAGCAACGTGCCCATCGCTGTCAGTTGATAATCGAGCTCGCTTTTTTCTACTATGGCCAGCATCTTGGCCACCAATTCTTTGAGTTCTTCTCCAATGCCAACGGGAATAATGCGAAATTCAACCAGCATATCGATCCTTTCCTTAAACTTTCATGGAATACATTCTCAACCGTGCCACGGCTCTACCATCGCGCCAAGTTTAGTTGTTGTAGGAAGTAGACTTGTTTTGTATTACTTTAAATTTACGAAAATCTGGCACTTTGTCAAGCTCAAATCTGCGGCTTTTCAGCGAAAATTCTTGTGCAATAATACGAAATTTTTCTTGCGCTTCTCGTCTTGTCAATTCAAATTAATATCATTGCTGAATGCTATTACTGCGTTTTTTATCGCGCCGGAAGTTCATTCAAAATTTGGCTTGAGTTATTCGTTTTGAAAAAGGTTTTGTAATGTTTAAAAAGCTGCTCGGCTTGTTCATTTTGTTTGGCCTCGTTTCAATTTCATCGGCGCAGAACAAAATTTCATTGCGGGTCGCAAACTGGGGCACCGCGGAAGAAGTCAAGCTTGAGGAAGAGATCGCCGCCGAGTTTATGCGTTTACATCCCCACATTGAAGTTCAGGTCGAATCGATTCCAACCAACTACAAAGAAAAAATTTTGACCTACATCGCTTCCGGCGAGCCGCCGGATGTTTTTTTGCTGGACAGCGTGATTATTCCGGCGCTGTTGAACAAAGGTATTCTGCTCGATCTCCAGCCTTATCTTGCCTCGCTAAACGTCAACTTCGACGGCTATTTTTCAAACGTCTTGGCTATTTTTTCAAAAGGAGAAAGCCTTTACGCTCTTCCCAAAGATTTCACGCCGCTTGTAATGTATTACAACAAAACGCTTTTCGACCGGGCGCACCTGGCTTATCCCGCCAGCGACTGGACGTGGGATGATTATTTGCATCTCGCGCAGCAACTGACGAAGGACGAGGATGGTGATGGACGGCCCGACCAATTCGGAACGGTTTTTTCGAATTATTTTTATCTCTGGCAGCCGTGGATATGGATGGCCGGCGGCGACATTTTTGATTCGACCGGCGTTTCTGCTGCCGGTTATTTTGATTCGCCGGCAACCGAGCGCGCGCTGCAATTTCTCATCGATTTGCGGACGGCGCATCGCGTCGCGCCGGATGACGTCGCCTTGAAAACCGGCGCCGGTTCGACGGGAATGTTCTTGTCCGGAAAAATTGCGATGATTTCGAGCGGCCATTGGTCGCTTCCGGCATTCAAAAAATATATCGCGCGCGGCGATTTGAACATCGGCGCCGTGCCCTTGCCGCGGCCGGCCGGCGGTTCACTCGTCACGCCCATTTACGCCGCCGGCTGGTGTGTCCCGAAATCGACGCCCCAACGCGAATGGGCGCTGCGATTGGCCGCTTTTTTCAGCGACACCGGCGCGGCGCGAATTCGAAGCCGGTCGGGCATCGGCGTGCCGGCCGTAAAAGCCATCGCGCAATGGCAGCATGAATCCGATCCTTATCTGCTCGAACAGGCTTTTATCGAATCTATTCCGCATGGCCGGCAACCCTGGGGCACGAAGATCGACGAGTTTTCGCGCGTCGAAACGATGACGCAAAACGCCGTTGACGAAGTGATGATCGGCGGGAGAAAAATTCACGACGTTTTTTCCGCAACCGCCCGCGCGCTCGATCAGGAGCTAAAAAATCTGGCGCGGCTCTCGAACCAAGCCGTTGCCTTGAAAGGCAATCCTGAGGTTCTTCGCTTTTTATGGATAGTGGTGGCCGTGTCTTTGGTTGTCGCCGGAAGCGGCGTCCTGATCTCAAAGCGGGCGGAGCGCAAGGCGTTGATGACGGGGTATGGATTTCTGGCGCCGTCGTTTTTTCTGCTGCTCATTTTCGTTTTTGCGCCCCTGTTGTTTTCTCTTTATCTGAGTTTCCATCAATGGAACGTCGTTTCCGCAGCCAAGCCGTTCATCGGATTGGAAAATTTTCAAATCTTGTTCGCCGACCGCGCTTTCTGGAACGCTTTGAAGAACACGGCGATTTATTCTTTATATGTGCCGGTTGGCATGGCGGTTTCACTGGCGGTGGCTTTGCTGATGAACCAAAAAATCCGTGGCGTGAATTTTCTGCGGACTTTGTTTTTTCTCCCGAGCGTTTCTTCTTTTGTCGCGATTGCGCTCGTGTGGCAATGGATGTATCATCCGCAATTCGGTTTGGCGAATTATCTCTTGAGCTGGCTGGGCCTGCCGCCGCTGAATTGGCTGCGCGATCCTTCGACGGCGCTGTTGGCGATTATGCTGATGAGCATCTGGATGGGCATCGGCTATCAAATGGTGATTTTTCTCGCCGGACTGCAGAACATCCCGCCCGAATTTTACGAAGCCGCGCTCACCGACGGCGCCAACGCCTGGCAAAGATTTTGGAAAATAACTTTGCCCTTGCTAAAGCCGACGACTTTTTTTATCTTGGTGACATCAATAATCGGCTCGTTTCAGGTTTTTGCTTTCGTTTATGTGATGACAGAAGGCGGGCCGCTGCACAGTACCGACGTTGTCGTCTATCACATTTACCAAAATGCCTGGGAGTATCTCAAGATGGGCTATGCCTCGGCGATGTCGTGGGTGTTTTTTCTCATCATCATGGCGGCGACGTGGCTGCAGTTCAAGTTTTTGGGAAAGCGGGCGGAATATGGATAAAAGCTATGCCCGTGGATGCTTCATGCTTCAGATCGGCGCGTGCATCAATTTTAATACCCTCCCATAAGCGCAGCCTGAGCTTTCTATACATGAAAATATAAGCATTTCATACCAAGTGATTAAGGCGATTTTTCCACAATTAAGGTGATGTTATGTCATGATCGGCAAAACAATTCTTCACTACAATATCCTCGCCAAGCTCGGCGAAGGCGGCATGTCTTTGCAACCTGCGCAAAACTAAAATTTCGGGTGGTTAAATATGTCAAACGAAAGCCAAATCCTGCTTTACCGTGCGGAAGACGGTAAAACCCAAATTCAGGTCAAGCTGCAAGACGAGACCGTCTGGCTGACCCAGGCGCAGATGGCGGAATTGTTTCAGAGAAACGTTCCCACCATTAATGAGCATATCAAAAACGTTTATGAAGAAGGGGAGCTTGAGGAAGGGGCAACTATTCGGAAATTCCGAATAGTTCAAACCGAAGGAAAACGTAGAGTTACGCGCGAGGTCGATTTCTACAACCTCGACGTGATCATCTCGGTCGGCTATCGTGTCAAGTCGCATCGCGGCACGCAGTTTCGCATTTGGGCGACGCAGCGATTGCGCGAATACATCGTCAAGGGTTTCGTTATGGACGACCAACGATTGGCCGGCGGTGTGGTGAACTATTTTGATGAGTTGGTCGAGCGGGTTCGGCGCATTCGCACCTCCGAGCGCAATTTTTACGAAAAGGTGCGCGATATTTTTGCGACCAGCATTGACTACGATCCCAAGACCGACTACGCGCAGCAATTCTACGCTACCGTGCAGAACAAATTTCATTACGCAATTCACGGCCACACCGCGGCCGAGCTGATCGCCAAGCGCATCGACAGCAGCAAGGAATTTATGGGACTCACGAACTGGTCGGGCAAAATCATCACCTCGAAAGACGCGAAGATCGCCAAAAATTATCTTGAGGAGATCGAATTAAAACGGCTGGAGCTGCTCGTTGAGCAGTTTCTTTCCTTTGGCGAATTGCGCAGCGTTGAGAAAAAGCCAATGTACATGAATGACTGGCTCAAAAAGCTCGATGAATTTCTCGTTCTCAATGAGAAAGAAATTCTTCAACATGCGGGAAAAGTGTCACACAAAGAGATGGAAGCGAAAGTACGGGCGGAATTGGAGAAGTATAGCCGCAGGTTAAATACCAAACAGATCGAAGCTCCGAAGCAACGCGTGGCAGTTTCCAATTGAAGGTCTAATTGAGTTGGACAACAAAAACCGGTGATTGAAATGATCGGCAAAACCATTCTTCACTACAATATCCTCGCCAAGCTCGGCGAAGGCGGCATGGGCGTCGTCTACAAAGCCGAGGACACCAGGCTCGAGCGCGTCGTGGCGTTGAAATTTCTTTCCTCGCACGCGATCGCCGGCGAGGAGGAAAAGAAAC
>Ga0187892_10003247_pt1 | contig 30043 bp, 23 predicted proteins | sample MA1701073metaG_FD_139345 | JGI IMG/M metagenome (GOLD analysis project Ga0187892, IMG submission 139345) | Bio-ooze microbial communities from a basaltic lava cave in the Kipuka Kanohina Cave System on the Island of Hawaii, USA - MA170107-3 metaG ...
CCCGTGTCCTCCGTGGTGTTCTTCCGGAACTCGGTGGTGTCAGGGCTTCGCCTGCGTTTTCATGCGCCGTGGCGAGACCGCGGTCTCATGGGGGTTCCGTGGTGAACCCTCCGGGGACGTCGCGCACCAACGATGTTGCGGCTTGCCGCGCCGTGCTTTCGTGGTGAATCCTCCGGAGACGCCGTACACGAGCGATGCGGCCTCGCTCACCATAATCGCGTTGACTTAGGCTTCCGCCGCGCTAGACTCCAGCCGTCTCGTGGGAGGTGGTATGGGCTCTTCGCCCCCGACGAAGTCCGCGCCCGCCGTCGCGGGCGGCGCTCTCGAGGAGGGCCGGCGCAGGATCGTCGCCGCGCTGAAGACGGCCCCGCTCGACGCCGTCGCGCAGCTCGTAACGGGCGACATCGCAAAACTCCTGGGCGCTTCGACCGTGCGGCTCTACTTCCATGACGTCTTCGCGGACGAGCTGTACGCGCGCTGGGTCGAAGGCAGCCGCACGCGGGAGCTGCGCGTCGCGCCCGATCCGTCGAGCCCCGTCGGCTACGCCGCGATGACGCGCTCCAAGTCCTTCGCGTGGAAGCAGCAGGCGGCCGGCGACAAGCGCTACGTCGTCGCGGTGCCGCTGGTGGGCGGCGGCGACCTGCTCGGCGTGCTGGAGCTGACGCACGGGACGCCGAACGCGACGCCGAGCGAGGACGCCGTGAAGGTCTTCAACGATCTCGCCGGGCACATGATCAAGCGCCTGCAGACCGTGCTCAAGGTGACCGTGCGGGCCACGCCGTACGACCACCTCCTCAACACGGGGGCCGTCACGCCGGATGAGGTGCGCACGGCGCGGGAGAAGGCGCAGGCGTCCGGCCGTTCGGTCGAGTCGCTCCTCCTCAAGGACTGCGGCGTGGACAAGGCCGCGCTCGGCCGCAGCCTGTCGGAGCACTTCGGCTGCCCCTTCGTGGCCGACCCCGCGACGCTGCAGGTCTCGGCGGAGCTCGTCAGCCGGTTCTCGCCCGCCTTCCTCAAGACGCACGCCGTGCTGCCGTTCGCCCGCAAGGGGGACGCCGTGCATGCGCTCGTGGTCAACCCGCGGAATCTCACGCTCCTGGACGACGTCTCGCGGCAGGCGGGCGTCGAAAAGGTGACCGCCAGCGTCGCCCTGCGGGAGGACATCCTGGCGGCGCTTTCCAAGTTCGCCGTCCACTCCACGCCGACGCCCCCGGCCGGACATGCCGCCGCCGCCGCGCCGGCGCGCGCCGAGTGGGACGCCGCGCCGACGGAGGACACGTCGTTCAGCCTCGAAGAGAAGGACGGGGCCGTCGAGGTCGACTCCGCCACGATCCGCCTCATCAACGAAACGATCCAGGCCGCGATCGACCAGGGCGCGTCGGACATCCACATGGAGCCGACGACGACGGGCGGCATGGTCTTCCGGTTCCGCGTGGACGGCGTGCTGAACGACTACAAGGTCGTCGCGCAGGCGTGCGCCAAGCCGGCCGTCTCGCGCGTGAAGATCATGGCCAAGCTCGACATCGCGGAGCACCGCCTCCCGCAGGACGGCAAGATCCGCCTCAAGGACCGCGACGGCGGCAAGGTGGACCTGCGCGTGGCGATCGTGCCGACGTCGGGCGGCTTCGAGGACGTCGTGATCCGCCTGCTGCCCGACACGCAGGCGCTCCCGATCGCGAAGCTCGGCATGGAGCCCGAGAACTTCGAGCGCTTCAAGCGCGTGATCGAGCAGCCGCACGGCATCATCCTCTGCGTCGGGCCGACCGGCTCGGGCAAGACGACGACGCTCCACGCGGCGCTGGGGCACGTGAAGGGGCCGGGCGTGAAGATCTGGACGGCGGAGGACCCGGTCGAGATCACCCAGGACGGCATCCGGCAGGTGCAGATGCACGCGAAGATCGGCCTGACCTTCGCGCACGCGCTCCGCGCCTTCCTGCGGTGCGATCCGGACGTCATCATGATCGGCGAGATCCGCGACAAGGAGACGGCGGGCGCGGCGATCGAGGCGTCGCTCACCGGCCACCTCGTGCTCTCGACGCTCCACACGAACAGCGCGTCGGAGACGGTGACGCGGCTGCTCGAGATGGGGCTCGACCCGTTCACGTTCGGCGACAGCCTGCTGGCGGTGCTCGCGCAGCGGCTCGTGCGGCGCGTGTGCGAATCGTGCCGCGAGACGTCGGCCGCGACGCAGGAGGAGTGGACGGAGCTGCGCCGCCAGTTCGGGGACGACGCGCGTTTCGACGCGCTGCGGATCGACCGCCGCAAGGCCGTGGTCGGGCGCGCGAAGGGTTGCGACAAGTGCTTCCACACGGGCTACCGGGGACGCATGGGCATCCACGAGCTGCTGGCCGTGACGCCGGAGATCCGGCGGCTGATCCAGCAGCGCGCGGAGTCGGAGAAGATCCGGCGCGCGGCGTTCGCCTCGGGAATGACGCTGCTGAAGCAGGACGGCGTGCGCAAGATCCTGCAGGGACTGACCGACCTCAAGGAAGTCGCGTCGACCTGCATCGAGGAGAACCTGTAAGGGCGAATCACGAATTACGAATTGCGAATCACGGGGGAATCTCCGTCGACCGTGCTTCTCCCGTAATTCGTGATTCGTCATTTCCGACGGACGTCGGAAATGGAGTAGATCGCCCGGAAGTCGTACCCCTTCTCGCGCAGGTCGCGCGACCCGCCCTCCTCGCGGTCCACCAGGCAGATCACCTTCGCGACCCTCGCCCCCGCCTTCTCGACCTCCGCGATCGCCTGCTTCACGCTCCCGCCCGTCGTCATGACGTCGTCGACGACCGCGGCGAGCTCGCCCGGCGCGAGCTCCCCCTCGATCGCCTTCTGCGTGCCGTGCTGCTTCGCCTCCTTGCGGACGATGAACGCGCGCACCGGGCGGCCCTCGAGGTGCGAGACCGCCGCCACGCCCGCGGCGATCGGGTCAGCGCCGAGCGTGAGCCCGCCGACGGCCGCCACGCCCGTGTCGCGCAGCTCCTCGAGGATGAGGCGCGCGTAGAGGAAGAGCCCCTCGGGGTCGAGAGTCACGAGCCGGCAGTCGAGGTAGTAGTCGCTCGCCTTCCCGCTGGCGAGCACGAACCGGCCCTCCTTGTACGCCTTCGCGCGCACGATCTCCAGCAGGCGCGCCCGCGCGACGAGGAGGTCGAGCCTGGGGATGAGCGAGGTCATGCAACAAACTCCCAACTCGTGGTGCCGTCTCCGTGCGCTCCGTGGTTCTACCGTTTGCGCGGCGCCCGCGCCAAGCTAAAATCACTGCAGGTGGCGATCCCCCGACCCGCCCGCGACTGGCTCGTGGCCTTCGACCTCGAGGATACGCTCTATCCGGAGGAGAGCTGGATCAGGAGCGGCTACGCGGCGATCGAGGGGGGGCTCAAGCGGCTCTACGGGGCGGACGGCTTCGCGGCCAAGGCCTGGAGCTGGTACAAGGTCGGCGAGCGCGAGCGCGCGCTCGCCAAGACGCTCGAGGAGATGGGGCTTCCGCACGACCGCCCGGCGCTCGAGTTCGTGGAGCGCCTCTACGTGTCGCACACCCCGCAGATCCAGATCTACCCCGACGTGCTCCCCGCGCTCGAGACGCTGCACATGCGCGCGGCCGTCGCGATCGTGACCGACGGCCCGCCGACCCTGCAGCGCCGGAAGATCGACGCCCTCAAGATCGACCATTTCATCCACCGCGTCGTCTTCACCGAGGAGTGGGGCATCGAGTTCCGCAAGCCGCACGCGCGCGGCTTCCAGGAGCTGCAGGACTGGATGGGGCTGCCGGCACACAAGTGCATGTACGTCGGCGACGACCCGGCGCGCGACTTTGCCGGGCCGCGCAAGCTCGGCTGGCACGTCCTGCGCATCCGCCGCCGCGACGGCGTGCACGCGGCGGTCGAGATCCCGGATTCGCTCGGCATGATCGGCTACTGCCGCGACTTCACGAACTTCAAGGAGTTCGTGATGTTCCAGGACCCCGAGGCGCAGATGATGTAGTCGTTAGTCATGAGTCCTTAGGATCGCTGGGCCTCCGAGGTCTAACGACTAATGACCAACGACGAACAACTCGTCCGGGGTGATTTCCGTCGAACCTTTCAGCCCGGTCCCTGTTGGATCATCCGTGGGCAATTCGTTCCTGAAGACGCTGTGCATGTGGCGGACGCGGCACGCGTACCGTGCCGCGGTCATCGACCGCATGCATGCCTCGGGACGAGATCCCCTGTCGTAGCCCTTTCCGGCGATCCGAACACCCTGAGGCGACGAGCCTCGGGGTTTTTTGTTTCCCCGCGGCCGCCGCCGACGCGGAGGAAGCCATGTGGATGCCCAGCGAGATGCCGAGCCCGTTCGTGGAGTCCCTGCTCATGCGCCCGCTGCTGGAGCGTGAGGTCGGCCTCGGCCCGGAGCCTCGAACGCCCCGGCCGGTCCGCCCCCTGGTGTGGATGACGCTTCTGCTGGCCCTGCTTCTCGTGTGAGCGACGCCATGAACAACCCGTTCCGCATCGGAGAGCGCGCGTACCTGCGGCCGATCGACGCCGAGGACGCGCCGTTCCTCCAGCGATGGGTCAACGACCCCGACGTGAACCGCTATCTCGGCTCCTACCTGCCGGTGAACGGCGCGCGCGAGCGCGACTGGGTCGACGGCCTCTACAAGGAGCCCGACGACGTCGTGCTTCTGATCGCGCTGAAGGAGGGCGACCGTCCGATCGGGTGCTGCGGCCTCCACCAGAAGCGGCACGACCGCCCGGCCCGGTCGGCCGAGCTCGGGATCCTGATCGGCGAGAAGGACTGCCAGGACCGCGGCTACGGCGGCGAGGCGATGCGCCTGCTGTGCGAGTACGGCTTCAACCGGCTGAACCTGCACCGCATCGGGCTGCGGGTGTACGACTACAACCGCCGCGCCATCCGCTGCTACGAGAAGGTGGGCTCCCTCGTGGAGGGCATGCTCCGCGACGGCCACCGCGCCGACGGCGAGTGGCACGACGTGGTGATGATGGGTCTGCTGGAACACGAGTTCCGCGCCGACGGCCTGAAGGCCGCCGCCCTGTGTCAAAGGAATGCGATATGAAACGACAGAAGATGGATCGAAGCGCCTTCATGACGCCCGCGTCCTTCCGCGCCGCGTTCTGGAAGGCGATGGGTCGCCGCCCCCGCGCCCGCGCACGCACGCGCCCCCGCCTCGACCGCATTGCGGTCGTGCGCGCGGCTCCGTGACGCGTCATGCGTCATGCGTAATGCGCTAGAATGGCCTCATGGACCGCGCCCAGGTCGGCGTCGAGGCCTCCCTCTACTTCCTCGCCTCCATCGGCAACCTCTTCCTCGCGATCCTCGTCGTCTTCCGGTCGCGGCGGGCCGTCGGCGCCCTGCCGATCTCGCTCCTCTGCCTGTCGCTCTTCCTCTGGGACATGGGCGAGTGCATGACCCGCCTGGCGGAGCCGACCGAGCGGCGCTGGAAGTACCTCGCCCTCATCGGCTCGTCGATGGCTCCGGCGTTCCTCCTGCATTTCGTGATCGAGTTCTGCCGCCGGAAGAAGCCGCTCTGGAAGTGGATGGCGGCCTTCTACGCGATCACCATCGCCTTCACGCTTTCGACCGCCGGCGCGCTCGTCAGCGACTGGTTCCGCCTCTGGGTGGACGGCACGGCGTGGAACCTCCTCTACCTCGCCGCGCTCTTCCCGTTCCTGCTCGTGTCGTTCGTGCTCGTCCACCGCCGCCGCCGCGAGGTCCAGACCGTCGTCGAGCGCAACGCGATCAACTTCGTCCTCCTCGGCATCGCCGTCGGCGCGTTCACGGGGCTCGCCGACCTCGTCAACTTCCTCCACCGGCCGATCCCGTTCGTGGGCCACGTCGGCAGCCTCGCGTGCACCGTCATCCTCGCGGCCGCGATCTTCAAGCACCAGCTGCTCGAGTCGGAGACGCCGGTGCGCCGCGCGGCGCTCATCCTCGCCATCGCCGCCGCCGCCGTCGCGCTGAACGTCTGGCTGTTCCTGCAGGTCAGGCCCCAGGGCGGCCCCGCCATCCTCGGCATCGCCGTCGTGACCGTCGCCGTCCTCGCCGTCTACCGCCTCCTCCTGCTCAACTGGTATGAAGCGGCCGAGCGGCGACGCCGGCTCGCGCTCATCGGCACCATGGCCGCGGGCGTCGCTCACGAGATCAAGAACCCGCTCGCCTCCATCAAGGGGGCCGCCCAGCTCGTCCAGCGCGACCTCGAGGGGCGCCAGATCGTCGACGGCCCGGCGGAGTACCTCAAGCTCGTCGTCGGCGAGGTCGACCGCCTCAACGGCGTCATCGAGGACTTCCTCTCGTTCGCCCGCCCGCGCGAGCCGCGCTTCCAGGACGTCTCCCTCAACGAGATCGTCGAGGGCGTCCTCAAGCTGCAGGAGACCGCGCTGCCCCCCGGCGTCGAGCTGCGGCGCGAGCTCGACGCGAACCTCCCCGTCGTCAGCGCCGACGCCGAGCTCCTCAAGCAGGCGCTCATCAACGTGCTCCAGAACGCCGTCGAGGCGTGCGGCGAGAAGGGCGCCGTCACGGTGCGCACCCGCTCGCTGCCGGAGGCGATGCGCTGGTATGAAGTCATCGAGGTCGAGGACACCGGGCCGGGCGTGCCGCTCGACGACATGGAGCGCGTCTTCCAGCCGTTCCACACGACGAAGACGCGCGGCACGGGGCTCGGGCTCGCGATCGCCGCCCGCGTGCTCGACGCGCACAAGGGGCTCATCGCCGTCGAGAACGTCCTGCCCCGCGGCGCGCGATTCAGTTTTCACATCCCGCGTCGACGGCTATAGTGGGCACCATGCCCGAGGAAGTTCTGGTCGTCGACGACGAGCCGCCGATGGTCAAGGTGCTCTCCGGCCTCCTCGCGCAGGAGAAGATCCCGTGCGTCTCGGCCGGCACCGGCGAGGCCGCGCTCGACATCCTCAACACGCGCGAGATCGCCGTCGTCGTGTCCGACATCAAGATGCCGGGCATGAGCGGGCTCGACCTGCTGGAGAAGGCGCTGGCGATCGACCCGTCTTTACAGGTGATCCTGATCACCGCGCACGGCACGACGGAAATCGGCCAGCGGGCCTGGGAGATGGGCGCGGCGGGCTACGTGCGCAAGCCGTTCGAGCGCGACGAGATCGTCTTCGAGGTCAAGCGCGCGCTCGCCAAGCGCGAGAAGGCGCGGCCCGAGGCGTTCGCCCCGACCACCGCCGGGATGGTCGGCGCGTCGCAGAAGCTGAAGGACGTCCACACGCTGATCGCGAAGGTCGCCCCGACCAGCTCGACCGTCCTCATCCGCGGCGAGAGCGGCACCGGCAAGGAACTGGTCGCCCGCGGCATCCACGCGGCGGGCAAGCGCGCCGGCCGGCCCTTCATCAAAGTCGTCTGCGCCGCGCTTCCGGAGACGCTCATCGAGAGCGAGCTCTTCGGCTACGAGAAGGGCGCCTTCACCGGCGCCGCTGCGTCGAAGCCCGGCCGCTTCGAGCTCGCCGAGGGCGGCACCATCTTCCTCGACGAAATCGGCGACCTGTCGCCGGCGACCCAGGTCAAGCTCCTCCGCGTCCTCCAGGACCGGCAGTTCGAGCGGCTCGGCGGCACCGAGACGAAGCGCGCGGACGTGCGCGTGATCGCCGCCACGCACCGCGACCTCGAGGCGCTCGTCAGGGAGGGGAGGTTCCGGGAGGACCTCTTCTACCGGCTCAACGTCGTCCCGGTCGTCGTGCCCCCGCTGCGCGACCGCCGCGAGGACGTCGCGGCGCTCGCCGAGCACTTCGTCCGCGAGTTCTGCAAGGAGCACGAGAAGGTCGTCGTGCTCGACCCGAAGGCCTCCGCCGCGCTCGCCGCCCACGCGTGGCCGGGAAACGTCCGCGAGCTCCAGAACGTCGTCGAACGGCTCGTCGTCCTCTCCGGCGGCAGGATCACGGACGAGGACGTGCGCGGCACGCTGCCCGGCGGGCCCGCGGCGGCGGCCGCCGCCCCCCGCCTCGACGCCTCGCGCGCGGAGGCGGAGAAGGCCGCCATCCAGGGCGCGCTCGGAGGGACGAAGGGCAACCGCACCCGGGCGGCGAAGCTGCTGGGGGTGTCACGGCGGACGCTCCACAATAAACTACGTGAATACGGGATCGAATAAGGCGGATCTCGAATCTCGAATTTCGAATCGGGAGATGCCCTGTCGACGGAAACTCCCCCGAGATTCGAGATTCGTAATTCGAGATTCGGCCCCCATGCCACACATCCACTACACCGTCGGAATGCCCGATCCCGCGACGCACCTGTTCGAGGTCACGATCGACCTGGACGGAGTGGAGGGCGACTCCGTCGACCTCGTCATGCCGGTCTGGACCCCCGGCTCCTACAAGGTGCGCGACTATGCCCGCAACGTGCAGGAGTTTGAAGCTGGAAAACTCCGCTGGGGCAAGACCGCCAAGCACCGCTGGCGCGTCTTCCCCGCCGGCCGCACCCGCGTCCGCGTCACGTACAAGGTGTACGCCTACGAGCTCAACGTGCGCGGCCTCCACCTCGACGCCGACCACGCCTACTTCAACGGCGCCGCCGTCTTCCTGTACCTCGACGGCCACAAGCACGTGCCCGCGACGGTCGCGATCCGCACGAAGTGGAAGGTCGCCACCGGCCTCGAGCGCATCGCACCGAACCGCTGGCGCGCGGCGGACTACGACGTCCTCGTCGACTCCCCCGTCGAGTGCGGGTCGTTCGAGCTGCACCGCTGGCGGCAGCTCGGCCGCGAGCACCGCTTCGCCATCCACGGGCCGGTGAACCGCGACCGCACGTCGCTCCTGCGCGACGTTCGCGCGATCGTCGGCGCGCAGGCGCGGCTCTTTGGAGGCCTTCCGTACCGCGACTACACGTTCATCCTGCACACGACGAGCGCCGAGGGGGGCGGCCTCGAGCACCTCAACTCGACGAGCCTCCAGTATCCGCCGAACCAGTTCCGCGCGCGCGAGAAGTACGAGCGCTTCCTCCAGCTCGTGTCCCACGAGTTCTTCCACCTCTGGAACGTGAAGCGCATCCACCCGTCGGCGCTCGGGCCGTTCGACTACGAGAAGGAGAGCTACACCGGGCTCCTCTGGGTCATGGAGGGCTTCACGTCGTACTACGAGGTCATGGCGCTGCGCAAGGCGAAGGTCGTCCCCTCGAAGAGCGTCTTCAAGCTCTGGGGCGAGCGCATCCAGCAGTTCCTCGACAAGCCCGGGCGCCGCCGCCAGAGCCTCTCGGAGTCGAGCTTCGACTCGTGGATCAAGTTCTACAACCCGACGGAGCACACGCCGAACGCGCAGATCAGCTACTACGAGAAGGGCGCGCTCGTCGGGCTCTGCCTCGACCTCGAGATCCGCGGCCGCACGAAGGGGCGCAAGTCGCTCGACGACGTGATGCGCGCGCTCTGGGAGGACTGGGGGCGGCGCGGCGTCGGCTTCCCCGAGCCGGAGTTCAAGCGCACCGTCGAGCGCGTCGCCGGCTCGAAGTTCGACGAGTTCTGGTGGGACTACATCGACGGCACCGTCGAGATCGACTTCGACCGCTTCCTGCGGCACGCCGGCTGCCGGCTGGCGAAGGAGCCGAAGAAGGAGGACGACCGGCCGCTCCCGGCGAGGAAGACGTGGCTCGGGATCGTCGGCGGCCGGGCCGGCGACCGCGTGCTCGTCACGACGGTGCGCGCCGGCTCACCGGCGGAGGGCGGCGGGATCTGCGCGCGCGACGAGATCGTCGCGATCGACAATGCCCGGGTGGGGGCGGACGACTGGGAGAAGCGCGTCGAGGAGCGGCGTCCGGGGGACCGCGTGCGCGTCGCGCTCCTGCGGGGGCCGTTCCTGCGCGAGCTGGAGGTCGTGCTCGGCGAGCGCGAGAACGTCGCGGTCGCCGTCCAGCGGGTCGCGAAGCCGACCGCGCTGCAGCGCAAGATCTACGAGTCGTGGATGGCGGAGAAGTGGCCTCGGGAATAGTGCGAATCTCGAATCACGAATCTCGAATCTCGGGGGACTTGCAGTCGACGGCGGGCCTTCCGGAATTCGAGATTCGAGATTCGAGATTCGCCCTTTCCGGCGTCCAATGACGTATGAACGCAATCATTCTCCTCGCGCTCCTCCTCCAGCAGCCGACCGACGACCGGCTCATCGAGCGGCTCGGCTCCTCCGAGCTCGACGAGCGCGAGGCGGCCGAGTCGGAACTGCTCAAGCGGGGCGCCGCCGCGGCGCTCGAGAAGGCCGTCGCGGGGCACAAGGACCAGGAGGTGCGCAGCCGCGCGAGCCGCATCCTCAAGGAGATCCGGCGGCGCGGCGGGGCCGAGGCGCTCAGGAAGGCGCTGACCCCCGGGCTGGTGAAGGACATGCCGGAGGCGCCGGAAGCCGCCGTCTCGAAGTCCGAGGAGACGTGGGTGAAGCTGCTCGGCGGCCTCACGGGCGTCGGCGGCACGCGCCGCTCCGCGTGGACGACGCGCAGGGATGTGTCGCTGGTCGCGGACGCGTACGTCGCGGGCGGCTGGCGCGCCGCGAAAGTCGATGCCCTGTGGCTCCAGGTGGCGGACGAATGCGGCATCGCGCTCCCCAGGGAGATCGAGTCGAAGGAGGAGGCGGCGGGGGGCGCGACGTTCACGCTCGAGGAGCCGCTGGAGCTGGAGCGCCTGGCGAAGGAGGGGGACAAGGAGGCGCAGGACGCGATCGGCGCCGACCGCGCGAAGGCGGTCGCCGCCTTGCGGAAGTTCCTGTCGCACAAGGAGGAGCAGGTCCGCTCGGAGGCGCTGGGACGGCTGGTGGAGCACGACGCCCTCGAGGCGGCCGACGACATCGCGGCGCTGCTGCGCGACGGGTCGACGCAGGTCCAGGCGCTCGCCGCCTGGTCGCTCGCCGAGATGGGCATCGACAAGGCGGAGAAGGCGCTCGTCGCGCTCGCGGCCTCGGACGAGGTCAGCGTCAGGGCGACGGCGCTCTTCGCGCTGGGGCGCACCGGCGGCGCGGACGCGGCGGCCGCGGCGGAGCGCGCGCTGGCGGACCCCAACTGCACCGTGCGGAGCGTGGCGGCGGAGGCGCTGGCAGCGCTCGGCGCGAAGGGGGCGGTCGCGAAGCTCCGCGCGCTCCTCAAGGACGCGGAGGCGTGCGACGCCGCGGTGAGGGCGCTCGGCGCGCTGGGCGCGTCGGACGCGGCGGCGGAGATCCGCGCGCAGCTCGCCGACGTCAACCGGCAGCCGTCCGCCATGCAGGCGCTCGGCCGGCTCGGCGACCGGTCGTCGGCCGAGGCGCTGCGCGCGCGCCTGGACGACATCGATCCCTGGCGCCGCCAGATCGCGGCGTTGGCGCTCCTGCGGATGGGGGACCGCGAGCCGCTCAAGCATCCGGACACCGTGCTCGCGCCGCCGGTCGAGGGGAAGGAGGACCTTCCGCGCCTGCTCTGGGCGCTGGGCGCTCCGAAGCCCGCGCCGCTCAAGGAGCGCGTCTACCGCGGGGCGACCGCCGAGCTGCTGGCGCGCTGGGGCGGGGAGACCGGCGTCGCCGTCGAAGTCGATCTGCCGGAGGCCGACCGGACGCGCCTTCAGCGGGTGGTGCTCCCCGCGGGCGAGCGCACGCTCGAGAAGGCGCTTCACGAGCTGGTGTTCCGGCAGCCGGTCGCGTTCGTCTTCGATGGCGCGGTGAAGGCGATGCCGGCGGAGAAGGCGCGCGAGTGGTGGAGGGGGCGGCTCCGTTAGGGCGAATCTCGAATCTCGAATCTCGGCTGTCCCTCCGTCGACGATGCGTCCCCCGAGATTCGCGATTCGAGATTCGAGATTCGCTACCTCCGCTTGCGCCTTCCGGTCGGCCGCGGGCCGGGCTTCTCCGGCGTCACCGTGAACGCGGGCGACTTGCAGTACTCGCACAGCACCGTCTCGCCGCGGAAGAACGGCCGCTCCAGCACCTGCGCGCACGCGGCGCACGTGAAGTCCCCCTGCGCGTGGAGGATCGACCAGAACTGCTGGATGTCGATCAGCTCCATCTCGATCATGACCTGGCCGATCTTGGCGCCCTGGCCGCGCGACTCCTTGCGGATCTGCGCGCGGATCGCGCTGGCGAGCTGCTCCTCGGTGATGAACCGCTGGGCGACGGCGATCCGGCCGAAAAGCTGCGCCGTCTCGGCGGTGCGCTCGTACTCCGTGATCACTTCCTTCTGCCGCCGCAGCAGGTCGTCCAGCCCCTCCTGGTCGATGTACCCCTTCGCGACCATGATCTCGCCGAGCGGCCGCTTGTAGCGCTCGTCGATCTGCTGCTGGACGCAGACGTCGAGGTCGTCCTCGGTGAGGATCTTCTCCTTCACCGCCAGTTCACCCAGGACCAAGCCCCGGACGTCGGCCATAGGGGCATAGTGTACAACGAATCTCGAATCTCGAATCTCGAATAACGGAGGGCGTTCCGTCGACGGCAGGCCACCGAGATTCGAGATTCGTTATTCGAGATTCGCACCCTCAATGTCTCCTTGCTTCCGCCAGCACCGGATCCATCTCCGCCTTGAGCCCCGCGTCGAGCTCCACCGCCTTCTCCGCGTCGCGCGCCGCCTCCGGCCACATCTTGAGCCCGAGGTGCGCCCGCGCCCGCCCCGCGTGCATCGACGCCGTCTTCCCGCCGTCGAACCACACCGCGCGCGTGTAGAAGTGCGCCGCGCAGCGCGGGTCGTCCGCCGCCAGCCGCGACTGCCCGACCGCCGCGAACCGGACCGCGAGCACCTTCGAGAGCGCGGGGTTGCCCGTCTTCACGCGCGCCAGGAAGCTCTCCTCGAACGCCATCATCCGCGCGCCCATCTGCTGGAACTTCTCCCACCGCGGGGAATGCGACACGAACTCGCGGTAGTCGAGCGTGCTGTCGAGGTAGAGGCGCAGCCACTCGGGGTCGGGCTCGCCGTCGCGCGGGAGCGGGATGGACGGCTGACGCATCACCTCGCCGACGACGAGCGCGCCGCGGCTCATGCCGCGCACGAGCCGTCCCTCGAGGCAGTCCGGGTCGAGCGCGAGCGACCTCCGCGCGCACTCCATGCTCTGGTCGAACCGCATCTGCGAGAACTCGACGAGCCCCTGCGCGGCGACGGCGACGGGGTTCTTCTCGTCGCGCCGGCGCGCGAGGTCGAAGTACGGCGCCGCCTTCTCCGGCTTGTTGGCGAGGTACGGGACGAGGCCGACGTCGACGATCGCGCTGCTGACGGCGCGGCGCAGCTCCGGCTTCGCCTGCTCCTCCTTGTGGAGCGCCGACCGGAAGCGCGCGGACGCGGCCGCCGCGACGTCGCTCAGCGGGTACGCGAGATCGAGCTTCCCCTCGAGCTCGACGGCGACGACGCACACCGCGAGCCTCTCCGCGTCGGCCCGCGGGAGCGCGTCCTCCCCCTTGAGGGCGAACGCGTGGACGCGCGCGGCGTCGCCCCCCTTGTGCGGCCGCGCCTTCTCGGCGTCCTCGACCGCCTCGTCGAGCCGCCCGGCGGACGCGCGCGCGAACGAGCGGACGGCGAGGAGTTCCGCGTCCTCCGGCTGCGCTGCGATCGCCTCGAGCGCGGCGTTCGTGTCGCCGTCGCGCACGTAGGCCATCGCGAGCTTCGCGCGCGTGCCGGGCTTCGGAGTGCCGAGCTCGAGGACGCGCCTGAGGTCGCGCACCGCCTCGCGCGGGCGGTTCGTCTGGATCGCGAGGTCGGCGCGCGCGAGGAGGGCGTCGACCGGCGAGGAGAGGTGCTGGGCGGCGCGGGCGAAGTCCTCCATCGCGCGCCCGGGGTCGCGTCCCGCGAGCGCCTCGGCGCGCACCATGTAGGCCTCGCCGAGGGGCCAGGTCTCGACGGCGCGTGTGGCGTAGTCGATGCGGTCCGACGGGTCCTGCGCGCGCTTCGCCTGGTCGAGGAGCGAGCGGGCCTCCTCCTGGCGCCGGCGGTCGCGCTCCGTCGTGGCGGTGTCGCCGGTCGTCTTGCGCGCCTCCTCGATCGCCCTGGCGGCCGCTTCGCGCGATTCGCGGACGGCGCGGACGGACCAGGCGACCGTGCCGGCGACCGCGGCGGCGGCGACGGCGATCGTCGCGACGATCGCGACGTTGCGGCGGACGTGTTCGGCGGCGCGGCCGACGAGGCTGGGGGGGCGCGCGGCGACTTCGTGGCCGTCGAGCCAGCGCGTGAGGTCCTGGGCGAGGGCGCTGGCGGTGGGGTAGCGGCGGCGGCGGTCCTTGGCCATGGCCTTGAGGACGACGAGCTCGAGCTCGCGGGGGACGGCGGGGTTGAACTCGGAGGGCGGGGCGAGGTCCTTGTTGACGACGTTCATCGCGGTCTCGAGGTCGCTGTGGCCGGTGAACGGCGCGTGGTCGGTGAGGGCGTGGTAGAGCACGGCGCCGAGCGCGTAGATGTCGGCGCGCGCGTCCAGGTCGCGGGCGCCCGTGGCCTGCTCCGGGGGCATGTAGGACGGGGTGCCGACGGTGAAGCCCTCGGCGGTGATGGACTGGCCGCGGCGGGTCTCGCGCGCGAGGCCGAAGTCGGTGACGCAGGGGCGGCCGTCGGCGTCGACGAGGATGTTGGCGGGCTTGAGGTCGCGGTGGATGATGCCGCGGTCGTGGGCGACCTGGACGGCGTCGGCGACGTCGCGGATGAGGTCGGCGGCGCGGCGGGCGGGGACGCGCTTCAGGCGGTCGAGGGTCTGTCCCTCGACGTATTCCATGGCGATGAACTGGGACTTCTCGTGGCGGCCGATCTCGTAGATCGAGACGATGTGGGGGTGCTTGAGGCGGGCGACGGTCTGGGCTTCGCGGTGGAAGCGCTCGACCGCTTCGGGGTGCTCGGCGGAGAGGATCTTGAGGGCGACGGCGCGGCGGAGCTGGGGGTCCCAGGCCTTGTAGACGGCGCCCATGCCGCCGCGGCCGAGCTGCTTGACGAGGATGTAGCGGCCGAAGCGGTTGTGGGGGTCCTTGGCGGCTTCCTCGACGTCCGGGGGGTCGGCGGAAGGGACTTCGAGGCGGTGGCCGGCGGCGGTTTCGTCGGGGCGTATGTCGGGGGCGCGCTTGGCGGGGGTGAGGAGGCCGTCGCACTTTTTGCAGCGGTACTGTTTGGCGGGCTGGGCGCCCATGAGGTCGTACTTGAGCATGCAGGCGGCGCATTCGTAGGGGCAGGTCGCCGTGACCGCGGTGGTCTGGACCGTGGGGGCGGCCTGGAGGAGGCGGACGAGCTGGTTCTGGGTGATGGCGCCGAGTTCGACGAGGATGTCGCCGATGGGCCGCATGGGCGTGGCGAGCTTGCGGGCTTCGTCGAGCTGGGCGGGTGTGACGAGGCCGCGTTCGAGGGCCGCCCGACCGAGATCGCCCGTCATGCCGGGGGATTATAAGCCCGAATCACGAATCACGAATCACGAATTACGGGACCCGTGCTATGCTCTTCCCATGCACGAAGAGCGTGAGTCGTCGATGCCGTTCGGCCTCATCGCGGCGCTGATTCTCGTGGTGCTGCTGGCGGGTGGGGCGTTTGCGTTCTTCGTGGTGCGCCACGAGCGCGCGAAGGGGGAGGCGCGGGCGGCGGCGGAGCGTCGGGCGATGGAGGACCGAGCGCGTCAGCAGGCTCCGGCTGAGGCGCCGTATGTATCGCCGGGGGGCGAGCCGGCGACGAACCGGCGGGTGGAGGACAAGAGCCGGGAGACGCTGCAGAAGTCGGCGGAGGGGCGGGGGAAGTAGTTCGACTCGGCCGCTCGGCCTCGCTCACTACGATACGCCGGTTAGGGCTTCTTCTCTTCCCTCTTCTCCGGCACTCCGATGGTCGGAGGCCCGAAATCGGGCGGTGTGACGGCGGGCGTCACCGGGGCATCGGGATCGAACCCTCCCTCGATCATCCGCCGCCGGTACTCCTGCCTGGCCGTCTCTCCCATCACCCGCATTTCCTCGGCCATGCGCTTCGCTTCATCGAGCTGCTGCTTCTGGAGCTCCGCCTCCATCGCCGCGAACTGCTCCTGGTTGAGCTGTTCCTGCTCGGCGGCGATGCGGCGTCTGGCCTCCGCACGATCCGCCAATCTCTGCATCTGCTCCTGCGAAGCCTGGGGTAGACGCATCCGGCTGACGGCCGGGTCGTTTCCATGCCGGATCTGTTCCAGTGCTTTCCGGTAGTCCTTCCACTCCCCAGCCGGTGCACCCTTGAGCGGAGGGGGAAGCCCGTCCTCCTCCAGCCTGGCTTCCAAGCTGGGAAAGGCAGCGGGAGGGGCAGGGCTCAACGCTGCCCGCTCCCGCAAATCTCTATACCACTTGGCAGACGGCGTACTCTGCAACGTCAGGACACGAACAAGCACCCCGACGGCGACGATGGCGGCCAACGTCCACGGCAACCAGCGCTTCATCGACTGCTTCACTTGCCTCCTAGAACGTCACGGTCCCGGCCGGGGTCAGATCCACTTCAACGCCGTCGATCCGGACGCGGCCCACCAGCGGAACAGGCGCGCCACCCGTGCCCTGCGTGACCGTCATCACGCTCGCGGATACCACCGACGGCGGGAACAGACTCGTGATCTCAATCAGACCGCCGTTGCCGCCGGTCGTGCCGTTGCCGCCCGTCGCCGTGATGTTGCCGCTGTGCGTGGTCGGATTCTCACCTTCGATGCGAACAAACGAACCCACGCCGCCAACGGCACCCGTGCTTGCGCCGCCGTTGCCAGTGATGGTCGTGCTGCTGCTGCAGGTCACGTCGGACTGAATGCTCACGGCGCCTGCCGCACCGCCGTTGCCGCTGCCGCCAGTGCCACCGCTCGTGTTGATCGAACCGCTGTTGGAAGTCGACCAGTGATCGTAGACCAGTACGGCGCCACCGGCACCGCCGGTAGTCGCGCCGTTGCCTCCCGTGCTGGACAGTGCTGCGTTGTTCACGCACGACCCCGTCGGGAAGAACCCTGTGGCGGTCCCCGTCGACACCGTGATGGTACCGGCGTTGCCGCCACCTGCGGTTGCGCTTGCGCCGCCGTTGGCCGTAAGGCTGCCCGTGTTGGTGACAGCGACCTCTGACTGGATGAAGATCCCCGTGGCTGCGGCACCGGCGCCTGTACCACCGGCGCCGCCGCTGGTGGTCACGCTGCCGCTGTTGGTGCAGCTCAGGTGATCCTGGATGAACACGAACCCGGCTCCGCCGCCGCCCGCGGCACCGCCAGCGCCGCTGACTATGCTGATCGCGCCGCTGTTGGTCGTGGAACTCGTGGTCGCAAAGGGCGCGCCACCCGTACTCACCGTGCAGCCGCCGCGGGGTCCACCCGCTGCAGTACCCGTGTTCGCGCCGCCATTCGTCGTCAGCGCCCCGCTGTTGACCACTGTGCGGCTGGTCACGTTCACAGCATTCGTGACCACGATGATCGATCCGCCGCCGCCCGCCGCCACAGCTCCGGTGCTGTTGCCTCCGTTGGTCGTCACGGCGGCCGCGTTGTTCGCGGCGGTGTTCGAGACGACTTGCACGAAGCCACCCGTGCCGCCGGCTCCCGTACCGCCGTTGCCGCCGCTGGCGATAATCGTCCCGGTGGCCGTATTGCTGCAGCTGTCATCGTCGTCGATGATAACAGCGCCGCCGGCTCCACCGGCCGTACCACCCGCTCCGCCGTTGTTCGTGATGGCGCCGCTATTGACCGTGGAGTCGCTTGTCGCAAGGACCGTCGGAGCGGCACCGCCGGCGCCGCCGATCGTGACGGCGCCGCCGCCGCCACCAGCGTTCGTCGTGGCGGCACCGCCGGTGGACGTAATCGCACCGCTGTTGTTGACGGAACGGGAGGTCGGGTCGCCTGCGACGACAACCGCCGTCGTGCCGATGCCGACGGCCCCGCCAGCGCCGCCCACGGCGCCCGTGCCGCTGGTGCCACCGCTAGACACGATGGCGCCGCTGTTCGAAACAGCGTAGTCGGACGTGATGCCTGCGCCGCCGCCGCCGCCGCCGTTGCCCGTGCCGCCGTTCCCGCCGTTGTTGGTGATACTCCCGCTGTTCGTCGTGCTCAGGTGGTCGAACATCGTGAAGCCGCCACCCGCACCGCCGAACGTGCCGCCGTTTCCGCCCTGGCTAGTCACCGCACCGCTGTTGGAGACCGCCTGGGACGTGGCGAACACGCCAAGCGTCGTCGAACTGATGCTCACGGCGCCGCCGTTGCCACCACCGTTCGTGGTGCTGTTGCCGGCCCTATTGTCCAGAGCTGCCGTATTCGAGAACGACCGGCTGGGCACCGCCGTTGTGGGCGCCGTCAGCTGACCGATGCCGATGAATCCTCCGTTGCCGCCGTTACCTGTGGCGCCCGTGTTGTCACCGCCACGCGCCGTCAGAGCCACGGTGTTGGCAACGCGCGTGTTGGACTGGATCTGGATGGATCCGCCGTTGCCGCCGTTGCCCGTGCCGCCCGTGCCTCCGTTCGACGTGATGGCCGCGCTGCTGTCGGCCAAGAAATGGTCGCGGATCAGAACCGGGCCGCCGTTACCGCCCGTCACAGTTCCCGTGCCCCCGTTCGCGTTCAGGATTGCACGGTTGAGGGCCGACCGCGTCAGAGACGGAGTCGTGGCGACGCCGGTAATGCTGGTGGTAAAGGTGATGCCGCCTGCGTTTCCGCCGTTGCCGCCCGATCCGTTGCCCCCGTTGGTCGTAATCGGAACGTCGTTGGAAACGAACCCGATGAACGGATTGCCCTGCGGATCCGTAGCCGTGTTGTTGGTCGCAGAAACTCCGCCGCCGTTTCCCCCGTTGTTGCCGGCGGCCGCGTTTGTCGCATTCCCACCAGTCGTAGTGATCGAAAGGTAGCCGATCACCTGAACAGGCGGACGAGTCGGCGGCACTACGCCCGACATGAAGCAGTTGATATTCACGTCTCCACCGGTGCCGCCGTTGGACGGCGCCGTTGCGCCCACCGCGTTGCCGCCCCTCGTGTCAAAGGTCGCGTCGCAGAACAGCCCCGTGCTGTTCGCCTGGCCCGCGATCGGAGGGAAGCCTCCCAAGAATGTCTGACAAATGGTAACGCCGCTGGCACCTCCGCTACCGGTCGTCGTTCCGCCGTTGCCACCGCGAATGGTTATCGCCCCCGACAGGCGGACCTGGCTACCCGCGAAAGAGACGCCGAATTGCGTTGTGCCGTTGCTACCGCCCGACCCGGTCGTTCCCGTGCAGTTGCCACCTCTACGCGTAACCGGCCCCGTCAGTATCACGGGCCCGGTGCCCTGCCCCTGAATGAACCAAGTTCCGCCAGTAGCCCCACCGGCGGTCGCGCCGTCGCCGCCGATTGCTGTGATTGTCCCTTGATGCACCGTGGCACCGTTCGACCCACCGATGGTCGCGCCAATGAACGAAACGGTCCCCGCTGCACCACCAGCCCCGGTGGTTCCGGTACCACCCGAGGTCGTGATAGTTCCGTAGTTGTAGGCTCCGATGTTTGAAGCCAAGTTGACGACGCCGCCCGCACCCCCGATAGCGCCGCCACCGCCGCTCGTGTTGATGGCGCCATCCACGTAGATTGCGCCGGGCACGACAGCGAACGCTCCGTTGTACGCTCCACCATTGCCACCGTTGAGAGGTGCAACCTGAGTCAAACCCGTCATGGTCAGCGTGGAGGCCGCACCGCGCATGATGAGGTTGGCGCACACGGGACCAAAGCTGCAGCGGTTCGGAGAGGCCGCGTCGTTTGCAACCACGGCGTCAGCAAACGCGATGATAACCGTGCCTTCGATCAGGATCCCGTGCGAGAAGGTCAGGTTCACGGCATTGTTGAGTCCCGCCCCTGCCGGGAAGTTCGAAGTGATCGTCAGGATAACGCCAGGACCGACATGCAGGCCCGTGGCATTGCCAACTGCGTCGCCGGGGATGTTCACGGAGCCGTCCGTGGTGGTCAGTGTGGCCGGTCCCGGCACCAAGAACGTCCGCGGATTCGGCCCGAGCTCGATGCTAGTGATAGTCGGGCGTCCGAAGGTGGTGTTGACGGCACCGAACTGAGAAACAGTCAGGTCACCACCGGTCGTGCAGTTGACAGTGAGTGCCCCTCCGGCCCCGCCGAGTCCGTTCGTCCCGGTGCCGCCCGACGTGTTGATCGTCGACGTCCCCGCCGGAGGCGGAGGAGGAGGACCGCCGCCGCCGCCGCCACCACCGCCGCCGCCGCCGCAGCTCGGAACGAGCACGGAAGCGCCGGCCACCACGATCACCAGACAGAGCGTCAGCGAGTTCTTGCGCACAGTGCGATCCCCCTTAGCATTTTCTCGGCAGATGAAATGATGAACAGGCCGGTGAATATTGCTCGAGCGGCATATTCCGTCAAGAAAAAAATGAAAAAAATCCCGGTAGATTTCCGCGAGATATAATCCCGGCAGATGCCCCCCCCCTCGACTCGGCCTCCGGCCTCGCTCGGGGCAGGCTCCCCGGCTACTGCCCAAGCCGACACCGATCAGCTCGACGTCATCGTCGGCAAGATCGCCCTCCAGCGCGGACTCATCGACGCCCCCAAGCTCGCCGACTGCCTCCGCGTCTGCGCAACCGCCTCCCGCCCCCTCGCCGACATCCTCGTCACCCGCGGCTTCATCGCCCGACAGGACGTCGCCGCCATCGCCCGCGACCTCTCCCCCCTCCTCGCACGCGCCGCCGACATCGCCCACATCCACGACGAGGACATCCGCCTCGCCAAGGCCCTCATCGGACGCAAACTCGTCACCGAAGACCGCGCCCGCGCCGCCCTCACCGCCCAGGCCGCCGAAGCCAAAGCCAGCCCCGCCGCCGTCCCCCGCCTCGGCTTCCTCCTTCTCCGCGACGGCGACATCTCGTTCGACTCCCTGCGCCCCCTCCTTCACGCGGGCGCCCGCGCCGAATTCACCTGCCCCCAGTGCCGCGCCCTCTACAGCCTCCCGATGGAGGCCGCCAAGCGCGCCTGGAGCTGCCGCCGCTGCACCGGACGACTCGTCCCGCGCACCGGCAACACCTCCGCGCGTCCCGCCGCGACCGCCGCCGTCCCCGTCCCCCCCGAAGTGCACGAAGCCGCGAAGGACCCGAAGAACAAATTCGGCAAGTATTACCTCCTGCGCGAGCTCGGCCGCGGCGGAATGGGCGCCGTCTACCAGGCGTGGGACTCCGCCCTCAGCCGCTGGACCGCCGTCAAGATCCTCCTCGGCCGCGGCAGCGCCGAAGACGCCGCCCGCTTCGCCCGCGAAGCCCAGACCGCCGCCCAGCTCAAGCACCCCAACATCGTCGCGACCTACGACGTCTCCGCGGAAGGCGACCGCCACTACATCGCGATGGAGTTCATCGACGGCCACGCGCTCGGCGGCGAGAAGATCGCCGTCCGCCGCGCCTGCGAAATCGTCCGCGAAGTCGCCCTCGCCGTCGACCATGCCCACGGACTCGGCATCATCCACCGCGACCTCAAGCCGGCCAACATCATGGTCGACAAGTCCGGCCGCGCGATCGTCATGGACTTCGGACTCGCCCGCTCGCTCGCCAAGGAGTCGCGCCTCACCGCCGAAGGCACCGTCATCGGCACCCCCGCCTACATGTCGCCCGAACAGGCGCGCGGCGAGCAGGCGAAGATCGACCGCCTGAGCGACGTCTACTCGCTCGGCGCCATCCTCTACGAGCTGCTCACCGGCCGCCCCCCCTTCCACGGCAAGACGCCGATCGAGACGCTCTCGCTCGTCGTCAAGACCGACGCCGAACCGCCGAGCCGCCACAACATGACGGTCTCGCGCGATCTCGACAACATCGTCCTCAAGGCGATCGCCAAGGACCGGGCGCGGCGATACCAGACGGCGAAGGGGCTCGCGGGCGACCTCAAGCGCTACCTCGACGGCGGCGACGTGAAGGCGAAGGGCGTTTCGCCCCTCGTGCGCTACTGGAAGCCGATCGCGGGGGCCGCCGGAGGAGTCGTCGTGGCGATCGCCCTGGCGGTCGCCCTCTCCGGCTCGAAGCCCCCCCCGCTCCTGAAGAAGAAGGGGCCGGACCCGAATATAGAGGAAGCGGCGACCCGCAAGCGGCAGGAGGAGGCCCGCCAGCAGGCCGTCCCCATCCTCGGCGAGGGGCAGCGCCGGTTCGACGACGCGCTGAAGGACCTCTACCGGCCGACCGCCGACCTCAACCCCTTCCGCGCCAAGATCCGCGAGGCGATCGCCGAATTCACGCGCGCCATCGGCGTCAGCCCCGACTATGCGGAGGCGTACCACGCGCGCGGACGGGCGCACCGCGAGCTGCGCGACTTCCCCTCCGCCGAGACCGACCAGGCGAAGGCGATCGCGCTCAACGCGAAGTACGGCCTCGCCTGGCGCGAGCGCGGCCGCTGCCGGTTCGAGCAGTACTGGGATCTGTCGAAGCAGAAGCTCGCGGGGACCGAGGACCGCATCGCCCGGCTGCGTGGCGAGGCGCTCGCGGACTTCCGGCGCGCGGCCGAGCTCGGCGATGCCGGCGTCGAGGCGCAGTGGGCGGCCGCCGCGGTCGCGATGATCGAGGCGCGCTACGACGAGGCGCTCGGCATCCTCGCCCCGGTCATCGACGGCGGGCGCTCGAACGAGGAGCACCACCTCCTCCGCGGGCTCGTCTACAGCTGGATGAACCAGAAGTTCCCCGAGGCGATCGCCGCCTACACGAAGGCGATCGAGCTGCGCCCGAACTACTCGACCGCCTACCAGGAGCGGGCGGCGCTCTACCATCATCAGGGCGCCCCGCGTTTCAACGAGGCTCTGCGCGACTTCGAGCGCGCGGCGGAGCTCGACCCCGGCGAGGCGCTCCACCAGCGCAACATCGCCGTGCACCTCAAGATCGCGGCGCTCCGCGACAACGACCGCGCGCTCTACGACCGCGCGACCGAGCACATCGAGAAGGCGCTCCGCATCAACCCGCGGGACGTGCACTCGCTCACGCTGCGGGGCGTCATGCACACCGAGCAGAAGCGCACCGACGCCGCCCTGGCCGACTACGAGGAGGCGATCCGCATCGACCCGAAGGCGTATGACGCGCGCTTCAACCGCGCGGGGCTGTGGCTGGAGTCGAAGCCGAAGCAGGCGTTCGAGGAGGCCGACGCGCTGACGCGCGACTATCCGAAATTCGCGCGCGTGTGGATGCTGCGCGGCATCGCCCGCTGCCAGCTCGCGGAGTGGAAGGAGGCGGTCGCCGACCTCGAGAAGGCGGGCGCGATGGATCCGTCGCAGAAGGACAACTGCGCGCCGTTCCTGAAGCAGGCGCGGGCCAGGCTGGGGCAATAAGGGGAGAACCGAGAACCCGGAACCCAGAACCGAGAATGTGGCTTCGCTCCGTCACGCCGGCACGACGCGAGAGGGCGGCGGCAGCCCGAGTACCGGGATCCATCGGCGCCCATGAAAAGGGCTCCGGATCGCTCCGGAGCCCGGCAGAACGCAGCCGAAGCTGCGCCAGACTCACACCCCACATCGATACTACCCGGATGGGACGCGAACTTCAAGTGACAGCGGAGGGCGCGGAGGGCGGGGGATTTGAACTCCATCCCCCTTTCGGGGGACCCTTGGGGTGCCCAGGGCCGCTCCTCGCGACTTCTGCCCTCCGCTGTCATGGGGGGAGGAATCGCAAGTCGCATGCCACAGCGCCCTCCGCAAGTCGTTGATGGGCAACCGCGAAGCGTGTGTCACATAATGGCACACATGAAATCGTCTGACGGAGCGGCTACTCTTCCTCTTCGCCGGTCGCGTCCTCGACGAGCGCTTCCAGCTTGGGCAGCAGATTGGGCGCGTGCGTCCGGACGTAGTTCCGGACGGCGTCGATCTCCAGGTGCCGGACCCGCAGGAATTCCACGATGTCGACGGCGTCCTTCCTGCGCGGTGACTTGATCTTCAGGTAGACGAGGGCCTCCATCGGCGCCACGGGAATGCCGTTGCTGACCTTCGCCCGCTGCAACGCCTCAATCAAGTGCTGCTCGCGGTCACCGATGGAGAGCTGGTCCACCGCAACGCCTTCGAACTGAATGGGCACGCCGGGAGCCATGCTGACCCCACCGCCCTCATGGAGCTGGAACGCTTCGTTGCCCACAAGCCAGTCGACATCCTTCGTCGCCCGCGGGTATCCGTGAGCCCCGACTGCCAGACCGCCGACGAGGGCATGCCGAATGCCAAGCTGGGTCAGCCGCTCCGACGTCTTCCTCATGGCCGTGAGAATGGGCTCCGCCACGACCCCGTCCAGATTCGAAACGTCCGGAGCATCAGCCGCCATCGTGGAATTCGGCCTCAAAGAGAGGTGCCTGCGCGCCGGACCCTTCATGGGCTGCAGTCTAGCACAGCGCGGCCACGGGGGCTACGCGGGCTTCGGCGGGGTCCACCCGCACGTCCCGCACTTCGTCTCCTCGCCGATGGTGAGGAGCAGCGTCCGCACGCCCTTCTCGCCGCACGCCGCGCAGAAGTTCCGCGTCGTGCCGTCCGCGCCGCCCGCGCGGATCGCGTCGACCTGCTGCTTCTCCGCCGACGCCCAAGCCGCGTCCCCCGGCGCCCCGCGCTTCTCCCGCGCCGCCGCCTGGATCTTGCGAAAGTGAGTCTCGGACTGCGGCGGGATCCGCCGCAGATCCTCGAGACTCAAGCCCCGCAGTGTCGTCGTCTCGCCCAAACCCTTGCCCCAACCGAAGTATACACCGAATCTCGAATCTCGAATCTCGAATTTCCGGAAGACCTCCGCCGACGCGACGCCTCCGAGATTCGCCTGCCCTCCGAAGCCTTCCCAGATCGTGCAGTAGACGTTGGGACGGCGAAGGAGGGGAATTCGAGATTCGAAACTGGCCCCTACTTCCCCAGCCGCTCGATCTCCTTCTTCAGCAGCGGCGCCAGCGACGCGTCGAGCTCCGCCGCCTTCTCCAGGTCCCTCGCCGCCGGCCCCGGGTTCCCCTGCACCTCGTGCGCCAGCGCCCGCGCCAGGTACGGGTACGGATGGTCCGGCAGCAGCGCCACCATCCGCTCCGCGTCCCCGCGCGCGAACGCCGGGTCGTCCCCGCGCGCCTGCACCACGCTCCGCAGGAAGAGCCCCTCCACCGCCATCGGGTCGACCTCGAGCATCGACGTCAGCTCCCGCACCGCCTGGTCGGTCTCCTTCTCCTCCACCCGCAGCGCCGCGAGGATGAAGTAGTACGCCCGCTGCCCGCGCCCCTCGGAGGCGATCCGCGCCAGCGCGTCGTACGCCTCCGAGAAGTTGCGCGCCCGCATGTGCACGAGCGCCTTCGACGCCCACCGCTCGAACGGGTCGCTCGAGTCCTTCGCCGCCGCCTCCGCCATCCTCCCCAGCTCCTCCAGCGCCGCCACCGACTCGTCGCGCGTCGGCACGTACGGCGCGTTCGTGAGGAAGACGTACCGGATGAGCTGCGTCAGCGCGGCGCCGAACACCGCCGGCGAGAACCCCGGCTCCAGTTTCATCGCCGCCGCGAAGTCCTCGCCCGCCCCCGTGAAGTCGCCGATCCGCAGCCGCACCTGCCCGCGCAGGTACTGCGCCTCGACGTACGACGCGTCCTCCGCCAGCCCGCGTCCGAGCAGCAGGTTCGCCTCGAAGAGCCGCTGCGTCACGTCGGGCGCCTGCTTGAGGTCGGCCTTCATCCGCTCCGCGGAGTCGACCAGCCGCCGCGCGCTCACGTAGAGCGACCTCGCGCGCGCCCGCTGCGGGCCCCGCGACTTCTCCTTCTCGAGCGCCTCGCCGGCCTCCTGCGCCCTCTTCTCCGCGTCGGCCGTCCGCTCCTTCTCCTTCGCGAGCGCCTCCTCCGCCTCCTTGAGTCGCGACTTCAGCTTCGCGTCCCCCGCCCGGTCCGAGAGCCTCAGCGCCGACTCGCAGCGCTTCTTCCCCGCCAGCGCCTCCGCGTGGCGCGGCGCGACCGCGAGCGCCTTCTCGTAGAACACGAGCGCCTCGATCGACTCCCCCCGCTCCGCCGCCTGCCGCACGTACGCGTCCGCCTCGCCGGCGTCCCGCCAGAGCGCGACGCGGAATGCCAGCACGACCAGCACGAGCGCCGCGACGCCGATCGCCGCCGCGGCCGCCGCGACGGGGCGCTGCCTCACGCCGCGCACCGCGCGCTCGACGAACGACTGCCGCCGCGCCCGCACCGGCTCGCCCGCGAGATGCCGCGTCAGGTCGTCGGCGAACGCCTTCGCGGTCTCATACCGGCGGCGCTTGTCCTTCTCGAGGCACTTCATCGCGACGAGCTCGAGGTCGGCGTGCACGCCGGGGCTGTGCTGGCGCGGCGGAACGGGATCGTCGGCGAGCACCTTCATCAGCGTCTCGGCCGGCGAGTGCCCGCTGAACGGCGCGTGTCCCGTCAGGACGTAGTAGAGCAGGGCCCCGAGCGCATACACGTCGGTGCGCTTGTCGACCGCGTCGCCGCGCGCCTGCTCGGGCGACATGTAGGGCGGCGTCCCGACGATGGTGTCGCCCATCGAGATGCCGTCCTTCGTCTTGACCGGCTTGGCCAATCCGAAGTCCATGACGTAGACGCGGCCGCCGCCGCGCGCGAGCATGATGTTGTGCGGCTTGATGTCGCGGTGGATCACGCCCTTGGAGTGCGCGTAGTCGACCGCGAGGGCCGCGTCGCGCACGATCTGCAGGGCGGCGTTGAGCTGCAGGTGGCGCGACGGGCGGCCGGGCGCGTGCCGTCCCGTCTGCGGCGGGCCGAACTGGTACCACGAGAGCGCCTCGCCGTCGACGTACTCCATCGCGATGAAGCCCTTGCCCTCGTGCGTGCCGACCTCGTAGATCGTCGCGATGTTCGCGTGGGAGAGGTTCGCGGCGGTGTGCGCCTCGCGGAAGAAGCGCTTGAGCTCGTTCTCGCCCCAGAGGCCCTCGGACATCTGCTTGATCGCGACGCAGCGCTCGAGGTCGTTCTGCCACGCCTTCCACACGATGCCCATGCCTCCGCGCCCGACCTCCTTGATGAGCAGGTATCGCCCGCCGGCGTAGCGGTTGGCCGGGTTGGCGGCCGCCGCGGCGACCTCGTCGGGCAGCGGGGAGTGCGAGATCGGGAGGAGCTGGTCCTCCGGCGGCTTCTCCTCGCGCAGCAGCGTCGTGCCGCACTTCTTGCAGGCGTAGCGCCGGCCGGTATCGACGGCGAGCGTCGAGAAGCGCGTGCTGCAGGAGGGACAGTAGAAGAACGCCTTGGGGTGGACGTGAAGCGCGCTGGCGACGGCGTCGGTGGTAAGGAAGCCCTTGCGGACGAGGAGGTCGCCGAGCCGCGGCGCGGGCTGGCCCTGCTCGGAGAGCTCCGCCTGGATGCGCAGGCACTCGTAGACCTGCTTCTCCGTCGCCAGGCCCTGGCGGATGAGGAGCCGGCCGAGGAGCGCGTCCTCGACCTTGGTGTCGGTGAACTCGACGGCTTCGGCGAGCCGGCGCTTCTGCTCCTCGAGGAGCCCGTCGAGGTCGGGCTGCCGGATGAAGCCGCGCTTCAGGAAGATGGCGCCGATGGGCGGGGCGGCGGCGGCGGGCTGCGAGGCCTGCTCCTTGAGGCAGTCCGCCAGCTGCTCGCGGGTCACCAGGCCGCGCTCGAGGGCGATGCGGCCGACCAGGATGTCGATGTGCGTCGTCACCCTGCTTGATTATAGAGGACGAAGGCGCCGCCCATTGCGCCCTTCCTATATATAGAGTGCGAAGACCAAAGATCGAAGATCAAAGATCAAAGGGGATTCCGCGCGTGCGCAAAGCCCCCCTCTCATCTTTGGTCTTTGATCTCTCATCTTTTTCGACAGGCCCTTGCACGGAACGGGCGGGTGTGCCAAAATAAGCGTCTCGCCGGGGGATAGGGACCAGCGAAGGGGGCTTGAATGTCTGAGCGCGAAGACCTGCCGTTCATCAGCATGCCCGACGAGGACACGAAGGCGCGGTACAAGCAGGCGCCCGCGAAGCCCGCGGCGCCCCCGCCCGCCCGCCCCGCGCCGGAGCCGGTCGACATGGTCGCGCGGCCGACGGGCAAGAGCCCCGACCGCCGGCCGCCCTTGTCCAATCCGGCGCCCCTCACGCTGCCCTCCGCCGCAACGATGGGCTCGCCGTCCGCCGGCTTCGACAAGATCCAGCTCATCGAGGAGAGCAACGACGTCGTCGTCGAGAAGATCGCGGAGCCCAAGCCCGCCGCGGCGCCCGCGCCTGCGGCAAAAGCGCCGCCCCCGCCCCCGACGCCCGCCCCGTCCGGCGACGATGCGGACGCGCTCCTTGAGCGGCTCAACCAGCAGCACTCGCAGATCCAGGATGCGCTCCGCGGCTCGACGGTGGTCCGCCGGGAGCGCGACGAGGCGCGCGCGCGCGCAGCGGCCCTCGAGCACGAGGCCGCGCAGCTGCGCCAGCAGGTGCAGGAACTCAAGCCCGCCGCCGACAAGTCGAAAGCGCTCCAGCGCGAGCTCGACGCGTCCCTCATGTCGCACAGCCAGCTCTCGACGGACAACGCGAAGCTCAAGATGCGGGCGAACGAGCTGGAGGAGCGGGCGCAGGAGGCGGAAGCGCGCGCCGCGCAGTCCGAGGAGCAGCTGAAGGACGCGAAGGCCGGGCGAGACGACGCGGAGAAGCGGATCGTCGCCGCGGTCGCCGCGCTGCAGAGGAAGTAGGACTGTTACCGCGGTAACCGAAGTGTTACCCGGGGTAACATTCTGACGCAGGCTTCCGGCGCCCTCGGCAAACGGCTCACGTCCAGCATCTTGCGCATGGGCAGCTGGCACGAGACTTGCGCTACGTGGCGTCGTGCGATTAGATGGGTGAGTAATGACGCGAGAACGCGTGAAGGCGCTGCTGCGCGAGGATCCCACCCGCGTAAAGGAAGTCAGCCTCTCGGACGGCAGTCGATACCGGGTCAAGGGCATCGATGACTGGGCTGCCGACGACGTCCATGCCTTGACGATCGTCGAGAACGCCGAGTCCGTTCACATCGCCTATGTCCACGTCGTTTCGATACGGGAGATGCGGAAGCCATGACCAGCGATGAGGCGCTTGCGCTCATGCGGAAGTACCAGCACGTCATGAAGATTGTCACGCTGCAGGACGGGCGATCCCACCGCGTTCCCCGTCACCCCAACTTCCTCCAGAACCACCGGTCGTGGATCGCGAACGAGCACATCATGTTCGTCAAGCGCGGCCGCGTGTGGACGCGCGTCGAGTACCCCACGATCGTCGACATCCGTCCTGCGCGCAAGCGGCGCAAGCGCGCGTAGCCCGTGCTCACCTTCTCCACCGGCCACGGCGGCACGTTCCTCGACCGCACCCGCCAGCTCCTCAAGCAGTACGGCCGCAACAGGCGCTTCGCCGGCGCCGACTTCGCCGCCGCCGACGCGTCCCGCGCCGCGCTCGGCCGCCCCCTCGACGGCGCCCGCGTGCTCGACCTCGGCTGCGGCCAGCGCTTCCCCGCCGTGCTCCTCTTCCACACGTGGCGCGCCCGCGCCACCGGCATCGACACCGACGTCGTCGACCCGCGCTTCTCCCCCGCCTCCTACGTGCGGATGATCCGCGCCAACGGGGTCGAGCGCTTCCTCAAGACGCTCGCGCGGCACGTCCTCTTCGACGCCGAGTACTACCGCGAGCTGCGGCGGCACGCGGGGCGGGCGCTGCGCTTCTCGGGCCTCGACCTCCGGCTCGCGGACGCCCGCGCGATGCCGTTCGCCGACGGCGAGTTCGACCTCGTGCATTCGAACGCCGTCTTCGAGCACCTCGCCGACGTGCCGAAGGTGCTCGACGAGATCGCGCGCGTGCTCAAGCCGGACGGCGTCGCCTCGATCGGCGTGCACCTCTTCCCCAGCCCTTCGGGCGGGCACAACCTGGAATGGGCGTTCCCCGACGACTTCCCGAGCGCGCGCGTGCCGCCGTGGGACCACCTGCGCGCGCACCGCTTCCCGGGCCACGCGTACCTCAACCGCTGGCGCGCCCGCGACTTCGTGGCGGCGTTCGAGAAGCGCTTCCGCATCCTCGGGCGCGAGGTGCGTCGCGAGGGGGAGCGGCTGCTCACGCCGGAGCTGGAGCGGGAGCTGAAGGACTGGACGCGCGAGGACCTGCTGACCCGGGAGCTGCACGTGGTGTTGAAGCCCCGGGTGACGAGTCATTAGTCCCACTTTCCGCAGAGTTCCCACTTGATTTCGCGCCACAGCCGGTTACGGCTTGAGGCGGAAGGCGGACACGGGGAGCCGCATGAGGGCGAGGACCTTCGTATGCAACTTGCCGAGCTCAG
>Ga0187892_10003248_pt1 | contig 30042 bp, 22 predicted proteins | sample MA1701073metaG_FD_139345 | JGI IMG/M metagenome (GOLD analysis project Ga0187892, IMG submission 139345) | Bio-ooze microbial communities from a basaltic lava cave in the Kipuka Kanohina Cave System on the Island of Hawaii, USA - MA170107-3 metaG ...
AGCCCCGAGCCCGCTGCACGTCGCGCCCCCCGCTTCGCCATCCCACCCCCCTCCTCGATGCTGTCGCGGCCAGCATCGCAGGGCCTGCGGGAATTCGAAATACGGGTTTACTGAGCGCTTACCCGAGGCTTCTTTCCTGGAACTCCAATGGTGGGAAAGGTGCCGAGCCGTTCGATCGTTGAGCTTTGGTACGAGTTCGAGGCACCGGGAGCCTCAGTTGGCCTCTCCGAGATCGTGGAAGTGCTGAATCGAAACGAGACGGTAGAGGGAGAAATCGTCCTTACAGACCACAACGGCTCTGAAATTCAGTTCGACCTGATGCTGTCGCACTCGACCGAGGGTCGCCAGTAGCGTGGTTGGTTCGGGCAGGCGGCGATGGGAATAGCTTCTCTGTGTGGGGGATGTAACTTCTCTTGCTGCTTCTTTGGGGGCCAGCAGGGACACGGTTTGCCCCGCTTTGCCACCCAGGATGACCTCCCGGGCCACCAAGAGCGTCCTCGGGGCCCCCCGACCTGCTTCCGTGAAGGACACCCGGTGTCGAGCGTCGACTCGCCGCCGGGTGCCGGGAAGACTCGCCTCGTGGAGGGGGTGGTCGCGACCGCCGTCCAGCGCCTCGGCCTGAGCGTGGCCGTCGCAACGCCTCGAGCCGAGCAGTCCTTCGACGTGCTGCGGCGGCTGAGCGCCAACTTCGACCCGATGCAGATCGAGGTGCTGCAGTCGAACCGTCGGTTCCTGCCGTCCGACCTCCGCGCCGACCCGCAGGTTGCGGCGCCCGTTTCGAGCCCTGGGGATCTTCTAGGAGGTCGCGGTGTGGTGGTCGGCGCGGCGTCGAAGTTCGTCGCCTCGGTTCCCCGCTTCCGCTACCCCCAGTTCCAACTCCTAGTCTGCGACGAGGCCTATCAGCTCCCGGCGAAAGATATCGACCCACTGGTCACGATCGCCGAACAGGTCTTGCTGGTGGGAGATCCAGGGCAGCTCCCGCCGCTCGTGAAGGCGGATCCCGCTCGCTTCGAAGCGGCCCGCTACCGGGTGCACCGCCCGGCTCCCGAGGAGCTCTTGAGGCGCTACCCCGGAATTCCGCGGGAGCAGCTCCCCGCGACGTTCTGCTTCCCGCAGGCCACCGTCGACCTCGTGCAGCCGAGCTTCTACCCCCACTTGCCGTTCGGGTCCGGCGTGCCTGACGAGGAGCGGCGGTTTCATCTGCGCGCCGCGGGCATCGGTACTCCCATCGACCGGGCTCTCGATCTCCTGGCGGAGGGCGCGTCCGTAGTGGGGATCCTGGCCCCTGAGAAGCCGGTCGGTCAGGGGGGGGTTGACGATGAAATCGCGGCCATCATGGCCCGCATGTGTCGTCGGGCGCTCGATCGAGGCCCCGAGTGGGAGGGAGAGGGTCGCCTCGGACCGGCCGACATCGGCTGCGCGGACGCCCACGTGGCCTCCGGTGCGGCGGTGCGAAGACACCTCCTTGCGGACGGCATTCGCGAAGAGCTCGTCGTGGAAACGCCCGAGATCTGGCAGGGCCTCCAGCGGCCGCTCATGGTCGTGAAGCACACGCTGAGTGGACTTCTAAGAGTCGATCCGTTCTCGCTCCAGCCCGGCCGGACCTGCGTCATGCTGTCCCGGCATCAGGTCGGCTGCGTGATCGTCGGGCGGGACGGCGTGGGGGAGGCCTTGGACCGCTACCAGCACGACAGCGGCGCGCGCGCGAGTGCCGCGGAAGACGCCACGTGGTCGGGGTGGCGGGCCCGAGCGACGCTCTGGGAGCAGCTCGAGCGATCGGGGCGACTGATCCGCATCGCGTGATGCCGGATCCGCGGGAACCGATTGGTAGAGTCGAACGTGCTGGTGGAGAGGGCGAGCGCAAGCGTCCTGCATTCCCGGTTCGGCGATTTACGCGGTGCTCGCAGTCGGCCTCGACACGCTCGCGCTGATTACCGGGATGGCTTTGGCTCGCGCTGATTCTCTTCACCCACGCTCTCGCGCTTGATTATCGGTATCGACGAGCCCTCTCCTCGAACGTCAGCTCGCCGACTCGCTCGCAGTCCATGCGTTCGCCATGGAAATAGCAGTACCCGTCGTCAGAGGGTCCCGATTCCCCGACCGACGTGTGTACGTCGCATGCCTCGTCGCAACTTCGCTGTGCCTTGATGTACCGCCCGTTGGTGCATCGGCACGATCTCATGGTCGTATCGTCCGAGTCCGCTCTACTGCGGTGGCGGCCTTCGCGGATGGCAGGGACGTGACTGCGGTCGCCGATCTGCACTCGTCCACCCACGCCGGGAGCGGTCTCCTTCCGAGAGAGCTGCTCTCGGATCTCCCGGAGTTCCTCCTTGGTAAACCGGGCCGGAGGCTGCGACTCTGGCTCGGGCTCTAGACGCCCCTGGAGGGGCAGCTGAGCGAGATCCGGGACGCGGCCGGTCGTGGCGACCCAGAGTCGACCGTGCTGCAACGTGTGGATCTGCATGGCGCCCGGGCCTTGAGATACCGACATGAAGACGCTGTATGCGGGTAGCCGCGTGCAGCGTCCGCGTCGCACGGCAGCCTGGGCGAGCGTGCCCCAGTTTGGTTCGGACGCGCCGAAGACGGCGCGAAGGTCGTCGACAGTGCGGCAGGCGAGGACGGGCTCCATCGAGATGCCCTGGTCGCCCTCCACAGCGGCCCATCCGTTGGGGTCGGCTCCTGCCGCGGCTTCGAGGCTCGAGCCTACGAGGAGTGTGAGAATCGCGGTGCGGGTATGCCTGCGCACGGGTCCTTCCTCCAACCGGTCCACCGGCAGGGTTCGCCTCCCGGATGCCGAACTTGAGCGCGCCCGACTGCCACTCGGGCATCGCGCTGACCTCGTGCGTCCTAGGCGCACACGCAAGCACTGGGCGAGTATGGGGCTGGATCACCCCGCTCCACTTCCGATCGATCGAGAGTACGGGCGCGCTCATCGGAAAGGAGCTCGAGGAGGGCGAGATCTGGGCTTGCCGTTGCCGGGCCGCCGCTCGCGGCGAGCCGCTGCCCTAACGGCGCCCTCGTGGCGGAGCGGAGGGCCGAATTACCCGACAGGCCCATGGGCGGCAGCCGAGATCCCCGATGCCGGCCAGCTGCCTATGGCTTCGTCCGTGGCTTCTCTGGGGACCAGCCAGGACACGCTTTGCCCCGCTTTGCCACCCAGGATGGGCTCTCGGGCCACCAGGAGCGTCCCCGCGGCCCCCCGACCAACTTCCTAAACCGCAGGCCGGCAGTTCGAGTCTGCCCGGGGGCGCCAGGAAAAGCGGCGGCGCGGCGAGTAGTTGCGGCACGACCGCGGCATGGACCCTCGGCGGAACCGGAGTGACGGTGCGCTCCATGGGGAAGCTGGAAGCGGCGGCATCGGGCATCCAGCGCCGCAGAGCTGCTCGGGGTCAAGGCGCCCACGTCTCGAGTGGACGTTGCGGGCTCTGGGGCGCGCAGTTGCTCCAGGGGCACCCCCCAGGGGGCGGATCGGGGCGGCCCGACCAGGTGTAGTCGAACGCCCTCGGCGGCCCCGAACCGTCGCCTGGCCTTCCCCGTCCCGCCCGCGGGCGCCTGCGGGTCGCAGCGTCGTGAATCGCCCGGCGAGACGCGCCCGGGTGTAGGCTGGTCCGGGAGGCGTCGCGCGATGGGGCTCCGGCTGGCGATCCTGGTGCTTGCCTCGACCCTCGGCACCGCCGGCCACGTCGGCGCCATCCCGCTCGGGGCCGGTCTCGTCCGCGGAGGGACGATCAAATTCGGCGACGCGGCGTCCATCGCCGGCCCGCTCGTTCTCGACCGCACCGCGCTCCTTCCCCTGCCGCAGCTCGACACCACCCTTGGCGCCAGCCAGGTGCCCCCGGTCGTGCGGGCAGTCCCCCCAGCTCGGCTGCCGAGGAACGCGCGCTCTACGGTCCGCGGCGTGATGCTCGGGCTTCCGGAGATGGAAGCAGCCCTCCGCGCGCGCGTGCTCGAGGTGCTCCAAGCCACGCCCGCGCGCCACGGCGGCATCGCTGGCGCCGCCCTTCCCGCCCAGGCTCCCAGCGCTCCCGACAGTGCCGCGAGCGGTGGCGACACGGGCGTCGAGGTCGAGGCGCTCCGCAGCGCGGTCGACGGGGCGGATCCGTGGGCCGTGCTGGGCGCGTTGACGGGCGACTTCACGGCCAACGTTGCGGCGCTCGAGAGCGACTGCACGTACGGGCCCGAGGTTCCTTTCGACTATTGGCGCTTTCCGGGCTTGGCTCCGTTCGAGCCGTTCGCGCAGAGCTACGTCGGGACGCTCGAGCAGCGCGGTGGCGAGATCGTCTTCGAGCTCGGAGAGGGGCTGGTCTTCGCGCGCGTCGAGGGGGACCGGCTCATCGACGTGGTGCGCGTCGGGGCCGAAGGGGTGACGCGCTTCCACGACGGCTTCGCGGTCGCGCAGACAGCCGCGGGCTTCCTCATCTCCGGCGAGAGCGCCTGGACCTTCGAGGGGAACTTCTGGTGGCAAGAGAGCTGCCACGGGCGCACGTCCGTGACGCTCGAGCGGAGCGGCGACGCACCCGCCGGGGCCGCGCGCGACCTCCAGTTCGTGCTGCGCTGGCCGGTGAACAGCAACGCCGACCTGGACCTGATGGTGGAGTCGGCGGCGTCCAGCTCCCTCTCCCTGCGTTCGGTTGAGGACCGGCGCGCGTTCCTGGGCGAAGTCCAGAGCCGCTGCCACGTCCTCCACAGTGCCGGCACCGCCGGTGCGAGCGACGACGCGAACGTCGTCGCCTGGATCCGCCCGCTGCGCGAGACGGATCTCCCCTATCATGAGGAGATCATTCGCTGCGCCAGCGGCTCGTACGGCACCTGGAGCCTCGACGTCGTGAACTGGAGTGGCGACGAGACGGTCGACTTCGAGGTCGAGGCTTTCGAGGGCCCGAGCATCGGCGTCGATCGGACGGCGGAGCGCGAGCTCGGCCTGATCGAGCTCACGGTGGTGCCGCACTCGCGCAGACACATCCAGTTCAACTACGTGCCGCCGCCCAGTGTCACGGGCGCCGGGGCCGTGGTCAACCAGATCAGGCGCGTCCCCGTGCCGCGCCCGCGCGACCCGATCAGCGGCTCGGTGCTGGGCTTCAACAAGGCCGCCGCGCTGGGCATCCCCTACGACGAGTTCCTTCGCAACGTCGGGCTCTAGGGTGCGCCCGGCCATCGCCGCGGGAGCGGCTCAGCTGTCGCGGAGCTCGGCGAGTACGTACTCGGGTCGCAGCGGCAGCCTTCGCATGGGCTTGCCCGTCGCGTCGAAGAACGCGCCGGCGAGGGCGACCAGCGGCGCCATGTTCGGCGGCTCCGCCCCCTGGCCGGCGACCATGACGTCGCGGCGGTCCAGGATCTCGACCTCGATCTCGGGCATCTCGGCCATGGTCAGGATCGGGTAGCTGCGGAAGTCGGTGCTGGTGATGCGCGAGCCGTCGAACTGCACCTCTTCGTGGAGGGCCTGGCTGATGCCCATCGCGGAGCCGCCCTCGACGTTCAGCCGGAGCAGCCTCGGATTCACGACGACGCCAACGTCGACCGCGACGCAGTAGCGCTCGACCGTGACCACGCCGCTCTCGAGGTCGACCGTGATGTCGGCCACGCCCGCGAAGTAGCCGTCATGACGGATGCCGACGCCGAGGCCACGCCCGCGCACGTTCCCGCCGCCCTTGGCCCGCGCTGCCGCCGAGGGGGAGGGTCGCGTCTCCCAGCGCGAAAGCTTCCGCACAGCCTCCAGCACGCCGATCAGGCGGTCGTCGGTCGTGTGGTCGATCCGGTACTGGATCGGGTCGGCCCCAGCCGCTGCCGCGGCCTCACTCACCATGCACTCCACGGGGAAGTTCTGCTGCAGGTGGCAAGGTGATCGCATGCTCTTGTGGCGCAGCCCCATGTTGATCGGTGACTCCGCCTGACCGAGCGCCGGGGCGCCGTAGCCGAGCTCGAGCCGGTTGGGGACGAGGTCGTAGGGCCACTCGACCTGCAGCTTGTTCAGGTACCACGACGGCTCGCCTCCCGGTGGGGGCGCCAACCCGGCCAGCTCCGCCCCGAGCAGCGGGTCGTTGTTGACACCGGGCTGGTGGTGCTCGGCCTTGAAGGCGATCATCCGCCCCTCGGCGTCGAGCCCCGCCGAGACCTCGGCCAGGGCGGGTGCCTGCTGCGCCGACCAGGCGAAGTCCTCCTCCCGCGTCCACTGCAGCCGCACCGGCCGCCCGCACGCCTGGGACAGGATGACCGCCTCCGCCTCCGGGCCTGCGTCTCCCTGGGTCGTGCGGCCGAAGCTGCCGGCGCCGTCGGCGAAGTGGACGACCACGTTCTCGAGGTCGGTCCCGAGCATGCCCGCGATCTTCGCGCGCAGCGCGTGCAGCTGCTGCGTGTGCGCCCAGACGTGGACGCTGCCGTCCGGGCGCGCGTCGGCGACCGCCAGCTCGGGGCTGATCGGCGCATGCTTGTAGAACGGCACGAAGAAAAAGGCGTCCAGCCTGCGCGCCGCGGCGGCCAGCGCCGCGTCCGTACGCGCTTCGTCGCCGTCGGGCGGCGACAGCGCGACCGGCGCCGTCGACCAGTCGGTCTCGAGCAGTGCCTCGACCAGACCGTCGCTTCCCGGCAGGCCACGCCACTCGCTCCACACCGTGGTCTCGGCAAGCGCCTGCGCCGCCCGGATCGCCTCCCACTCATCCGGCGAGACGACCCCGACCAGATTCCCGCGCACGACGACCTCGGCGCCCGGGAACGCGATGGCGTCGAGCCGCCCCACCGACACCAGCGTCGACCCCAACGTCGCCGGATGCACCACCCGCCCGTGCAGCATCCCCGGCAGCCTCACGTCCCGCAGCCAGGGGATCGATTCCCGTACGATCGACGGAATGCGCGGGCTCGGACACGACGTGCCGACCACCCGGTACTCCGACACCGGCACCACCGGCGGCGTACCCAGCACGACGAGACCCGGGATGCTGGCGAGTTCGCCCGTGACCTCGAGCCGGACGTCGAGCGGCGCCTCGGCCACCAGCTCCGCGTACGTCACGCTGCCCGAGCCCGAGCGAACGACACCGCCCTCCGCGCGAAGCGTCTCGACCGGCGCGCCGAGAACGGCGGAGGCCCGCTCCAGCAGCGCCCCATACGCGTAGGCGGCGACCTTCTGCACATTCAACGCCTTGCGGCCCCACGGCGAATCAGGGTGAACCCCGGGACCTCGGTCGTAGTGCACGTGCAGGCTCTTGTTGAGGACGCCGGCCGCGATCCCGCCGTCGGGGGTGCGATCGGTGTCGCCGGCCACGAGCTCCGACACCGCCTCGAACGACAGCCGCAGCTCCTCCGCCACGATCTGCCTCAGGGCGACACCCACCGAGCCCTGCCCGAAGTCGGCGACCCCGGTGCAGAGCGCAACCGTGTTGTCGGGGCGGATCTGCAACCACGACTCGAGCAGCGTCGGATCGACCGCCGGCCTCGACATCGCCGCGAGCTAGCCCATCATTCCAGCCGCACGCTGTACGGCCCGGATGATCGCCGCATACGTCCCGCAGCGACACAGATGCGGATGCGGCTCGCTGAACGCCTGCTTGATCTGCGCCACCGACGGATCCGACACGCGACTCAAGAGGTCCGCCGCCGCGATCATCATCCCGTTCTGACAGTACCCACACTGCGGCACCTGCTCATCGATCCACGCCTGCTGCACCGGATGCAGCTCACCTTCCCCAGCGCCCCACAAGCGCGGCAGGCCCTCCAGCGTCGTCACCTCGCCCTCCACCTCACCCACCGGCGTAGTACAGGAACGCACCTCCCGCCCGTCGACGAGCACCGCACACGCCCCGCAGTCGCCCACACCGCACCCGAACTTCGGTCCCGACAACTCCAACTCGCCGCTCAGCACATACAAGAGGGGACAGTCGGCACGCGACGTCACGGCGTGCTCGACCCCGTTCACACGGATGACCTTTCGCGGCGCGGCATTCACGAGGCGACGCTACAACAGGGGAGCCCCTACGGGCAAAAGGTCACGCGGTTCCGAGGGCCGGGGAGGGCGGTCAGCCCGCGCTCCGTGCGGACCCGCCCGGTCATTCTAGGGCTCGCGGAGCGTGGGTGTCGTTCCGCGTGTGCTCGTGGATCGGGGGCAGGGGCGTAACCGCCAGGGGCGCGAGCCGCTCGCCCTGCTCGAAGGCCATCGGATGGCTCCTCGGGGCATGGTGGAGCAGGGTCGTCGATTCCACGGGTCGGTCCCGGTGGACAGGAAGGCCTGCTCGGTCGCCGCCCGCCCTGGACTGCGCCAGCAGGGTGGTCCTTGCGACGCGGCGCAGTCCCACTCGGTCCGGGACCTCGCCGGCGCGCAGCCGCTCGGGCGCCTGGGCTCCTCCCGTCCCGTCTCCGAGGAGCAGCGGAGGCCCGCTTGGCCCGGCTCTGCCACCCGGGATAAGCTCCGGGCCACCCGAAGGGTCCCCGCAGTCTCGACCAGCTTCCCGGTCCGCAGGTCGCGTGCTCGGGTCACGCCGGGGGCGCCCAGAGAAGCGGTGGCGTCTTCCTCCGATCGGCCATCGGGCGCAGGATCGCTCCTTGTTTCGCCGTTCCGCGCACAGGGCGACGACGCCGGCGGCTCCCGGCCGCGCGCCGCGCTCCCGGGGCCGGCGCCTCTGGCGCGCCGCGCTCGGGCTCGTCGCGCTGCTCGCGCTGCTGCTGGGCGCCGCCTGGGGGCTGCGCCACGAGATCGGGCGCCGCGCCGTGGGGCTGCCGCCCTTCCGCCACGCGCTCGGCGAGACAGCGGAGATCTCCGTGCCGATGCGCGACGGCGTGGCGCTGGCCACCACCGTCATCCTGCCGGCGGGACCCGGCCCGTTTCCCGCCCTGCTCACGCGCAGTCCCTACCCCGACCTCCGCCGCCCGCTCTCCCTCCAGTGTGAGGTCTACGCTCGCTACGGCTACGCCTGCGTGCTCCAGGACGCGCGGGGCCGCGGCCGCTCCGGCGGCGAGTGGACGCCCTACGTGCACGAGCGCGAGGACGGCCTCGACACGCTGGCGTGGCTGGTCGCGCAGCCCTGGGTCGACGGCAACGTCGGCCTGATCGGCGCGTCGTACCTGGCCTTCACCCAGTGGGTGCTCGCCGACGCGCTGCCGCCGCAGGTGAAGACCCTGGTCCCCGCGGTCTGGAGCCCCGACTACTACGCGACCCTGTACGAGCGCGGCATGTTCCGCAACGACGTCTACACCTCCTGGACGCTGGGGAACTCCGGGCTCTCTTCGCCGCTGCCGGCCCGGGAGCAGTTCCAGGGCGCGGTGCGCTACCGGCCGCAGATCGAGGCCGACGAGCGCTTCCTGGGCGGGCGGGTGCCCTGGTACCGGGAGTGGCTGGCGCATCCCGAGCCGGAGGCTGCCGTCTGGTCCACGGGCCTGTGGGCGCAGCTGCGCAGCATGCCGGAGCGCACCGCGGTGCCCGTGCTGATGCTGGCCGGCTGGTACGACCACAACCTGGAGGGGATGTTCGAGGCCTTCGATCGCCTCGGCTCGCGCGATCGCAGCGCGCTGGTCGTGGGTCCGTGGCTGCACACCACCGGCGCCGCCGCCGAGCGCTTCCCGTCGGGCTATGGGCCCATCGCGCGGCTTGCGCTGCGCTGGCTCGACCACCACCTGAGGGGCGCCTCCGGCGCCGGGCTCCCCACCGGGGTGGAGGCCTTCGTGCTGAACGGGGGCTTCCGCCGCTTCGAGCCCTGGCCGCCAGCCGGCGAGCCGATGCGCCTGCACCTGGCGCCGGGAGAGGGCGGCCGCTGCCCGGGCGCGCTGAGCCGGGAGCCCGCGGGCGAGCCCTCCGCCCTGGGCTACCGCTACGACCCGGACGCTCCGGTTCCCTCCCGCGGAGGCGACGCGCTCTTCGCCGGGCTCCTGGGCGGCCTGGGTGCCCCGCAGCCGGGCAGCGTGCTCCAGGAGCCCCCGTGCAGCCGGCCGGACGTCCTCTCGTTCCTGAGCGAGCCCCTGCCCGGCGCGCTCACGGTGGCCGGGCGCGTCGCGGTGCACCTGCGCGTCGCCTCCAGCGCCGAGGACACCGCCTTCGCGATCAAGCTCTCGGAGGTGGACGGCGGCGGCCGCGCCTTCAACATCCGGGACAGCATCGCCTCCCTGGCCTACGCCGAGCCCGGCGGACCGCAGAGGCATCCGCCGGGGAGCGCCGTGGACCTCGACTACGCGCTGTGGCCGATCGCCTGGCAGCTCCCGGCGGGCGCGCGGCTGCGGCTCGATGTCACCTCCTCCAACACCCCCGCCTACCACGTCCACCCCAACCGCTTCGGGCCATGGGCCGAGCAGGAGGGCGCGCAGGTCGCCCAGCAGGCGCTCCACGTGGGAGGGCCCCGGGGCGCCTGGATCGAGCTGCCGGTGCTCCCCGGGGTGGCCGGCGCCGACGCGCCGTTCTCGCGCAGCCGCTAGCCCCTGACCGCACCCCGCGCGCGCGCTCAGGGCTCGGCGCTGGCCCGCTGGCCGAGCGCCTCGGCGAAGACCACGAAGACGTCCTGCATCAGGTCCATGGGCGGGTGGGGGAAGGCCTCGAGCAGCGCCTTGCGAGCCGCTTCGGCGGGACCTTCGAACTCGTAGGCGATCACGTAGCGGTGCGGCTGGGGGTTCACCTGGGCCTCGGCCACGCGGTAGCGCTGGGCCGATCGGTAGGGCGGGACCGACACGACCTCCTTCAGGTGCTGCTCCTCGTACCAGCGGTGGTAGTCCGCCTCGCGCCCCGGGCGCGGGTTCGAGAACACCAGGAAGAGGTTGCGTGCCACGGGGGAGCCTCCGAGGAGCTGGCCGCCGGGCACCCTACCAGCGGCCGGCGGACCCGGTCAACGCGTATCATGGGCGCGCCGGGGCGGGCCGGCGCCGGGAGGGCGAGCCGGTGGGCGGGGCGGAGCAGGCGCGGAGCGAGGCCGCCCGGGTGCCGGGGGGGCGCGCCGGCCACGGCTTCTGGCCCTACTGGGGGCCCTACTTCTCCTTCCTGCTGATCGTCTCGCTCGCGTCGGGAGGCGACGGCGCGGCGCCGCTGGGCCTGGCCTTCCAGGTGGGGGTGCCCGCGGCACTCCTGCTCCACTTCGCGCGGCGCGGCGCCTACCCGGAGCTGCGCGGGCTCCCGGGAGGAGCCCGGGGGATCGCGCTCGACGTGCTCGTGGGTCTGCTCGGCGGCGCGCTCTGGATGGCGCCCTACGTCTTCCTGCCTCCCTTCCAGGCGCTGCGCCAGCTCGAGATCCCCTTCCTCCAGGCGGCGGCAGAGCAGGGCATCGACCCGGCGCAGCTCGGCGGGGGCGCGCTGGCGGGGGTGGCCCTGGCGCTCCGGGGGCTGGGCTACGGCCTCGTCACGCCCTTCGTCGAGGAGCTCTTCGTGCGCAGCTGGCTCGCCCGCTACGTCGACGTCCTCGACGGACCCGGCGACTTCCGCGCCCTGCCCATCGCGCGCTTCACGCGCCGCAGCCTCGTCGCGGTGGTGGTGTGCTTCGTGATCACCCACCTGCCCTGGGAGTGGCCCGTGGCCCTCGTCTGGGTGCTCGGCACCCAGCTCTGGTTCTACCATCGCCGCCATCTGCTCGCCGTGGTGATCGTCCACGCGGCCTCGAACCTCGGGATCCTGGCGGCGGTGCTGCTCGCCAGCGGCCGGCTGGCGGGGCCGGGGGGCCAGCCGCTCGATCTCTGGTTCTTTCTCTGAGGCCTCGGGCGCGGGGTGGCGCGAGTGCGCGACGCCCCCTCAGACGGCGCCGCGGTGCCCGAGGCGAATGCGGTGCGCGACGCCCGTGAGCCCGAGGAGCTGCTGGTGCGTCTCCTCGCTCTTCTCCTGGTCGGCGCAGGCCCCCACCACCTCGGCCATCCGGGCCAGCGGCGAGAAGCCCAGGTGCTCGGCCTCGCCCACCAGGGGGGCGCAGAGCTCCGCGATCTGCTTGAAGTCGCCGCGCGCCTCGGCGTCCTGGATGCGATCGATGCGCTCGGCCAGGGAGACCACGAACTTGTCGATGGCCTCCCGGACCTCGAGGTCCTCGGCCCGATTCGAGTAGAGCGGATTGCCGCGGTCGGCGTCCACCACGCCGCTCCTATCGGACGGGCGCCCCCGGGGCTGAACGCTGGTCCCGGGGGGCCGGCCCGGTTCGGAGCCCGGCCGGCTAGGAGAGGGCGGCGGCCAGGAGCTCGCGGGCCCCGCGCCGGGGGGAGCCGGGGGCCGGGGTCCCGGGCCGGAAGGCCTCGGGGTCCAGGAGCTGCGCCGAGAAGCGCCCGCCCGGAAGCGGGGCGAGGAGCAGGCTGCCGGGGGAGAGGCCGCGCGGGCTCACGCGCCCCAGGCCGAGGAGGCGCGCCAGGAGCACGCTGGCCGCGCGGAGCGCCGCCGCGCGCTCCGCGGTCTGTCCGGCGAGCTCGGCGAGCGAGCGGGCCCCCGGCTCCGGGCGCCACCAGAGCCGGGCCTCGCCAGCGCCCCGCACCAGGGCCAGGGGCTCGGGCGCGAGCCGGCCCCGCGTCCAGAGCAGCTGGGCCGCCGCCCAGGCCGCGCGGGCGCGGGGGCCGCCGGGGTCGGGACCCCGCCAGCAGAGGAGCTCTGCCCGGGCCTTCGCACCCGCCGCGCGCCGCCCGGGCCCCCCGGCAGCGAGCCCGGCATTGGCGCGCGCGAGCGCGTCGAGCCCGGGGTCGCGGCGCGCCCAGCCTCTCCAGCCGCCCCAGGTGACGGCGCAGAAGGAGCGTCCGTCGCGCGTGCTCGTGCGGCGCAGGTGCTTCCACTCGGCCGCCGCGACGCCGGGGGCCGCTCGCGCCACGCGCCGCCACCAGTCCCTCGCGGAGCCCGGCCCGCTGCCCGCGTAGGCGCGCAGGAAGCGCCAGCGCGCGGCGGCGCTGGCCTGGGCCAGGTGGGCGCCGAGCGTCGCGAGCATGCGCGCCCGGGCCGCGCGGGGCAGGACCCGGCAGAGGCGGGCGCGCTCGAAGTCCACCGGCAGGAGCTCCGGCGCGCCAGCGCGCAGCACCAGGAAGTTGTTGGGCGCGAAGTCGGGTTGGTGCAGGCCCGCGGCGTGGAGGCGCTGCGCGAGGGTCCCGAGGGCGCTCGCGAGCTCGCGCCGCTCGCGCGGGGCGAGCGCTGCGTCGCGCCAGAGCGCGGCCAGGTCGACCGCCCCGTCGAGCCGGGCCACGACGAGGTAGCAGGCGCGCAGCCGGCCCCGGCGCCGCAGCTCGCCCGCGGCCAGGGGCAGCGGGGTCGCGAGGCCGCGCGCGGCGAGGCCGCGGGCGATGGCGAGCTCGCGCCGCGCCTTGCTGCCGCGCAGGCTCCGGAGCCAGCCCGCTCCCCGCTCGTAGCGGCTCACCTTGACGAGCAGGTCGTGGCCCGGCGCCGGCCCGATCCAGCGGTAGAGCTCCTTGCGGCGCCCGCGCTTCAGCGCCAGCGCCTCGCCCCCCAGCGCCGCGGGGAGGCGGGCCAGGAGCGGGGCCAGGGACTCCGGCGAGCCGCCCGGGCCCAGCCACCAGCGCACCCCCGCGATCTCGAGGGCCCCCTCGTCCACTCCTCCTGCTCCTCCGCGGGCCCACCTTGACAGGTCGAGGCGGCCTGGGCCAGGGTGGGCGCGCCATGCGCTGCTGGTCCTGCGGCACCGCCCACGAGCTCGCTGCCGGCGAGCGCGTCGGCTTCCGCGACACCTGCCGCGGCTGCGGCGCCGATCTCCATGCCTGCCGCGCCTGCGAGTTCCACGACCCCGCGGCCTACAACGAGTGCCGCGAGCCCAACGCCGAGCGCGTCGCCGACCGCGAGCGCGCCAACCGCTGCGACTGCTTCTCCCCGGCGGATCGCGCCCCGGGCGCCGCCGCCGGGTCCTCCGCCCGCTCCAAGCTCGACGCCCTCTTCAAGCGGTAGGGGCGGGGACGTTGGTCGAGAAGTTGACTGGTTCTGCGGGGGGATGTGCCCGGACGCTGCCTGCGGCTGTCCGTCAACTTCTCGACCAACGTCCCCGATAAGGGGGGGGTGAAGCGGGATCTCGGGGCGCTCGCGGCGGAGGAGCACGACCTCCTGGTGGTGGGAGGGGGGATCTACGGGGCCGCCTGCGCGCGGGAGGCGGCGCTGCGCGGGCTGCGGGTGGCGCTGGTCGAGCGGGAGGACTTCGGCTGCGGCACCTCGTGGAACAGCCTCAAGACCATCCACGGCGGGATCCGCTACCTCCAGCAGCTCGACCTGCGGCGCGTGCTCGGGTCGATCGCCGAGCGGCGCCGCTTCCTGCGCCTGGCCCCTCATCTGGTCCGGCCCCTCGAGTTCGCGCTGCCGACCCGGGGCAGCGCCGCGCGCAGCCGGCCCGCCCTGGCCGCCGCCCTGGCGGTCCACGACCTCCTGGGCGCCGCGCGCAACCGGGGCGTCCTTCCCGACCGGCGCGTGCCGCGGGGCCGCGTGGTCGGACGCGCGGAGCTGCGCCGGCTCGCGCCGCTCCTCGACGCGAGCCCCGCGACCGGCGCCGCGGTCTGGTGGGATGCGCAGCTGCGCTCCTCGGAGCGCACCGTGCTGGGCTTCGTGCAGGCGGCGGCGGGGGAGGGGGCCCGGGTCGCGAACCACGCCGAGGCGCTGAGCCTGCTCGCCGCGAACGGGCGCGTGTGCGGGGCCCTCGTGCGCGACCCGCGCGGCGGTGACGCGTTCGAGGTCCGCGCGCGCCAGGTGCTCTGCTGCAACGGCCCTGCCGCCTGGGAGCTCCTCGGGCGGAGCGGCGCGCTGCGCCCGCCGCCGGCCCTCCTGAGCCGCGCCGGCAACGTCGTGCTGCGCCGGGAGCTCTTCCCCGGCGTGGCGGTGGGGCTCGAGGTGGAGGGCGCCGCCGAGGGGCAGGCCGCCCAGACCCTCTTCGCGGCGCCCTGGCGCGGGCGCACGCTCCTGGGCACGCTCCACCTGCCCCTGCGCGGCGCGCCGCGCGCGGAGCTCAGCGAGGCGGAGGTGGCGCAGCTGCTGCGGGCCGTGAACCGCGCCTGCCCCGCCCTCGGGCTCTCCCTGGACGACGTGGTCCTGGTGCACGCGGGCCTCCAGGCCGTGACCGGCTGGGAGCCGCGCAGCGGGATGGCCCGCCACGCGCCCGACCCGATCCTGCTCGACCACGGGGAGCGCGACGGCGTGCCGGGCCTCCACACGCTCGTGGGCGTCAAGTTCACCGAGGCGGTGGGCGCCGCGGCGCGCGCGCTCGATCGCGTCTGCCGCCGGCTCGGGGCCGGGCGCCCCTCGCCCCGCGACGGCGGACCCCCGCTCCCGGGCGGGGGATTCGCGAGCCTGCCCGCGCTCTGGGCGGATCTCGCGGAGCGCGCGCCCGCGGGCCTGGCCCGCGCGAGCCTGGAGCACCTGGGCGCCTGCCGCGGCAGCGCTGCCGCGGCGGTGCTGGAGCTCGCGGCCACCCCCGGGCTCGCCGAGCCCCTCGCGGCCGGCTCGCCCGTGATCGCCGCCGAGATCGTCCACGCCCTGCGCGAGGAGATGGCGCTGACGCTGGCCGACCTGGTGCTGCGCCGGACGGAGCTCGGCGCGCGCGGGGACGCGAGCCCGGCGGCCCTCGCGCGCTGCGGCGCGATCGCCGCGCGCGAGCTCGGCTGGAGCTCCGAGCGCCTCGCCAGCGAGGTCGCCGCCGTGCGGCGCGCGCTGGCGCTGCCCTGGGAGGCCGCGTGAGACCGCGCGCGCGCCGCGTGCTCCTCGTGGCCCCGCAGCCCTTCTACGAGCCGCGCGGCACCCCCATGAACGTGCTCCAGATGTGCCGCGTCCTCACGGCGGCGGGCTATCGGGTCGACCTCGCGACCTTCCCGTTGGGCCGCGACGTGGCGATGCCGGGCCTCGAGATCCACCGGGCCCTGCGCCTGCCCGGGATCTCCGCGCTGCCGATCGGGTTCTCGAAGCGCAAGCTCGCGCTGGATGCGTCCCTGGCGCTCCTGGTGCTGGGCCTCGTGCTGCGCCGGCGCTACGCGCTCGTGCACGCCGTCGAGGAGGCGGTCTTCCTGGCGCTGCCGCTCACCTGGCTGGGCCTGCCCCTGGTCGCCGACCTCGACTCCTCGATCAGCCACCAGCTCGCCTACACCGGCGTGCTCCGGGAGGGCGTCGCGCTGCGCGCCGTGCGCGCTCTGGAGCGGCTGGCCCTGCGCCGCTCGAAGGCCGCGATCACGGTCTGCCAGGCGCTCACCGAGGTGGCGCGCGAGCTCTCGCCGGGCACGCGGATCTTCCAGGTGGAGGACGCGCCCCTCGAGGAGTCCCTGCGCGATCCCGACCCCGCGGCGGTCGAGGCGCTGCGCGGAGAGCACGGCCTCGAGGGACGGCGCGCGGTCGTCTACACCGGGAACCTCGAGAGCTACCAGGGCCTGGACCTGCTGCTCGCGGCGGCGCCCCTGGTGCGCGAACGCGTCCCCGAGGTGGCCTTCCTGCTGGTGGGCGGCGAGCCGGCCCAGGCCGAGGCCTTCGCGGCGCGCGTGCGCGGGCTGGGGCTCGCGGGGACGGTCCTTGCGCTGGGGGCGCGCCCGCCGGCGGAGATGCCCGAGTGGATGGCCCTGGGCGAGCTGCTGGTCTCGCCGCGCAGCCAGGGCCAGAACACGCCGCTCAAGATCTACACCTACATGCGCTCGGGCCGGCCGATCGTGGCCACCGACCTCGAGACCCACACCCAGGTGCTCGACCCCGGCTGCGCCGCGCTCTGCCCGCCCACGCCCGAGGGGCTCGCCGAGGCGCTGGCCCGCGGGCTCGAGGACCCGGCGCGCTTCGCCCCCCTGGCGAAGGCCGCCCGCAAGAAGGTGGAGGCGGAGTACAGCTTCGAGGCCTTCCGGAGGAAGCTCCTGGCGGCCTACGCGGCGCTGGCGCCCCTGCCCTGAGCGCGCTTCTCCGCGCGCAGGGCGAGCATGTAGCCGCGCGTGAAGGGCAAGAGGGCATCCAGCCGCGACCAGAGCCAGGCGAGCGGGTAGATCCAGCGGAAGAGGCGCAGCTTCCGCTCGTGGCGCGCCAGGTCCTCCGTGGTCAGCACGACGCCCTTCTGGGTCGACTCCGCACCGGTCCCGCGCGTGACCGCGACGTTGAGAGCGATGTCCAGGAGCTCGGAGAAGAAGCGGTTGTAGGTGCGCTGCCGCGTCACCTCGAGCCCGGGGGGCAGGAGCGCGCAGAGCTCGGCCCTCGAATAGCCGGGCCGCAGGTGGCCGTGCCAGGCGTCGGTGAGCCCCAGCGCCTCGCGCAGGGGCCGCAGCAGCGGCCAGCGCTTGCGGTGCGGCACGTTCAGCAGGAGGATCCCGCCGGGCCGCAGGGTGCGCGCGAGGTCGGCCACGAGCTCGCGGTCGGTAGCCACGTGCTCGAGCAGGTCCACCACCACGACGGCGTCGAGGCTCTCGTCCGGGAAGGGCACGCGGCGGCCGTCGACCTGGTAGACCTCCTCGCCCACCAGCTCGCGGATCGAGGCCACGGCCCTGGGATCGAGCTCGGCGCTGCGCCAGCGGCCGCCTCGCTGGCGGAAGAGGTAGCTGATCACGCCGTTGTCGGAGCCCAGGTCGAGGGCGTCGAGGTCGCCGCTCTCTCCCAGCAGCTCCGAGAGGACGCGCCACTTGGCCTGCTTGAGGACGGATTTCTCGAAGAGCCGCAGGGGGCCCGGGATCGCCTGCTCCACCCGGCCCTCATCGGCCCGCGCGCCGGGGCGCCTGACGCCCGCGCCCGGCCTGCCGGCCCGTCGGGCTGCTCTCAGGTCAGCCGGCCGGGCTGCCGAACCAGAGAGCGGGGCGGCGCCCGCGCGCGCGCAGCTCTGGACGCAAGCCCGCGTCGGCGCGCGCGGAGCGGGGAGGCAGGGGGGGATGGGAAGGGTCCTGGTCACCGGGGGAGGGGGCTTCCTGGGCCGGCACCTGGTCGCGGCGCTGGTGAAGCGGGGCGATGCGGTGCGCACCTTTCAGCGCAGCCCCGCGCCGCCGGACCTGCCCCCCGGCGTGGAGCACCGCCGCGGCGACATCCGCGATGCCGCGGCCGTCGCCAACGCCGTCGCCGGGGTCGAGCGCGTGATCCACCTGGTCTCGAACTTCCGCAGCGCGGCCTCCGACGGCGAGGCCCACGGCATCAACGTGCAGGGCACCGAGCACGTGCTCCAGGCGGCCCTGCGGGCGCGCGTGAAGCGCCTGGTGCACTGCAGCACGATCGGCGTCCACGGGAGCGTCCTCGAGATCCCCGCCCACGAGGAGACGCCCTTCAACCCCGGCGACGCCTATCAGAGGACGAAGCTCGCCGCCGAGCGGCGCGTCTTCGAGGTGCACCGCGAGACGGGCCTCCCGGTGAGCGCCGTGCGGCCGATCTCGCTCCTCGGCCCCGGCGACCGGCGCATGCTGAAGCTCTTCCGCATGATCCGGCGCCGCCGCTTCGTGCTCCTCGGCGACGGGAACGCGCTCTTCCAGCCCGCCTACGTGGACGACGTGGTCCAGGGCTTCCTGCTCTGCCTCGACCGGGACGAGGCCGTGGGCGAGGCCTTCATCGTCGGCGGCGAGGAGTTCCTGCCCCTGCGCGAGCTCGCGGCGCTGGTGGCCGCCGAGCTGGGGGTGCCCGCGCCGCGGCTGCGGCTTCCGCTCGCGCCCTTCTCGGCGCTGGCCACCGCCTGCGAGTGGATCTGCTCGCCGCTCGGCCTCGAGCCGCCGCTCCACCACCGCCGCCTCTCCTTCTACCGCAACCAGCGCGCCTTCCGGATCGAGAAGGCGCGCCGGCTTCTCGGCTTCGAGCCGCAGGTCTCGCTGCGCGAGGCCCTTGCGCGCACCGCCCGCTGGTACGAGGAGCACGGCTGGCTCTGAACCCTGCGCGCGCGCCGCGTCGCGCGGGTTTTTCCTGCCGCGCCGGGAGCCTGTGCAAACCCCACCGCCAAGTTCCCGGCCGGGCTTCCGATCGGCCCCGGCGCTGCCGCCCCCCTGCATCCCAACTGCGCGTCAAAGCTCATCTTTTTACTGGCTTATGCCGGCAGCTCCGGCCTATAACGGAGGTTGGCGCCGCCCCCGCGCAGGGGCGCCGGAGCGGGGGCTCACGCGCCGCGCGGGCGGGCTCGTCCCGCGTGCTCCCGGGGAGGTCGGATGGGTCGTGGATCCGCGCTGCTGGTCGCGCTGGCGCTCTCCGCCGGGAGCGTCACCGCGGGCGCCGAGCCCGTCGGCCACTGGGCCCTGAACGAGGGCGCGGGCACCACCGCCGCGGACTCCTCGGGTCTCGGCCACCACGGGACCTTCGTCGGGAGCGCGCCGGTCTGGACCGCCGGCGTGTGGGGCGCTGCGGCGCTCTTCTCCCGCGACGGCCGCCGCATCTCCATCCCCGACGCGCCGCGCCTGGACGCGGGGGGTGCCCTCACCCTGGCGGCCTGGATCCGGCCTGCCCGGCGCGACACCCAGTACCTGCTCAAGAAGGGGCGCTACGACAAGGAGGACGGCTACGAGCTGTCGCTCTCCTCGTCGCAGGGCGTGGCCTTCGTCCGCTTCAACCAGCGGAGCCAGGGCAGCGCCTACAAGGTCTACGCCACGACCCCCTACCCCAGCGACGGCGCCACCTGGATGCACCTGGCGGCGACCTGGGACGGCCAGGCGATCCGGCTCTACGTGAACGGAGCCCTCGAGGCCTTCCAGGCCGCCCCGAGCCTCGCGATCGCCGCCAACGACCGCCCCCTCAGCATCGGGGCCCAGGACGACGGCAAGGAGCCCTTCGACGGCGCCATCGACGACGTCTGGGTCCTCGACCACGCGATCGGCGAGGCGGAGATCGCGGCCCTGATGGCGGGCGGAGCGCCGCCGCCCGACGCCGATGGCGACGGTGTCCCCGACGCCCAGGACCGCTTCCCGGCGGACCCCGCCGAGTGGGCCGATGCGGATGGCGACGGGACCGGGGACAACGCCGATCCCGACGACGACGGGGACGGCATGCCCGACGCCTGGGAGGAGCTCCACGGCTTCGATCCCCGGGACCCCTCCGATGCGAGCGGGGACGCCGACGGCGACGGCGTCTCGAACCTCGCCGAGTACCTGGCGGGGAGCGAGCCGCGCGACCAGCCGGCCGGCGGCTCCGCCGCGGGGCACTGGGCCCTCGACGAGGGCGCCGGGACGCTGGTCCGCGACGGCTCCGGCCAGGGCCACGACGGGAGCTTCGCCGGCGCCCCGGCCTGGGTGTCCGGTGTGTATGGCGGCGCCCTCGACTTCGGCGGAAGCGGCGCGCGCGTGGTCGTCCCGGACGCCGCCGGCCTGGACGCGGGCGGCGCCCTCAGCGTGGCGGCCTGGATCCGCCCCCGCGTGAAGGACACCCAGTACCTGGTCAAGAAGGCGCGCCACCACTCGATCGACGGCTTCGAGCTGAGCCTCAGCAGCGACGGCCGGCCCTTCGTGCGCTTCAACCACGGAAGCGCCGGGGACGCCTTCAAGCTCGTGGCGAGCACGCCCTACCCGCGGAACGGGACGACCTGGATGCACCTGGCCGCGACGTTCGACGGCCAGGAGATCCGGATCTACGCCAACGGGCTTCCGGCCGGGAGCCTCGCCGCCCCGGGGCTCGCCATCGGAGCCAATGCCCTGGCGCTCGCGATCGGCGCCGAGGACGACGGGGCAGGCGCCTTCCGGGGCTCGATCGACGACGTGCGCCTCTACGGCTTCGCGCTCTCCCCCGACGAGATCCAGCGCGTCATGGCCGGGCTGGCCCTCGTCCCGGACAGCGACGGCGACGGGGTGGCCGACGACGCGGACCGCTTCCCCGACGACCCCGCCGAGTGGGCCGACCTCGACTCCGACGGGACCGGGGACAACGCCGATCCCGACGACGACGGCGATGGCATGCCCGACACCTGGGAGCTCCAGTACGGCTTCGACCCGCGCAGCGGCGCCGACGCCGCGGTCGACAGCGACGGCGACGGCGCCTCGAACCTGGCCGAGTTCCTGGCCGGGAGCCACCCGCGCGACCGGGACGGCGACGGCGTGGCGGACGGCCAGGACGCCTTCCCGAACGACCCCGCCGAGTGGGCCGATGCCGACGGCGACGGGACCGGGGACAACGCCGATCCCGACGACGACGGCGATGGCATGCCCGACGCCTGGGAGCTCCAGCACGGCTTCGACGCCCTCGACCCCGCCGACGCCGCGCTCGACGCGGACGGCGATGGAGCCGGGAACCTCCTCGAGTACCAGTTCGGCACGGACCCCCGCCTGGATCTGCGGAGCCTCGAGCGCGGCCGCTGGCTGCTCGACGAGGCGGCCGGGGGCCTGGCCGCCGACGGCTCGGGCGGCGGGAACCACGGCAGCCTCGTGGGCTCCCCCGCCTGGGTGGTGGCGGTGGGCGGCAGCGGCCTCGAGCTCCCCGGCGACGGCAGCCGGGTCGCCGTGCCCGACGCCGCCTCCCTCGACCTCCCGGCCCGCTTCAGCCTCTCCGCCTGGATCCGGCCCCGCACCCGAGCGACCCAGTCCGTGCTCAAGAAGGGCTCGAGCAGCGCCGACGGCTACGAGATCGGCCTCTCGAGCAGTGGCACGGCCTTCGCGCGCTTCAACCAGGCGAGCTCCGGGAACCTCTACCGGCTCGACTCGACGAGCTCCTACCCCACCGACGGCGCCACCTGGATGCACCTGGGCGTGAGCTACGACGGCGCGGAGATCCGGCTCTACGTGAACGGCCTCCTGGAGGGGATCCTCCCGGCGCCGGGCCTCGCGGTGGGGAGCAACTCCCTGGCCCTCGGGCTCGGCGCCGAGGGCGGCGGCGGGGCGCCGCTGCGCGGCGCCGTCGACGGGCTGCGCCTCCACGGCGCGGCCCTCGCGGCCAACGACTGGGCGCTGCTGACCGCCCTCGACCCCACGCCGGACGCCGACGGCGACGGCGTCCTCAACGGGGCGGACGCCCTTCCCCTCGACCCCAGCGAGTGGTCCGACCGGGACGGCGACGGGCAGGGCGACAACGCGGATCCCGACGACGACGGCGACGGCATGCCCGACGCCTGGGAGCTCCAGTACGGGCTCGACCCGCTCTTCGCCGGCGACGCGCTCGGGGACGCCGACGGCGACGGGGTGAGCAACCTGGACGAGTACCGGGCCGGGAGCGACCCGCGCGCCGGCGGCGCGCCCCCGCCGCCCCCCCCGCCGTCGTCGCTGCCGCCCATCGGCCAGTGGGGCAAGAGCGCCCTCGTCGCGCGCCCGACCAGCGTCGACTCCGGCGAGAAGCCGCAGTCGAAGCTCTGGCAGCACGCGGGGACCTGGTGGGCCGTCTTCCCGGACGCGGCGGGAACCTGGCTCTGGCGGCTCGACGGCGCGGTCTGGGCCCCCGTCCTGCTGCTGAGCTCGGACACGGGCGTCCACGCCGACTACGCCCTCGACGCGGGCGGGAGCCGCGTGCACGTGCTCCTCTTCCGCGGCAGCCAGAGCCAGCTGGCCTCGCTCCAGCACCAGGCCGGCGCGCCCGGCCAGCCCGGGACCTACCAGCCCTGGACCCAGCGGCCGGCCCCCGTGGCGGTGCCGCTCGAGAGCGCGACGGAGACCGCTACGCTGGCCCTGGACTCCACGGGGCGCCTCTGGGTGGCCTACGACGGCTCGAGCAACATCAAGGTCCGCTACGCGGACCCCGGCAACGCCTACGCGACCTGGAGCAGCTCGATCGCGATCGCCGCCAGCACCAACTCCGACGACATCGGGGCGATCGTCGCCTTCGGCGGGAACCGCGTGGGCGTGATGTGGTCGAACCAGGATGCGGAGCGCTTCGGCTTCCGGAGCCACCGGGACGGCGACCCGCCGGGGACCTGGTCCGCCGACGAGGTCCCGGCCGCCCAGTCGGCGCTGAACGTGGGGGCCGGCATGGCCGACGACCACATCAACCTGGCGGTCGCCTCCGACGGCACCCTCTACGCCGCGGTGAAGACCTCCTACGACTCGAGCAGCCAACCCAAGCTCGCCCTCCTGGTGCGGCGGCCGAACGGCGCCTGGGATCCGCTCATCGAGGTCTCGGGCTCGGGCACGCGGCCCCTCGCGATCCTGAACGAGGTGACCCGCGAGATCGTGGTGGTCTACACCTCGAGCGAGAGCGGCGGCTCGATCCGCTACCGGATCGCGCGCCTCGACGATCTGGTCTTCGGCGACTACCGCACGCTGATCTCGGGCAGCCTCAACAATCCGACCAGCAGCAAGCAGAACGCCGTCGACGAGATCCTGGTGCTGGCCGCGACGGAGGGCAGCAGCAAGAGCCTGCAGGGCGCCGCGCTCCAGGCGCCCTGAGCCCGGGCCCGCCTCAGCCGCGGGAGAGGAGGCGGAGGTAGAGCTCCTCCAGGCGGCGCACGCTCTCGGCCACGTCGTAGCCGGCGACCCGGGCGCGGCCCGCCGCGGCCATGCGCCGGCGCAGGACCGGGTCCCGGAGCAGGCGCAGCACGCGGTCGGCGATGGCGCCGGGGTCGCGCGGGGGGATCACGAAGCCGGTCTCGCCATCCGCCACCACGGAGGCCAGGCCGCAGGTCGCGGTCACCAGGGTGGCGCAGCCGGCGGCCATGGCCTCGAAGAGCACCAGCGGGCCCCCCTCGGAGAGCGACGCGATGACGGCGACCTCCGAGTCGCGGAGCAGGGTGGGCACGTCCTCCCGATGGCCCAGGAAGTGCACCCGCTCCGCGATCCCGAGGCGCCGGGCCTGCTCCTCGAGCTCCGCCCGCAGCTCCCCGTCCCCTACCAGCAGGAAGCGCGCCGCGGCACCCGCTGCGAGCACCGCGCGCGCCGCGTCGAGGAACGTGCGCTGCCCCTTGAGCTCGTGGAGCCGCCCCACCAGGGCGACCAGGGGCTCGCCGTTCGGGATCCCGGCGGCGGCGCGCCAGGAGCGGTCCGGCGGGCCCGGGGCCAGGAAGGGAGCCAGGGGGATCCCGTTGTGCAGGACCTCGACCCGCTCGGGGGGGAGCGCGCGCCCGCGCAGCATGAACTCGCGCACCGGCTCGGAGATCGCGAGGGCGTGGCTCGCCAGGGGAGCGAGGAGGCGATCGGCCAGGCGCTGGTAGCCGGGGATGTGCTGGTCGACGATGTGCTCGTGCACGATGCAGGGCAGGCCGCAGCCGCGAGCCGCCAGCCGGCCGAAGTTGCAGGCGGCGTAGCCGTGCAGGTGGAGCAGGCGCGCCCCGCTGCGTCGGGCCAGCCGGGCCAGGTCCCAGGGCACGCGCGGGTCGAAGGGACCGCGCTCCAGGTAGTGGACCGGGATGCCGAGGCCCTCGAGATGCGCGCCGGCCGCATCCCGCCCGCGCAGGGTGGCCACCGCCACCCGGAAGCGGCTGCGGTCGTGGGCGGGAAGCCACCAGGACAGGAGCCGCGTCACGCCGTGCAGGTGCGAACCGCCCAGGGTGAGCTTGTCGAGGACGTGCAGAATCGGGATCGCGTCGTGCATCCGAACCCTTGGGCGCCCGGGTTGCCGGCGCGCGGGGGCGCCCGCCCCTGCCGCCCCTGATCGGCCGCCCGCAGGGCCCGGGAGAGGGGCTGGGGAGGGCGATTCTCTCTGCGCCGGGGAGGCCGCCCCGGAGGCCGCGGCCCGGGCCGCGTAAACGGCTGGAAAGTCTCGGATTTCGACACCGGGGCGGGCTTCAAGAGCACTCACCCATGGGACGAAACTGCCAGGGGGGCAGGGGATGCGAAGCGGTCTCGTCGCGCGCCTGCGCCGGGCCTACGAAAAGAACGTCGACGAGTGGCTGGCCCTGGCCCGCGGGCACATGCCCGGCTTCGTCGCCGGGCGCGCCGGCGGCCTGGCCGGCGAGACGCCGGTCTTCTGCTTCCACGAGGTCGAGCCCGGCCGCTTCGAGCGCCAGCTCCGGCACCTGCACCAGAACGGCTACCCCAGCGTCGACGCCAGCGAGCTCGAGCAGCTGCTGCGCAGCCCCGGCGCGGCCCGCCGCCAGGTGGCGCTCAGCTTCGACGACGCCACCAGCTCGTTCTGGACCTACGCCTTCCCGTTGCTCCGCCACTACGGCTGTCGCGCCATCCTCTTCGCGATCCCGGGCCTCGTGCCCGACGACGAGACCGAGTACCCGACCCTCGACGACCTCTGGCGCGGGCGCGCGACCCCGGAGGAGCTCGCGGCGCGCGCGCACACCCAGCCGCTCTGCACCTGGCGCGAGCTGCGCGCCATGCACGCGAGCGGGGTGGTGGACGTGCAGTCCCACTCGATGACCCACTCGCGGGTCGCGACCGGACCCCGCCTCGTCGACTTCTACCACCGGGGCTACCCGATCGAGCGCTACGGCGCCGTCAACGTCCCGATCAGCTCCCTGCACGACCCGCTGCGCGCGGAGCGCTGGCCCTGGCCCGGGGCGCCCATCTTCGAGAACGCCCCGCGCACGGCGGGGCGGCCGCGTTTCCTGGAGCCGCGCGCCCTCGACGAAGCCCTGGCGGCCCACGTGGCGGTACGGGGCGGCGAGCGCTTCTTCGCGCAGGAGGGCTGGCGCCGCGAGCTCGAGGCCCTCGTGGCGCAGTTCAGCCCGGGGCGGCGCGGCCGCTACGAGACCGAGGCGGAGACGCGGCGCGCCCTTGTCTGGGAGCTCGGGGAGTCGAAGCGGCTCCTGGAGGAGCGGCTCCCCGGGAAGCTCGTGACGCAGTTCTGCTACCCCTGGTTCCAGGGCTCGGCGCTGAGCGACCGGCTCGCGGGCGAGGTGGGCTATGCCGCCGTCCACTACGGGCTCCGGCTGCCGCGCGACCGGGCCCCCGGCTCCCAGATCCCGCTGCCCATCCGGCGCATCTCCGACGACTACCTGCTGCGCCTGCCCGGCGAGGGACGGCTCCCCCTGCGGGCCATCTGGCGCGAGCGCACCGCCAGCTCGCTGGCGCGGCTGCGGGCCGCGGGATGACGGCGAGCCGCATCTTCCGCAACTTCGGAACGCTCTCGTTCGTGAGGCTCGCGAGCGACGGCTTCACCTTCGCCTTCTTCGTGGTGCTCTCCCGCGTCTACGGGCAGGAGGGACTGGGCGAGTACTCGTTCGCCATGGCGCTCACGGGCCTCTTCGCCCTGTTCGGCGACTTCGGGCTCTACAACCTCACGATCAAGGAGGCGAGCCGGCACCCCGCAGGCGTGCGCGAGCTCCTGGGCCGGGTCCTGGCCCTGCGGCTCGTGCTCGCGCTGGCGAGCTTCGCCGGGCTCCTGGCCGTGCTGCCCCTGCTCCCGATCTCGCCCCAGGGGCGCCTGGTGGTGCTCCTGATCGGCGCCTACCAGTACGCCTACCGGATCACGAACGGCTTCGCGGCGATCTTCGTGGCGCGCGAGCGCATGGGCGTGGTGGCGCTGCTCGAGCTCGCGCTCCGCCTCCTGAGCTCGCTCGCGGGCGTGGCGGTGGCGCTCCTGGGCGGGAGCCTGGTCCTCGCCGTGGCGGCGCTCCCGGCCCTGGCCGTGCTCGAGATCTTCGCCGCGGGCTGGCTCGTGATGCGGCGGCACGGGGCGCCGCGCCTGGCCGGCGGCTTCTCCTCCCTGGCCGCCACGGCCCGGGAGGCCGCGCCCTACGGGCTCTCGAGCGTGCTCTTCCAGCTCCAGTCGCGGGTCGACGTCTTCCTGCTGGGCCTGCTCCTGGGCGTGGCGGCCGCCGGCGTCTACAACGCCGCCTACCGGGTGATCTTCCTGGTCTCCTTCCTGACCTACTACGCGGGCGTGGCGCTCTTCCCCGCCGCCACGCGCCTCTTCGAGGAGGGGCGCGAGGAGCTGGTGCGGCTCTACCGCGCCACCCTGCGGAGCTTCGCCCTGCTCGGCGTTCCCGCCGCGGCCGGGCTGGCGCTCGTGGCCCCCGACCTGGTGGCCCTGATCTATGGCCCGGAGTTCGAGGCCTCCGCGCCGGTGCTGCGGGGCCTCGCCCCGCTGCTGCTCCTCTCGGGCCTCAAGAACTTCCTGAGCTTCTTCCTCATGTCCTGCGACCGGCAGGTGGCGCGGGTGAAGGTGCAGAGCGCCGCGGCGGCCGCGAGCGTGCTGGCGCAGCTGATCCTGATCCCCCTCTTCGGCCTGCTCGGGGCGGTGGCGGCGGGGCTCGTGGCGGAGGCCCTGCTCGTGGCCTGCCTGATCCGCAGCTTGGCCGGCGAGCTCGGGAGCCCGGGCCTCGGGGGACCGCTGCTGGCCGCCGGGGTGGCCTCCGCCGCCTTCTGCGCGGCCTTCACCGGGCTGCCTCCCCTGCCGATCCCCGCGGTGATCGCGGGCGCCGTGCTGATCTACGGAGGAGCGCTGGCGGCCTTCCCGGGCGTGCGCCGCGGGGAGCTCCGCCTGGCCTGGCAGTGGCTCTTCCGGCGGGCCTCGGGCCCCGGACCCCTCGCGCCGAGTGGGACGAGACCGTGAAGCTCCCGAACGCCAGCTCGAACGCCAGCTCCCCGGCCGCCGGCACGGGCTCCCCCCACGCCGCCTTCCTGCGCGCCTTCTTCGCGCGCCTGGACGCCCTGGGGATCGCCTGGTGCGTGCTGCGGAACTTCGAGGGTCTCCCGGAGAGCGCCATCGGGGACGTGGACCTCTTGATCGAGCCGGGGCGGCTGCGCCGTGCGGAGGCCGCCGCCGAGAACGCGGCGCCCGGCCACTTCGTGGCCCGGCGCATGGCCCGCGATGGCCACGTGCTCCTGTGGATCGCGAGCGAGGCGGAGCTTCGCGAGGCGGTGCGCGAGGGCCGCCGCGCCCGCCTGCTGGAGCTCGATCTGGTGGGGCGCGTCGAGTCGCGGGGGCTCGTCTACCTGGACGCGGCGGCGGTGCTGGGAGCGGCGCGGGAGCGGGAGGGCCTGCGGGTCAGCGAGCCCTCCCACCTGGCCTCGCACCTGCTCTGCCATGCGCTCCTCGACCGGGCCGCGCTCCCGCCCGCCTACCGCGCAGCCATCCAGGAGGTCGTCCGGGAGCGCGGGCCCGCGGCCTTCGCGCCGCTCGCGCGCCGCGCCGGGGCGGGCGTCGTGGCGCGGCTCTTCGCGGCCTTCGGCTCCGGCGACGACGCGCGGCTCCTCGCGCTGCGCGGCCCCCTGCGGCGGCAGCTCCTCGCGCGGCGCGCCGACGCGCTGCCGCGCGCGCTGCGCTTCCAGCTGGCCCGCCGCGCCCGCCAGCTCGCCGCCTGGCTGCGGCCCCCGGGGCTCCTGATCGCCACGGCGGGTCCGGACGGCGCGGGCAAGAGCACGCTCCTCGCACGCCTGGGCCTCGTGCTCGGCGAGGCCTTCGGGCCCGTCCACGACCAGTACATGGGCTGGAAGGAGTTCGTGCTGCCCAGCAAGCGGCTGCTCGCGAAGCTCGAGCGCCGGCTGCGCCGGCGCCGGGGTGGGGCGCCGGGCGGCGCAGCCCGGCCCGCGGGCGCCGCTGCGCCGGCCCGGGCCTCCGAGGGCCGACCGACCTGGGCCCACAACCTCTCGGTGCTCCACTACTTCGCGGACCTCTGGGCCCGCTACCTCCTGTCCATCCGGCCCGTGCTGGTGCGCGGCGGGACGGTGCTCTGCGACCGCTACTTCTACGACGTCCTAATCCAGGAGGTCTTCGTGGGCCAGAGCCGGCCCCTGCGCCGCCTCCTGCTGGCGCTCACGCCGCGGCCCTCGCTGGCCCTGCTGCTGCGCGGCGATGCGGAGAAGATCGCCGCGCGCAAGGGCGAGCTCTCGCCGGAGCGCACCCAGCAGGTCCAGGAGGCGCTGGCGGGCCTCGCCCTGCGCCCGGAGGCCCTCGCCCTCGATGCCTTCAAGCCCCTCGAGGAGAATGCCGAGGCGGTGCTGCGCCGGCTCCTCCCGGGCCTGCGCCCGCGGAGACCCCAGGCGTGAGACGCGGCGGCCTGCTGGACGGCTTCCCCCTCCATCTGCTGGCGGGGGGGAGCGAGGACGAGGTGGTGGTCGTCCTCGACGCGGACTCCCTGGGGCGCCTGGCCCTGGATCCGGTACCCGATGGCCGCCGGCGCGTGCTGGCCGTGGCGCGGGAGCGCAGCCGCCTCGTCCAGACGCGCGCCGAGTACGAGGCCTGCGGCGAGGCTCCGCCGGGGCTGGTCTGCGCGGACCCGGAGAAGCTCCCCTTCGCCCCGGGCTCCCTCGGCGGAATCGTCTGCGCCGGGAGCGGCGCCCCGGCGGGGGGCGATCCCGCCCGGCACTTCGGCGCGTGGCTCGCGGCCGAGGGCTGGCTGGCCGAGATCCTTCCGCTCTCCCCGGAGGTGGCGGCGCGCGAGGCGACGGCGAGCGCGCGCACCTACCACGTGCGCCCCTCGAGCGGGCCCGAGTACTTCGCGACGCGTACCTGGCGGCCGCGGCGCTGGCCCTTCCGGTCGCTCCCGCTCGGGAGGCTGCGCCGGCTCCGGCTCGAGCTCGACCTCGCCTTCGCACGCCTCGGGCTGCGCCCGCTCTACGACGGCGTCCGGGTCCGCGTGCACGCCCGGGGCCCGGGGGGCCTCGCCGAGCGCTGGGCGGCCGGAGCGCCCGAGGGCGACCTCGCGCTCTTCGCGAAGGCGCACTGGAACGCCCTGCTCCTCGGGAGCCGCGAGATCGGGAAGCTTCCGCTCATCGACGTGGCCGCGCGCCGCATGGCGGACCACGCCGCGCAGCTGCGCGTCCTGTCCGAGGAGATGCCCGCGCGCGCAGCCCGCGTCCTGCCCCGCGTGCTGCGCCACGAGCGCTGGGGAGGGCAGGAGCTCTGGGTGGAGGCGCGCCTGCCGGGCTCTCCCTCCACGCGAGCGCGGCTCGCGCCGGGCTTCCGGCGGCGCCAGGTCGCCGAGGGCGTGTCCTTCCTGATCGATCTGCACCGGGCCACGGCCGGGCGAACCCGCGTGCATCGCCACCTCTTCGAGGGCTTCGTGAAGCCGCGCCTGGCGCGGATCGGCGAGGACGCCCGGCGCCTCGACCCGCGCTTCGATCTCGAGCCCCTGGCGGCGACGCTCCTGGCCCGGATCGAGGGCCGCGAGCTTCCGCTGGTCCGCAGCCACGGCGACTTCTGGTCGGGCAACGTGCTGGTCGACGCGCGGGGGCGACTCACGGGGGTGCTCGACTGGGACGCCTCCTTCGCGAGCGGCTGGCCGGGCCTCGACCTCTTCCACCTGCTGGCCTTCCAGCACAAGCGGCGCGCCTTCTGGCGCTTCGGCGCCACCGTGACGGAGCGGATCGCGCCGCGCCGGCTCAAGCGCTTCGAGCGGGCGCTGGCGCGCCGCTACTGGGAGGCGCTCGAGCTCGAGGAGGGCCTCTGGACGCCCCTCGTGGCCCTCTACTGGATCG
>Ga0187892_10003249_pt1 | contig 30035 bp, 21 predicted proteins | sample MA1701073metaG_FD_139345 | JGI IMG/M metagenome (GOLD analysis project Ga0187892, IMG submission 139345) | Bio-ooze microbial communities from a basaltic lava cave in the Kipuka Kanohina Cave System on the Island of Hawaii, USA - MA170107-3 metaG ...
CCGGGGCAGCCTCCTCGACCTGGACCTCGGTGCCGAAGGCAGGGAGAACGAAACGCACGGGCGCCGACCCGACTCGGAGCGGGAGGATACGCTCGGGATCGCGCACGATCCGCGCCGCTCTCCGGGCGATCTCGCGAGCGAGCCCGCTCGCTCCGGGCGCGGGCGCCGGCGCGGGACGCGGGAGCGCGAGGAGGCGCTCGACGCGATCGCGCGAAGCCTCGTCGCGGTCGGCCTCGTCGAGCGCGCGTGCCGCCTCCACCTGGCGGTCCTCCCCGTCGCAGACGAGGAGGAGGTCGTGCCCGGCGCGGATCGGACGGCGGCACACCTCGGGCCAGCCGAACCGCTTCACCATCGCCCCCATCCCGAGGTCGTCCGTCACGACGACCCCCTCGTACCCCATCTCCTCTCGAAGCATTCCGCGAACCACCTTCTCCGAGAACGTCACGTTCTCGCCATCGAGTCCTTCGACGACCACGTGCGTCGTCATCACGAGATGCGAGGCGAGCCCTTTCCATTCATACCCGGCCTGGATGGTCGGAACTCGCCGCACGACGGGGAGGTCGAGGTGGGGGTCGACCTCGGCGTCGCCGAGTCCGGGGAAGTGCTTGGCGCAAGCCGAGACTCCCGCAGTCTGCGAGCCCTCGACGAACGCGGCGCCGAGCCTCGCGACGAGGTCGGGGTCGGCGCCGAAGGAGCGGATCCCGATCGCGGGATTCCCCGGACCCGAGGCGAGATCGAGGACGGGAGCGAAGTTGACGTCGATCCCGAAGGACCGCAGCTCCCTCGCCATCGCCTCCCCGACGGCGCGCGCGAGCGCGGGATCCCCCACCGTCCCCAGCGCGGCGTTCCCGGGGAAGACGGTGACGCCCGCGGGAAACCGCAGCACGGGCCCTCCCTCGTGGTCGACGGCGACGAGGAGCGGGCGCGCGAACTCGCCGCGCAGGTCTGCGAGGAGGCGGCGAAGCGCGTCCGGCGAAGCGATGTTGCGGCGCAGCAGGACCACCCCCGCCGGGTCGAGGCGACGGAGCCGCGCCGCGAGCGCGGACGTCATCGCCGACTCCTCGAAGCCGACGAGGAACCGTCTCACGTCGCGGGGTTCCGCAAGGGGCGGCCGAGGATCCCGACGAGGAAGGTCGCGATCGTCCCGATCGGATAGTGCCAGGGCCAGGCGAGGCTCGTCCAGTGCTTCACGGCGACGACGGCGCCGACGCCGGCCGCGACGGCCGCGAGGTTCCAGGCGTCGCTCCCCGCCCGCGTGAGGAGGCCGAGGAGGAAGAGGCCGAGCATCCCGCCGTACGTGTACGCGAAGACCTCCAGGGCGAAGTCGAGGAGTCGCGTGCCGGGGTTCGCGCGGTAGACCTCGGCGGCGACGAGGGCGATCCCGACGACGACGAGGGAGTAGCCGACGGCGATCTTCTTCGAGGCGCGCACCTGCCTCTGGTCGTCGAGGGCGGCGAACCGCCTCGAGAAGGGGCGCACCAGATTCACGACGGTCGCGGAGGTGAGCGACTGCAGCGCCGAGGAGAGGGTCGACATCGCCGCGGCGAGGATCGCCGCGATGACGAGGCCCGACACGACGGGGGGAAGCTCGCGACCGATGAAGACGGGGAAGACGCGGTCGGCCCTCTCCGGCAGCTCGTAGATCGGAGGGGCGAGCGCGTACGTGGCGGAGAGCGCGACGCCGATCGCGAGAAAGACGGCGACGGTCGGGAAGAGGAGCGCCGCGGAGAAGAGGATGCCGCGCCGGCTCGCCTTCGCGTCGGGGCAGGTGAGGAGGCGCTGCGCCATGTCCTGGTCCGTCCCGTGCGAGGCGAGTCCGAGGAAGGACGCTCCCAGGAGCGCCGTCCAGAGGGTGAAGGTCTTCTGGGGATCGAGGGAGAGATCGAAGAGGCGGGTCTTGCCTCCCTCGCGGGCGAAGTCGAGGACGCTCTCGAGCCCGCCCGGCGTTCGCCCGAGCGCGATCCAGAGCGCCGCGACGGCGCCGATCGTGAAGACGAGGCCCTGCATCACGTCCGTCCAGACGACGGCGCGGATCCCGCCCAGCACCGTGTAGAGAACGGTGATCGCGGCGACGAAGAGGATCGCCCCTTCGAGGGGCAGGGCGGGCCACGCGAACGCGAGCGCGACGGCGGCGATGAGGAGGCGGATGCCGTCGCCGAGCGTCCGCCCGACCACGAAGAGGGCGGCCGTCAGGGTCCTCGAGATCGGGCCGAACCGGCGCTCGACGAAGTCGTAGACCGTGAACGCGTCCGCCCGGTAGAAGGCGGGGAGGAAGAGGCTTCCGATCACGATCCGCGCGAGGAGCGCGCCGATCGCGAGCTGGAGATAGGTGAAGTTCCCCGTCGCGGCGTAGGCGACGCCGGGCACTCCGATGAAGGTCGCCGCGCTCGTCTCCGTCGCGAGGACGGAGAGCCCCGCCGCCCACCAGGGGATCGAGCGCCCCGCGCGGAAGTACCCCTCCATGCCGCGGGCGCGGCGCGCGGCGGAGAGACCGATGCCGATGGTCGCCCCGAGGTAGACGACGAGGACGGCGACGTCGACGGGCCTCACGGCGCGCGCTCCGGAGCCCTCCGGACGTCGTCCGAGCCGGGAACAGGCATCGGGGCGAAGGCTACCGGGCCGGCCCGCCGCTGTCGCGCCCCGCGACCGTTCCGCACCGCGGGACGCGCGGATAGAAACGGACCGCATGAAGGTCCCCCTCTCCGAGCGCCCGAACCCGCGGTCGCGCGACCTCCACCGGCGCTCGACGCTCGCGGTCGTCCGGCTGATGAACGCCGAGGACGCCCGCGTCGCGGCGGCCGTCCGGAGAGTCCTGCCCGCCGTCGCGCGCGTCGCGGACCTGGCCGTCGCGGCGATCCGGGCGGGGGGGCGCGTCCTCTACGTCGGGGCGGGGACGAGCGGCCGGCTCGGCGTCCTCGACGCCTCCGAGTGCCCGCCCACCTTCCGCGCTCCCGCGCGCTGGTTCCAGGGCGTCATCGCCGGCGGGACGGCGGCGCTGCGCCGCTCCGTCGAGGGGGCGGAGGATTCGCGCGCGACCGGGGCGCGCGAGATGCGCTCGAGGCGGGTCGAAGAGCGCGACCTCGTCGTCGGCTTGAGCGCGAGCGGAACGACTCCCTTCGTCCTCGGCGCCGTCGCGCACGCGAAGCGGATCGGCGCGCCGACGGCGTGCGTCACCTGCGTTCCCGGCTCTCCCCTCGCGAAGGCCGCCCGCCATCCGATCGTCGTGCGCGTCGGCCCGGAGGTTCTCGCGGGCTCGACGCGCCTGAAGGCCGGCACCGCCCAGAAGATGGTCCTCAACATGATCAGCACCGCGGCGATGGTCCGGATGGGGCGCGTCTTCGGGAACCGGATGAGCCACCTCCAGCCCGTGAACGCGAAGCTCCGCCGCCGGGCGGTGTCGATCGCCTCGACCGTGCTCGGCATCTCGCGCGCGAAGGCGGCCGCGGCGCTCCGGACGCACGGGGGCGATCTCCCGAGCCTCCTCGACGCGCAGGCGAAGCCCCGATGAAGAAGCCCCGGTTCGTTCCCCTCGCCGACTTCCCGGACGTTCCGGTCGAGGAGATGCGCCGGCGCGCCGCCGCCTTCTTCGCCGACGTGAAGCGGCGGCGCACCGTCCGCGACTTCTCGGATCGCCCCGTGCCGCGGGAGGTGATCGAGGACTGCCTTCGCGCCGCGGGCGCCGCGCCGAGCGGGGCGAACATGCAGCCCTGGCACTTCGTCGCCGTGAGCGACCCCGCGATCAAGCGCCGCATCCGCGAGGCGGCGGAGAAGGAGGAGCGCGAGTTCTACGCCCGGCGCGCGCCCCCCGACTGGCTCGCGGCGCTCCTCCCGCTCGGCACGGACGAGCACAAGCCCTTCCTCGAGACGGCCCCCTGGTTGATCGGGATCTTCGAGCAGAAGCACCATCTCGCCCCCGACGGCAACCGCGTCCGCCACTACTACGTCAAGGAATCGGTCGGCATCGCGACCGGGGTGCTCCTCACCGCGCTCCACCACGCGGGCCTCGCCACCCTCACCCACACGCCGAGCCCGATGGGGTTCCTGAACGAAGTCCTGGGGCGTCCCCCCGACGAGCGCGCCTTCCTCCTCCTCGTCGCCGGCTACCCCGCGCCCGGCGCCCTCGTCCCCGACATCCGCCGCAAGTCGCTCTCCGAGATCGCGACGTTCTTGTAGTACGCCGTCGTCACCTCCACTCGACGGTGTAGAGGTTCGCGCCGCCGGGGAGCGCGACCTGGAAGAGGAGGGAGCCCGCCGGCGCGTCGAGAACCACGAGCTCGGCAGGATTCGTGCTCGTGAGGGCGACGGCGGTTCCGTCGGGGGAGATCGCCGCGCCGTAGGCATTGTCGAGGAGGCCGGGGCCCGGGGCGTAGGAGGTGACGATGACCGAGGACGGCGTCGCGGGATCGAAGTCGACGCGCGCCGCCCAGCCGTTTCCGCAGGCGACCGCGAAGGTGCCGTCCCGCGAGACCGACATCGAGGTCGGGACCGCCCCCGGGAGAACGACATTCTCGATCGTGCCCGGCGTCAGCGGATCGTGGTCGACGAACGTCCCGCTCGGGACGTGGTAGCGCGCGATGTCCTGGGCGCCGAGGCCGCTCAGGAGGACGAGCACGTACTCGTCGTTCGGCGTGAAGGCCGCCTCGAGGCCGAGCAGGATCATCGCGGCGGGCGGCGCGGGGATCGTCGGCGAGGCGAGGACCTGGAGATAGGTCGGGCTCGCCGGGTCCGTGTCGACGAGGATCAGCGGCCCCGAGGTGAGGACCACCCCGACGATCGCGGCCCGGTTCCCGCTCCGCGAGAGCCCCCAGCGCTCCGCGCCGAGCCCCGCCGTCGCGCCGGCGGTGCTCGCGAGCACCTGGCCGAAGGTCGGACTCGCGGGGTCCGCGTCGAGCGCGTGGAGCTCGCGGGAGTTTCCCGAGGGACCGCTGAAGGTGTAGACGAGGTCGAAGCGAGGATCGAACCCGACGCCGTAGCACGAGCCGGGCGCCGTGGACCAGAACGAGGACCAGGCGGGAGCCGCTCCCGTGAGGTCCGCGCGGGTGAGGCCGTCCCCGAGGCTCTTCGAGACGAAGAGGGCCTTGCCCCCGTGCGCGAAGACCGCGTCCGTCACGTTGTTCGTCTGCGAGATCCCCGCGGTGCTCGAGAGGGTCTGCGCGATCGGGTCGACGAAGAAGTGGGGATCCGTCGAGCCCGCGACGGACGTGCCGACGAAGATCAGCGGAGGGAGCGTGACCTCGACGCGGAGGCCCTGCGTCGCCGCGAGTCCTCCGGCGGCGCCGCCGTCGAACACGACGGCCTGGGCGAAGACCTGGAGGCCCGCGAGCGCCAGGCTCGGCGGGAACGTGAGCGGGAGGGGAAAGCTCCCGCTCCCCGCCCCCGCGCCCGCGCCCCCGAGGACCCGCGCCGCGAAATAGAAGGCGTCGGCCGGCGCGAGGCTGATCAGGATCTCCGTCGATCCGAGGAAGAGACTCGCCGGCTGCGTCGAGAGGCCGAGCACGGCGGGCGCGCCGCCGAGCGCGCCGGACACGTCGAAGTCGAAGGCCGCGTTCCCCATCCACGCCTGGCCCGAGGAGAGCCTCGGTGTGATCCCGCCGGACCCTGCCGCGCCGACGCCGTACGGGTCCTGCGCGCGGGCGACGGCGGGGAAGAGAAGCGCGAGGAAGAGGGTCGAAAGCACACGGTTCATGGAATCCTCCGGTTCGATCCGCGGCCGAGGGCTGGAAAGCCATGGTAGGTCGCGGCTCGCGATCGGGACAGGCGCATCGCCCCCCCGAGGTGTTTCCGCTTCACCGACGAGGACTACTCTCTCTCGATGACTCTCCTGTTCGCGCTCCTGGCGATCCCCGTCCAGATTCCCTTCGGGGAGGGGGGCCCGACGCGGCCTCCCACGGTCCGGTTCCCCTCCCGGAATCTCTCGGCCACGCTGGCCCTCGCGTTCGGTGACGTCCCTTCCCCCGATCCGGAGGCCGCCGAACGAGAGGCGGCGCGAAGAGAGATCGACGCGCTCGCGCGCGGAATTCGCGAGGGGCTCCTCGCGCCTCCGGAAGGACCCTCGTCCTGCGGTCTCGGCCTGATCCCGGCCTGGAGACTCGCCATGTCGGTGCTGTGGAGTGCCTTGATCGAGCTCTCGGACGAGCATCAGGTGTCGGGCCGCACCGATGCAGCGTGGCGGATTCTCGACCGTTTCGATCAGGCGACCCGCGCGCCGTTCGAAGGCCTCGGCGACAAGATGGGTCGATACTGCCCCCCCGGGCCCCCGCTCACGGATCGTGAAGCCCTCGCGGGAAGTCCCCTGACGCGCGACCTGTTCGCGTTCCTCGAAGTCCTGCGGCGCGAGGCGGCGCGGGACGCCGAGGGATTGGTCGAAGCCATGGTGTCGCGTTACCCGCCCGAGGCGGGGCTGAGAGTCCTGCCTTTCATCATGCCCGGCCTCTCGCACGACGAGGTCTTCGGCCGTGGCGCAGGCTGGCGCTCGCGGATCGCGCTCTTCGGCCTCGGCCCCGCCGCCGCGCCGGCCGTGCGAGCGAAGTTCCTGGAACGAGAGAAGTCCCTCGACCACATCGGCGTCGGGCTCGTCGAGCTCCTCGGCGCGAGCGGCGACCCGGAGGCGGAGCGCTTGCTCGAATCGCTCGCGGAAGAGCACGCGCGCACGCCGACCGCGGACTGGATCCGCGCCGTCCTCGCGAACGGTCGCGCGGCACGCGGGCGCTAGGGGTTTTCGCCCGGCAGGGCGAGGCGGGCCAGATCCGCGCGCAGCCGGCGCACGAACCCCTCGAGCTGGTCGCGCGTGACCGGCCGGACGAGGTCGCGCGGAGCGCCGAGCACCTCGACCTGGGAGAGGACGAACGCGAGGTTCTCGGGCGTCGCGCCGACGTCCTTGCGGCGCGCGCCGTCGAGCGCGTCGACGACGCGATACCCCTCCGCGTCGAGGAAGAAGAGGTCGACGACGTCGCGGACTTCGCAGCGGGAGAGGATCGCGCAGACCTTGTTCACGAGGAGATCCTCGATCGAGTCGACGACGATCGAGCCCTGCCGCGGCTTCTCGGGTCGAACCTGGTACTCCACGTCGCGGACGAGGTCGACCGGGAGGGTCTCCTTCCCGTCGCTCACGACGTACCGGCGGAACCGGGGGGCGGCGGTCTTCTCCTCCACGGAGAGACCGGCGCGCCGACAGGCTTCGGTGAATCCCCGGATTGCGCCCTCGAACGCCGCGTCGTCCGTCGTGAAAAAGTCGAGGTCCCGCGTGCGGCGGTGGCGCAGGTGGAAGGCCGCGAGCGCGGCGCCGCCCGTCAGGAAGAAACCGCCCGTGGACTCGAAGAACAGGTCGACGACGCGCCGCTGGAGCGACGAGAGGAACTCGCTAGGGGAGGAGCCCAAGTGCCCTCCACTCCCCGATCAAGAACTCCCAGAACGCCCGCCGGCGCCCGAGGTGGCGGCGGAGCTCCGGCAGGTCGCGGGCGACGTCCGCGACGCGCAGGAACTCCCAGACTTCCGGGTAGGCCGCCTCGCGCAGGATCTTGCCCGCGAGCCGCACCCGCTCCTCCTCGGGACCCCCGCGAAGCCGCCGGCGCACCTCGGCGACGGTGAGGTCCTCGTCCCAGAGGAAATAGGGGACGAGGTCCTCTCTCCTGAGGTCGCTCGTGAGGGGCTTCATGTTCCCGTCCATTATCCCACCCCGTGCCCCGCGTCACGCCGGGGCCGCGACGAGGGCGTCGCCGCGCGTCCGGCGAAGCAGGGTCACGGCGACGGGGACGCCGAGCACGAGCCCCCAGAGCCCGAAGAGGTGCTCGCCGACGAACAGCACGACGAGCGCGAACACGGGGTTCATGTGGACCTTGTGCCCCACGATCCGCGGGTTGAGCACGTAGGCCTCGATCGTGTGGATGATCACCACGAGCGCGACGCAGGCGAAGGCGAGGGAGAACCCTCCCTTCGTGAAGGCGATGAGGCAGATCGGCACCGTCGAGATGAACACCCCGAGGACGGGGACGAACGAGCACAGGAACACGATGACGCTCAGGAGGATCTTCGAGGGGACCCCGAGCACGACGAGGCCGACGAAGGTGAGCACCGTGTTCACGACGGCGATGAGCGCCTGGGAGTGGATCACCCGCCCCAGCGTCGCCCCGAACTCGATGACCGTGCCGCGCACTTCCTCGTAGAGCCAGCCGACCCGCGACGCCTGGATCGCGTCCACCTCGCGCCGGAGCCGCGGAAGATCGAGGACGACGAGGAAGGAGAGGAGGATCGCGAGGAGCAGCGTCGCGACGATCGTGCCGATGAGCTTCGCGGCGTCGAGGATGAACGTCCCGAACTCTCCGGCATCGGCGACGAGGTCGGAGAGGCTCTGGTTGCGGAGGAGATTCGAGAGCTCTCCCTCCGGGTCGAGGAGGTCCCGGAGGCTCGGGTGCTCACTCGTGAAGCCCTCCACCGCGTTCGCCACCGAGTTCCGCATCTCGGGGAACTTCTGGACGAAGGCCTGCTGCTCCGCCTTGACCCGCGGCCCGAGCGCGAATCCGAGCCCCACCAGCATCCCCAGCGAGCCGAGGAAGACGATCGGAACGAGCACCCGCCGCGAGACACGGACGAATCGCCGATCGAGCGCCTCGACCGCCCGCTCCGCGCCGTAGCTGAAGACGAAGGTGACGAGGAGGAGGGGAAAGAACGACCGCAGGATGTAGAGGACGCCGAAGAAGATCGCCCAGATCAGCGCGCGGCGCCCGTAGACGATCGCGCGCTGGAGCAGATCGAGCCCCTGGGGGGTCTCGGGAGCCGGCATGGCGGAGCAGGATGGGGATGGGGGTCGGGTCGAGCAAGCGGCGCCTGCGCCGCGCGCCCCGAAATGGCAGAATGGTTGCCTGGGGAATCGACCGAATGAGCCCGACACGCACCCGAGCCGAGTCGATGATCCGGTCCCAGCCGACCTCGCTCCGCGAGGCGCTCGCCGGCGCTCGGGAGCGCATTCGCTCCATCGCCCTCGACGCGCCGAGGCGGTGGTTCGCCCTCGGTACCGGCTCCTCGCTCCATGCCGCCCAGGTCTTCGCCGCGCAGATTCACCTCCTCTCCGAGGGGTACCTCGACGCCCGCGCGGTCGACGCCTTCGAGTTCCACCTTCACCCCGCGGCGCTGACGGCGAGCGACGCCCTCGTCGCCTGGTCGCACGGGGGGAAGAGCCGGCTCGCCGCGCAGGCGCTCGCTCTCGCCGAATCGAAGGGCGCGCTCTCGATCGCGGTGACCCGGCGCGAGTCTCCGCTCCGCGGGAAGAACCTCACGCTCGAGACGGGGCCGCCCGACGCCTCCTCCCTCCACACGGTCTCCTACACGACGGCCCTCGCCGCGGGCTCGGCGCTCGCGCTCGAGATCTGCGACGCCGCCGGCGTCCCCCGCCCTCGCCTCGACCCCCTCGCACGCGCCCTCGACGACGTTCCCGACCAGACCGAGCGGATCCTCGAGGCCGCCGAGCCCGTCGCCCGATCGCTCGCCGCGAGCCACCGGGACGCCCCCCGCGTCGTCGTCCTCGGCTACGGCCCGAACGCGCCGACCGCGGCCGAGGCCGCGCTCAAGATCCAGGAGTCGGCCTACGTGCCGGCCCTCGGCGCGTCCGTGGAGCGATTCCTCCACGGCCCGATCGCCGTCGTCGAGGAGGGAACCCTCGCCTGGATCGTCGCTCCTTCGCCGGGCGCGGGGCGCGACCGGGCCGCGCAGGCGGCCGCCGCGCTCGGAGACGTCGGCGCCGTGCGCGTCGCCCTCGTCTCGGAGGAGGACCGCGAGCTCCCGCGCTCCGCGGAGCACTCGCTGCCCCTCCCGGGGACTCCCGAACCGTGGTCTCCGCTCCTCGCCGTGATTCCCCTCCAGTGGTTCGCGCTCTTCCTGGGGCTGGAGCGGGGCAACGATCCCGACCGCAACCGGCGCGACGACCCGCGCTTCGCGCGAGCCGCCGAGCGCTGCGACCTGTAGGGACCCGCGCCGGCGCTACTCGATCGCCGTCGATCGGATCGCGGAGACGCGCAAGGTCGGGCCGGCGAGATCGAGCGTCGCGCACTGCGTCGCGAAGCTCGCGGCGGGCACTCCGGGAGGAACCGGGAAGGAGATCGTCCCGAAGCCGTTCGACGCGGGAAGCGTCCCGGCTTGCAGGCGGATGTGCGGATAGAGGAGGTCCTGTCCGAGGAGCGGGACCGTCGTGGGCGCGATCCAGAAGAGGAGGTAGTAGAGGTCCCCCGGGAGTCCCGCCCAGGAGGCGTCGAACGTGCCTGGCGAGGAGACCGTGGCCGGCGCCTGGAGGACGGGGGGATCGTTCGCCACGTACTCGACAGTTCCCGGCGCGCTCGTCCCGAGCGGCGTCGTGACGGTCACCGCCTGCGGCCCGAGCGCGGTCGCGATCGGCGGAACGAACACCTCGATCTCGCTCGGAGAGGTCACGGCGAAGTCCGGAGGCGCGAGCGCCTGGCCCGCGACGGAGACCGCGGTCGCGTTCGTGAAGTTCGCGCCCTGGATCGTGAGCGGCCCCCCCCCAAGCACGGGCGTGGCCGCCGGCGCCACGGAGGTCACGACGGGCTCCGCCTTCACCCGGACGAACGCCGCGACGGAGGGAACGCCGCTCCCGTCGACGGCGAAGAGCATGTACGGGCCCGGCGGCAGGAGAGCCGGGTTCGCCGGCACGGTCGCGAGGAGCGCGCCGGAAGATGGGGCCTGGAACGGGAGGGGGACGCAGCGCTGGTTCTGGTCGAAGGCGTGGGTCGCCGCCGCCGGAGCCATCAGCACGACGGCGCCGATCGGCTCGGTGGAGAGGACGCCGAACGCGAAGGACTTCCCGTACTCCAGCGCCGCGGGCGCGGCCGAGAGGACAGGCCTCGGCCCCTGGAAGAGGTACGGCGGAGAGAAGATCTCCGCCGTCCACTGGCAGTCCGTCCCCGAGACGAGGACGCGCGCGTCGGGGAGGAGGACCGCCTGCGAGTGGTACTCGCGGGGCACGGTCATCGGCGCGAGGGGAGTCCACGTCTCCGCGACCGGATCGAAGAGCTCCGTCGCGAGGACGGGGGTGCCCGGGGCGGCGCACCCGTTCGTCGTCACCTGGAGCGCGCCCCCGAGGACGAGGACCTTCTGGGTGGGCAGGAGGACGGCGTTCGCGTTCGCCCGGGGCGAGGCCATCGGGGGCACGAGGTGCCCTGCCGCGCCGCTCCCCTGGAAGATCCAGATCTCGGCGCTCGCCTTCGCGAGCTGGTAGTCGTCCCCGCCGCCGAGGACGAGGACGCGGTCGTCGAGAGGGGGGAGGAGGACGGAGCAGCCGTCGTGGCGCGGACCGTCCAGCTGGTACCCCGCGAACGTCCAGGACCCGGTCTCCGGGTCGAACCAGTGGAGGTAGGGCTCCGGGCCCGAGTGGAAGATCTTCCCGTTCGACGCGAGGTGGAAGAAGGGATAGTTGTGCAGGAACTGGTTCGCGCCCACGAAGATCTCCCAGCCCGCTCCGGGAGTGAGTCGCTCGAGCTGGAGGGTGTGGATTCCGAACTGGTTGAGGCCGGAAGCGGCGAGGATCCTCCCGTCGGGAAGCGCCGTCGCCGTCGGATACCAGCGCGCGATCTGGAGAGCGGGCTCGGGGATCCAGATCCCGAGCAGCGGATCGAACCGGCTCGTCGCCGCGATGCCGTAGGTCCCGCCCGCCGTCGTGGTCGTCGATCCCCCGATCGCCAGGAAGGTCCCGTCGAAGAGGAAGGTGCCGCCGCCGCAGAAGTGGTTCGCCGGAGGAGGGACGAGGGTGCCCGCGAGCGGCTGGTCGGGGTCGAACATGTACGCCGCCGGTGGACCCCCGATCGCGGTGTAGCCGTAGTGGAGGACCTTCCCTGTCTCGAGGAGGGCGCCGTGAACGGCGGTGAGCGGCCAGGGTCCGATCGGGCCGGACCATGCGCCGACCTGTGCCGGGCCTCCGGAGGAAGCGGCGGCGGAGGCGACGAAGGCGAGAGCCGGAAGAACCGCCCCGAACCCGCCGGACGGCCTACTTCGCACCGCACTCTTCTCCTGCGACGCGCCCGCGCCGCCCACACCTCCAACCGTGCGATCCAGCCTATCACGGTGCGAACCCCTCCGCTCTGGCGTCCCCGGGTTCCCGCGATAGAGTCCGATTTCCTTCGGGAGTGAGCGTGACCGCACCGGGGGGCCCGATCCTTCTATGTCTCAAGCCATTACGACGCCGCTCCTCGCGACCACCGTCGGCCGTCGCGCTCGGCGACCCCGGGCCGTTGCCACCCGGCGACCTTGGTCTGGAGCGCTCGTTGTTCGATAAAGGATCCCGTGAAACGCCGTCCCCCCCCCGTCCCTGACGGGTCGCTCGACGCCCTCCTCCAGCCCCCGCAGCCGAACGACAAGATCGCGCGGGACCTCCTCGCGACCGTCCTGGGCCTCCGCGCCGACGGAGCCAGCCGTGCCGAGCTGAAGCTCCTCGCGAGCGCGCTCCGCGAGTGGCGGGACGCCTTCCGCGTCTTCCGCCCCTACACGAAGCGCCGCAAGGTGACCGTCTTCGGCTCCGCGCGCGTCGCCCCCAGCGATCCCTCGGCCGAGCTCGCGCGTCGCTTCGCCGCCTCGATCGTGCAGCACGGCTTCATGGTCATCACCGGGGCGGGCGACGGGGTCATGGGCGCCGCGCAGCGCGGCGCCGGCCGCGAGAACTCCTTCGGGATCAACATCCGCCTCCCCTTCGAGCAGGCGCCGAACGCGGAGATCCGCGGCGACGAGAAGCTCGTCACGTTCAAGTACTTCTTCTCCCGGAAGCTGATGTTCGTGAAGGAGGCGGACGCGATCGTCCTCTTCCCCGGCGGCTTCGGGACGCTCGACGAGGGATTCGAGGTGTTGACCCTCCTCCAGACGGGGAAGACGGATCCCGCCCCCCTCCTCCTCATGGCGCCGCCCGGCGACGAGTACTGGCGGTTCTGGGAGAAGTACGTCCGCAACGAGCTGAGCGCGGGCGGGATGATCTCCCCCGACGACCTCTATCTCTTCCGGATCGTCTCGAGCGAGCAGGACGCGGTCGAGGAGATCTGCAAGTTCTACCGCGTCTATCACTCCTGTCGGTACGTCGACGGCGTCCTCGTCCTGCGCCTCCAGGCCGCGCTCCCGCCCCCCTACCTCGAGCGCCTCGAGCGGAGCTTCGCCGACATCCTCCAGGGAAAGCTGGAGATGCGCGGGCCCTTCCCCGAGGAGTCGGACGTGCCCGAGCTCGAGGCCTTCCCCCGGCTCGTCGTTCCGTTCAACCGCCGGAGCTACGGGCGGCTCCGCCAGTTCATCGACGCCGTGAACCTCGCCCCCCTCGAGGTCGCGGCGCGCCCCGGCTCGCGGGAGTGCGCCCCCGACCTCGCGCCGCGGACCCGAGGGTAGACCCCCCGCCGGCCTCCGCCGGATCCCGCGATGGTGAACGAGACGCTCTACGACGCCGCCTTCCTGGCGACGCACGAGCAGTACCGCCCCGCAATCGAGGCGATCGCGGACACGATCCTCTCGATGGAGGGGCCCGGCTCGATCGTCGACGTCGGCTGCGGCACGGGCTTCCTCGTCGAGGCGCTTCGCCGGCGCGGGTTCGACGCGCGGGGGATCGACGGCACCCGCGAGGCGGAGCGCGTCTGGCCGGCGGAGCATCGCGACGCCTACGCGATCGCCGACCTCACCGACGCGGAGGTCGATCTCCCGCGGACGGATCTCGTCTGCTCCTTCGAGGTCGGGGAGCACCTCCCGGAGGAGGCCTCCGAGCGGTTCGTCGGCCATCTCGTCCGCCACCGCCCGCGCCGCGTCTTCTTCAGCGCGGCGACGCCGGGGCAGGAAGGCGTCGGCCACGTGAACGGGCAGCCGCCGCGCTACTGGATCGAGCGCTTCGCGCGCCGCGGCTACGCCCTCGACGTCTCGACGACGGTCGTCGTCCGCAAGCGCTGGCGCGAGATGATCTGCTTCCAGTGGGCGGAGTGGTTCCCGAAGAACTTCCTCACCTTCGTCCCCGCCGCGGCGACGAGCCGCAAGATCCGCCCCGCCTGGGACGCGCTCCGCCTCGCGCTCCGCGCGCGCTGACGGATTCGAAGCGGATTCGGTACTGTCAGGGCGCCAGATCGAATCGCGCGAGGAACGGATGGAAGAGGGGTCGGCCGTCGAGCGCCTGGACGCCGCCCGTGATCGCGACCTGGATCGTCGTCGGAGGCGCGGGCGCCGACGACGGAGCGAAGAGCACCGTCGAGCCGGCGACGGCGTAGCCGCCGTCGACGATTCCCGAGTCGGCGACGACGAGGAACGTCCCCGGACCGACGGTGGCGGGGTCGACGTCGTCCGTGAACGTGACGGCGATCAGCCCGAGCGACGTCTGGACGCTCCCCGAGGCGGGCGAGATCGAGCGCACCGCGAAGGGGAACGGGACCGGGGCCGCCGCAGGATCGAGTCCCGGCGGCGCCCCGAGGGGCCCCCCCGAGGGACCGAGGTCGCCGGGAGAGCCGTCCATGTCCGGGAGGAGAGGATGCCCCGCATCGATCGCGGGAGACCCCGGGAGGAGGGCGAGGTCTTCGAGCACCGACGTCGAGGCGAGGTGGTTCCAGACCGGGGCGCCGAGGATCGCGGGCTGCGCGAGACTCGGGGCGAACTTGATCCGCGAGCCGAAGACGCTCTTCACCTGCCGCGGGATCCCGTCATCGCCGATCTCGATCCGGTCCCCCTGGACGAAGGAAGCGGGATCGCCGACGTCGACCGCGGCCGTGCCGTTCGCCCCGAGCGCGAAGTCGTAGGTGACGGGCGCCTCGACGAAGAGCGGATCTCCCTGGAGGTTCCCGAGGCCGAAGTCCCCGTCCGAGACGAGGGAGAAGGTGGCCCCGACGCCGGCGAGGTCGTCTCCGTTCGCGTCGAGGACGCACGACGTGACGACGGGCGGCGCTCCCGTCGCGGCGGCGCCCGCGAATCCGTTGCCGAGCACGGCCGCGCTCGCGACGAGGACGCTCGCCGAGACCGCCTCGAAATGGAGTCCGTCGCCGTCGTTCCCGGCGACGAGGTCTCCCAGAAAGAAGATCGTCGCGGCGGGATCGCTCGGGTCCCCGACGACGCGCACGCCCCCGTCGTGGTTGCCCGTGACCCGGTTCCCGCGCAGGACGAACAGGGCCGGCGCGTCGAGATCGAGCCGGATCCCCTCGAGCGCGTTCCCCCGGATCTCGTTCCCCGAGACGAGGGCCGTCGCGAGGATCCCGTCCGGCGGGAGGAAGTCGACGTCGAGGATGATCCCGCGCTCGCCGTTGCCGACGATGCGGTTCCCGGAGATCCGCGCGCGGGGGCGCGCGGCGTTCGAGGACCCGGGCGTGAAGGGGTCGGCCGGGCCGAAGTCGAGGTCGATCCCGTCGTCGCCGTTCCCCTCGACGACGCATCGCACGACGTCGACGAAGCCGGACTCCGACGCGGGCGGGGCGATGTCGTCCGCCTCGATCCCCTCGTTGCCGTTCCCCGACACGATCGACTCGCCGACGGTCACCTCGAAGAACCCCGTGAGATCGAGCCCCTCGGCGCCGTTCCCCTCGATCCTGCAGCGCCGCAGCGACGCGCGCGCCGGCAGCGACCCGCCGACGCTCCCCGAGACGTGGACGCCGTCGCTCGAGAAGCCGCTCACCGTGGAGTTCGAGACGAAGGCCGTCGAGTCGACGACGGCGAGACCGACGCCGGACGCCCCCTCGAGCACGATCCCGTCGAGCGCGATCGTGGCCCCGCCGCCGACGAAGAGGTCGAGGCTCCCGGGGCTCGCGATCGTCGTGCGGAGCAGGCCGGGGTCGCGCGCGTCGAGGTCGAACGTCTCGTCGAACCCGCCGTAGATCCCGCTCCCGGTCGGCACGGCGAGCCCTCCCTCGTAGGTTCCCCCCGTGACCCAGAAGTTCGCGCTCCCGCCCGTCGCCGCGAACGCCTCGGGAAGGTCGGGGAAGGCGGTCTCCGGCGTGAGCCCGGCGGCGGCGACGCCGGCGGAGGAGCGCCGGTCGACGAAACGGATCGGGTTCGGCAGGCCGAACAGGACGGCCTCGTTCTCGTCGGCCGGCGGAGCGAGGAACAACGCCCGCACGGCGACCTGGTGCGCGACGCCGTTCGGGAGGAATACGATCGTCCTCGAGGTCTCCGCCGGGCCCGCCACGACGAGGGGCGCGCCGTAGTCGAGGGCCGTCCCGTCCGCCGCGACGAAGATCGCGTAGCCGGTGACCGCGCGCAGGGCGGGCCGCCAGGAGACGACGAGCGAGCCGTCCGTCCCGACCGCCGCCGCCGCGCCCTCGAAGTCGACGTCCCCTGTGGGGACCCCCCCCGAGCCGACGACCCCGGGGGCCGAGGAGGAGCCGGAGTTCACGTCGAACCGCCCGCAACCCGATAAGAGGGCGAGGGCCGTTCCGATGTACGGGAACGCGCGATGCAAGATGGGGGGATCCTTCCAACTTCCGGGCCCTCGGGCCGCTCGCACCGCCCGAGTCCGGTTCTCGTGGTATCGTACCTCCCGGTGCGGTCCGGAGGCCCGACTCCGCCCCCGCGCTCGTTGGGACGTTCCACCGGGGGTCCGAATCCCGTACGGACCCGTCCGATCGACGGACGCGGGAGTGAGCCCAGGCGGATAGAGGCCGCCCGAAGCCCATGGCACGCGCCGTGCTCCAGGTCCTGCGGTGAAATCCGTCCACACCCGATCCCAGGGAAGGTCGAACGGCCACCTGCGCTCCTCCGAGCGCGGCCCGCGCGTCTTCCTCTACAGCCACGACACGTACGGGCTCGGCCACTTCCGCCGGAACCTCCTGATCGGCGAGGCCCTCGGAAAGGCGATCCCCGAGGTCTCCATTCTCTGCGCGACGGGGTCCCCCCGCAGCCACTCCTTCCACCTGCCGCCGCGGTTCGACTATCTCAAGATGCCCTCGACGACGAAGGACGTCGACGGGACCTACCGCAGCCGCAGCCTCGATCTCTCCCTGGCCGAGGTGACGGAGCTCCGCTCCCGTCTGCTCCGAGCCGCGGTGGTCGCGTTCCGGCCCGACCTCGTCCTCGTCGACCAAGCCCCGACGGGGATGGAGGGGGAGCTCCTCCCGGCGCTCCACGAGCTGCGCCGGCAGCGGCCGCAGACGCGCCTCGTCTTCGGGATGCGCGACCTCATCGACGACCCGGAGAGGGTCCAGGCCGAGTGGAGCCGCCCGGCGACGCGCGACGCCCTGCGTTCCCTCTACGACGCGATCTTCGTCTACGGGATGCGCAAGGTCTTCGACGTCGCGAGGGAGTACCGCCTCGAGCCGGCCGTCGCGGCGAAGGTCCGGCTCCTCGGGTACCTCGACCCGGGCTCCCCTTCGGCGAGCCGGGAGGAGACGCGCGCGTCGCTCGGCCTCGAGAACGGGCGCCGGCTCGTCCTCGTGACCGTCGGAGGGGGAGGCGACGGCGACCCCGTCGTCCGCGCGTTCCTCGACGCGGTCCGCGGCGCGGGAGATCCCGGATTCGATTCGCTCGTCGTCACGGGCCCCCTGATGAGCCCTCGCAAGCGCGCCCGCTTCGGCACGATCGCGAGAAGCGCCCGGGGCGTGCGGCTCGTCGAGTTCGCCCCGAACGTCCTCGACCTCCTGGCGGCGTCGGACGCCGTCGTCTCGATGGCGGGGTACAACTCCGTCTGCGAGATCCTCTCCGCCGGCACCCCCTGCGTCCTCGTCCCCCGCAAGCGCCCCCGACTCGAGCAGACGGTCCGCGCGGAGCGCCTCGCGCGACTCGGCCTCGCGCGGGTCCTCGACCCCGACACCCTCACTCCGCGCGCCCTCCTCGACGAGATCGAAGCGGCTCTGGAAGGGAAGAGACCGGATCCCCGGGCCACGCTCGACTTCGGCGGCACGGAGCGCACCGTGCGTGCGATCCGCGGGCTGCTCGACCGAGGGGCCCGAGCGCGCGTCCGCCTCGCCCGGGCGCTGCGGCCATGACTCCCGCCGTCGCCTACGTCCTGAAGAAGTTCCCCCGGCTCTCGGAGACCTTCATCCTCCACGAGATCCTCGCGCAGGAGGAGGCGGGGGGGCGGATCGAGATCCTCTCCCAGCGGATGCCCGACGACGGCCGGTTCCACCCCGCGGTGGGGCGGCTGCGGGCGACGGTCCGCTATCTCCCCGAGATGAAGCCGAGCGAGGCCTGGGAGTGGTTCGTCGCGCGCCTCCCGACACTCGGCGACGCCCTCCTCGATCGGATGCCGGACGCCGTGCGGTTCCTCGCGAAGCACCGCATCCGGCAGGGGAATCGCCTCCTCGCGGACGCGCTCTTCGTCGCCGAGCAGGCGAGGGGGCTCGGGGTGAAGCATCTCCACGCCCACTTCGCGACGGTCGCCAGCCACGTCGCCCATCTCGTCTGGCGCCTGACCGGCCTCCCCTACTCGTTCACCGCCCACGCGAAGGACCTCTACCGCGAGACGGTGAACCCCGACCTCTTTCGCGCCGTCGCCGACGGCGCGCGGTTCGTCGTCACCGTCTGCGAGGCGAACCGCTCCCACATCCGGGAGAACCTCTACGCGGGCGGGCGCACCCCGATCCGCCGCCTGTACAACGGCGTCGACCTCGGCTTCTTCCAGCCGGAGGGCGACGCCTACCGCGGGGCGAAGGTGGTCGGGATCGGCCGGCTCATCGAGAAGAAGGGCTTCGACATCCTCCTCGAGGCGGTCCGGCGGTTGAGGCAGGAGGGGAAGCCGATCGAGTGCACGATCGTCGGCGAGGGGGAGGACCGCGAGAAGCTCGAGGCCGCGGCGAGGACCGCCGGCCTCGACGGCGCGGTCCGGTTCACGGGGGCGCTGCCCCAGCCCGAGACCGTCGCGCGGATCCACGCCGCGAGCGCGGTCGTCCTCCCCTGCGTCGTCGGCAGGGACGGGAATCGGGACGCCCTCCCGACCGTGCTCCTCGAGGGATTCGCCTGCGGCCGCCCCGTGATCTCCTCGCCGGTCGCCGGGGTGGCCGAGATCGTCGACGAGGGCCGCAACGGGCTCCTCGTCCCCCCGCGCGATCCCGCGGCGCTCGCTCGGGCGATGGCGGCGCTCCTCGGCGACCCCGAGGCGGTGCGCCGGATGGGGCGGGCCGGGCGCGAGAAGGCGGAGAAGGTGTTCGATCTACGCCGCAACGCCGGCACCCTCGCGAGCTGGTTCGCCTCCTCGCTCGAGGGACGCCCCGTCGAGTCCGACCCGGCGCAGGGATGAAGGTCGCCTACGTCTGCGCCGACCCGGGCGTGCGGCTCGGGGCCCGGAAGGGCGCGGCCGTGCACCTCGAGGAGTTCGCGCGCGCGCTGGGCCGCCGCGGCGCGGAGGTCGTCGTGATCGTCGGCGAGGTCGCCTCGGCGCGGCCGGGGATCCGGGCCCGCGCGGTCGCGCTCGAGCCGCTCGAGGCCTCGACGCACGAGGAGCTCCTGCGCGCGACCGGCGGAGGCGGCGGCCCCGACCCGGCCGCGATCGAGATCGCGCAGGTGCTCCGCGACCGCGCTTTCGAGCGCGCCCTCGAGGAGGAGCACGCCCGCTCGCCGATCGGCGGCGTCGTCGAGCGGCTCTCCCTCTTCTCCCTCGCGGGGCTGCGCTTCGCGCGCCGCCACGGGATCCCCTTCGCCCTCGAGGTGAACTCCCCCCTCGCCGAGGAGCAGGAGAGGTGGCGCGCCCTCGCGCTGGGGAGTCTCGCCCGCGCCGTCGAGCGCCGGCTCCATGCGGAGAGCGACCTCGTCGCCTGCGTCTCCGAGCCGCTGCGCGCGCGGGCGATCGAGCACGGCGCGGCGCCCGAGCGTGTCGCCGTCCTCCCCAACGGCGTCGATCCCTCCCGATTCCACCCCGACGTCCCCCCCGAGGCCGTTCGCCGCCGGCACGACCTCGACGGGGCGTTCGTCGTCGGATTCCTCGGATCGCTCCGGCCCTGGCACGGGGTCGATTTCCTCCTCGACGCCGCCGCCGCCGCCCGCTCGGCGATGCCGAGCCTCCGGGTCCTCGTCGTGGGGGAGGGCCCGGAGCTTCCCGCCGCGAGAGCCCGGGCCGACGACCTCGGGATCGGGAAGGTCGTCGTCTTCGGCGGCTGGATCGATCACGAGGAGGTTCCCGCGCACCTCGCGGCTTGCGACGTCGTCGTCGCGCCCTATCCGCCGATCGAGCCCTTCTACTTCTCCCCGATGAAGGTCGTCGAGGCGATGGCGGTCGGCCGCGCCGTGGTGGCGCCGGATCTCCCCGCGCTCGCGACCCTGCTCCGCCACGAGGAGAACGCCCTTCTCTACCGACCCGGCAATCTCGCCCACTGCGTCGAGACCCTCGTGCGTCTCGAGCGGGACGAGCCGCTGCGACGGCGCCTCGGCGAGCGCGCGGCGAAGGAGACCCTCGCGGAGAGGACCTGGGATCGGAATGCGGCGCTCGTCCTCGAGCGCCTCTCGGAGGCTGCCTCCCGAAAGGGCGCGGAGGCAACCGGAGGCTCGTCTCGATGAGGAAGGGAGTCCCCGGCGGCGACCGCGGGTTCCGCGATCCCGCAGTCCCGGGGATCGCCCGGCTCCTCGACCCCGGAGAAGCGGCAGCCCTCCTCGCACGGCTCCATCCCGAGGGCGAGAGGCCGCGGGCGCTCTCCGTCCGGTACGCGCGGTACAAGCCCGGCCGCTCCCTCCTCGTCGAGTACGAGGCGACCTTCGGCGAGTCGGCGCTCCGGGCCTACGCGAAGGCCCATGCGGCGGGGGGGGCCTCCGCGGACGAGGCGAAGGCGGTCGCCCGCGTGAAGGCGGTCGAGGGAACCTTGCGACCCTTCGCGTCGTCTCCGGAGGACGGGATCGTCCTCTTCGCCTTCCCGAACGATGCGGAACTGCGGGACCTTCGCTACCTCGGCGACCCCGACCGCTTCAAGCGGCTCGTCGGGCACGCCTTCCCCTCCCGGGTCGCGGACGGATGGCGGGCGAAGGCGCGGGGAACGCACGTCGAGATCCTCCGGTACAAGCCCGAGGACCGCTGCGTCTTTCGGACGCATCTCCGCTGGCGGTCCGACCGGACCGGAGCGAAGGAGGAGTCCGTCCTCTACGGCCGGGTCCTCCCTCGCGAGGAGGCGGGGCGCGTCGCCGGGGTGCACCGAGCGGTCTGCGCGAGACCCGGAGGAGGCCCCCTCCTTCCCTCCCTCGAAGGGTTCGACGCGGACCTGGGCGTCCTCTTCCTCGGCGCCATCGAGGGAACGCCCTTCCTCGAGTCCGAGGATCCCGCCGCGGCGGCACGGCGCGTCGGAGAGGCCCTCCGCTCCTTCCGACCCCCGCTCCCCTCTCTCCCCCCCGCGGAGACGCTTGGACGCAAGCGCGAGCGCCTCCTCGCCTACCTCGAGGCGCTCGCTCCCGTCGCTCCCGGAATCGCCTCGCACGCGGCGCGTCTCCTCCGCTCGATCCCCGTCCCCTCGGCGAGGATCGAGGCGACCGTTCACGGCGACTTCCATGCGGATCAGGTTCTCGTCTCGAGGAACCGAATCGCGTTCCTCGACCTCGATCGGACGGGGCTCGGCGAACCGGAGACCGACGCCGCGAGCTTCCGTTCCCATCTCCGACTCCTCGCGCTGCGCGGCGAGATGCCCCCGGAAGAGGCCGATCGCCTCTCGGCCTCCTTCGACGAGGGCTACGGTCCCCGCGCGGAGGCGGGCGCGCCCTTCGAGGCGCTCTCTCTCCTCGACGTCGCCGCGAGCGCGGTCCGCCGTTTGGAAGCGGGCTGGAAGGAGCGCCTCGAGGAGACCCTCGAGGCGATCGAACGCGAGCTGCAGGTCCCACGGGGGGCGTCTGCTCGGGCGGTTAGGACGTCCCTCGGGGACCTGCTTTCTCCCTCGCGCTCGCGAGACATCCTCGCGGACGCGCTCGGCGCTCCCTTCGACCGCGACGTCCGCCTGGAGCGCGCCGCGATCCGGAAGGACGGCTCGCTCGAGTTCGAGTTCGGAGCCGGCCGAGAGTCTGCGTGGGCCACTCTCACGGAGGACGGGCGGCTCGATCTCTTCCGGGACCCGCGGGAGGCCGGGCCGCCGGCGACGGCGGACGCCCTCGATCCGGTGCGCGCGAGCGCCCTGCTGCGCGAGGCCGAGGGGATCGCGAGCGCGCCGCGCGTCGCGAGGGCGGACCTCCTCTCGCTGCGACCCCATCGGAGGGCGGTGGTACGCTGGACGCTCGACGGGGCGACGCGAATCGCCAAGCTCGTCCCCCCCGCGAAGTCGAGGGGGTTGATCGAGCGCTGGTCCGGCATCGGACCGGGAGAGCCGCTCGTTCCCCGCCTCCTCGGGTCGCTCCCGGTACGGGGTTTGCTCCTCTTCGACGAAGTCCCCGGACGGCCCCTGAAGGCGTTCTGGGACGATCCCGCCCGGGAGGGGGCGGTGCGCGCGACGATGCGGGCTCTGCGCGCGTTCCACGAGAGATCGATGGTTCGATCCAGAGAACAGACTGCACTGGACGGAATCGAGACGGTGCGCCGATCGGCGGCCGTCCTCGACCGATTCGGCGCGCCTCACGGGACCGAGCGCCGGGAGGCGCTCGCGGCGTTGCTCGCGCAGGCGCCTCCGCCTCGCGTCCCTCCCGCCGCGCTCCACGGGGACTTCTACGATCGCCAGGTCGTCCTCGCGCCCCGGGGACCGGCGTTCCTCGACCTCGACGCGGGCGCGCCGGGGGATCCCGCGATCGACGTCGCCAACTTCGCGGCGCACCTCCTCCTCCGCGAGGCGCAGGGAAGCCTCCCCGCGCGGGAGGCCTCGCGGCTCGAGGAGATCGCGGTCGAGAGCTACGGATCGCCCGGGGACGACTTCGAGCGACGGTACTCGTTCTTCCGCGCCGCCTCGCTCGCGCGGCTCGCGTCCCTGTACTCCATTCGCGCGCGGGCGGAGGTCGTCGTGCCCGCGCTGCTCCAGGCCATCCTCGGGGGATCGAGATCCCGGGCGTGATCCTCATGCTCGCCTTCCTCGCCTCCCCCGCCCTTCTCCGCCAGGAGGAGCCGCCCGCCGCTCCGGCGCAGGAGCCCGAGCGGTCCCGCCCCCGCGTCGTCGAGCTGCCGGAGGGCGTCCGCGTGGCGGCGAAGGGGGAAGTTCTGGAGCCCGGAATCCTCGAGGTGAAGGACCTCGAGCTCGTCCCGCCGGGCGAGCTCGACGAGATCCTCGGTCCCGTCGACGAGGTCGACGTCGACGGGAATCGGCTCCGGGTGCTGGGCGTCCTCGTGGAGTTCCCGCGGACGGCCCGCCTCCGCGACGCAGAGGGGAACGACATCCGCCTCTCCGATCTCTCCCCGGGCACCTGGGTCAAGGCCGAGGGGAGCCAGAGCGGATCGAGGCGGCTGCGCGCGCGCCGAGTCCGCGTCGAGGAGCCGCGCTCCCGCGTGAGCGTCGTCGCGAGGATCGAGGAGATCGAGGAGAGCCCGGAGGTGGTTCGCCTTTCTCTGCTGGGTCTCGAGGTCCAGGTGCCCCCTCGCACCCGTGTCGACGTCCCCGAGGAACTCGCCGACCGCGATCTCTCCTCCCTCGTCGAGCAGCCCCCGTCGCTGCGGCGGCGCACGGAGGAGGACTTCGTCCCGGGCACGATCTCCCTCTTCGAGAACCTCGCGCTCGGGGGAACGATCACGACGATCGTGGAGCGCAAGGAGGATCGGAACCTCCTCTCGGACGGGGACCGCGACGAGACGGATTTCGCGCTCCGGACCCGCCTCGAGGCGACGTGGACGCCCGCCAAGGACATCTGGGTCGTCGCCGGCGTCTCCGACTCGAGGGAGTGGGACCTCAAGGACGAGCGGAACAACGAGAAGGCGCGCCGGACGTCGCTCCGCGAGACGTTCGCCTACGTCCGCGACTTCGGCTGGAAGGGCCTCGACATCGAGGTGGGCCGCCTCCACTTCCGCGACGACCGCCAGTGGATCTTCGATCGCGATCTCGACGGGCTGCGCGTCGGGTACGACCTCCGCCCCTTTCACCTCGAGGGCTCCGTGACGACGGTCGCCCTCGGCGGGGAGCGGGAGGAGGTCGACGCGGAGACGACGAATCTCATGGGGTTCGCCTCCCTCGAGCTCGCGGACCTCGGCGAGGTCGAGGCCTACGTCATCGACCGCGAGCACCGCAGGAGCGAGGACGACTCGCCTCTCTTCCTCGGCACCCGCGGCAAGGTGGAGCCGATCCGCGACGTCGAGTTCTGGTTCGACGCCGCCTACGCCACCGGCGTCGACGACGAGGAGCACATCCGCGGATACGGAGTCGACGTCGGCGCGACCTGGGTCGCGCCGGGCGCTCTCGAGCCCTCGTTCACCCTCGGCTACGCCTTCGGGTCGGGCGGGGACGACGACCCGACGGACGGGGACGCGAACTTCCGACAGACCGGGCTCCAGGACAACGTGGACAAGTGGAACGGCGTCACCTCCTTCCACGTGTACGGGGAGGTGTTCGACCCCGAGCTGTCGAACCTCGAGGTCCTGACGGCGGGCGTCGGGATCCGGCCCGCCCGGCGGACCTCCCTCGACCTCGTCGCCCACCGCTACCGGCAGGCGCAGGCGGCCGACTTCCTCCGAGACTCCGATCTGCGGGCGCGACCGGACGGCCGCGACGAGTACCTCGGCTGGGAGTGGGACCTGATCTTCGGCTGGAGGCGCTTGCCCTTCGTCGATCTCGAAATCGTCGCGGGCCGGTTCTACCCCGGCGCTGCGTTCGCCGGGGACACCCCCGCGACCTTCGTCAAGTTCGAAACCCGTTTCAAGTTCTGAGGCAATGCCATGCGCACGGTGATTCTCGTTTCCTTCCTCCTGCTCGCGGCGCCCTTCGCGCGCGGGCAGGGTTTCGTGTCGGGGACGGTCCTCAACCCCAGCGGCGTCGGGCTCGCGGGCTGCAACCTCGATTTCTTCTTCGCCGGAACCGGCAACGAGCAGGGGAACGTCTCCGGCGACTTCACGGCCGCCGGCGGCGTCTTCCTGACGACGGTGCCCGCGGGGACCTACGACATGCTCGTGTGGCCTCCCACGGGGTTCCCGGCGCGCCCGAAGTGGGTCTTCGGCATCGTCGTCACGAACTTGCTGGTGACGAACGTCCCCACGATCCAGCTCGACCCGGCTTACCTCCTCTCCGGGACGGTGACGAACCCGACGGGCTTCCCCGTCTCCGGCGTGAACATCGACATCGAGGACGCGGCGACGGGGCTGGACCTCCTGATCAACGGGGACAACACGGGGCTGACGGGCACGTTCCTGATCGCGGTCCCGCAGGGGACGACTCTCAACGTGCTCTTCAAGACCTCCCAGGCCGCGCTCCCCCTCCTCTCGCCGAAGGCGATCCTCGGGATCAAGCCCTGCACGAACCTCAACCTCGGAACGATCGCCCTGGCGCCCGGGTTCCTCCTGAGCGCCACCGTCTTCGCGAACGGGTTCCCCCTCGCCAACGCGGACATCGACGTCCGCCCGGCTGCCGGGGGGCCGAAGCTCTACACGCCGGGGGACAACTCGAGCGCGACCGGGTTCGTCGACGTCGTGGTCCCCGCCGGAACCTACAACGTCGAGGTCGATCCCCCCTTCGGCCCCGCGTTCGTCGCCCAGATCGTCTCGAACGTCGTCGTCGCCGCGAACGTCTACCTCGGCACCGTCACTCTCCCGAACGGCTTCCTCCTCACGGGGACGGTGACCGGCCCGGCGGGCCAGCCCCTCGCGGGCGTCGACATCGACGTCGAGATCCCTCTCACGGGCGTCGAGCTCCCCACGCCGAACGACGACACGAACGCCCTCGGACAGTACCAGGTCGTCGTGCCGGCCGGGACCTACACGCTCGACTTCGACCCCCCCTCCTTCTCCCCGTTCCAGGGGGTCGACTTCCAGAACGTCCTCGTGTCCGGCAACCTGACCTTCAACGCGAGTCTCCCCGCGAGCGCCTGCACGGTTCCCGCCCACTACGGGGCGGGGACGACGGGGACGGGCGGCGTCGTCCCGACCCTCGCCACGAGCGACTTCGCGCGCCTGGGGAGCACCTCCTTCCGCGTCGACCTCGTGGACGCCCGCGGGGGGGCGCCCGTGGTCCTCGCGCTCGGAGCGGCCCCGATCAGCATCCCCCTCCTCGGCGGCACGGTCCTCGTGAGCCCCATCCCCTTCCTCATCACGACGTTCGCCGCGAGCTCGCCTCCCGCAGGCGCGTCCTGCGTCGGCGTCGCGAGCTTCCCGTTGCCCATCCCCGGAGATCCGGCGCTGCTCGGCGGCGCCGTCTTCCTCCAGGGACTCGTCGTCGACCCGGTGGGGCCCTTCGGATTCGCCCTCACCGACGGCCTCCAGGTCGTCGTCTGCCAGTAGGGAGAAGGCGCGCGAGAGGCTCGGCGCCCCCGAAGCCCCGGCCTCTCGCGCGCCGAAGAGGCCTCCGTGCGCCTATTCCCCCCGATCCGCTCCGACACGCTCCGCCCCCTCTGGGAGACGGTGCGCGGCCCGGTGCGCGAGAGCCGCTCCCTCCTCTTCGGGGCGGTGGGGGCGCTCCTCGGCTTCGCCCTCGCGAAGCTCCTCATCCCCTGGCCCGTCGCGTTCCTCCTCGACCACGTCCTGATCGACCGGGGAGCGAGACCCTCCTGGTTCCCCGCGGATCCCTACGTCGCCGTCGCGATCCTCTCCGTCGCCCTCCTCGCGCTGTACGCATTCAAGGGGTGGTGCTACTACCACCAGGAGGTCCTCACGGCGAAGACGGGCCGGCGCGTCGTCCTGACGATCCGCTCGACGCTCTTCCGCAAGATCCTCGACCTCCCGGCGGCCTTCCACGCCAAGCGGAAGACGGGCGACCTCCTCGCGCGGGTCGTCGCCGACGTGAACCAGATCAAGGAGCTGGTTCTCGGCGTGGGGCTCGACATCGTCGCGGACGTCCTCGTCTTCCTCCTGATGGCGGCCTACCTCTTCTACAAGGCCCCGCTCCTCGCGGGCGCCGCCATCCTCGTCCTGCCGCTCCTCGCTCTCGGGACGATGCGGTTCTCGACGCGCGTGCGCACGGCGGCCCGCGAGCAGCGCCGCAAGCAGGGCGAGCTCGCGGCGAGCCTCAACGAGACCCTCCGCTCGATCCGCGTCGTCCAGGCGTTCGGTCGCGGCGACCGCCAGCACGGCACCTTCGACCAGCGCGACGTCGAGAGCCTGCGTGCCGAGGTCCGCATGCGCCGTCTCCAGGCGAACCTCGTCCGGCTCTCCGAGTTCGCCGTCGCCATCGGCTCGGCCCTCGTGCTCTGGTTCGGGACGAAGAGCGTGGTGGGCGGCGAGCTCGCCGTGGGGGACCTCTACATCTTCCTGAGCTACCTCCGGTCGATGTACCGGCCGGTCCAGGATCTCGCTCGACTCACCGCCCGCTCTTCGAAGGCGCTCGCCTCCGCGGAGCGGATCTCGGAGATCCTGTCGACGCCGAACTCGATCGTCGACCCCCCCGACCCGATCCCGCTCGACCGCGCCCGCGGCGTGGTCGAGTTCCGCGACGTCTCGTTCGAGTACGAGGAGGGGCGCCCGGCCCTCGAGAACGTGTCGTTCGAGGTCGCGCCCGGAGAGTGCGTCGCGCTGTTCGGACCGAGCGGCGCCGGGAAGTCGACGCTGACGACGCTGCTGCTCCGCTTCTACGACCCCACCTCCGGCGCCGTCCTCCTCGACGGCCACCCCCTCCCCCGCTACCGCATCGAGGACCTCCGCCGCCAGATCGCCGTCGTCTTCCAGGAGCCCTTCCTCTTCGGCGTGAGCGTCCGGGAGAACATCGCCTACGGCAAGCCGGACGCGACGGACGAGGAGATCCTCGTCGCGGCGAAGGCCGCGCAGGCGCACGAGTTCATCGAACGGCTGCCCCGGGGTTACGACACCGTCCTCGGCGAGCACGGCGCCTCCCTCTCCGGAGGGCAGCGCCAGCGGCTCGCGATCGCGCGGGCGTTCGTGCGCGACGCGCCCGTCCTCGTCCTCGACGAGCCGATGACCGGTCTCGACCCCCGCAAGGAAGGGGAGGTGCGCGCGGCGCTGCGCGCGCTGATGCGTGGGCGCACGACGATCCTCGTCGCGCACAACCTCCGCGCGATCCCGAAGGCGGACCGGATCGTCGTCCTCGACCACGGAAGGCTCCGCGCGATCGGAACCCCCGAGGAGCTCACGGGCCGCGTCGACGGATTGCGGGGGGTCGCGCCCGGAGGGATTCCGCGCCCCTCGGAGGCGTCGTGACCTGGGAGGAGCAGTGGAGCGACCCCGAGACCGTGGCGAAGTGGCTGCGGCCGAGCGTCTGGGTCGAGGAAGTCTGCGCGGGCCTCTCCCCGCCGCTGCGCGGGCTCGACCTCGGGTGCGGCCCCGGCCGCCACACGGTCTTCCTCGCCTCGCGGGGATTCGAGGCCTGGGGCGCGGAGCTGACGCAGGCGGGCGCGCAACTCTGCCGCGACGCGCTGCGCCGATCGGGGCTCCGGGGCTCCGTCGTCCGGTCGAACATGTCGAATCTCCCCTTCGGCGCGGAGACGTTCGACCTCGTCGTCGCCTACAATGTCATCTATCACACGACCCGCCGGGGCATGCGGGAGGTGATCGAGGAGATCGCCCGCATCCTCCGGCCCGGAGGGCGCTTCCTCGTGACGCTGAAGACGCCCGAGGAGTGGGTCTACGGCCAGGGGGAGGAGATCGAGCCCGACACGTTCCTGCGGGATCGGAAGGGACTCCCGATCCACTTCTGTCGAGAAGCGGAGATCCCCGGGCTGTTCGACGGATTCGACCTCGTCTCGAAGCGATACCTCGCGCGCACGAAGGAGATCCCCGGGAAGGGCGAGCGGCGGCTCGCGCGCTGGCTCCTCGTCCTGCGCAAGCCGGGGCCCGTTCCGGCGAGCGGAAACGGAGGACCCCGTCGGGCGACGGAATCCCCCCTCTCCCCCGAGGAAGCACGCGCCCGCGAGGTCGGCCTCGTTCTCGCGCGGCTCGAGGACCGCAAGGAGGTCGCCGGGAGGCTGGCGACGGCGCTCGGGACCCCGAGCCTCGCGGACAAGAAGTTCGGGATCGCCTGGAAGAAGGTGCGGCGGGACGAGGGAAGGATCGAAGCCCTCCTTCGCCCGCGGCGCGAGGAGAAGCCCCTCGTCTACGTCCGGTGGCCCGAGGAACGCCGAGCCGGAGCGCCGGGACGCCTCGGCTGGGACGACGGCATGCTCTTCCAGCTCTTCCCGCAGGACGAGGCTCTGCCGGGGCTCGCGGCCGCGCTCGACGAGGAGAGGATCTCCCGGTGGATCCGCTCGCTCGGCCGCGATCCGGGGAGCGCGGTGCGCGCGCGCGTGCTTCGCTACAAGCCGGGGAAGCGCTGCGTCGTCGAGTACGAGCCGGTCGATGGAGGGAAGGGCTGGGTCGGCAAGGTCTACCCGGCCGACCTCGGGGCGCAGGTCTTTCGGAAGTGGAAGGCCCTCCACGGCGCCTTCGACGGCGAGGCGCCCCTGCCGGAGCCGATCGCGCTCGACGAGTCGATCTCCCTCCTCCTCGCGGCGCGGCTCGAGGGGAAGGCGCTCCTCGAGGACGAGAGGGAATCGAGGCTCGACGGCTTCCGGCGCGCGGGACGGCTCCTGGCGCGCCTCCACGCCGTGGGACCGCTCTCCGAGCTCCCGGAGCGCACGCTGGAGGAGGAGTCCCTCCGCGCGCGCGGGGCCGGGGAAAAGCTCGCCGTCGCCGCCGGCGTGCTCGCCCCGGCGGCCCTCTCGTTCGCCGCGCGACTCGCGGACGGCCTCTCGTGTCTCGTGGCCCGGCGGACGGCGTGTCACGGCGAGTGGGACCCGGGGCAGGTCTTGTTCTCCGATCGGGGGGCGTGGATGTTCGACCTCGACAACGCGCGCAACGCCCACCCGGCGCTCGATCTCGGATCGTTCGCGGCGAACCTGGAGCGGCTCTGGTTCTGCGCCCCCGAGGAGACGGCCGACGCGGAGCGCGCATTCCTCGCCGGCTATCGCGACGGCGGCGGCGAGGTCGACGCGGACGCTCTCCGCCTCTACCGCGACGTGAAGAGGCTGAGGATTGCGCTCACCCTCGCGCGCCGGCGCGGGCCCCGGTGGGAGAGGCGGCTCGCGCGCCTCCTCTCGACACCCTCCTGAGGCCCGGCTCTCAACGGGCGCCGAGCGCTTCCGCCGCCGCCTCGAGC
>Ga0187892_10003250_pt1 | contig 30033 bp, 29 predicted proteins | sample MA1701073metaG_FD_139345 | JGI IMG/M metagenome (GOLD analysis project Ga0187892, IMG submission 139345) | Bio-ooze microbial communities from a basaltic lava cave in the Kipuka Kanohina Cave System on the Island of Hawaii, USA - MA170107-3 metaG ...
GCCTCCAAAAGTACAAACAGAGCAATCTGCACCAGAAGTATTTTCAAATATGGTTCGCTCTGCCTCTATTGCAAGTTTTAGAACCTCTTCTCTTGAAGGCTTTTCAAATAGTGCAGTAATTGACGCAGCTGCTGCCACACAACAAGCAGATGACGATCCAAGACCTATGCCAGGTGGAATTTCAGATTCTATTTTAACTTCAATTCCAACATCTTTTTTAAACCTCTCAAGAGTTTTTTTTATAATATACAAAAACGGTTTCATTGTTGTAGGTGTAGATTCATTGATACTTGACAATGAGTCATTACTTATTTCTATGTGACCAATATCAGATTTTATCTTGATCATCTTCTCGTCAGTTGTTTGTGAAGTAACGGTGATTCTTTTATCTATGGAACAAAGTAATGCCCTTATACCGTATACAACAAAATGCTCACCAAATAAAATTACTTTACCTGGTGAAGAAGCAACAGATTTCATGAAAATACAATCGATGCATATCCAACCACCGAACTCTTTTCACCTGTTACATCTCCACTTGTAGCATATTTTAATAGCCTGCCCTTTTTAGCTCCAAGATCTTTACAGGCTACCATGGTGGATGCAATCGCTCCATATCCGCACGCACTGACTTGATTTTCTTGCAAAACACTATAGAATCTCTCTACATCCAAATCTAAGATAGGCTCAATTAACGTCTTATCTTGTTTATGCGCATAACTATTTTCCTCATAATGAGTAAAGTCAGACGAACCTATAATCATGGTTTTTTTGGTATTTGCAATTTTTGCTATTGCAGAACCAACTTCTTTTGCAGTTCGGTAATCTTGGTTTATTAAAATTATAGGAAGAATTTTGAACTTATGTGAATAAACTTCCTGTAAAATAGGTACCTGCACTTCTAGGCTATGATCCTTTGTGTGAGAAAAAAAGTCTAACTCGATAACTTTGGTAATTTTGTTTATCTGTATAGCAGATTCTGTATCAACCTCAACATTTCCAAGCGGAGTCTGCCATTGACCTTCCTTCATTGCTGCAACCCCACAACCAATACCCCAGTGATTAGGACCAATTATTATGACAAGCTCTGGTTTTTGTGAAGAAATTGAGTAAAAGGAATTTGTTGCAATAGGTCCAGAATACATGTATCCGGCATGGGGACAAATTACCCCAAGAATATTTTCATCATTTGCAGCGGGAGGAACTTTTTCTGGTCCAAAGGGATGGATAAAGCAATCACGTATCACAGTCTTCAGTTCATCTTTTTCTTTTGGATAGAACATTCCAGCAACAGCTGGTGTTCTTATCTGCATTATTCAGTTTCCTCTTCTGTTATTTTGGTTTCAAAGTCATCAATTTCATATTTCATTGATTCACCATCTTTTAGCTGGCCTTTTTGTATGAGTACCTCTCTTGCTAAAAGCCAGTAAATGGTCGCCAAAGATTTTCTACCCCTGTTGTTTGCCGGTATGATCAGATCGAGTTTGGAAGTAACATTATCAGTATTTGATATGCCAATGACTGGAATGCCTGCATTAGTAGCTTCAAGAACTGCTTGCGCGTCAGTTTGTGGATCTGAAACTGCTACAAACTGTGGTTCTATATAATATGGCAAGAGTGGATTTGTAAGGGTACCTGGCATAAACCTTCCAAGCATTGGGGTTGCACCAGTCACTTCGCAGAATTTCTCTATTGGGGTATTTGCATATTCCCTTCCAGAACACATTATCACTTTGTCAATTTCTACTCTATTTATGAACTTGGCAGCAGTCTGGATTCTCGATAGAGTTTTTTTGATATCTATAATGTAAAGTCCCTCAGGAGTTGATTTAGTAATAAACGGCATCATGAATTTTGTCTTAACTGGTGTTCCTACCCTTATTCCTGTGGATAGGATACTTTTTTCAATACGTTCAAGCTCACTTTCACTCATGTTGTGTTTTTAAATCTCCGCCATACCATGTATTAAATCATACTCTGCAATACGAATTAATTCATTGAGCTTGGCAACTCTTTCTCCACCAACAACTCCCACTTTTAGCATCTTTGATTTTGTTGCAATACCAATATGTGATATGTGTGAGTCTATAGATTCTCCTGATCTGTGTGACGTGATTAATTTGATGTTGTTCCTGTGAGCTTCTGCAGCAAACTCCAATGCATCATAAAGACTTCCTGCTTGGTTTACCTTTAGAATGGCCGCATTGCAAGACTTTAGCTCCGCTGCCTTTTTGAGCATCTCAGTATTTGTTACCACAAGGTCATCACCAGTTATCAAAACATTTGGAAACTTTGAAGTCAGAACAGCCATCTCATCAAAAGCTTCTTCATGCACTACATCTTCTGCGTAAATAAGCTTGTACTTTTTTATTATTTCAGAACCAAATTCTAGCTGTTCATCTGGTGTATTTTCAAATCCAGCTCTATTATAGACATACTTTTTTTTCTTTTCATCCCATTGTGTAGAAGAAGCAAAATCCACACCAAGAGAAACCTCTTTACCAAGCGTAAAACCAAGGTTTTCACAAGCCTTTGCACAAAGATCTAGCGCTTTTTGGTTATCTACTTTAGGAGCCCAACCTCCCTCATCGCTTCGTCCATTCGTAAAGCTCGGATCATGTTTTTCAAGCACCTTGCGCAGTTCTTTATGTACTGCAAGGTTGGTCTCAATGGCAGCATAAACCGTCTTTGCACCTGTGGCACATACCAAAATCTCTTGAATGTCTGGAGTACCTGGACCAGCATGTGTGCCTCCCCCCAAAATGTTTCCAAGTGGAAAAGGAAATCGTAAATCCTGATCTTTAGATACAATCTTGAAAAATGGAATGCCAAGCGATTTTGATGCTGAATCTATAGATGCAATAGTAAGGGCAAAAGCAACCGCCCCGCCTATCTTGGAATAACTAGATGTAGAATCAATCTCCTTTATTGTATTGTGAACTGTCTTTAAATCAGAAGGATCAAGACCAATGAATTTTTTTGAATTTGTATTAAGAACATCTAGGCTTCTTTCAGGCTTGCTTTCTGGAAAACTTATTGCTTCATGCTTCCCAACACTTGCACCAGATGGGGCGCAAACCCTTCCAAGATGTGAATTATCAGAAACAACATCGATTTCTATTGTTTTACTTCCCCTACTGTTATAGAGGATTCTTCCTCTTACGGAAGTGATCTTTGGCATCCTATTCTAGCTCAGATTGCACTTCTTGTTGTCTTCTTCTAATGGCTTCGTAGAACGGAATAACTTGGTGAATTGTTTCTACGGATGTTAATAGCATAGTTCGGCAGCAATATCTTTTGAACCCCAAGGAATCAAGAACTTTTGCAGGATCTTCTCCACTTTTCACTCTGCTTTGATATTCCTTAAAATTGTCAGCAATTAAATTTCCGCAAGTAAAACATCTGACAGGAACTAGCATATTTTCAAAAAGTAATCAAGGCTTATAAAAACCATGCATGGGTATTTGCATAATGCGGGAGTCGCCCAGCCTGGCCAAAGGCGCTAGCTTGAGGGGCTAGTATCTTAGGATTTCGAGGGTTCAAATCCCTTCTCCCGCACCACTTTCATAATTCCTCTAAGCATGCGTGATTTGCCTGCTCTAACTTCCCACTGCCAACGGATCAAAAAAATTGATATCTGTCATTAAAATTCAAAACAAAAACTGGCAGGTGATGAGAACTAGAGTGCTCCTAGCATTAGTGCTCCCGTTATTATTAATCACAAGCAGTGCACTTGCAATTCCCATGGGGAGTCTAGTCATTTCTGTAAAATCAGAAAAAAGTAGCATTGGTGTTGAGGAATGGCCAGTTATCGAGGGAACCGTTACCGACCAGGCTAGCAAACCTGTATCAGACGTTCTTGTAAACATCAGTACAGCGGCAGGCACGGTAGGAACAAAAACTGATATGAGTGGCAAATTCAGATACGAGTTTTCTAACTCATTTCTGCCTGGACAATACACAGTCAATGTCAAGGCACAGAAAGATGGCTATGGAGTGGGTCTGAAAAGTACAACATTTTTTGTGAAGGGCATACCCTCTACACAAACACAAAACCAATTACAACTCAAGACTGTTTCTGATGACAAGATAAAAAATGATCCGATCGCTTCTAAGATTCTCAAAAATATAGAAATCACTCAGAAAAGACAGGCAGAACAAGAAAAAAAACTAAAACAGATTGAAGAGAACAAGAACTTCTTGGACCAGCAGCGTGCACTGGCTGACAAGGAACTTAAAAATGACCTCAGCAGCTGGGTTGCATCGCTTGATCCTTTCGCTCCAAGAAATGCATATGCCAGTTTTGTCTCGCAGGTAAACCAGACTTTTCAAGGACTTTTCTGGGAACAGTTTAACTTTACAGAACAGAAAACCAACGCTGGTCTAGAAGCAAGGATGCAAGTTCTAAACAGTGGAGGCACAATAGCAGAAGCAAAAAAAGCATTTAATGAAAAAGCATCTAGTCCAAGAAGCGAAATTACCAAAGTTAACAACGACCTGAATGTAAAGTATGGCTTTGCTAAAAAGGATGGCCAGATTATATTCAATGGTTATGGAAAAATGCGAAGATAATTACTCTATAAACATTTTTTCAGTTTATTTATTGGATAGATAAGGCTTCAACTACTTTTACTTCAATAAGCACCTATTTTAAGAGGTGATATAAAATTAAAAAATGGGCTGGTAAGCCCTTATTTGCTAGATGTTTTTGAAATATCATATGGATATTACAGTAAAGCAGATGATGCAGATAGAGGAGAACGGTCACCAAATGGGCTTTTTAAGAAAATTCATGATGGAAAATGCTGGCGCCGCTGCAGCACGGTATCTGGCAGAAAACTTTACTACCGTTTCTGCAAAAAAAATACTGGTTCTTGCAGGTCTTGGAAACAATGGTGGAGATGCATTTGTTGTAGCAAGGCATTTGGCTGGATTTGGTTGTGATGTTAAGGTAATATTGCTCGGAAACCCAAATAAAATAAAAACCAATGAAGCACAGACAAATTGGAAGATTCTTGAAAAAATGAATTCAGTAAACTTGATGATTGCATCTGATGTTAGCGATCTAGATATAAAAGCGGACATTATTGTTGATGGAATTTTAGGAACAGGAATTTCTGGAAAAATAAGAGAACCATATGCATCAGCGATAGACCTCATAAACAAATCAAAGGCGTTCAAGCTCGCCTTGGATGTTCCTTCAGGTCTTGATCCAGACACGGGCAATGTGAGTGACAAATGTGTAAAGGCAGATGTAACAATAACATTTCATAAAATGAAGGTAGGTATGCCAAAAAGAAAAGATATGTGTGGAACTATTCTAGTCGAAAAGATTGGTATCCCACCAGAGGCTGAGGTCAGTGTACTATGAAGGTTCATCAGCTTGAAGTAGGTGATATGCAGAACTTTACCTACATTCTAGAAGACGAAGAGACAAGTGAAGCAATAGTCATAGACCCATCATGGGACCTACAAGATGTACTGCAAACCATAAAAAGAAATAATCTAAAGGTAAAATATATTGTAAACACACACAATCACTTTGATCACACTATAGGAAACGATGCCTTGGTTAAGGCAACGGCTGCAAAGATAATCCAGCATAAGGACTCTACACTAAAACATGACATTGCAGTATCTGATGGTGACAAAATAAAGTTTGGCAAGTCAGAACTTACTGTATTTCATACACCAGGTCACTCAAAAGACAGTATGTGCCTAGTAGGTAACGGAAAAATTTTTTCAGGAGACACACTTTTTGTGGGAAACTGTGGAAGGGTTGATCTTCCAGGTGGAAGTGCAAAAGAGCTTTACCACAGTCTATTTGATGTCATCAGTAAGATGGATGATACACTTGAACTTTATACGGGTCATAACTATGGGCGGTGGTCTACATCAACAATAGGCATGGAAAAAAAGACAAACTTTGTTCTACAACCACGAACAGAAGAAGAGTTTGTGAAATTTATGAATAGTGAATGACTAGTGCGAGACATTGAGATTTTAGGAAACCGCAGTCAAGGTGCTGATTTTATAAGAAAAACTAAAAACAAAAAATTTGTATTATCATTTGTAATTTCTTATACTGCGACTTGTGAGATACCAGGAATCACAGTTGCAGGTGCAAATCCTGACCTTCTAAAATTTACGCCAGCTGCTGATGCTGAGTTTCTTAAGTATGGTTATTGCAAAAGTATCGATGCTATACCAATGACACCAGATGGTAAACCGACCCCAGCCCTTCTAACTAAAGTTGCACTTGAAGCTGCAAGTATACCCTGCTTTGTAGTAAATGCGGGAAGTAAAGTTGTTCCCAAGGTTCCATGTGTGGAGCTTGGCTTAGAACCTGGGAAAAACATAGCACAAGAACCTGCACTTGAACAAGAGTTAGTAAGGAAAGCAGTAGAGTATGGAAGAATTGTAGGTAGAACTCTAGGTTCTTCTACAGACTGTCTTATAATAGGAGAAAGCATTCCTGGTGGTACTACAACTGCACTTGCAGTATTGAAAGGACTTGGGATGCAGGCACTAGTAAGCAGTAGTATGCCTCAAAATCCAACAGATTTGAAAAATAAAACTGTACAAAATGCACTAAAAAAACTTCAATCAAAAGATCCATACAACGTTGTTGCCCAAGTTGGTGATCCTATGATTCCATCTGTTGCAGGAATACTAAGTACAGCCTCAGAATCTACAAATGTAATACTGGCAGGTGGCACGCAAATGGCAGCAGTTTTGGCTTTTGCAAAAAACATAGGCTTTAATGAAAAAAATACAGTCGTCGGTACAACGTCTTACATCGTAGACGATAAAACTGCAAATCTTGTAGATGCTGTACGACAAATTTACGATATTCCAGTGCTTGTTGCAAAACTGAGGTTGGGTCAATCAAAAATTAGTGGGCTACGTTCCTATGCAGAAGGGTTTGTGAAAGAAGGTGCTGGTGCAGGTGGCGCATCAATTGCCTGTATGATAAAAACGGGCCTTGATACAGAAAAGCTTCTCTTGCTAACAGAAAAAGAATATCAACGAATTACTTCACAGTAACAGATTTTGCAAGATTTCTTGGATAATCTGGGTCTGTATCTTTTTCAAGTGCGGAATAGTACGCAAGAAGCTGAATTGGAATTATCTCAATTAGAGGGAATAATATCTCACTTACTGCTGGAATCTCAATCCAATAATCATATACATCATTTGGTTTATCTGAGATCCCAATTATTTTTGCACCACGAGCTTTGATCTCATGCGCACTTGTCAAAGTGTCAATATGCGTCGAATCATTTGGATTAATTATTATAACATAGACATTTGAATCCATGAGTGCTAATGGACCATGCTTTAGTTCGCCTCCAGGTATGCCTTCAGCATGAACATAGGTTAGCTCCTTCAGCTTAAGCGCAGCTTCCGAGGCAATGGGATAATGTACTCCCCGTCCAAGAACATAGATATCTGAAACATTCTTGAGTTTTTTTGCAACGTTTTGAATCTTTGAATGGTCAGAAAGTATTGTGGTTATATGCTTAGAAACCATATCTAAATCTAGGTCACTAAAACCTCCCAACCTTTCAGCTATTTTATACAATATAGCAAGTTGAGAAGTAAAGCTCTTAGTAGCCGCAACACCAATTTCTGGTCCACAATTTAGTCCAATGGAAATAGATGAAGTATGTACAAGCGAAGAAGTCATTATATTAACAATGGAAATGATCTTCGTACCTTCCTTTTTAGCAATGTTTACTGCCTCAAGTACATCTGCGCTCTCACCACTTTGGGAAATGGCAATTAAAATTGACTGATGATCAAAAAGATTGGAAGAAAACTGCACCTCACTTGATATTATTGGCTCGATCTTTATTTTTGCATATTTTGAGAAAAGATGTTTTGCAACTAGAGCAGCATTGTAGCTTGTCCCACTTCCAGTTATGTAGAGATTTTTTGCATGCCTTACAAATTCAGTAACTAAATCAAGTTCAAGCTTCGTATTGTCTCCTGCTTTCAATATTGTGACAGGTTGTTCAGAAATTTCTTTAAGTGTAAAATGTGCATAATCACCCTTGTAAGCATCAGCAAGCTCCTTTGATACCTTAGTAATTTGATGCTGTACAGGATTTCCTTCATAATTAAACATCTGAATTCCTTCAGAATTGATTATGACAAATTCACGATTATCTGGATAAATTACTTCGTCGGTATGTTCCACAAATCCTAAAACGTCACTTGAAATGAAATAACCATCCTTCCCAACTCCTATTATTAATGGCTCATGAAATCTAGCTGCGGCAAGTGTTCCATTTTCAAAGACAGCTACAAAAGCATAATTTCCCTTTATCTTTAATACTGTTTGCATCATGGATTTTTTAATGTTTTTTGTTTGGTCAAAGTTGTACTGCAAAAGGTTTGCAATAATTTCACTATCTGTTTCACTTTTGAAAGTGTATCCTTTCTGTTGTAATTCTTTCTTTAACTCAAGATAATTTTCAATTATTCCATTATGCACTATGGCAACTTCGTTAGAACTGGATGGATGTGGATGTGCATTTGTTTCAGTCACTCCGCCATGCGTTGCCCATCTAGTATGACCAATGCCTACAGTTCCAGAAAGCATGTCAAGTTTTACTGTATTGTTTACCTCCGTTACTTTTCCAACCCCCTTTCTTACCAAAATCTGATTTCCAGAAAATGTGGCAACCCCCACGCTATCATATCCTCTATACTCCATCCGCTTTAGTCCTTTGACCAAGATGGGTGCAGCTGGACTATCACCAAGATAACCTATAATTGAACACATGTGTTTGTCTTACCTATTCTCCAAATAATAATAATTACGTCTAATCTTACTTTTGTGGTTCCTCTGCTGGTATTGTCTCAATAACTTGCTTTGGCTGATCAGGTGTGATAGCTGTTAAGATATGTATCTGACCTTCTTCCTCTACTTTCACTATGTATGATGGAATAGTAACAATCCTCTCCCCAATCATTACGTGACCATGAACTACCACTTGTCTTGCTTGATATGGGCTTTTGAACAATCCTTTTTTCTGAACTACTGTCTGTAGTCTGCGTGAAAGCAAATCAGTTACTTTTAAATTCAATACATCATCAAGCGTTGAGTTTTCTTTTACTACGCCTATCCTTGAAAGTGATTTCATTAAAACCGGTTCCTTTTTTTCTCTTACTTCTTGCGTTAAAGCTAAAAGTGATCTTGCTTGGTTTCGTATTCTTGAAAGTTCTGTATGTGCTTTCCATAGCTCACGTTTATTTTTCAAACCAAAGGTTCCTAAAACAAAAAGTTCCTCATTTAGCAAATCATAGTTTAGTGGACGTTTTGGTTTTCTCCAGATCTTGCGAGGGTTTTTAGGATCTCCCATGACATACACCTATTTTGTTGGTTTTTTCTCCGCAGGTTTTGTTGCCGCAGGCTTTGTATCTTTTGCTGGTGCAGCTGTACCTTTTGCTGGAGCTGGAGTAGCTTCTGGAGCTGCCGCAGCCTCTGGAGCAGCTACTCCCTCTGCTGGAACTGCACCAGGTGGAAGAATCTTGCCTCCTTTACGAACTCCCACTGCACCGCCTTTTCGTCCGGTTGTGCGGGTTCTCTGACCTCTGACCTTCAATCCATAAGTGTGACGAAAACCTCGCCAACTGTTTGTATTTTTTTCCCGCTCAATATCATTTCTAACGTTAAACTCTATATCAGAAGTAATAAGATGCAAGTCCTTTCCAGAATCAATATCTTTTCGTCTATTTAGAAACCAAGATGGCACATTAAGTGATGAGGGATTTCTCATGGCCTTTTCTATTGCTTCAACTTGAGATTCTGTAAGAAAACCGATGTTACTATTCTGGTCAATCTTGAGTACATCCAAGATAGCCTTTGCAAAGTTATAACCCATTCCTCGCACTTGACTCACTCCAATTATCATTTTTTTTGCTCCTGGAACGTCTTTTCCAGCAATCCTAACAATATGTCTATATTCTTGCGAAGTCAAGTGAGCAAAAATTTCATCTAGCCCCGATAAAAACCATGCTAAAACAGACAATACTTTAAATCGCGTTCTAGCATAATTTATCAAATTGGTACATGAAAATGATGAGCTCGTAAAACGTAGCTATTCTTCTACTCCAAAATATACTGAAATAATGGCTGGTCTTCCAGAAGACTATAAACAAATCAAGACACTTGGCGATCTTTTAGAAATAAACTACAAAATTGTTGGTGCAAAAGAACAGCTCAGACAAAACCTCATCTCAAAGATGGAAACAAATGACATACGATATCCTGAAATTATTGGATTTGAAGAAGATGTTATTCCAGCACTAGATAGGGCAATCTTGGCCTGTCATGATGTAATGTTAGTGGGGCAGATAGGTCAAGCAAAGACTAAGATTGTTCAAACAATATCTAAGAATCTATTATCGCCAATCCCAGTAATAAAAGGAAGCATAACGAATGACTCTCCAATGGATCTGCCTCAAGATGAATTAATCTCTCTTTTAGAAGACAAAGATAATCCTATGTCTGTTCCAAAATTTTATGTAGATTCAAATAGCATGGACAAAATACGTGACAATAAGCTTGATACACAAATAGAATGGGTTGAGGGACAACAAAGATACAAGTATGTACTTGCAACACCTGATATCTCAGTCAAAGACTTGGTTGGTCAGATAGATGCGATAAAAATTACAAAAAAGGGAGTTGAGACGTACCAGATTGAATCGTATTCTCCTGGTCAATTAATGCAGGCAAAGCACGGACTCTTTTGTATAGATGAGTTACCTGTGCTTGATACAAGAAAACAGGTAGCACTACTTTCCGTTCTTCAAGAGGGTAGGTTTACCACGGGTTCGTATCCAGTTATTTTTGAACCAAAAACAGCTTTCTTTGCAACTGCAAATCCAATTGATTATACCCATTCTGGTAAAATAATAGAACCTCTTTATGACAGACTAAAAAGCCATATACACACTCACTACCCAAAATCGCTCGATGAAGAAATGCTGATTATAATACAAGAGGCAAAAATTGTAAAATCATTCATACCGATTTTTATGCTAAAAACTCTTGCAAGAATTGTTCAAAACGCACGAGCAAGTCAGGGGATAAATCAAGACAAGGGTGTAAGTGTAAGAATGGGTATACACGCTCTTGAACTTCTTGTAGGTGAAGCAGAAAGGACACGAGCTTTACCTCATAAAATCTTGGCAGTACCAAGACCCTGTGACATATTTTGTATAGGACAAGCTACCAAGTTTGAGCTTGTAGAAATGGATGATACAGTAATGAACAGAGAAAAAATACTACGAGATTTAATTATCAAATCTCTCAAAGAAACTTCACTTGAATATATAAAAGGAATGGATCCTGCATTTGTAGAAAAAATAAAACAAGAATTTGTGGGAAAAACTTTTCAGGTTTCACAAAAAATAGTTGGAAAAAATAGCACGCAATTAACATATGAAAACCAACTGAAAAACTTTATGACTATTCAAAACCTAGTTGACACTATATACGAACAGCTATCTATTGAGCAAACCGACTTTGAGAAGAAAGCTCAACAATATAACATAAAATCTGAATCTTTGCTTGTATCAGAAAATGTACAGAATGAGCTTCGTGCTGTGGTCACAGAAATTGCACTAGAAGGATTGTGTTGGGTTGAACCCAAAGTTCTTGACAAAAAAGAGACTGGTTATGTCGCAACATAGTATAACAAATTTTATCTATTTTTCAACCCAAGAAAACAAGAACAAAAAACCAAGTGACGAAGTATCAAATGATACGCTACAAAAGATCCTTCAAACCATAGCAAGACAGGCATTAAAAGAAAAGACTCCCAGTACACAGGAACTTGAGCGTATCTTGCAGGGTGTGATTCAGCAATCAGAAGAACATCAAAAACTTGAAAAAAACTCAGAAGGAATGGAGACAAATATTCAAGCAGGTGGTGAGCCTTTCATAAAACATCTAGAAAAAATGGGTTATCTTAAAGATGAAAAAAAATGGTTAACAAATAAAGGATTCATTGAAATTGGTGGAAAACTTCTTCACGATGTGATGAAAGCTATCAAAGAGGGAGGAGTTGGCTTTCATGAAATAAAACATGTTGGTACTGGTAGCACTATACTAGATACTACAAAAAAGTTTGAGATTGGTGACGATATAAGATTCCTTAATGTTCCACAAACTGTGCTAAACTCAATTCAAAGAATTACAAAAAAAGAATCTGAGATTAAATTTCCAATAACAATGAAATTAGAAGATTTTGAGGAATTTGAAACAATTGAAGAAGTAAAAGTTGCTGTAGTGTATTGCATTGATCTAAGTTCCACGATGAAATATTCAGTTGGTGCAGGAGAAGGTAGTAGAATTGAAGCTGCAAAAAAAGCACTTTGGAGCTTGTATGTGTTAAACAAAAAGTTCTTTCCAAATGATTCTATTTACGTAGTTGGCTTTGGCTCGTTTGCATCAGAGGTGGATCCTCGTGATATTCCATACTTGAAAACATATGATGCAAACGACAACTTTTTGCACTATACAAATTATCAAGCAGCCTTTCGACTTGCATATAAGATTCTAAAACGTGATAGATCTCAAAACAAAAGGATTGTAATGATAACTGATGGACAACCAAGTGCTTGTTTTATTGACAATGAATCTCAAAAAAAAGAAATACTTACAGATAAACCATATTCTCACTTTTACAAACCTGATGAAGCTACACTTTTGAAGCTAAACGATGAAAGGGAAATAAAACTGGATGTAGTAGGTGGTCAAACAGTGTATCTATGCTATAGATACAAGCAAGTTGATCCATTCATAGAGGTAAAAACACTCTCTGAAGCAGATAAGTGTAAACGTGAGGGAATCGATGTAGATACAATCATGGTAAGCGAAGAGGATGAACTTTTAAGCTATGTAGAAGGTTTAGAAATGAAGCTAAAAGGAAGGGCATATTACATCAATCCAGCAAACATTGACAAGATCCTGATAAACGACTTTATCTCAAACAAAAAGAAAATTCTAAACTCAAAACAGATGTGGTGAAATACATTGGAGGAAAACTATGATAAAGAAAAAATGCTTGAAACTCTTATTGATCCGGATATCTCAATAATATTATCAGAGCTTGAGGATGGAGACAAAGAATCTTTCTATCTTACAGAAAAATTGCAGCTTACAGACGCTCAGATAAGAAAAAAACTGGCATATGTGATACAGCATGGCTTTGTTAAAATAACAAAAAATGGAAATAAAACAGTTTTTACTGTTGACAAAGAAAAACTTAATAAAATCATGGAAAGTGATGAAAACTTTTCAGGCGTTGTAGATGGCCTAACAAATATGGACTCATTTCTTAACTAGCGTTTAGTTTACCGCGACTTTTAATAATATATAACGTTCCTACTGCAAGACCAATCAGTCCAACTAATATCACAATAAACCCAAAAACACCCACCATTAAGGATTCATCCTGTGGCAAATAACCTATAACAGCTATAACATGGACTTCTCTATCTACAGGATTTTCTATTAGTAGTTTATAAGTTCCTGATGTAGAAATTTTAAAACTATCTTGAAAAGGATTTGAATCTATAGACTTTGTAGTCACAATGTTGCCTAGAGGATCAAAAACAGATGTGGTTATACTACCTATACCTTGAAAATCTTCAACCTGAATTACATATACGCCATTTTCACTCTCAGCTGGATCAAGCTCTTTGTACACCTCCATAGTCATTTCGCCTTCTATGAAGCCTTCTTGAGTGGTAAGATTCTTAATTACTAGTTGGGTTGCATATACCGAAAGTCCAATTCCAATGGCTACAAGGAATCCGCCTATTACAAGAAATAAGATGGGTTTTTTCACAGCGAAGGATGCACTAAACCCCTTAGTTAAAACTTGGGATTGAATTTTTTTGAATAATTTAGCTCAGGGTAAAAAAGTTAGCCCAGGCTAAATTATAAATATCCTCTTTGCACTAAAAAATCAATGAACCTAGAGAAAACAATGAGAGGAAAGATGTTTATCTCTTTAGTTGTAGTTAGTGTGGCATCAGCTATTTATTTTACATTTCTTGTTGTGAATATAGATACAGCTGAAGAACCAAAGACTTTTCTAGCACATTCTGGGGCCATTATACAAACAACGGGAGATGTACTTGATCCTGTTAGTTATTCAGGAGAGCCACTAGAGTTTAATCCTGACAAATATCTACGTGAATTTAATTATGGTAGAGTTTCAAAACTACCAGACGGAACCACTTTGCGCGAATTTACAATCATCGCCGAAGATGATAAAATAATGGAAATTTCACCCGGTGTATTTTTCAACGTGTGGACATATAATGGAACAGTTCCAGGTCCAACCATTCGAGCAACCGAAGGAGATTTAGTTCGTGTAAAATTTATCAACAATGGACAAATGTCGCACACAATACACTTTCATGGAATACATCCAGCAGAGATGGATGGAGTGTTTGAATCAGTGGGACAAGGCGGAGGACAATTCACTTACGAGTTTATCGCAGGTCCTGTGGGAGTTCATCCATACCACTGTCATACTATGCCACTTGAGGAACACATCTCACGCGGCTTGTATGGCGTATACATAGTAGATCCAAAAGAAGGAAGACTTCCTGCTGATGAGATGGTAATGATTCTAAATGGTTTTGATACAGACTTTGATACGGAAAACAACTTCTACTCTGCAAACACAATACCATTTTACTATATGCACCATCCAATCCAAATTGACATAAATGAACTGATTCGAGTCTATGTAGTCAACATTTTAGAGTTTGATCAAATAAACAATCTCCATCTACATGGAACACTCTTTGATTACTATCCTGCAGGAACTTACAGGCTGCCTTCCACGTATACGGATGTAATTACACTCTCACAGGGAGACCGCGGTATCATGGAATTCAATTACACTTATTCTGGAAAATATCTCTTCCATGCACACAAGACTGAATTTGCCGAAAAAGGATGGACTGGCCTCTTTCTTGTAAAAGAATCAGAAAACACAAAACAATATGGTGGTTAAAATGCAAGAAATCAACAAGACTTCAAAAGGAAAACTCATTCTAAGCGGTGTAATTCCCATCATCATTTTGGCAGGAATGATCTTCTATATTTTTGGTCCCGGAGCTGACCTTCTTGATTTTGGCACACCGCTACCAGAAATAACAATAGAAAAGATTGACTTTCTTGATTCAAAAATTATAGCTACTGTTAGAAACACTGGTCCTATTGATGTTGATATTGTACAAGCAGATGTCAACGACAGAATTCAACCTGCCGCAATTGAACCAGATAAACATCTTACTAGATTTGAAGTTGCCAAAGTAATAATTCCATTTCAATGGAACGTCGCCGTACCTTATGAAATCGGACTTACAGTAAGTGATGGAACAAGATTTGTAAAATCTGTTACTGCTGCAGCACCAGCACCTGAACAAAACTTGGAACTTGCATCATATTTTGCGATAATTGGAACGTATGTCGGAATAATTCCAGTTATGATAGGATTGCTCTGGTTTCCATTCATATCAAAAATGAGTCCATCCAAATACAAATTTTTTCTTGCACTCACGGCCGGTTTACTACTGTTTCTTGGAATAGATGCAATCCAAGAAGGTCTAGAAATATCTACAACAAGTCTTGCAGGAGCTTTCAATGGCCAACTACTTGTTGCTACAATTGTTGTTATCTCCTTTCTTGGATTGTATTATTCTTCGGAAAAGCTAGTCAATAGATATGCTACGTCAACTATGGCAAAACCAGTTGTGATTGCCTTGATGATCTCAATAGGAATAGGGTTACATAATCTAGGTGAAGGGCTTGCCATAGGAGCCGCAATAGGTCTTGGTGCAATTGCCTTGTCAAAATTTCTTATCGTAGGCTTTACTATACATAATACAACTGAAGGTATTGCAATTGCGGCTCCGATGACACGCGCAAAACCAATGATAGGAAAGCTTGCCGCTATGGGTATGATTGCAGGTACACCAGCAATTTTTGGAGCTTGGATTGGCGGTTTCAGTTACTCACCATTTACAGCTGTGGTGTTTCTATCTATTGGGGCTGGCGCAATATTCCAAGTAGTTGTAGCCATTATAAACTGGATAAGGCAGGATGGCGAAAAAACCCTTTCAAATGCAGCTGTAGCATCAGGAATTATGGTAGGAATGCTAATAATGTATCTGACTAGCATTCTTGTGTAGCTCAAGAATACAATAATTACTATATCGTTCTAACCAAAGACAAAAGTGTAAAAGACAAAGTTATCAGTTTTTGGAATTATCTCAATCTCATGCTGTTCTACATCTTTTGTGGCAACAAGGTTGTGCATGAAGGGCCACTTTACGTCAAGAATACTCTTTCCATCTCTTAATGTAATGTCTTTTCCGGCATTTTCTTTTGTCAGATAATTTCCATCAATTTTTATTTCAACCAAAGCAGGCTTACCATTTGAGTCACCAACTATTCCATGTGCTCTAGTTGCAGTATATTTCATCATTATTGCAGAGTCAGATTCGCCTGGATACTGTACACCTTCACTTTTCCATATCCATTTCCCACGAAGATATACCATATTATCCATATGTTTACCAGAATCCGTAAAATGATTTACCTCGTCTGGTTTTGGAGTTTGATTGTTTCCAAATCTTCGTAACCTTGTATAACCAACACAAATTTCTGGACTTATACCAGCAAAGTGCATCCCATATGTATCATAGATCTCACTTGCAAGCTTTCCTTGCTGTTTTATTGGAGAAACCTTTGCACCTGATTCCTGTAATAACTCCAAGATGTACTCATCAAAATCCTCAACCGTGCCAAAGCCCGCATGTTCATATCTGATAAATCCATTTGCGTCAATTAGTATGTGTTTTGGCCAGTACATGTTTCCGTACGCTTCCCACATCTTATTGTTGATATCTAAGGCAACAGGAATTTTTACGTCGTATCTTTTTAGAGCTCTTTTGATGTTTTCTGGATCCTTTGCAAACTCATATTCTGCTGAGTGGGCCGCTATGACTTCAAGGCCGTATGCACCGTATTTTTCTTTAAGCTCTGCCATTACAGGAAGAGATCTCAAACAAAAGATGCAGCTGTATGTGAAACAATCAAGCAAAACAACCTTACCCTTTAGTTTCTTTATCTCCAATGGTTCGGAGTTACTCCAAGAGTGTATCTCTATAAACTCAGGAGCAGGCGTGGCTGGAATAAGATTCAATGTTTAGATGGGGATTTGAAAACTCTATTTAAAGAAAGTGATCTTAACTTGGGTTCACTGCGCAAAATATGTATTAATTATACGACAACAATATTTGGTAGTATAGCAGATCTAGTCAACAAGTAACATTGTACAAACTTTTGGTTTTTTTCTTGATTGTGGTTCTTATGGTAACTCCACTCTCCAGTATTGCCGTAGAAGCGCAATCTAGTAATCCAAATCTCTTTGTGTCTGCAGAAAATAGTTTTTTTGAGAATCACTTTTTTGGTTCCATGGTTGTTGAAGTCGTCATAAGAGATAGTAACATATCGGATACTGATGAAGGCAAGGGTGAACCTGATGTCACATTAAATGGAAAAACACTTCGGATGGTACAAGCTTCTGACGGAAACTGGTATGCGTATTTTGCCAGCAAAGAGAAAGCACAAATTGCAGACGCAACACAAGCAGCTGGCTCTGGAGAAGGTCTTGACTTTGGTGCCTTTTGTGGTAATGACACACCTGCATCAGTATTTGGCATAAGTTTTTCAGATACAGATGGAGTGGCAATTCCAGTAGATGTTGGGATAAGTGGTACAACACAAAGCACTGCATCATTCAATGCTTGTGGTGGTGGTCCACCCGCATCTTCCCCTAATCAAAATAATGTAGTACGACAGCCACGTAGTCCTAATTCAAACCCAGCTGTACCTTTAGGTCAAATCGGAATAGCAGCTGGTGCGTGGCCATTTATCCAACTTTTTTCTTTCAATGATAATGTCAGCATTATTTACAATAAAGGAGGTGGATCTCAAAGAGTAGATCTATCATATTCCAACATCCCAAACATTTCTTTAACGCTTGACAGAACTGGATATCCAAAAGGAGCCGAGGCCTTCGTAACCATAAGAGATATGCAGCTAAACCAAGATCCTACATCTGTAGATTCTTGGACATTTAATATCAATTCTCCTATAGCAACCTTTTACCAAGCATTCACAGAATCAGGTGCAAACGCTGCAAACGGAGGACCAGGCTTGGTAGATTTGAATCCACAGCTAGGAAGTTTGGGCTTTGAAAAAAATGGAAATTTGGGAATGAATCTAGGCTCCGTAGCAGTACTAAAAACAAGCCAACGACAACCAATCATTTTTGTTACCAACGGTATGACATCATATACTCAAATAGTTACACTTGTAGAATCGGAACCAAACTCAGGAATCTTTGAAAGTTTTGATTTTAATGACAAGTCCACGATCGGAATTTCAAGTAATGCACCTCGTGGTCAGTCAGCCTCAATAGAATACAACTCAAAATCAATGTCTATAGTATCAGGCACATTTACTGCGACTCTTTCACTTGGTATACAAAATGGAGAGTTCAATCCAGGTCAGAAGACAACCATAACACTAGTTGATAATGATCAGAATCTCAATCAGGGTGCAGATGAAGACCTAGATGTGTTTAGGAGTTCTGCAACTATACCAACATTACAGATTGGTAATCCTGTTACTTTGCAAAGTGCATTAAACGTCAAGTTTTACGCAACATCCTCTACCGTCCTTAGTGGAGGAACATCTGTTTCATCAAACGTGCCTGACACAAAGTCTGACAGATTGATAATAGATACCACCTCAACCCCAAACGGATCATTTGAAAAAATTGCTTTAAACCTTGGAATTACAGCAAACACTTTACAGAATTTATTCATAAATGTGAGTCCCCCAAACACTAGTGGAACAAACTGGATAAACTATGATCTAAGATCACTTGAACAACAACTTGGCATTACTTCCTTTTCAGATACGAGCATGAAACTGCACTTTGGAGGCTTACCTGGTACAACCATAATTCCAATCGTTTACGTAGGTGATATATCATCCGGAAAGGGGCTTGTTCAGATAGATGATGCTATTATTACTGCAATAAATACAGTACCAAGTTCCGCTTCAGTGTTTTTAGAGATCAATTTTGATGCATCTGATGACACTATAGATGCAGGCACTATCTCAAGTGAGACAGATAAGCAGCCCATAGTATTTGATCTGTTTTCCTTTGGTGATAGAAATGGTCAACAAGTAAACAACGCAATATACAGGGCGGAGCTTGAGGAAACCTCAAGTAATTCAGGCACCTTTATAGGAACAATAGAATACTCTGTGGTAAATCAGCTAAATCAATTTGATCCAAACCTAGTCAGAAGCCTTCGTCCAATTAGTAACGAAATAAAATTCTTAGTAAATGACAAACTGATCGATGAAAAGGGAATAAACTTGGCATATTCTGATATTGCAAATGTTGGAGTAACAATAGGAATATCTTCAAAAACTGATATCAGAACTCATTCTGGTACAGTCACACTTGATTCAAAAACCTACAGGTTTGGTCAACCTGTTGTTGTAATTCTAACAGATCCAGATCTAAATACAAAACATGACGTGATTGATGTTTATAGTGTGGTAGATAATCCGTTATCTGCTGCAGATGATACAGTTGGAGATACAAATGGTAATATTTTCCTAGAAATTGAGATCAAGGGATTCAGATATCATCGTTGTACTATAAACGGAGTTGAGACTGGTGGACTTGCATCAACAGGATTTTCACTTGTAGAAACAGGTCCAGATACTGGAGTATTCAAAGGTAGTTTCAAAATGCCATCACAAATTTGTAATGAAGATGGTACAAAGCTGATCTATACAGCTGGTGGGAGCATTGAAGTAAATTATTTTGATTTTAGAGATGCATCAGGACAGCCAAGAGAAATTGGATTAACATTTGTCAAGCCATCTTCTGATGTTTCATCAAATCAACCTAGAGTAGACGTAGGCTCTATGTCAAACATCAATATAAAAACTCCTCAAATAAAAGACTCTTTTAACAGACCTATGTTACAAAAACCCGTAGTCAGTCAGAAGCTTAACTTTGTAACAGAAATATCAAATAATGATCAACAATCACAAAGTTACAGCTATATAATACAAGTACGGGATAAGAACAACAGTATTGTGGATCTACGATGGATTAGTGGTAAAGTGGATCCAACAAAGACAAACACTGTAACAATTCCATGGGAGCCAATACTTCCTGGAGATTATACTGTAGAAATTTTTGTGTGGGATGGGATAGACTCTGCAACACCACTTACCAAAAAAACAGAATATGCTATTAATGTAGGTTCAAGATAACCACTTAAGATCTTTCTGAAATGATTACACAATAAAGGCACTAGTGTAGAAAGAAAGAATTACATTTTATGCGTTGTTTAATTGTTATATCTGTTAAGTATTGATAAAACTTCATCGTCAGAAATCTGATCGAATTCTTTGTAAAATTGACTTACTGATATAAACTCTTCTGGAATTTCAAGAGCAATAATAGAATCTGCAATCCTCCTCATAGAATCATAGGTTTGTCTTGGGATTACTGGTACAGCTATGATTTTTTTCTTTACACCTTGTTTTGATAACCATTTTAAAATTACAAAGACGGTTGATCCAGTTGCTATGCCGTCATCTACTAAGATTACTATCTTGTCATGTATATCATAATCCTCTTTGCCTCTAAATGTTTTCAACCTTCTTTGTGCTTCTTTTTTCTTCTCATCTATCTCCTTAATGAGATATGGATCTGTGGAATAAGATGGCCAGTTTAGGTGTAGTGTTTCATCATGCATTACGGCTCCCACTGCGTATTCTGGTTGATCTGGTGGCGTAATTTTTTTTGAAATTACTACATCCAAAGTGCAACCAAGTTTTTTAGCAATTTCATCTCCAACTATCACTCCGCCTCTAGGAATAGCCAAAACCACTATTTTGTCTCCTTTGATGTGACTAAGCTTCTCTGCAAGAAGTTTACCAGCTTCTTTTCTATTAGTAAACATGTTAATAGTACAACAAAGTGTAAAAAAGACAAATATGATTGTATGAGTTACACTCTTACAATGTTTACGATTATTTTTTCTAAATTCAATTACATGATACTGGCAGTGTTCATATCTGTGGGCATTTTCATTTCACTCTCAGTAATTTCAGAGTATATCTTTTTTGAACCATATTTTATAATACATATTCCAACAGACAGACTAATTGGATTTGTATTGATAACTGGTGTTTCTATCATGTCAGGATTAGTAGTAAGCATGAATGTGTATAGAATAAAAAAATTGCAGACTAACATGAAAAAAATGAAAGGTGGATTTTTAGGCTTGATAACAGGTGCGTCAGCAGGAGCATGCAGCTGTGGGCCAATAGGTTTCACAATGATCTCTACTTTCGGAACCGTGGGAGGCATCGCTACTTCGTTTCTGACAAATTATGAGGTACCATTACGTCTTGTTGCATTAGTGGTACTGTGCTACACTTATTATGCAACAACAAAAGCTATTTCATATGAATATAAAATTAGAAATTAATAGATTAAATATAATTTTCAATGCTTTACATCATCTAAAAGTTATATTTTTCTTTGTAAGGAGATACTGCACGTAACTCTTTTACTACTTTCTTTAAAACTTTAACAGTCTCATCAATTTCTTTTTCAGTGTTTAATACTCCTAGTGTTAAACGCAATGAACCAGTTATTTGTTCATGTGAAAAACCCATTGCCTTTAGAACGTGAGATGCTTTTTGCACTCTCACCGAACAAGCAGAACCGGTAGATGCCGCAATTCCATTCTCATCAAGCTTGATTATCAAATCTTCACCATTTGCACCAAGAAATGTAAAATGTACGTTGTTTGGTATTCTTTTTTCGGAATGCCCATTAAGGGTAGTATATGGGATTTCCTTTAGGATCTCAAAGACAAGCTTCTTCCCAAGCTTTCTCACATGTTCTTGGTTTTGGAACATGTTATCTTTTGCAAGCTGACACGCTTTACCAAAACCTATAATGCTTGCCACATTCTCTGTGCCTGACCTAAGACCATTTTCTTGTCCGCCCCCAAGTATAAGGGGATCTATCTTTACTCCTTTTCTGATATACAAAGCGCCTACACCTTTTGGCCCATTCATCTTGTGAGATGATAGCGAAAGTAAGTCAACCTTAAGTTCTTTCACATCTATTGGTATCTTTCCAATGGCTTGTACAGCGTCAGTATGAAAAGTAACTTTTTTTTCATCAGCTATCTCCCCAATTTCTTTAATTGGCTGGATCGTACCAACCTCATTGTTTGCAAACATTATACTGATAAGGCATGTATCAGAAGAGATTTCTTTTTCAATATCTTCGGGATTAACAAGACTGTGCCTATCCACCGGAAGATACGTGACCTGAAAACCTTCTGCTTCAAGACGCTTACATGGTTCTAGTACAGCATCATGTTCAATAGATGATGTGATAATGTGTTTTCCTATGTTTTGATGTGCAATTCCATAAAACGCCGTGTTATTTGATTCTGTACCGCCTGATGTAAGAAGAATCTCAACATCATCAGCATTTATCAATGACGCAATTCTTTTTCTTGCATTTTGTATTGCCATTCGAGCGAAACGACCATACTTGTGAATAGACGAAGGATTTCCATATTGTTCCCTAAAATATGGAATCATCTCCTCAATTACCTCTTTGTGTATTGGTGTTGATGCAGCATTGTCTAGGTAGATCAATCTACAATCACGTTCAGCTTACCAGGCTTGTAACCTTCAGGGTCTATGGTAACCGATGCGAATCCAATTTGTTCTAAATTGTAGATAAGTTCTGACAATTTTGTCTTGTCTGAAAGCAATTTAATCTCACTACTTCCGACTTCTATGCTTGCTATACCATCAAAATCGCGTATCCTAACTTGTTTTGCACCAAAAATTTGCTTTATCATAATTTCACCCATCTCTATTCTTGCAAGTTTCTGTGCAGTTACATGCTGTCCCCATGGAATACGTGAGGCAAGACAGGAGTTAGAAGGCCGATCGTATACAGAAAGACCAACTTTTTTTGCATGTTCTCTTATCTCCTCTTTTGTAAATCCAACTTCTACAAGTGGACTTTTTACACCATTTTCTTTTAGAGCCTTTATACCCGGTCTATAGTCTGCAAGATCATCAAGATTAGTGCCATCCACTATCAAATTCGCATCTTCTATATGGGCAATTTCTTTTAGATGCTCTGACAGCTTGGCTCTGCAGTAAAAACATCTATTTTTATCATTTCTTACAAAGTCCGGGTTTTCAAGCTCGTTATACTGTATTACAAGATGTTTTATTCCAATTTCAGCACAGATTTTTTTTGCAGATTCTAGCTCTTCTTGAGCAAGTGTTTTGTAATCAGCTGTTACTGCTGTTGCTGACATTCCAAGAGATTGGTATGATGCATAAGCAACAAGTGCACTATCAACTCCTCCAGAAAGTGCAACAAGTACCTTGCCTTTTCCATCAAACCATTGTATCAAATCATTAAGCTTTGTCATTTTACATCCAATTTCTGCTTAATCTCAGATCTGATAAGCTCATTCGCATCTTTAAATGATAATGAAAGTGAATCAGCAACAGACTTGACATCGGAAGCTTCTACCTTGAAGTGTTTTACAACGCCTTGACTTTTTATCATCTTACACTTTACGGCAAAGCTTTTTCCATAAATAATCAGGGGTACAGTAACTATTACTCGTGGAACAACAAATCTGGCAGAGGTTCTAACTCTGACTCCAAGTGTGCCTGTTTCAGATACAAGAGTATCAAATATGTCGTTTACAGAACTTGGCTCACATATTACAGAGATAAGGTGAGTTGGTCTACTCTTTTTGGTCATGGCAGGCGTAATTGTAACATCCTTTGCACCGTTTGCTATTATCTTGTCAACCATGTGTCCTAAAACCTCACCAGACACATCATCTACATTTGTCTCAAGTATCTGAACATAATCCTGCTGGAAATAGTCAGATTTTTCACCTTTGACAATTTTAAGTACGTTAGCAAACAAATCAAAATTTTTCTTTCCTGCACCATATCCTATTGATTTCACCTTCATCAAGGGGTAGAACTCTGAACACTTATCTGTTAAATTCACAAGAAGACTAGCCCCTGTGGGGGTAGTGAGTTCTTCTTTTGTTTGCCCCCCAGATATCATGATATCAGAATTATGAAAAATCTCCAAAATTGCACTTGCTGGATTTGATACAACCCCATGTGAAAAAGCAAGTGTTCCGCTACCTACTGCTACAGGCGTAGAAATTATTTCCTCTGAAAAAAAATTTAGGTTATCTAAGGCAATTGCAGTTCCAATTATGTCTACCACAGTATCCATACCTGCAGCTTCATGGAAATGAACAGACTCCACAGACTCGCCATGAATTTTCGATTCTGCGTTTATCAAAGACTTGATACTCTCCTTAGCAAAGACTTTTGCCTTTTCAGAAAGATCTATTTTATCTGCTGTAAGTAAGATGCATTCTTGAATCTCAATTCCTTTCCTATCATGCATATTCTCTTTAAAATCCAACAATATCTCCGTCGCTTCTATTCCATGCTTGATTGTTTTTCCAAAATCAAAATTTTGAATTTTGGATCCTGAAAGATGATCCTCTGCTATACGAACTCCATCAATTACTTTTGATTTGTTTGCACCTATATTGATCAAAGCAGAAAGCATCATGTCTCCTGAGATTCCAGCTACTTGTGAATCTATGATGACTACCATGGAATTGCAAACCCATCAGAATGCATATAAATTGTAATTTCTCTGGTTGGTAAAACTTTCATCGTGTTGCTCCATCCAATTTCACATATAGATACATGCAAAACATGATATACGTGGTCTAATTATATAACTAAACTAACGTAAAAACATAAATTATCACATATATGTCGTATAAAAATAAAATTTTTTTATTTTTAAAAACCATCTTTAAATAATTGCTTAGGCATAAGGAAACAGAATATGTATTATTGAGATTACAAGCAAATAATTGCACAACGCAAGATAGGCTTGAAATATTCTGAAACTCAAGTTCCAAGAAAAAAAGTAAACAGGGAAACTCCAGCATAATCCTTGATTGAAACCATTATTTAGTTATATGGGCACGAAAAGTCGTATCAGGAAAAGACTACTCAAGCGAAAAGTGCTCGAGATCGTTTCCCAAATCATTTAAATTTTTAATTCTAGAATAATTAACAACAAAGTTTCAATTTGACTAAATTCTGCCAATCGTCAAGTTTAATTATTGATCAAAATCACGCCTGATTATGATTACAATTGTTGGGGCTGGAAAGGTTGGTGGAGCTGCTGCACTTTTTACTGCACTTAGAAAACTTTCTGACGAAATTCTACTTTTAGATATTGTCCAAGGACTTCCACAAGGTGAAGCCATGGATCTTAACCACACGCTTTCAGAACAGGGAATTGATGTGAATATACGTGGCTCAAATGACTACTCTGAAATGAAAGGTTCAGACATTGTTGTTGTAGTGGCTGGCTCTGGACGAAAACCCGGCATGACAAGAATGGATCTCTTGAAAATAAACACATCAATCGTCAAAAATGTTGTAGAGAACATAAAAAAATATGCGCCTGACTCTATGATTATACCAGTTACAAATCCACTTGATCCTATGACATACCTTACATACAAGGTCTCAGGGTTTCAGAAGAATAAGGTGTTTGGTATGGGTAACATGCTTGATCTATCACGATTTATCCAATTCATACATGAAGAAACTGGCATGTCCCGTGATTCTATACGTGCAATAGTGATTGGCGAACATGGAGAAAACATGTTGCCTTTGGCTAGATATTCTTCTGTCTCGGGAATACCTCTTACGTTAATCCTATCGAAGCAAAAAATTGGGGAGCTTATACAAAATACAAGGCAGGTCGCTGCTAAAGTGATAGAGTTAAAGGGTGCTACAGTTCATGCACCTGGAAATGCAATCGCGAATATGGTAGAAGCGGTGGTACGTGACACCAAAGAAGTAATACCGGTTACAACCTGCCTTGATGGACAGTATGGTTATTCGGATGTTGCTATAGGTGTACCTGCTGTCATAGGTAAAGAAGGGGTAGAAAAAATATTGGAACTTGATCTTGATGCTAATGAAAAAGAGTGGTTCAAAAAAGGAATTGATAGCGTTAAAAATGCTATATCGACCATGAAATATTGATTAAATTTTTAACCACACATAGGATTACAGATAACATTGGACCTCATAGAAATCTTAGAATCACTTAAGCTAGGTAAGCTTACTGTATCCAAAGCGCAAAAACTTCTTTCTTTACATTCTATAGAAAAAGTTGAGGATTTTGCTAAACTTGACATTGGTCGAAAATTCAGACGTGGAATACCTGAAGTAATTTTTGCAGAAAGAAAATCATTTGTGGAGATAAAAAAAATAATTCTTGCCGCTATACGCAGATCAGATTCAGTACTTGTATCAAGGATTAGCAAAAATGATTATGAACAGACACTTTCTTTTTTAAAGAAAAACAGATTTAAGACAAAGCTTGGGAAAAACACCACTTCTACTCTAATTTTCAAAAATGCGTCGCGTTATTCAGGTGGTCGTGTTGGAATATTGACTGCAGGAACTTCAGATATTGGGGTGGCAGAAGAGGCAAGGTTAATGTGCGAAGCAATGGGATGCATATGTGTTTGTAGCTATGATGTAGGAATTGCTGGACTACACAGAGTTTTTCCAATTATAAAAAAAATGATAAAAGAAGAGGTTGATGTTGCCATAGTAGTTGCTGGTATGGAAGGAGCGCTTGCTTCAATAGTCTCCTCACTTGTGGATATACCCGTAATAGGAGTGCCAACGTCAGTTGGATATGGGTATGGAGAAAAAGGTGTAGCAGCACTTGCAGCAATGCTACAAAGTTGTACTCTTGGCCTATCTGTAGTGAATATTGACAACGGTATAGGTGCAGGTGCCATAGCAGCTAATATTGCTAACAGAGCTACAAGGAAAAGAACTAAACGTTAACAACACCAAGATTTGCAAGTTCGGATCCTATTCCATACCCTATAAGTGCAATACCTGTTCCAAGTCCTGCCATTTCCAATCCACCTTTTATGATGCTAAGGTTGGCCATCTTTGATTTGATTGCACCTATTACAAATGAAGCTGAGAGACTAGTTCCTATTGCAATAATAAGTGGTACATAACCATCTGCAAAGAAGTATGGGATAATTGGTAATATTCCACCGATCAGAAAAGATCCAAACATCCTTAATGCGCTTTTTAATGGACTGCCAATAATTTCTAGGTTCATCTTCAATTCTTCGGTAAGCATGGTATCTAGCCAGACTTTTTTGTCCGAAGTTATCTTTTTTACAATCATTTCAAGTTCATTTCCAGAAAACCCTTTTGCTTTGTAAATATCTTCTATTTCCTGTCTCTCCTTTTCAGGAACATTTTCAATCTCCCACTTTTCTCGTTCTATCTCAGAGTGTAAGAGCTGTCGTTGTGATTTTACCGCAAGATAATTTTGCACAGCCATAGCCTTTGCACCTGTAAACATAGCAACTATTGCAGCAAGTATGATTATGTCTGAAGAAATATCTGCACCGCCAACTCCTGCAACTATTCCTAATGACGTATTGATGCCATCTCCAAAACCGAAGACAAAGTCCCTTATCGCACTTGTTTCAGACAGGTGTCTTTCTACATGTCTTGGTTCGGATAAATCCCTCATTGTTATCTATACAACCTCATATGGTAAAAAGCAGTATTACCTTTGAATGGTTTTGTCGTAAACGATTTATATCATAGTAAAAGGAGATACAACAAGAAAATGGCTGGAAAGAGAATAGTTCTAACTGCAGACCGCAGCTTGATGACTAACTATCGGGGTAATTTTCTTTATGGTTTTATTGCTTGTGGCCCATATGAGGTTCTTCCTGAGTGGGTCTTTGACAAAGTCTTTTGCCCTAGCGTAGAGACTGATAAGGTTACAGGAGAAGCAAAAGTTGCACAAGTAGGACTAAGAAGAGTTGAAAGTGCGCTCTTACAGGGATATAAAAGAGATGAAGTCTTTGTTGCACACCCTGACTATCTTGCAAACTGTATTGGACCTGACACTAAAGTTGTAGGAATCAATGTAATGGATCCTCTTGGTATGGCACCGGTCACAACTACCATGTCGCCAGAAAAACTCTCCTATGTAGCAATGAAATTCAAAAGAATGTGTGCTAGTATAATTCAGCTGAAGAAAAAATACAATTTCCATGTTGTTGTTGGAGGAAACGGTGCATGGGAACTTGCAAAATCAGATAGGATGAAAATTCATGGAATTGATACTGTAGTAGTAGGCGAAGCGGATGAGCTTGCACTAGATTTGTTTCATGATTTGGAAAAAGGTGATGCGCCAGAGCTAATGCACTGTTTTGTTAAAAACATCCAAAACATTCCAATTATTGAAGGGCCAACAGTTAACTCTCTTATTGAAGCAATGAGAGGGTGTGGACGAGGTTGTGATTTTTGTGATGTCAATAAGAGATCTAAAAAAGATTTGCCGCTTGAAAGGCTTCAACATGAAGCAAAGATAAATCTTGATTATGGTTTTGATTCAATTTGGTTACATTCTGATGAAATGCTACTTTATGGATGTGAAAGTAGAGACTTTCAACCAAATTATGATGCGATAACGACCTTGTGGAAAGGATTGAAATCTCTTGGTGCTAGATTTGTTGGTACTACTCATATGACATTTTCTGCGGTATGCGCTGATCCAAAATTACTTCATGACATATCAGAAATTAATGGCATGAGTAATGAAAAATGGCTTGCTACAAACTTGGGAATAGAGACTGTTGCTCCAAAAATGGTCAAAAAACATCTAGGAGTAAAGGCAAAACCATTTTCTACAGATGAATGGGGTTGGGTTGTTAGAGAAGGTGCAAAGATCTTAAATGAGAATCACTGGTTCCCAGCAGCTACACTCATAATTGGCTGGCCGGACGAAACTCCTGACGAAACCCAGTACACAATAGACTTGATTGATGATTTCAAACAGATGAACATGCGGGGTCTAGTAGCACCTCTTCTATATCAAGACTTTAACGAGAAGAACTCGATGCACTTTGGCAACCTGAATGAAGCTCAATTTACATTGTTCTGGAAGTGCTGGGAACACAACTTACGCGTCATAAATGATATCATTCCAATAATAATTAGAAACAAATCCTTTGGTCCTCCGATGAAAGTCATAATGTATGGTATGATAAAAGCAGGTACATGGGCAATTATGAGGTATCTGCGTGGCTTATGCAAGGAATTATTCAATGGAAAGATTCCTGATGATATAATATCACATTATTCAAAAAGCAGATCAGTTACTGCTCCAGCATACACTAGGTAGAATTTTTTTCTAGCTCTTTTATTGCTGCATCAGCAATCGTATTTCTTTTAGGCGTTAGAACTACAAAATAGGTTTTGTCTGCTCTTTCTGCAGACTCGACTGGCTTGTATTTTTTTGCATTCATATCAAACTCTAACAGCTTTCCATCTAATTTCCCCTTTGTGTAGATCATAAGGTACAAATTTCCTGTAGTAGGGTTGAGTGGAATTACTGAAAAAATGTATCCTTTGTAAGAGTTTATTGGCATTGTACTTTTCATTGGAGGTACTATAGTAGATAGATACATGAAGATGTCCTCTGGTGAATCAAATTCTTCAAACTCAAAATTCATTACGATTTGTTTGTTGTAGTGATATAATAATCTAAGTATTAAGTAAAATGAAAAAATGTTGATAGTTCTAGTATTTTGGCATCAGTCGTAGCCTAGTCTTTGCAGAAACAGCAATTATGGATATAACTGCAACTGCAAGTACCAAAGCTGCTATTGGACCAAACTCTGGAACTATTTGTGTACCAA
>Ga0187892_10003251_pt1 | contig 30031 bp, 27 predicted proteins | sample MA1701073metaG_FD_139345 | JGI IMG/M metagenome (GOLD analysis project Ga0187892, IMG submission 139345) | Bio-ooze microbial communities from a basaltic lava cave in the Kipuka Kanohina Cave System on the Island of Hawaii, USA - MA170107-3 metaG ...
CGAGTTCTCGCGCCGCGTGATGCTGACCTGGTCCATGGTCACGCCGATTCCGTTGATATTCGTCAGTCTCGTGTACAACGATTTCGTCAGGCGATTCATGCTGGCTCCGAGCAATGCGCGCACAGCTGTCGTCGCCGGTTACAACGAAGTCAGCCTGGCGCTGGCGGACCGGATTCGTGCGGACCCGGCACTCGGAATCCGGATCGCGGGCTCCTTCGATGACCGCAGCGCCGAGCGACTGGGACTGCCGGCCGGCAAGGAATTGCTCGGCGGCCTGACGGAGCTTGCGGCATACGCGAAGTCACAGAACATCGATCTGATCTTCATCGCCCTACCGATGCGGCAGGTGCAGCGCGTCGTCGATCTGCTCGACGATCTCCGGGATACGACCGCTTCGATCTATTTCGTGCCCGACATCTTCGTGATGGACCTGATCCAATCGCGTACCGCCGAGATCTCTGGCGTACCGATCGTGGCGATGTGCGAGACCCCGTTTCAGGGCACGCCGGGCCTCGTCAAGCGCCTCATGGATGTCGGCATCAGTCTTGCGGCCCTCATTCTTCTGGCCCCGTTCCTGCTGATCATCGCATTGCTCATCAAGCTGAGTTCTCCAGGACCGGCGATTTTCAGGCAGCGGCGTTACGGCTTGGACGGCGATGTCATCGACGTGTACAAGTTCCGGACCATGACGGTCGTTGAGGACGGACTTCAGATCCAGCAGGTCAGACGCGATGACCCGCGCGTCACGCCGATCGGACGCTTCCTGCGCCGCTTTTCGATCGACGAGCTACCGCAGCTTTTCAACGTGCTGGCGGGCAGCATGAGCCTGGTCGGTCCGCGTCCGCACGCGGTGGCCCATAATGAGGAATACCGCCGTCTCATCAAGGGCTACATGGTGCGGCACAAAGTGTTGCCCGGTATCACCGGCCTTGCGCAGGTCAATGGTTGCCGCGGCGAAACCAGCCGCCTCGAAGACATGAAGGCACGAATCGAATACGATCTCGACTACCTGCGCCAATGGACGCCGTCACTGGATCTCAGAATTCTGTTTCAGACGGCCATCCAGGTCCTGAGCGACCGCAAAGCCTATTGAAGCAGCTTCGCAAGCGGCTGCTGAAATATGACCCATAGTTCCGTCGGACTAGCCCGGGGAATTCTCCGTAACGCGGCCGCGTTGTTCTTGGTTGGCGCGTTTGCCAAGGGAGCGGGCCTGCTCATCGCAATCCTCGTCGCTCGATTCCTCGGAACGGACGCGATGGGGTTGTTTGCGTTGTTGTTTTCGATAGCGATCCTCCTTGAGACATTCATTTCGTTGGGGATGTCGCAAAGCCTGGTACGCGATGTCGCGGCGCGCCCAGACCAGACAACAAGCCTCTATCACTCATCGCTAAAGCTTGTCGCGTGGATCAGCCTCGTACCAGCCATTGCGCTTGCGCTCGCAGCTTTCCTGGTCACCGGGGAGGGCACCACGCGCGCGAGCTTGCTGGTCATCGCAATTGGCACGCCGATCTCCGGAGCATTTGTTGTTTCGCAAGCTGTTCTGCAGGGAATGGAGAGAGTCCTATTTCTGACCTGGACGACCTTCCTGGCCCGAATCTTGAGCCTGATCCTGCTCGCATACGTGCTCTACCGGGGGGCGAGCGTCGAGGCGGCGTTCGCTTCGAGGCTTCTGTTCCAAGTTCTCTCATTGGCGGCCTTTCTCCCTTCGCTTTGGCGCAGACCGAAGACGAATGACGGCAAATACACGACTCGCGAGCTGCTCACGCAATCCTTGCCCTTCGCGATGAATCTGGGAATCCGAGACCTCGGCGTCCGACTTCCATCATTCGTATTGCCCGGAGCTTTTGGCCTTGGTGCCGCGGGTATTTTCGATGCGGCCAATCGCATTCGCAGCACATTGGGCATGACGATGTCGGCAAGCATCGTCGGGCTGATGCCTTCATTCGCGAGAAATCTCGGTCCATCGGGCTCAAGCCCCGACGCGCTCATCGGCTACAGCATGAAGTACATGTGCCTTGGAATGTCAGCGGTCGCGACGCTTATTGCCTTGCTTGCCGACTCGATCATCGAACTGCTCTTCGGGTCCGCGTTTGCTGCTGCGTCCCGGCCGCTGCAGATACTGGTTTGGACGCAAGTGCTTGTGGCGGTGGATGCAGTCTTGCAGCAAGCGATGCTGGCAACACGAGCCGTATACCCAGCGATCCGCCATTCGGCCGTAGGAGTTGCGGGCCAGCTCGCACTCATACTGCTACTTGCCATGGTGCTTGGCCTGCCCGGGGCTGCCTTGGCCGTCCTGCTTTCGTCGGCGTTGACGCTGGCACTGGATTTGCGATTCGTCGTCAAAAACGTATCGCCGATTCCAATCCGACGGTTCGCCGTGGCACCGTTGGCTGCCGCGGGCCTTGTCGCAATTCTGATGCTCGTTCTGGATGGAGTTCCGTTTGCGGTGCGGCTGCTGGTCGCCTTCGGAAGCTGGGGCGTGGCAATTGCATTGTTCCGTGTACTGCCGCGCGAAGAGCGACGTTTCATGATGCAACTCGCATCGCTGCGCCGCGCGAAGCAAGCCGGAAACATCTGACTGAGACAAGCGATGGGGCAACTTACCGATGCGACCAGAATAAGGGCGGTGGTTCTGACCACCCAACGAACCGGTTCGACGTTTCTGATTCAATGCCTCGGTTCACATCCGGAGATCGAATGCGCCAGCGAGATCCTGATTGGCGAGCCGGACGTGCCCAGACCTGCGTACCGAGGCCGCTTCAAACAGCTCGTGAAGGTAGCAAACATTGTCAAATCCGGCGCGTGGCGCCCTGGCAATCGGATGAGCCGTTTCTACGCAGGTGGCCTGGCCAAGGTCCGGATATTCAAGGCCATGTACAATCAGCTCGCCAATCCCTTTGCGCTGCGCTACCTGCGGCAGCATGAGGACGTGCGGATACTTCACCTGCGCCGGCACAACCTGCTGAAAGTGCACGTGTCGAGACTCCTGATGCCGAAAAGGGACCGCGTCCAGGCGACGATGCCGGTCGAGGCCGTTCGAATTCATGTCGATCCGACTCAGGCCATTGCCAGCATGCGGAAAGCCCGCTTGCGCTACCAGCGCTTTGAAACGCTGTTCGCCAGGCACCAGCGCCTGCCGGTCACGTATGAAAGACTTTTCGACGGCCAATTTCTGGAGGCAGATACGGCGATGAGGATCAGCGACTTTCTCGGGGTCGTGCAGCATCCAATGCAGTCAAGCATTGTCAAGATCAATCCAGAGTCGCTTCGGGATATGGTCACCAATTACGATGAGCTGGCCGACGCCGTCTCACGCACCGAATTCGCCGACATGCTCGAATGAGCAGGGCGCCATTCATCAGCGCTTTTGCGACCGCCTGACCTCGCCGACGCCAGGCGCCGGGGAAAAAACCGACTGCTTGAATCTCTCCGCTAAGCCGATGGCCCCGGGGACCACGCTGCCGACCAGATCGACGGCCATGCGGACGGCATTGAAGTTTTTGAACCACCACCGAATGAGTGCCGTGCCCGCCTGGATCCTGGTCTCGCGCGGCACGGGAGCGTTCATCGTGATTACCCAGTACATGCGATAGAGGCGCCAGACCGGAAAGCTGAGCTTCCCGGCGTTGCGGGTGTCGTGCCAAACCGCCATGTCCTTTGGCCTCTTCAGAGCACGAGAGTACCGCGCTCCGTGATCCCGCACCTGAACGAGTGAGCCAGGTACGGAAATGAAGCGGCCCAGCAGCGCAATCTGCGCGAGCAGCGCTCGATCCGCGCCATGAAAGCTTGGCAATAACATGGATCGCTCGAGCAAGGCGCGGCGGAATACGCCCATCATGGCGTAGCAGTCATGCGGGCGAAGCACGAGAGCGGCGAAGCGTGCCGCAGCGTTCGCGGATTCCGATCCGGGGACATGGCCCTTGTGGACCCCGAGGCTGTCGCCGGATTCGTCGATGTACTCGATATCGGATTGGCAAACCGCAACGTCCGGCTGCTGCTCGAGTGCTTCGACACATGTGCGCAGGAAATCCGGCCGCAAAACATCGTCATGCGGCGCCCACTTGAAGTATTTGCCGCGGGACAGTTCGAAGGTCCGGTTGTAATTCGGATGCGCGCCCAGATTGGCTGCGTTCCGAAAGTAACGAACCCGGCTATCCGATGCAGCGAACGAAGCGCAGATTTCCTCGGTGCGATCCGTCGATGCGTTGTCGCAAATCACCAGCTCGAAATCGCTGAACGACTGCCCGAGAACAGACTGAACCGCCTCGGCAACGAAGAGATCGCCGTTGTAGACAGGCATCCCGAGGCCGACCGTTGGCAGCGGCGCTGCAGTACGCATGACGCATCATATTGTGCACATAATCTATGCGCTGAGACGCATATCCGGTCGCCGATTGAAGGCCTGCGCTTCGCCTGTGGTACAGTCCGAAAGCGGCTGCGATGGGCTCTGTAAAATGCCTCCCAATGCCGGAGTGCGCATTAACATAAACAGAGCACGGTCAATGCCTTACAGCTGAATCATGCACAAGGAAATGTCGCGTGGACAAACCAACGTTGACTCACAAGATTAGACCGTCTTTACGTCCCGAGATCGTAAGGGTGCGGCTCCCAGTTCTGTGCATCACAGTTGTGTCCGCGGCGTCGGCGCTGCCGGTGGCATCTTTCGCAGCAGACGTCTATACCGAGCCGCAGCTCGACTTCCGCATTGAGCATAACGACAACTTCAATCTCACTCCCGCCGGCAGTCCGGATTCCAGCGTTTACGGTTACATCGCGGACCTGGAAGCCCTAGTCGGCATCGACACACCGCGCAGCGAGACCTCGCTCCGCCCGCGCGTGAGATTTCAGGAATATCCCGATGTTGATAAATTGGAGCGGTTCGAAGGGTTTTTCGACATCGACTCGCGCTACCGCGGGGAGCGAAGCAATTTGTATCTCAGCGGGGGATATTCGCGCCGGGACGTCTACAACACGGAAACGCCGAGCGGGGATTTCGATCCGATCGACCCGGGCGACCCCGACAGTCCTGAGGGCGGCACTATCGTCGTGGGCGAGACTCGCTCTGAAATGGAAATTCGACCATCTTTCGATGTCAGGGTGACCGAACGTACGAGCATTGGCGCCGGCGTCGAGTATCACACGGCGCGCTACGACGCGGACCTTGGTGCCACGACCAAGACCGATTACGACTTCGGACTGGTAAACGGATTCGTCACTTGGGCCGTCAGTCCCGCGAGCGATTTCACGGTCGGCGCCTATGCGTCGCGTTACGAAGCGCAGGACGACAGCGTGGAAACCGATGCTGTCGGCGGGTTGATCGGCTATGCCTATCGGTGGTCTGAAACGAACGGCATCGAACTGTCTGTCTTCAACGAGCAGAACGACACCACCGTGTTCTTTCCGGTGCGACTCGAGGAAAGCGAGTCAAGCTGGGGCGGCGACCTGACCGCGTATCGCAAGAACCAGTTGAGCACCTGGCGCTTTACGGTCGGCAGATCCTTCTTCCCGACGGGAGAGCAGGGCAAGTCGCAGTTCGATGAGTTCCGCCTCGCGTACGACCGTGATCTGAGCCAGCGCCTGTCGTTCAGGGGCGTCGCCCGTTACGACTCGCGCAGCAGACTCGGAACGACCGGCGTTGGCAATGACCGCGATTACGCACGCGTTGACTTGTCGCTGAGGTGGTTCTTGACTCAGAACTGGTACCTGGGAGGCGGCTACAGCTATGTCTGGGTCGATCGCGCACAGGCCATCTCGGACGCGCACAACAACAAGTTGTTCATCAACTTCGGATACCGGGGCCTCAGCCGGAAGCCTCGCTGAAGTCGCCGTCCCTGGCGGGCGCCAGTTACGACTGTGATACAGTGCCGCAACGCTTCTGAGCGATCGCTACCATGTCGGAAAGTGCTGGATTTTCAATCGAGTAACGCGAGAATGATGAAGCAGTTTCGTGCCTTGTTGTGCACCTCGTTGCTGAGTCTCCTGATGCCGGGCTGGTCGGTGGCCCAGGGCACCGCCGGAGACTACAAGTTGCATGCCGGGGACAGCATTACCGTGTCCGTTTGGAAAGAACTGGATTTGCAGCGAAAGATCTTCATTCGGCCCGATGGGCGGTTTTCGTTCCCCCTCGCTGGCGAGATTCAGGCCGCGGGCCGTACCGCCGATGAAGTCCGCGTCGAAATCGAGGGGCAGCTCAAAAAGTACATTCCCGAGGCGGTCGTCACAGTGATCGTGGAGGACTTCGCCGGCAATCGCATCTACGTGGTGGGGCAGGTCAATAAGCCCGGCATGTTCGTCATGAATCCGCAACTGACAGTGCTCCAAGCACTGAGCCTTGCAGGCGGCTCAACGCCTTTCGCAAAGCTCGACAACATCAGCGTGATCCGCGGTTTCGGAAAGTCTCAACTGAATCTTCCGTTCCATTACGGCCAAGTGGTGGATGGCAAGAGACTCGAACAGAACATCGTCCTGCAAAGCGGCGATGTCGTTGTCGTGCCATGACGATCGAAGACGCAATTAATCGCGCAAAGCTCCTGGGGCAGGCGCGCCTGCAGAGGCAAAAGTTGGCCGATGAGGCGCGCCAGCAGTCCACTGAGCTGAGAATGCCGGCTCAGACGGACTATGGTGCGGCTAGGCCAAGAAGGGATCCCGCCATTAGGATGGAGCCGCTCAGGACGGTTGAAATCTCCGCGGCGGCTTGCGAACGATACCGGGTGCTGCTCTCTGAGAGCCAGCTACGCCAATATCCCCACGCCGATGCGGCTTACAGACTGCTCCGCAGCAGGCTGCAAAACCGATTCAATCGGAACAACTGGTTCTCGCTGGCCATCGCCAGTCCGAGTCAGGACGACGGCAAGACGATTACTGTCCTAAATCTGGCCATCAGCATTGCCCGGGAGAAGCAGAAGCCTGTCTACCTGCTCGACCTGGATATGCGAAACCCCAGCATCTGCAAATTCCTCGGGATTCCAGATGTGCGGCCCCTGCCGGATTATCTAATCGGTCAGGCGAAGGCCGAGGATGTGCTCGTGCAGACGTCGTTTCCGAATCTGATCGTGGCAGGCGCTCAGAGCGCGACAGGGAGCGCATCGGAAATGCTCGCCGGGCCTCGTTTCAGCGAACTGCTTTCGCACATCCGCCTCCGTTCGCCCGACGCATGCGTCCTGGTGGATCTGCCGCCCGTCACGATGACCGACGAAGCGCTGCTCGTGGGACCGCGAGTCGACGCGATGCTGATCGTCGTATCGGAAGGAAAGACAGAGCGAACGCATCTCGCGCAGACCCTCAGCTCGCTCAGCGAATTCACGGTCGCCGGTGTCGTGATCAACCGGTCAAGCGATAGTCGCACCGTCGGATACGAACAATATTCGGCTTGAACCGATGGACGTCTGACTGGCGCGCTCATGGCTAGTCGCCCCTGCCTGGTGAATTTCAGATGAATGCAAACGAGGCGCGACCAACGGTGGTCGTATACACGCATTCGCTGCTAGAGCCATCGATGACATTCATTCTGAGTCATGCCGAGGCGCTCAAGCGATATCAGCCGGTTTTTGCGGGCGCGCATCGGGTCCCTGGGCTCAAACTGCCCCAAGACAGGGTTGTCATTGCAAACCGCGGCGGGCTAAGTGGTCGTGCCGAGGAGCTCCTGTTCCGGCGCTTCCGCATCGCGGGCCGCCTGGCGGCTGACCTGGACAAATTCCGACCACGGCTCGTGCATGCACATTTTGGACTGTCGGGACCGGCCGCGCTGACTCTAGCGGACGCTCTCGGCGTGCCGCTGATAATCACGTATCACGGTCGAGATGCGACGATTGCGGACGAGGAGGTGCGAAAGAGCTGGCTCGGCCGCGAATACGTACGGGGCCGCGAGGCCGCCGTACGGAAGGCCGGTCTGATCATTGCGGTGTCCGACTTCATCCGAAAGCAACTTCTCACCAAGGGCTATCCGGATTCCAAAGTCGTCGTGCATCGTAATGGCATCAACACTTCCTACTTTCGCTACACCGGCCAGGAACGTGAACCCGTCGTGCTGTTCGTCGGCCGGTTCGTCCAGAAGAAAGGCTGCGAGTACCTGCTGCATGCCCTCGGCCAACTCCGTTACGAAGGGCATCCCGTGCGCGCCGTGCTGATCGGCGATGGCCCATTCCGGCCGACGCTCGAGAAACTTGCAACGGACGTCGGTGCGGATGTCAATTTCGCGGGATTCCTGCCGCTCGAGGAGGTACGAGACTGGCTTGGACGAGCGACGGTCGTCGCGGTGCCTAGCGTAACTGCCACAGACGGCGATTGCGAAGGCCTGCCGACTGTGATCCTCGAGGCTCAGGCGATGGGTACACCCGTTGTCGCCACGCGTCACGCAGGGATACCCGAAGGGGTGCTCGAGAACCGTTCAGCGCTACTCGTCACCGAGCGGGACGTAGCAGGCCTAGCCCAAGCGATCCGCTTCTTCATCGAGAAGCCCGAAGCCGTGTCGTCATTTGGCGCCGCTGGCCGGGCATTCGTAGAGTCAAGATTCGATATCGTGACGCAGACGCGGGGTCTCGAGGATCTTTACGACCGGGTCCGGAAGCGCGCCGAAGCGACAGGCAAGGCGGAGGCGTGATGCCCGGCATAAGGCTCATCGCAGGCTCGGGCCGAAGCGGTACGACCTGGGTTCAGGATGCGCTCGCAACGGCGAATGGACTGCGGCCCGTATTCGAGCCGCTGCACCCGTACGTCTCGGCGCTCGGGAACCGCTTTGCGCATCGCGCGCTTGGGCCGGATGACGATCATCCCGATCTGGTTCAGTTTCTCAATGAGGTCTGTGCCGGTCGCCGCAACAGGTTTTGGACACTGTACCGGCGGCAGCGCCGTTGGCTTCTGCCGCCGTCGGACGAGTTCTCGACAATGCAGGACGCGGTGCGGGTTTATCGCCGCTGGGGAAAGTTCCTCAAGGAGCTGCCGAGACTCGCTGCCGCCGGCAGGCGAGGTGAACCGCTCGTCAAGTGCATACGGGCCAATCTCATGCTCGGTTGGCTGTCGCGGCGGCTTGGATGCAGAACCGTACTCGTCGTGCGGCATCCGGGAGCGGTGATCGAGTCGGAGCTCCGCGGCGGCTGGAACGCGCAGTTCGCCTTGGACCGATACAGACGGGACGCCAAGCTTCATGAGCTAACGGGTGATCGCTATCGCACGCTGCTCGATCGGCAGATGACGCCGATCGAAACACTGGCTGCACGCTGGGTCATCGAGAATCAGTGGGTCGTGGAAGGGGCCGCGGCCAATGGCGTGACCGTCGTATATTACGAGCACTTGAAATCGTCCCCAGATCGCGAGTGGCAGCGGATTCGGGTGGCGCTCGAGCTCGAGAAAGCGCCGCCGCTCGAAGTGATCGTTCGGCCATCGCAGCAAAGCGCGCCGAAGAAATCAGCTGCCGGTGGTATTGGCGATGAGCCGCGGTGGCTCCGCGCCCTGTCGCGCGACTACCTGGGCCGGATCCAGGGCGTTCTGGACAATGCAGGTGTTGAGCTTTACACGATGAGCGAACCGGAGCCGCGCGATTCGTTCCGGCGTGCCAAAGTTGACAGCGGCGCGGGGATCGCGCCGTGACCTCCTCTGCTGCCTGGGATCTGGCGTTCGGCATCATTGCGGTACTGTTTATCTTCGCGTTTGCTGTCGGCGCAAGACGAACCCTGGCAATCGGCGCCTTGCTGATACTGATTCCGTTCCAGATGGTCGAAACTCGCTACGGATCATCCAGCGTCCTCATGGCGTATGCGTTGGGGGCTGTCTCGATACTTACCGGCGGAATCAAGCTTCGAATGTTGCCGGCGCTCGGTCTGATCGTCCTTGGCTATTTCGTGAGCTTTGCGATGGCGGACCGCGTCAATCTGCTGATGCACGCGGTCGAGATGTTTCAGTTTTTCTCGGCGCTTGTTGTTTTCCTTCTTGCGTACAACTTTGCCAGGTCGGTGGAAACCGAGCGTTCAGTTCTTGACGTCCTTCTCGTAATCAACGCCTTGGCGGGCGCGTACTGCGCGCTTCAATTGACGGCAGGCCCGGGCGAGCGCTTCACACCATTCGGAATCGAGTCGTTGGCGTTCAACGTCAATCGGAATCCGGACGATCCGCGACTGGTCGGTCCATTTGGCAATCCCGGCAGTACAGCGGGGTACTTCACTTTGATGACCTTGGTATGCGCGGTCGAGTACATATTCGCGCGAGGTCGACGAAAGCTTATGGTGCAGTTGCTTATTGGTTTGAACTTGCTCGGTCTCGTTGCTACAGGCAACCGGACTGGGTTTCTGATATTGGTGGCGATGTTTCCCGTATTCCTGTACGTGTTCCGACGGGAGCTTGGTGCGAAGAGAATCACAACCTATTTGATCGGCGGCGTAGCTGCTCTCGCGATTGCCTCCGCGGTTGCTGTCTTCTACACGGATTTCGGCCGTATGTTTCAGCGTCTAGATAAGGTTACGGAAACGGAGGCTGGGGTCCCCACGACACGTTCTGAGACGTGGCCTGTGGCAATCGAGAAGTTCAAGCAGGATCCTTGGTTTGGTGACGGACCGTACTTCCCGAAGGCGGAAGCGCTGGCAGAAAAAGGCGAGCTGCGAGTCGAATTCGAAGAGCTTGGCGAGCTGACGACTGCCTTCGATCCCTATCCGCATAGCTTGTACCTGTACCTCCTCCGAACCGTCGGAATCATTGGCCTTGTCCCTGTCGTCGGATTCTTCCTTTGGACGTGGCGCGTGCTATACGCCGCAACCCAGCGAGAGACCCCAGATCAATACAGGTTTGCAATTGTGCGTCTGGGACTTCTCGTCATACCGGCGTTTCTCGTGGCCCAGATCACACTGGAATTCAACCGTTCGGACACAATGGACTACGCGCAGTTCATTTTTGCGCTGATGGGACTTCTGGTCGGAACAAGCGATCGCGATCGGCAGCCAGTGGGCGCTTCCCGTGCCGTGTCGCTTCCAGAGCGGCGCCTGCGAGGCGAACTTGGTCGCCATGAACCGGCGGTGCGTTAGTTGTGTTGTCCGAACGGCTATCCAGGACCCCGATCCGAGTCATGATGATCGGCCCATATCCGGAGTCGCCGGATCGAATCGATGGTGGCGTCGCGGCAGCCACAATGTACCTTTCTCAGGCATTGACATCTCGTCCGGGTGTCGAACTGATCGGTGCACGCATTGCGCGCAGGGGTGATGAGTCACGCGAAGACAATGCGCTCGGCTGGCCGGTCGTCGATTTGCCGTTGGGTCGTCTGAGCCTAAGCACTTTCTACCGGCGGCAAAGGCGGCGACTGGAGAATCTCCTCAGACGCTACGACCCGAACATCGTTCACGGACAGGGCTCTGATCTGGCCGGCTTTCTTGCGGTGGGCTGTGGTCGACCGGCAGTTGTGACAGTGCACGGATTACTCGGTGAATGTGCCAGGTATCAGACAGATCCTGCGAACAAGTTGCGCGCCGCTCTGGCGGCCCGCCTAACTGAACGGCGGACAATCCGCCGAGCAACGGACCTGATCGCCATCAGTCCCTACGTGGCGAGGTACTACTGCGCCGACATTAGCGGACGTATTCACGACATTCCGAATCCAGTTGCGCCAGAATTCTTTCACCTCAGGCGGAGGCCGGAGCGTGGTCGACTGTTGTTCGCGGGGCGAATCGCGAATGGCAAGGGCCTCCTCGAGCTGCTGCACGCAGTGGCGCGCAATGCTTCTTCGGTCACGAAGCTAGTACTCGCCGGCGCGACGCCGGATGCAGCCTATGGCGCTCAGCTCCGCAGGGAAGCCGACAAGCTGGGACTCACCGATTGCGTGCAGTTCGCCGGTTTGCTGGCTGAACCAGAGATACTTGAAGAGTTCGCACGCGCAGAGACTCTCGTGCTGCCATCGCACCAAGAGACGGCGCCGATGGTCGTGCAACAAGCAATGGCTGCGGGGCTGGCGGTGATCGCAACGACCGTCGGCGGCATTCCATACCAGATTCAACATGACGTTTCGGGCCTTTTGTTCGAGGCAGGCGACGTCGGCAATCTCGCTGGTCTAATTGGGCGTCTCGGCCGCGATGCGACGTTGAGCCGGCGCCTCGGTGAGGCAGCGAAGACGATCGCGACGACACGATACCAGGCGAGTGCAGTTGCAGATGCGACACTTGCCGTTTATCGAACGGCACTCGGTCTGGCCCACAGTCACGTGTCATGAAGGGGTTACCATGAGCAGTACTGCCGACGCCCAGACGAGCGTCAATTGGCAATCGTTGCTTTGGCTAGTGATCGGCCTCGCCCTTGTCGTCCGACTGTGGGGCGTCCACTACGGATTGCCGTTCAGCTATTGGGCCGACGAATACCATGAAGTCATGCGCGCAATGCAGCTCGGTGCCGGCAGCTTCAATTTAGCGCGCAGCACCAAGGGTGGCTTTTATCTCCTGCTCTTCTTTGAGTATGGGATCTATTTCGTCATTCTGAAGCTGACTGGCATCGTTGCGAATGCCCGTGAATTCGCGGAACTGTTCGCACGAGATCCTACGGCGTTCTACCTGATGGGGCGGATTACCGCCGCCGTGTTTGGGTGTATCACGGTGGCCGCCGTCTTCTGGCTGTCGCGGCGCGCGTACTCAACGACCGCTGGTCTAATTGCAGCGTTCGTGCTCGCCATCAATGTGCTGCACATCGATCTGTCCCACCGGATCGGCGTCGACGTGCCGATGGCGATGCTTGCGACGGTCGCGCTTTGCTTCGGATTGCGGATAGCGACGGATGGCCGTAGGCGGGACTATATACTGGCGGCACTTTTCGCCGGCCTTGCAATGGCGACAAAGCTTCCTGGAATCCTGCTGCTCCTGCCACTGTTGATTGCCCACACATACGCCGTGTTGCAGAGAAATGGTGGCATTCGCGGCTGGTTCGGATCTCGTGATCTGTGGCTCGCTGTAGGCGCACTTGCAGCCGTCCTGCTGACGACCAACCCCGGGATTGTCTTCTACACCGGCTATTTTTCTCACGTTCCCCTTTCTCCGGAGGAAATGGACGAGGCGGCTGAATTCGATTCACTCGCGGACCTGGACCTCGTCGGCCGACCCAATCTGTACGTCTTCTATTTGAACGTATTGCCGGATTCGATGGGCTGGCCGTTGTTTGCAGTGTCGTTGGCCGGTCTTGCCTATGCGCTCTGGAAGCGAACACCGCCTGACGTGATGCTCATTTCGTACGCGCTGATTAACTACTTGGTGATCTCCAGTACGCCTTCGGAAACGCTCTATTATCCTCGCTATGCGCTACCAATCATTGTCGTATTGGCGGCTTTCGCGGGCCGTGTCCTCGCAGACCTGATTCAGGCCTTACCACGCTGGCGCTTTGCGGCAAGTGTGGCCGTGCTCGCAGTGATTGCTGCGTGGCCGGCTTTCGAGGCCGCCACAGCAAACTACGCGCTTACGCAAACTGACACGCGCACGCTTGCAAAGGACTGGTTCGAGGCCAACGTCCCCGCGGGCGCAAGGGTTTTGATCGAGGGCGGAAAGATTGCATCCAAGCGAGAGACGGTGCAGCTACGAGATTCACGCGCGTCGTTGGAGCGCCGCATAGCGTATTGGAGAAATGTGGAACCTCGACAGGCAAGATTCCTGGAATTCAAGCTGGCGGCATACGAAGGTGGCGGCTACGACCTTGAACTGATTCGCCCCAATTCAATTGCGACGCTCGACAAGTACGCAGCCGATCAAGTCGAATACTTTGTCGTGAGACCTGACTATTACATGGGGTCCAGAAAGGCTGATGCCAGCGGTCCCCGCCTGCTTGAGGAGTTGCGAACGGATTCGCGTGTGGAGTTGATACGACGCTTTGAACCTGAGTCACGCACTCGACCGGGTCCTGTCGTGGAGATCTATCGTTTGAAGTCCAGCCGGGAACCTCTTTCAGATTGACGAATGCACGCGCCACTCAAGATTCTCATTGTCGTCCACAACCAAACCCGCAAAGGTGGCGCGTACTACCGGGGCCTCAACCTCGGCGCGCCGCTGGCGAGACGGGGCCATGACGTCACGTTGATGGCGATTCATCCCAGCGCGCGCCTGCGCATGGCTGAGCGCGAACTGGATGGCGTGAAGTTGGTTGAGTCACCCGATCTCCTGTGGGGCATGGGCCGCACCGGCTGGGATCCCTGGGATACGTTGAGGCGGAGCCTGTGGGTGCGTCGGAGGTCGTTCGACATAATTCACACTGTCGACACGCGTCCGGCTGTGTGCATTCCAGCGATGCTCGCGCGAAGGTCGAACGGCGCTGCCTGGGTGGCGGATTGGACGGACTGGTGGGGTAGGGGTGGCGCCACTACCGAACGCGAAGGCTGGCTCGTCCGAACACTCGTCGGTCCAGTCGAACAGTGGTTTGAAGAGAAGCCCCGCTCGCACGCAGATGGGACTGTCGTCATCTCCCATGCGCTCGCGCGGCGGGCAGAATTGTTGGGCATCGAGGGCCGGGACATTCTCTATCTGCCGCCGGGCGCTGACCCCGGCGCAATTCGTGCGACGCCAATCGAAATTGCCCGCGAGAAGTGCGGGCTGAACTCGCTTGCGCCTCTGATCGGCTATCTCGGCAATATCTATCAGCGCGACGCCGATCTCCTGTTCGAGGCGCTGCGGCGTCTCAAGCGTGCCGACGTAAGACTGCTCATGATAGGTGATCCAGGCTGCCGCGTACCGGATTCGGTCAAGGAGCGAGTAACCATTACCGGCCGCTCGCCGTTCGAGAAAATGTTGGATTACCTTTCGGCATGCGACGTGCTTGCTTTGCCGCTGTCCGATACGATCGCGAACCGCGGACGCTGGCCCTCCAAGGTCAATGAGTACCTCGCAGTGGGCCGGCCGACGGTTGCCTGCGACGTCGGCGATGTAGCAGTCCTGCTACGCGCCCACGAGATCGGCTTGCTGGTCCGGCCGGAGCCTGGCGAATTCGCGGCTCGCATTGACGAGCTTCTCGGCGATCAGTCCCGTGCCCGGGCCATGGGCGACCGCGCCCGGGAGATTGCGCGCACGATCTATTCCCAGGATGCAGTGGCCGACAAGCTCGAGATTTTCTATCGAAAGATCATCGCCGCCCGTGCGGCGCAAGAGCGAGAGGCGTGATGTTCAACAAAATCAAACCGGCACTCGTCACAGGCGGCTGCGGCTTCGTCGGTCGGAGTCTCGCGCGGCGACTCTTGAAGGAAGGGTATTCGCTTTGGATCGTGGACGACTGCTCTATCGGGCTGCATTGCGATGAGTGGCTCCCCGGCGCCAAGAAGCGGAGGGAGCTTGCAAGGGACGTCATCGAGTACGACGGCGGCCGCGTCATTTTCGTCCGGGGCGACGCGCGCGATTTCTTTTCCGGCCGAACCGAGCTCGGTCCGCTGAAGGAGCCGCAGTTCGGCGACGCATTTCATCTTGCGGCCATCATTGGCGGCAGGGCCGTCATCGACGGCAACCCGCTGGCGGTCGCAATCGATCTCGCACTTGATGCGCTGTGTTTCAATTGGGCGGTCAATAAGCAGCCGGATCGCCTGCTCTATGCGTCTTCATCCGCCGCCTATCCGGTTGACCTCCAGGGCAGGGACGGTGCGGTGGCGCTAAAGGAGTCCGACATCGAGTTCGGCGGCCGGCTCGGTCAGCCGGACATGACCTACGGCTGGTCCAAGCTTACGGGAGAGTACCTCGCCAAAATTGCTCACAAGCACTATGGGCTGCATGCGGCCTGCGTGCGCCCATTTTCGGGATATGGCGAAGAACAAGACCTTAGCTATCCTGTCCCGAGCATCGCCCTACGTGCCGCTAAGCGCGAAAACCCGCTAACTGTGTGGGGGAGCGGCTTGCAAGGGCGCGATTTCGTGCATATTGAGGACTGCATCGAGGCGGCGCTGCGTATCCTCGCGGCGGTCAGCGACGGCGGCGCCGTGAATATTGGCTCCGGCAAACTCATGAATTTTCGCGAGGTTGCTCGCCTATTTGCGCGACTCGAAGGTTATGAAGCGGAGATCAAGCCGCTCGAGGACAAGCCGGTAGGCGTGCACTCACGTTATGCCGACATCGGTCACATGAAGAGAACTCTCGACTGGGAGCCGACGATCAGCGTCGAAGAAGGATTCAGGCGGGTACTCCGGGTTGCGCATGAGCGCAAAGCCCGAAGACTATGACAGAAAAGCCGATCGTTCCACTGGCGATCATTTCTCCGGTCCGCGACGAGGCGAACTACGTTCGTAATACGCTCGAGGCGATGCTGGCCCAGACCGTCCGGCCGCAGGAATGGCTGTTTGTGGATGACGGCTCGACCGACGATACGCGAGCTGTTATCGAAACGTATGCTGCGAAGTATCCCTGGATCCGGGTAATCAGCCGCGAGAATCGCGGCTTTCGCCATCTCGGTTCCGGCGTCATTGCCGCATTTGACTTCGGCCGTGAGCGCTTGCGGACCAAAGACTATCGCTACATTGCAAAGCTCGACGGTGACATGTCTTTCTCGCCGAGGTATCTGGAACTGATGCTGGCCAAGCTCGACAGCGACCCGCAGCTTGCGGCCGTATCAGGCAAGGTATTCCGTCCCGAGAACGGAGGTGTCATCGAGGAATTCATAATCGATGAAATGGTCGCCGGGCAATTCAAGCTCTACAAGCGCGCCGCATTCGAGGACATTGGCGGCTTCACTCAGACCATTCTTTGGGATGGCATCGATATCCATCGTTGCCGTATGAAGGGCTACTTTACGCTGTCGTTTCATCACCCTGAGGCACGCCTCATCCATCACCGAGTGATGGGCTCATCGGATTCGAGTGTCTTCAAGGGGCGCGTGCGGCTTGGTCGGGGGATCTGGTTCATGGGCTATCATCCGCTGTACGCGATCGCGTCAGGACTGTTTCGGATGCACGAGTGGCCATATGTGATTGGCGGATTGATCATAGTCGCGAGCTATTTTTTTTCTGCATTGAGGAAAGAGCCGCAGTTTGCGGACCAAGCCTTCATTAGAGATCTGAGAAAATGGCAAATGCAGCAGTTGCGGATGCTTCCAACAAGGCTCTTCCATTACCGACGTAGTTCGAGAACCTAAGAGTCCGGAGTGATTGTTACTTGTAAGTGCACGCATGGTAATAAGTGACCTGAATCGATATATTTTTGTAGAAGTGCCGCAAACGGCTTCGACGGCACTTGCAGCAGAGTTGATTGAGAACTACGGCGGTCGTCGAATCTTCCGGAAGCACACGGATTACCTGGAGTTCTACCGTTCTGCATCGAAGGAGGAACGGAATTATCGGATTCTAGCGACGGTCCGCAATCCGCTCGATATCGTCGTGAGCAAGTTTGTTAAAGCGCGCGATGATCACCGCAATCGTTACGGTTCAAGCAGGGAGCATAACGCACCGTGGGGGTACCGTTTTCGTCCGGAGGCGCGGGAATTCGCGTTCATTTCAAGGCACGGGCCCAACTTCGACGCCTATGTCCGAAAATTTTACCCACGCCTCTACAACAGCCGCGCGTGCCTGCTTCCTGATCATGCACACGTGCTCAGATTTGAACGCCTTAACGAGGATTTTGCGAAGTGGCTCAATGCGCTTGGGCTGCGCCTCGTGAGACCACTCCCATTGCGACATGCAACGGAAGGACGAGATCGAAAGTTCGCCACATGGTATCAAGGCGAACTCCGCGGAGATGCGGTCCGGGTGTTTGGGCCATATATGCGGCGGTGGGGCTATGACTTCCCTTGGGACTGGCCGAATGTTGAGCCATCGGCGAAAGAGGAGCTCCTCTTCAACTTCGACACGGCTCTACGAAGATTCTACTTTCGCAGGATTCATTATGGGTGGATCATGCCTCGGGCACGACGTAATCAACGACCTGAAAAGGCATGAAGTCGTCAAGACGCGGGACCGAACTTCGGTGCCGCGGGAGTCCCCGCGAAACTTCGAGCGGCTCAGAAAGTCACGACTGGCCCTCCGTCATTTGCTCGCTTGAAGCAAGATGAGTGGATTCGTCTTCGTGACGGTCGATCCCGAGCGCGCTACCATCAACATGGAACGTCCAACTCTTGCCTTCACGAAGAAGGGGATGTTGCTAACACTCGAGATACGAGGAAGCAGCTATGTATTGCGACTATTTGCCAATGCCTCCCATGATCCAGCTCAGGTGCTATCGCAAAGGGACGGGGGTCGATTCTGCACATATGTTGGAACGCTGATCTATCACAGCCGCACTGGGAAGCAAGCTACTGCAGCAATCTTGCAGGACGTCTTGCAAAACGGAATTCAGTGCATTGACAGTGCCATTGGAAACTTCTGCGTAATGATCGACGACGGACGCCAACTTCACGTCGTGACTGACCGCGCGGGTTTGCATCATGTTTACCGGGACAGGGATCTATCACTTGTAACCAATTCCTATATTTCGGCAGCAAGCGCGGTTACGGGCAAAACGTTTCAAACCCAGGAAGTGTTGGAGTACATACTTCTCGGAGCGACATTTGGCAGTAATACCTTACTTGACGAGATCAAGCTTCATGACTCGGAGCAGTCCATACGAGTACGCAACGGGGTTCGGGAGTCCGTATCAAGAGGTCACAATTGGACTGCAAATGTTGATTGCTGGCGTCACTTAACATTGCAGGAAAGGTTGTGCCAAGCCCTCGACACCGCTGACGACTACTACGGACAGATCGCAAGAACGTATGGCGAGCGCGTAACGGCGGCACTTTCAGGTGGGTACGACAGTCGGTTGAGCCTGGGACTACTGCTTCGTCACGGCGTCAAGCCGGCGCTGTTCGTCTATGGTCCATCCACCAACATTGATGTGCGTATCGCCAAAGCGATTTGCCGAGGTGAGCAGCTTGAGCTGTCCCATCTGGACCGCGGCAGTCGCTGCTCGATGGAGCCGGATGAGTATTGGAATAATCAAGAGGACGTCTTTCATGGCTTGGACGGATTGACTCAGTATGGCTTTGCGTGCGAGCCATTTGAGGTTAGTCACCGACGAGAGAGGGTGTCTGGCGGCCAGATAGCGATCAACGGCGGTGGTGGGGAGATTTGGCGGGACTTCTGGAAGGTGCCCGATCGGGCGATGAGCGCCCACGAGTTTGTGCGCGCCTATTTCTCTGGACGATTCTCCGGCTTGGCGGCATCGGCCTGCGCTCGCATACAGTTTCTGCGAAACCTCGCAACAAAAATCGAAGAGATTGTCGGTGAGGGGAATGTATCGCTTACATCGCCGGTGGTGCAATCACTGTATGCACGGTTGCGCCTGCGATTCTGGCAAGGAAAGAACAACTCGGTGGACAACCATGTCGGATACGCCATAACACCTTTTTCAGAAGAAAGATTCTCGATACCCGCTATGTGGATACCACTTGCCGCAAAAAGAAATGGATGGTTCGAACGCCAAATGATACGGCGCGTGTCTTTCAGTCTTGCGCGCTATCCGAGTTCACATGGCTATGACTTCGAAAATGGGCCAAGTGCTTTCGAAAGGGCGAAGGAAATGGTAACAAGAAATCTGCCGATCTGTATGCGGGCGGGGCGTCGAAGGTTGTCGCTCCGTCGCAGCCGTTTTTATTTCCACTCGGACCGATACGTTCAAGCGAGATTCGGGGCCGGGCCGCTCGAGGTCCAGAAGTACGTCAACCTGTCGCAGCTTGGCGACACCTTGGCATTTAGTCGCGCCCTGACCATCGAACGGATGCTACGCGGCGAATGGGTATAGGCGCCTTTACTAGCGTGTGCATCCAATTTCCTACGTTGCGTGAACTGGCTCTCGAAATCGCGATCGTTGTCGTTGACTGAGTGCGTGGTATTACCTAACCTCCCTCGTGGGTTGGAGTTGACTTGGCGAATGCTTCATTGCGTGGGGGAATCAGACTTATGGGCGGTCGGCATGCGCTTTTAGTTCTTGGGCTCGCAATCAGTGGCGCCGCAATCGCCCAGGAAAGGAGCGTCTATTTCACAGGTGACTTCGAAACCGGGCGCATCCAAAGAGTCGGTTCACAGCACGATGGATTCTACATAGGAACCCTGCCGGACCCACAAATAGGTGACGAAGTGTTGGTCAGCGGGAAGAGCGATTTTGGTCCATCGTCGAATGCGGATACGCGCGTTGTTGGAAGCGAAATCGTGGGCAGCGAGACAGTGAGGCCACGAGATGGCCAGTTTTTCCTACGTTCACAGTTGTATCGCAACAAGAACTACTTAGTATTGAACGGATACGCAAAGAACCGGCCTCGCTCCAAGATATCGATGGGCAATAGTTCGTTTCGAATCAACTTCGACGAGGAAGGATATGCCGGCTTCTCGATCTATGTGCCGAAGAATTTTGAGCACGAACTTGGCGTGAGGGACCACCGTGGCGAATCAGCGCTCTTCATCATCAACGCAGATTCGTCAAGAACACTAGTACACCTAGGTGTGTGGGTTGAAGCCCCGGCGACTGAGGCCCACTGGTTTCTGAAAACTTGGACGAGCGCAACGTCAACGAATGAAAGCGGCGCCAAAGAAGAATCGATCGATCTCGGTCCAGTCAGTGCGGACATTGGAAAGTGGACAGATTTCGTGATCAGGTATCGTTTCAATCCGTTCTCTGTCAGTACAAATCCTGCAGCCAAGGGGATTGCGAATGCGATGAATGCGCTTTACCAAGGCAATAAGGGCATTCTTCAGGTTTGGAAGGCGGAAGGCTCGGTAGACGACAATGGCGACAGGAAGATGGTGCAAAAGATCGATAAGGTCAATACTCCAGTTGGCTTGGTACCTAACGCGACGGAAAAGGTCCAACACACGTGGCGCATATACAAGTATGGATGGCTCGTGAATCCCACCACACTAACGCATCCGGTGTGGTTCGGATTCGACGAGATCCGGCAGGGTCTGGTCGAGCGTGACGGCACAACATTTGCCGACGTAGCGCCGGCCGGTACCCCATGCACTTCCGGATGCGAGGGCGGGCAGGCGGAAAAACCACGAGCGCCGACAAGCCTGGTGGTTGATTGAGGAAACGTATCGCAGGGGCAGGCGTGGCGGCAATCAACATGCCCAGCCTGATCGAGCAAAGCATCAACCGGATTGGCGACGTGGCGCAGATGTCATTCGTGGACGCCGGACAATTGACTCTGGTTTGCACCCCGGCAGTCCAGCTCGCGATAGGGGTGGCAACTGATATCCGGACACTGACCATGACAACGTCGTCCTGCCGCAGGACAACGTTCTAGATCGAGGAGCATTTGCATACGGTTCGACCGCTGCGGGAGCCAACCCCGAAGCGCTGGAAGATCTGATCGTCGCGTGAATCTACAGGTTTCGGCCACACTCGGCTGACCTTCACCGTATCGCGGCAATCGTGCATACCCTCTGCAGGGCGGAGTTCCGCCGCCTCGGCCAGGACACTTGATAAAAGCTCGCTGGCCAGCTCCGGGCCCGGGTCGACAATGTGAGTCGCACCATTGCGCTTGTGCGACTCATATCTGGTAGTTTGTCGCCAAAGTCAGGGGATAAGACGATCAACGATGGCGGGCAGGCGGCTCTACCTTGCGCGGCTGATGATGGCGATGGGGATCGATAGCCTGGTCTCGCGCAATGGCCCCGCTTCGCTGCTTGTACTCAATTACCACCGAATCCGAGCTCCGGGGCAGATAACGTCAGAATTTGACGACGGCGTTTTCGACGCCGATTTCGAGACCTTTCGTCGCCAGATGCGGTGGTTGCGTTCCGCGACGCAGGTGTTGGACGAGGAAGGTCTCCTAAAGCTTGGATCTGGCGGCCGGCTCCCGCGCGGAACGCTCTTCACCGCAGTCACATTTGACGATGGCTACATCGATTGCTTTACGCTGGTCAAGCCGGTACTTGATGATCTGGGCATCCGTGGCATTTTCTTCATCCCCGTCGAGATTTTGGAGTCGCGCCGGCTGGGTTGGTGGGATACCGCCGCATACCTGATGAAGAAGTCCATACAGGAATCCATCCAAATCCACGGACAAAAGTTTGCGCTGGGGGCAAACCTCTCCCATTCGCTCAGCCGGATTCTCAACTTGTTCAAACTTGAGCCGGCTGAGCGAACTGAGGGCCTTCTGGCAAAACTGGCGGACGCCTGCGGAGTAGCGCCACCTAGCAAGGATCGGCAAAGTGCGGAGCTGATGGACTGGACACAAGTATGCCAGCTTCGTGCTTCCGGCCATTCGATCGGCTCGCACGCATGGTCGCACCGCGTACTCGCAACATTGAGCCCGGACGAGCAAGCACGGGAGATCCGGGATTCGCGCCGTGAGCTGCAGGCGATCGTCGGTGGATGTATCTCGTCGTTTGCATACCCCGTCGGCGGGCTGCGACACTTCGATGAGCACTGCGTTACTCTGGTGCGCGATGCTGGCTACGATCAGGCATTCACATTCAATACGGGCATCTCCTCGCTGCCGGTTGCCGACCGCTTCCGTATCCCGCGGGAATCCGCGAAATCCCTCGAGCTGTTGAAAGCGAAGGCTCTGTTACCTGGCTTCATGGGATTGAAAGCGAGGCAGGCGGTTTGACAACGACATCAATGCGGACTGGGCTGCGCCGTCCGATAGGCGAGTCAACGCCATGAGACGTGCAACGATCTTTGTGCTGTCTGACGTGCGCTCCGGTTCCACTCTGCTCGATCAATGCCTGGGTGGGCATCCGAGCATCACCTCCCTCGGCGAGGTCCATTGGCTCACCGCCTACGTTGCACAGGACCGCAGCCTCTACAATCCGTTGCAGCCGTTGTCGTGCACTTGCGGGATGACCGTGCGCGAATGCCCTTTCTGGAACGGAGTGGAACGAGCACTCGGACGGCCGCTGGACTCGTTACAGCTGAGACACGCACTAAAGCGTCCAAGGCACGCGCGAGGGTTACTTGGCGCGCTAAGACTAGTGCCGCGTCGACTGATCAAAGCTAGACCAGGTCTGTATCGTCATCGAGCTATTCGATCCCTACTGGGTGGGCCGCGATTGGGCAGAGACTGTGTCGCACTTTACGACGCGGTTTCCGCAGCGACCGATCGTCCATTCTGTGTTGATTCTTCCAAGTCAGCGTATCGATTTCGCGATGTCTATCACCTGGATTCAGCCCGAACGATCGCAATCGCCCTCGCGCGCGATTACCGGGCAGTTGTTCATTCGAAGATGAAACGTGGACAGTCGTTGCAGACTGCGGCAGTGGGCTGGCGGCGTAGGATGCATCAGATCCAGCTGCTTACCTCCGATTTGCCCCAGGACCGTATCTTTCGGCTCAAGTACGAGTCCTTTTGTGAGAATCCCAGTAGCGAGCTTGCGCGCCTGTGTAAGTTTATCGGTATCGATTTCACGGAGGCCATGCTCCAGCGTGCAACGGGTAGCATGCATCACATCGGGGGCAGTCCTTCGAAGTTCGATTCACGTCGCGTCAAGATCTCGCTTGACAGAGCCTACGAGGGCCAGTTTGCCCCGGATGCACTGAAATCAATGCGAGAACTCGTTGGCAATGTGGCGGAGCATTGGGGCTACTGAACGATCCATGAATCGTGGCGCAAGTGCCGTCGGCGCCTTGGTTGGACCTGCACGTTCGGGCACCACATGGGCCGGGACCATCATAGATAGCAGCCCGGAGGTCATTTACCGATTCGAGCCTTTTCATCGAATGTCCGCAGTCAATCTTGAATTTCGACAGTGGTTCGACAGGTTGAAGAATCAGGAAGTCACGGGCGAGAATCTCAGGCGAATTTACGAGATTCTCCTCGCGGCGCACCCACTCACCGATAAAGCGCCGTTCTTTCAGGTCAAGTCCTATCCGCTCAGGACCTTCGGCCGCAGGCAGATCTGGCCGCTTGCGCGAGTGTTACGCGGGGCAGATTGGGTCTACCGCGCCGCCTATTCGCCCCCGCCGGGACCGCCGGTCGTCTTCAAAGAGGTGACATTCATAAAGCCTCTTCGGAATCTCCTTGAACGTACCTCGATGCCAGTCGTGTATTTGGTACGCCACCCATGCGCTACGGTGCTATCTGAGGTCCGGGGGCTATCGGAACGGCACTTGCGGACGAGACAGCGACGCGTGCGCGAGCTCCTAATTGAGCATGCGCCATGGCTTGTCGAGCAGTTCCCAGACGTGATTGGTGGGTCGGACATCGTGAGTCGCACCGCTCTGTTATGGAGGTGTGAAATCGAAGCCTGCGTGAACGTTCTGCGCCGATCAACGACCGGCATGATCATGACATACGAGCAACTTGCTGAAGATGCCCATTCGCGCGCGCCGGAGCTCTTCGCGCATTTCGGCATTCAATTCGCGGAGCAAACGAAACATTTTCTCGACTCACTATACGAACTTAGAGCCCATGGGGCGGGTGGCCCAAGGCGAACTGGCTGGGGCAAGAAATATTTCAGTATTTACCGCAATCCACGGGAAGAGAGAGATTCGTGGAAGCGGAGAATATCAGCGGAAGATCGCAAGAAAATCGAGTCAATCGTCCAGGGCAGCCCTGCCATCGAACATTGTGCTGCGCTCGGTCACTGGTGGTGAGGCGAAAGTTTCAGGTGTGGTGCGACATGCTTTCCGCGGAGAAGTAGCCGAGACTCCTCAATTCTCGAGCAAAGTAATCCTGCAATCGCAGATTGTCGTCGTGAAAGTGAGCCAAGATGCCTTTCCGGTGTTCTGCCTCGAGAACGCTTGCGGCTCCTCGCGATACACGACCCAGACCAAAGTAATCAATACCGCGAACCAGCCGTACTACATTCCGGAAAACAAACATGGGAACCCGCGAAATCGGCGGCGCACCACCCATGCTCGGCCGTCGTATGAGGTACTTGTTCAGCCAACGGAGGAGCTGCATTCCGGCAAGAGAGAGAGAGCGTCGTTCCGCCCGGAGCCCACGCGTTAACGTGAGAATGTCACCTAAACCGATAAACTGAGAAATCGTGATTGCCGTCCGCCTTGTGTCCTCTCTCATCGCCTCCTGAAGAAGGATCAGCAAGTTCGAGCGCGGGAAACGTTCTTCCAGTATCTTGATGATCTCGGAGTAGTAGTTTTGATAGAAAATATTCTCCCTGCCGTCTTCGCCCATTAGCTTCGATGCGAAAGCCTCGAAGCTGAGACTGCCTCCTGTGATGAGAAACTCCGAGTAGCGGGACACAATGAGAGACGCCTGATTTCTGATTATCACAATAATCTTTACTTCAGGCAGAAATCTACGAATCCTGTCTGCAACCCGCGCAAACTCCGCGAGGTTTGTAGTTCTGACCCCGAGTTCAGGATGAATGCCTGGCAGAGTCAGGTGTTCGTCACTCTCAATGTTTATCTTGGCGACCTCATTGCAAAAGAAGGCTTGGTAATCGGCGAAAGTCATTTCTTTTGCTAGAAACGGAGTGAAGAAGCCGCTCTTGAAGACAAGATGAATCTTAGGATGCGCGCGAAACAAGGCGCGGAGATAGGTGGATGCACACTTGGAGAATCCGATGTGCAGGACCTGCGGATGACGCTTCATCGCCAGAGCCGCTTGCGATTTACCATTGTCATTTTGACATGCAGAATCGTCGGATCGCGTCGTCCGCATTTCGACGTGTAGAAATGACTTGTGCCACAACGGAAGAGCCGAAGCAATTGGGGCGATGGCAGTGCGAAAAGCCAACCGGCGTACTAAACTGCCATAGAACACTTGCGGTAACAATCACTTCCGTGTCTGCCGCAACGCGCGGAACGAGAAAAGCTCATGGAACAAGAGATGTTTCGCAGCAGACTGCCGCATCGCCGAACTCATCGCATGAGGCAAACTGATAATCAAGCGCATTGCAGAGCGTCGTCACTGGTGCTTAGCTCGTGATTGGCATGATATGTCTTTAGACATGATTCTCGAAGGTCAGGGTAATAGCAGAACCTTAATGCCAGGCCGCAGTACGCGATTCGTACTATTGACCAGCCAGCGGACGGGTTCGACATTGCTGGTCCACTCACTTGCATTGTCACAAAAGATCCTGTGTGCCGGGGAGATATTCCATACTGGTCGAGGCATTCTGCACCCGGAGTTCCAGTACGCGTACCGGTGGCTTGGGAGTGTTGTCCTGGGGAGGTTGCGCGACACCTTCGCGGGGCGATATCGAATCCGCAAGCACCTGCGTGCTTTCTATCTGGCCGCCGACACCGGTGTAGAAGCAGTCGGATTCAAATTGATGGTATCTCAGCTACGGCAGTTTCCCGCGATCATGCCGACGCTGGTCGAGCTGGGCGTGCGATTCCTGTATCTCTACCGGGACGAGACTTTTGCAACCGCGCTGTCTTACTGCCGCGCGAAAGCGACCGGAGTTTTTCACAGCGACAGGGCAGATGAAGCGCAAGAGCAGTCGATAGTAATCAGTGAAAAGGAATTTGCTCGAATTCTCGGGAAGTGCACACGAGACAAGCAGGAACTGATTCGATTCCATCAGTCCCATGGTGGCTTCTTGATGCGCCACGAAGAAATGGTTGCGAACTGGGATGCATTTGTCGAAAAACTTGGGGTCGAGCTTGGCATCGACCAATTGCGGATTCCAAAGGCGCTCTCGAAATTGAGAGTGGGTGTCGAATCTGCCCGCATCGCTAACGAAGCAGCATTGCTCGCGCGATTCGGTGGTGCATCTCGTGGCGAGGTACCTGCCGACCGATGATGGTCTAGGGCGTTGGATTGCCGGCATTCGGGGGATGAGGTAGTCGAATCAGCCCTAGGCGTATTGAAATCGCTTTAACCAATGGCCGCCATGATCGAGTACGAGTTTGCGGACCGGACCTGGATGTGTTTTCCAGCGCCCTATCGAATTGGGACGCCGGACAATCCGGGCGATCGATTTGGTGTTGGCGGCGTCTGCGGATGCAAACTGCAAGAGTTCAGCGGACTTGGCGTCTGGATAATCACACAAGTCCTCCCAGCGCATCATGAGGTATCGACCCCGCATGTGGGTTTGACCAAAGTCGTGAACCTTCTCGTTAGATCGCCCCCAAAACAGGATCATTTTGGCTGCGGCTGGCAGACGTCTTTCGTCGTCAAACAAAAACGCGTCGACATAAGGATTACCTGTAGCAAACGGGTTGCCGAGGGAGATATCGCGACCATCCCGAATCACATGGATGAACTTTAGGTCAGGAAACATTTCGTTCAGAAGCGGAAGAATCAGCATGGTGCGGGGATTCTTAAATCCCCAAGGCCGCTTGCGGAATGGAAAGTAGAGCCGCAGCCGCCTGGTAAAGTCGCTCTTCATCTCGACTACTTGGGCGGACGTAAGTTCGCCATACACGTAGGGTCGAACCCAACGATTGAGCAATCCAATGATCCTTAGATCCTCGCTCTCCGGTCTCTTCGTGAGGTGCCGGAATCCCGTGAAAACTCCACCACGCGTCAGTATTTCATTGAAAACGCGCGTGCCGGAGTGACCATTTCCCCCGATTACGATTGGCGCCATGTCGGTCACCGTAACTTCCCCACGATTTTGCGTTGTCGGGAAATTGTGGCCGACCGTCACGGCTAGAAAGACGTGCAAGTTCACATTTCGGCATGCTTTGCCGGCTGCGGTTGAGGACTTGCACACTAACTACTCGTCTAAGATGCAGAGCCACTCCGGTTATGACAAGCAGGCTGGAATTAGTCACTTCCGGCGTCGATAAAATGGCGAGGACTCTATTCCGAGTCGTGCGTAGACCCTGCGCCACATCATGAGATTCCAGACGATCAGGGTAGCGGCGGTCGCTACTGCAGCACCGATTGCCCCCCAAATCGGGGTTAACACGACGTTGAGAAGCACGTTGACGACTGCTCCAGTGAAAATGCTCTTAGTTGTGTCGCGCTCGTGGCCCGTCATGTTGAGCAGAGACGCGACCGATCCGAAGGATGCATTGACAAGCTGACCGACGCACAATATGACCATCGGCACGTAGGCAGCCGCAAATGCCGCTCCAAACAACACCCGAATGATAATCTCTCCAAACAGGACGAACAGCAGCACGAATGGCAAGGACGTCGCCAGTATTGCCCGTGCGCTTTGGGTGACCATCCTCTGAAGACGCTGCAAATCGCCCACGGCGAAGAGATGAGCAATGTGGGGACCCTGAATCGCGTTGACTGCTCGCAACCCAATTATGACGAGTACCGCCATCTGCGATGCCACGCGGTAGATACCGACCTCCGCGTCTTCACGGAAGAAGCCCAGCATCAGGATGTCGGTGCGCCCGTTGATGAGCTGTATTGCGGCTATCAGTCCGAATGGAACGCTGCTTTTCAACCAATCCGCGGTCCTGAAGTGCGGCTCAGCACCAAGAATGTCAGATGGCCTGTGCTGGAGAAAGAGGAACAAGCCGCCGAAAAATGCAAACGTGCTCGCGATAACCTGCGCACCCATTACACCGGCCACGGACTTGAGCGTTTCGCCAAAGTGCGACAAGACCAGGATCAGAAGCAGAAAGATCAGTGGTCTGAATATCTGCTCCGGTAGTTGCCCGAGGAGCACCTTGCGAAGGCCCCTCAACATGGCACCGCGCAATGCTCCCAGTGATACCACGGGTACCAGGAGCAATCCGAACCACATCGCATGCCGCTTCACCGAGTCGAGGCGATCGCCCCATAGAGTCAACGCGATCAAACCCGCCAGCATCAAGATCACGGTCAAGGCGCCGATGGCCTGGTGCGACCGAATTATGAAACCACGCATGTAGCCCCATTCCTTTCGGGCATTCGTTATCGCGATTTCCCTGATCGCCAGTCGGGGTATCCCAAGTTCCGACGGAATTGCAAGCAGGGCGACCAGCGCCATGACAAAGGAATAGGCTCCGTAGCCGGCTGGTGCCAGCATCTTTGCCAGAACAACCGTCGTCACGAAGCCGATGCCGGCGTGTGCGAGATTGATCCCGGCCGTGCCGACGACGCCCTTGACTAGCGCCGTGCCAAGCTTGCCGTGCCGCGCCAGCCGCGCGTCGATAAGTTCCCTGATTCGTCTAACCATGAAGAGCGCGCTACCTCGCGACGAAGATGTTCTTCGTGGCTGGCCCATCAAAGCTGAAGCCGAAGTACTCGACATCGTCGCGAAACAGTCGGGCGACTATTTCGGCGAGCTCATCGGCGTACATCGCGCGATAATCGTAGGGCGTCCGCGTCGCGTTCTTGCGCCGCAGCCGGATACGCCGTTTCAGGTAGGCGGCAAGATGCTCCTCGAGGTGCTCCATACGCAGGCAGTCGCAGGCGATTGCGCCGCGCTCGTCGCGCAGCCACTCGAGCTGGTTAAACCATGAGCTGAGCGGTCCCATCCAGGGCTTTCCGGGATGCTCGGGAATCGGGAGAATCCGCTGCTCCCTCACGTGGTCGGCAAAGGTCGCCTTTGAAATGAACTGCCTGCGCGGGTCGCCCTCGGGCCAGCGCTCCGCGTTCTGTTTTCCAAATTTAAATCGCGACGCCGTCCTGCTCCAAGGATTTCGGACCACTCCGAAGAACTTCAGATGCCTTCCAGCTTGGTCCGCAATATCCACATATCGGTAATGAGATGGTGTGCTCAGGGAGACACATCCCGCCGCAGGTACAGCGCATCCCTGAGGCATTCGCCGGCATTTTTCGGAATATGTATAAAGTGGTATCGAAAATGCCGCTTGTCGAAGAAATGATTTCTTATCGTTCGTCGAACAAGCGTTCTCACCGACATGTAACATGCCTGTCAGGGGGACGGCCTTGCGACCACAGTCGTCACAATTATGAATGACGTGACCAGACTCATCACGCCAATTTTCATTTTCTCGCTGCCGCGATCGGGCTCCACGCTGATGGAGCGAATTCTCGCGACGCACCCTGCGGTCGGCACGGCGTCGGAGCCGTGGATCCTGCTGCCGTTCCTATATACGCGCATCCGCGACGGCGTGTATGCGGAGTAAGCACACCGCGTGGCATACAAGGCGATCGAAGATTTCTGCGCTGGGTTGCCCGGTGGACCCAGTGACTATGACCTGACACCCGAGTTTAGTACCGATCCGGGGTAGAGTCCGCTTGAGGAGAGGAGCGGACGATGAAGGGGAAGCGATTCACGGAGCAGCAGATCATCGGGGTGCTGAAGGAGTCGGAGGCC
>Ga0187892_10003254_pt1 | contig 30014 bp, 27 predicted proteins | sample MA1701073metaG_FD_139345 | JGI IMG/M metagenome (GOLD analysis project Ga0187892, IMG submission 139345) | Bio-ooze microbial communities from a basaltic lava cave in the Kipuka Kanohina Cave System on the Island of Hawaii, USA - MA170107-3 metaG ...
AAGCCGTGTTTCTCAACAGCCGGACCCGGTTCGCTGTGAAAGCCGCAGCGGCCGTCCGGCCGTAAGTCTAGATTTTGGGTCCGAGGCCTTGACATAGAATGTCTCCGGGGCCGGTAACGCGGTTCCGGACTGGTTGGTCTGAGGCGCAGGCGCAGCCTCGCTAGTAATTCGCCGCCGTGCGGCGCTGATGCACATACGGCTTCAGCGGGTCGGCGACGGCTCCGCTGACGACTTCGACGACGTAGAGGTGATGATCGCCCGTAACGAAACGGTCGCGAACGTCGCAGATCAGGTGTGCGGCGCACCCGTCGAGGAGCGGTCCGGCGGGCGAATCGAGCGTCACCAGACCGGCAAAGGCGTCTTCGCCGGCCTTGAACCCGCGGCCGAAATGCCGCAAGAACGTGCTCGGGTTCTCCGGCAGGATGCTCACCGCGCACCGGCCGGACTCGGCCAGCAGCTCCTCGATGTAACGCCCGCGTCGGATGGCGACCGTGATAAGCGGCGGCGAGAACGACGCTTGCTGGATCCAGGACGCCAGCATCCCGGTCACGCGCTGTCCCGACCGGGCCGCGATAATCGCGGCGCCGCTCGGGATCCGCGCGATCGCCTCGAAACTGGCCGTCGTGTCCGCGACCACGCCCGTTACTCCCTGCACTCAACCGTCCAGGCCAATCGGGCGCACCGTCCGCACGGCCGGCTCACGCCGCAGCTGCTTGGCCGATGCCCACAGCGTGGCGAAAGTGCGCGGACTGTCAAGCGTGGTCGCGCGCCGCGCCGTTAGGGGTCTGGCACGATATTGCGGGATGCACGGACGTCACGGGGTGGCATGGGCAAGCGATCGTCGCGGCCTTTGGCGACGATCGCTTGCCCGTGCTGCCGAGAGAATGTCGCCCGGTCTGCACGGGCAAGCAAACGGCCGCTTGCCCATACCACACATGTCCCGATGCATCGCCGTCTATGCCGACATTTATGGCCACACCCCGTTACGGCGTTCTGCCGGTCGAGGCATCGCCGGCCAGCGTGGCGGTCGGCGGCGCATCAGGCGGGCGGGCCGGCGGCGACGTTCGAGCGACGGCCTCACCCTCGCGCGGCTTGACCAGCTCCTGAATCCGCCGAGTCGAGAAGACGACGTTCGACCGGTCGAGGTCGCCCTCGGCGCCGAGCACTTGGTGGTAGTACTCGAGCGCCCTGGCCCGGTCGTGTAGCCGGAAATCATAGACCACCGCAAGCTGGAATCGGACGGGGTGCGGGGTCTTTGGATTCCACTGCAGTGCACGCTGGTACCATTCGACCGCGATCGTCTCCTGATCGTTGAAGTACTCCTTGTATATCTCGCCAATGTAGAAGGCCGCATCGTCGATCTTGTCGCTGTTCGGGTAGGTCTGGACCAGCTCGATGAACGCCTTGAGGGCGTCCTTCATCGTGCTCTCGCGGAAAAACACGGGCACGCCGTGGCCACCCTGCTTCATCAGCTCGAGGCCCTTGTCATACAGCACGTCGGCCTGAGCTACCGAGTCGCTCGGGCGCAGCGATTCGGCCGGGATTTCGGCCGCCATGATGTACTTGAACGGCTTGACCTTGTTGAGATCGGCCAACTCGAATTCGGCCCACTTGCCCTTCTGAACGTAGCCCTTCTCCTTGTAGTAGTCGCGCAGCAGGCGCAATGTGCGATGGTACATGGCCCGGTGCGTGGCCATCTCCTCAACCAGGTCGACTTCGCGCTGGTCGACCACGCTGATGTTCGGCAGCTCGACGCCCGGCGGCGCATCGATCCGCGTCACCGGACCGTCGGGCTTGCGCTGTTTCTCGAACAGCGGATCGGTCTGACAACCGCAAAGAACCGGACACGCAACCGCGAAAGCCAACCACGCAGATCGGACAGTGGACATGGGCCTCTCCTTGGCACGAGACACGGTGACTCCCTTCAACGTCCGCCAGACTAGCGGTTTCAGCCGCAGCGTCAAGTGGTCGACGGGAGCGGCCTTCCCTCACGGTGCATCTCGACAAGGGTGGCCGGTCTCTCGGGTGGCATGGGCAAGCGGCCTTCTGCTTGCCCGTGCCGGGCGACGAAGAGATGCACCGACCTGCCGAGCCACCCGAAATGAGATGCACCCGTTGCCTCATTGTCGCTCCGACCCGGTGGGGCTTCGCACGGGACGGCCGCCGGGCGCGGCGTCGCGCCACAGTCCAGCTCGCGACCGGCGTGCGCGATCTTCGAGCCTGGCAAATTCGGCCGCCAGCGGGTGATCGTGTGCCTCACGCCGGTCGGCGTAGGCGTAGCCCTCGGCAAGCAGGCGCGCATTTATCGACACGTCCTCGCCTTCGAGAAACACGTAGGCGAGGAGCCGCTGGTAGCGGTCGCGCGTGCGGCGCGGCAGCAGTTCGAGCCGCACCCGCCGGCCGCCGAGCATCGCGTGCGTGAAGTCTGACGCCTCAGGTCCGAAGTGCTCGCGGCCGCGCGGACCGCCCAGCTCAGGCGCGTCGACGCCCCACAGCCGCACGCGCGTCGTCGGGTTCGACCCGTCCGGCGCAGCGATGTCCAACGTGTCACCATCGACGACCCGCGCGACGGCGAACACGCGGTTGTGATAGCGCTGGTCGTCGTCGGCGCCGACCGGACCGCGCCGCAACCGGTCCGCTGTCGCCAAAATGGCCAGAACCACGACGAGCGCCGCGAGCACGGGATGCCGGCGATACCAGCGCGGCACGGACACCCGACCGCCTCGCGGGCGACCGAACGGGAATCGGAGCTGTCGGTCCATGCGGCGTCCCTTCCAGAGTCCGGCAGCGTAGTCGCCAGTGCGAATCGCCTCCCCCTCGCGAGTCGCCCGCGCCAACCTTCTGCGCTTACGTGCCGATCAGCAGCACTTCGGCCGACTCGCGGTTGGTCGAGAGGGCGTATTGATACGCGCGGCGGTCGACCCGACGCACGGTCGGCTTGACCGCCGCCAGGAGCGCCGCGATCGCGTCCGGATTGACAGCACCATCGCTGCGGTAAGAGACCAGGATGGCGCTGTCCTTGAAACGCGCGAAAAGCTCGGCAAATGCTGGCTGCGCCGTCGCGGCGGCGAGCCAGGCGCAAGGCTCGGGCCGAATCCGCAAGTGCGGTGAGCTCCGGTCGATCCGCGACGGCCAATCCGCGTAGTCAACCATGCCCTCCAGAAAGTGATAGAAGCCGAGGTAGTCGACGCCGACGCCGCGCGCATTGACGTACGGCGGATCGAGATAAACCAGATCGTACGCGGCGCCAGACACGTCGACCGGATCAATCGCGCCGGCCGCACCATACGTCGCGCGGCAGGTTGAGGCGGTGAAGACCGCTGCGTTGGCCTGATTCGTGAACTGGCGGAAGTGCGCTTCGAACGGCCGTTCCCACGTGGCCTTGTTGCCGAAGCTGCGCGGCACGTCGGCCAGCCGCATGTACAGGTTGCGGCGGTGGAACAGGTTGTACGGACGTTTGGCAAGCGCTGCCTGGCAGAGTGCGAACCAGGCCAGCGCCCGGCGAAAGCGGCACGGCAGTCGCGCGATGTTCTGGCAAGCCGCGTCGAGGAAGCGGTTCTCGTCGTCGGTGAAGTAGATGCCGCCGAACGTGCGCTCGATGAAGTTGTCGTAATCGAAACGCGGGTCGCGGAGCAGGACATGCTCGACGTCATCGTCCGACAGCCGGACGCTGTCATTCTCGACTAAGGCGGTTCCGATCTGATGGTTGAAGGCGAGCAGGTCGTTGTACGTCACGGCGCAGCCGCGCTGCTTGAAGCGGTAGGCCACGCTGCCGGTGCCGCCAAAGGCATCCAGCACCGTGCGGATGGGCATCCCGTCGACCTGGGCGACGATCCAGTCGGCCAGGCGGGCCTTGCTGCCCTGGTAGCGCGTGCCGGGCAATCGCCCGCCGCGTGGCGGATCGGCAGTCAAGGCAAACGGCACGTCCACGCCCGAGCCCATCGCCGTGCCAACCTATCCGCACGGCCGGGTCGGCGCCAATCGCCCGTTCGCCCGGTACGCGGTGTGCTGCCTATCATCCTGTGGACGCAGTCGTCGTTCCGTCAGGAGGTACCAAATGATCGCGAATCCCACAGGCCCTTACCACGGCACCAGCAACCTCGTCGAGCGACAGATCCGAAATTGGGAGCTGACGCGCGCCCAGCGAATCGAACAAGCCGTGCCCGCGACGCGCGCCGTCGAGGACTTTGTCGCCATCTCGCGCGCCGTGGGCAGCGGCGGGGCCGCCGCCGCTCACCGTCTCGGCCAGCGGCTTGGCTGGCCGGTGTTTGATCAAGAGATCCTCCATGCCATGGCTGGCGACGACTGGGTGCGCGAGCGCCTGTACGAGCACCTCGACGAGCGCGACCAGGGATGGCTCGAGTCGATGCTGCGCGGCATCCTGAACGGCGAGTTTCGGCGCGAAGACTACTCCCATCGGCTGGTCGAGGCGGTATTGGCCGTCGCCCGTCAGGGCCACGCCGTGTTCCTGGGCCGGGCGGCCGACCTGATCCTTCCGCGTGAGCGCGGCCTGCGCGTGCGGATCATCGCGCCGGACGAACCGTGCGTTCGCGGCTACGCAGCCCAGCACGGCCTGAAAGCGGACGACGCCCGCCGCGCGATCAAGCGCATCGAGCACGAGCGGGCGGACTTCATCCGCAACCACTTCGGCCGCGACGCCGCCGACCCGACCCGCTACGACTTGATCGTCAACACAGAGCGCCTGAGCGTCGACCAGGCGGTCGAGCTAATCGTGGCCGGGCTGCGCGTCATGGGTGTGGAAAAGTGACACGTGCCCCGCGATCAGACCAGGCCACCCGACGGTGAAGTCTCGCACAGTCGTCCGTGATTCCGCGCGGCTGGCCCTGGGCCGCTCACTTCCCGCTTGGGCCGGTCATCCGTTGCGATCGGGCGTAGAGCAGGCCATTGACGCCGATGGCGCGGGCGTCGTCGGGTTCGTAGCCGACGCAGTCGAAGCACTCGTGGCCGACCCAGGCACAGGTCAGGTCGAGCGGTGAATAGATGACCGCCCAGCGGCCGGCGAGCTTCAGACCCAGGAGCTGCGGCGCCGGCGTCGGATCGAACTTTCGGCCGGCAGGCGTGCGCCTGTATTTTACTTGACGAAGGTCGAAGCCTCCGCCGGACCCGGACGCTCTGTACAGGTCGTCGTCGGCAGGGATCGGGACCAGTCCACCGGCTGGGAAGGCATCTGCGATCAGCTTGCGCAAGCTGGCGTCGAATGCGGCTCGCCCGCAGGCTGCCGCCGCTAGCAGCGTTCCTCCGGACTCGATGTACTTACGCAACGCGTCCCGCTGGGCTCCGCTCAGGGCAAATTCGGTGTGGCCCGTTATCAGCAGCGCGTCCAACTCGTCGAGCGCTGCGCTGGCCAGATCGACGTCCGCGACTTCGTCGATGCCCAGCTCGGCCCGTTTGACCAGCGCGTCGGACAGCCGCTTGAGCGCCAGCGGATCGGCCCAGAAGTCGCCGTCGTGCCGCACTCGCCCGACGCGCAGCCGCTTGCCGCCGAACAGCGTCCGCGCTTCAGCGAACAATGGAGCGAGCTTCTTTCTCAGCTTGGCCTTGTTGGTGGCGTACAGCAGGATGCTGGAGGCCAAATGAAAGTCGGCCGCCTCCGTGCCCACCAGGTTCTGCTGCCAGGCGCAGCACACACCCTTCTTGATGATGAACACCGACGTGCGGCAGCCGTCGTGATAGCCCACGATGTCGCCGTTGGGCGTGAGCTTGTCGTGGATCGTCCAGACCGGATGATCGGACGGCAGTGTTTCCCGTCTGAGACGCGGAAACGTGTCGTCGAGCTGCCCGATGACGCGCGTGACGAACTCCTGCCGGTTGCAGCAGGCCACCGCGACCAGTGTCCCGCCCGAGAGAACGTAGTCGCGAAGCACCTCCTTCTGCACGCCGGTCCAGACCGGTCCGAGGTGGCCAGTGAGATAAAGGATCGGAGCATCGCGCAGCCCGTCGCGGTCGGCGCGAAGCTCGACCGTCTGCCAGGTCAGGCCGGTCTCGTAGCGGCGCGACAGCCAGTGCGTCAGCGTGGCGACGTCGCGCGGATCGTTGTTCCAATCCTCCGCCGGCGAGTTCCGGCGCGATCGACCATCGTCCTCCTCGCCTGGCGCGGTTTCATACTTGAGCTTGTTGAACGCGATGGCCGCACGGCCCTTGCACAGCGCGAGCAGGCCCAGCGAGGTCTGGAAGACACTGGCCGACGGCTGGCCCCAACTTCCGTCGAACCCCTGGGTGCGCACCAGTTGAGTCGCAACCGATCGGTACCACGGCTGCTCACCGAAATACTTGAACCCGGACGCCACGCCGGCCCGCTCGATGCTGTAGAGGTAGTAGGTCATCCACTGCGGCCGCGACATGGGCGAGTTGACCGGCGGGATGCCGGCTACGGTGAAGTGCTTGTTGATCCACTCCCAGGCCCGCTCGATCGACCGCTCGACCGGGCGCACGCGGGCCGACGAGACGCCGCAGTTACGGGCCACGCCTTCCTTGTAGACGCCCTCGGCGCCGGCATACAGCTGATCGTACAGGATGTACATGGTCGCCAGGCCGGCGGCGGTCATGCTGCCGTATGATGCGTCGACTCCCGTGCCACCCACGACGGCACGGGGGCTGGCCGGATAGCCCCAGCCCCCGTCCGGGTTCTGCGTTTCAAGCCAGCTCTTGGCCGCCCGCTCCCAGACCCTGTTGCTGACTTCACCGCCGGCGTCGGCGGCCTCCCACAAGGCCAGGACGGCAAGCTGCGAGTTGGAATGGTCCGTCCAGCCGCCCGGCGCGTCCGGATCGCGGCCATAGCCCCAAGCGCCGTGCCCGGCCTGCTGCTGCGAGAGGTAGCTGACGTCAGAGCGGATCTGCCGCCGATACTTGGCCGGATCGAGCGAGCACCAGAACATCAGTGCGAACGACCGGGCGTAGACCGTCTCGATCTGCTCCTTCTTGTAGACGCTCTCGAGGTGCTCGATGGCCCGCTGCATGCCCGGCTCCGATACGCCTTCGCCCGCGGTGCGCAGCGCAAAGCCGGCCAGTGCCGTCAGGCCGCCCGGATACTGATTCTCGTAGCCGCCTTCCGACCACGAGCCATCGCTCTTCTGCTTGTCCCAAAGAAACTTCACCGCCTTGGCGATGGCCTGCTCGACTTCATCGTCGGTCACGCCGTCGCCGGATGCGGCGTCAACAAACGCCGCGAATGCAATGCCAAGCACGCACCTCAGCAACGCACGCGAACCGGTCGATGACGCAAAGCGAGGCACCGGAAGTCTCCCGTCGGCGGGTAGGTCGGAGCTTCCAACCGCAATCAGTCCGCGGTTGGGGTCCCCTTACAGCGACCAGCGGTCTATTCGAAATGTAGGGTCGATGGTGTGCTCGGTCAAACGACCGCATCCGCCAGACGATGATGAGGCTCGAGGCGGACCATCACGGCGTTTCCCAGCAGCCGTCCCGTTTCATGCTCCTCATCGACCGTGACGTCGGCGCCCGCAGCGACCAGTTCCGGGCCGAAGGCGTGTTGCCTGGCGCGGGCCACGATGGGCAGGCTCGGCGCCAGACGCCGGATTAACTGCACAACCTGCACGGCCGCGCGATGGTTCGGAATCGTGACCACAGCAGCCGCGGCGCTGTGGAGGGCGGCGTGCTCGAGCACCGCCGGCATCGAGGCGTCGCCAACGATCGCCCGCAGGCCCTGGCGGCGCGCCTCGGCGACGGTCTGCGGGTTCAGTTCGATCACGGTGCCGACGATCTGGTTCTTGCGCAGGGCCTCCATCACTTCTCGGCCGGCCGGCCCGAATCCGACGACCAGCACGTGCGCGTGCGGTCCGTCGGCCGGCGCCGCGCGTGCCGCGCGGCTGCTCGAACGCAGGATGCGCTCGTCGATCCACTCGGCAACGCGCGGCGCGGCCGCCACCAGGAACGGCGTCAGCAGCAGCGTGGCCAGCGTGGCAGAGATGAACAATCGAAACGTGTGGTCGCCGAAGAGATCCAACCCGCGCGCGATCTGAGCCAGCACAAACGAGAATTCGCCCACCTGAGCCAGGCAGATGCCGGCGGCCAGGGCCTGCCGGTGCGACTTGAGGAAGAGCCAGGCGACCGGCCAGACGATCAGGGCCTTGCCGACCACAATGGCGGCGGTTAGTCCCAGCACGGCCAACCAGTGCTGGCTGGCCCAGGTCAGGTTGGCCAGCATCCCGACCGAGCTGAAGAAGAGCGCCACGAACAGCGTGCGCAGCGCATCGACGTCGGCCCGAATCTGGGTGGCGAACGGCGACTCGGCCAGCAGCACGCCGGCCACGAACGCGCCCAATGCCGGCGAAAAGCCGAGGCCGTGCGCCGCCCAGGTGGCCGCCAGGCACGTCGTGGCGGCCAGAAGGATGGGCAGTTCCCGGTTCCGCGATAGGGCGGCGGCGTCCATCAGCTTGGGCAACAGAAACCGGCTGACCAGGTAAAACGTGATGAACAGCGTTGTGCCCAACGCCACAGAGCGACCGACGCTGATGGCTACATCGCCGGCCGAGCCCTCCGTGCCCAGCGTCGTGACCAGCAACACTAGCGGCACGATCGCCAGGTCCTGGAGCAGCAGCACACCCACGCTGGCCCGCCCGTAGTTGCTTTCCAGCTCGCCGCGATCCAGCAGCATGCGCAGCACGCAGGCGGTGCTGCTGAGCGCGATCATGGCGCCCAGCGTGATGGCCTCGCGCGGACCGCGTCCGAGCGAAACGGCGATCCCGCCACAAGCGGCCATGGTCACGAGGATTTGCAGCGAGCCGCCCGCCAGTGCGATCGATCCGAGCCCGCGCAAGCGCTTCCACGAGAACTCCAGCCCGATGGCGAACAGCAGGAGGGCCACGCCCAGCTCCGCCACCGTGCCGATGGCGGCCTGGTTCCTCATGACGTTGAACGCGCCGGGCCCCAGCAGCGTCCCGGCCAGCAGGTAGCCAAGGATGGCACTCTGCTTGAGGCGCTCGAGCACTACGCCCAGGCTCAGCCCAAGCCCAAGCAACAGCACCACGTCGAAGAGAGTGTCCCAGAACCCCATGGTTGCCGATCCCGCCGGATGTGGCCGACACGTGCGGCCAGCCAGCATCCGCAGGATAACCACAACCCCCGCACATGTCCGCTTCGCAAGGCGACGAACGAAGTGCCTAAGACAACCGAGACACCGCAGCCGAACTTTCCGAGCGCGGACTTGGAGTCGTACCGCGCAAGCTCACGCCCTTGGCGCGAGGTCCACTGATTCCGGAGTGGCCGTCCTCCGCTACGGCGCCTCCGCCCGCTCGGCCAGCTCCTCGAGCGCACGGTGGTGCAGCGCTTCGATTTCTGGGGCGACGGATCGCACGTGCTTGAGCCATTCGTCGGCCTTCCATATTTCGAGCAGCCCACCGAGCCCGAAAACGACGGCCCGCTCATTCGCTTCCGGCACCAAGCCCAGCTTTCTCGGGTCCTCCGGCAGGGTGAACGAAAAGCGTGACTTCTCGGCCCTGATCGTCAGCGGCCAAGACGACGCCAGGAACCGGGAGTACCTCACCCAGACGGCACCTCCGTCGAGCGCGCCTGCCTTTCTGCTCTTCGCGCGCGTGGAGACCGCTCGAAAGCGGCGATTCCAGAACTCGGCGGTCGCGACTTGCGCACCACCCGCAGCGCCCACCGTCAGCCTACACTCGATCAGGCCGCCACTGCCGTGCGTGAGCCACGGGACGATCAGCCCAATCGGCGTCGGAAGGCGAATTCGAGACTGCGCATCCACCTTCGTAACCACGGCCAATCCGGGCGAGAGGTCCCTCGCAGACGATAGGACTCGCTGGCGCGGCATAGGTCTAATTCTCCCAGAATCAAAGGACGCATCGCACCAATCGAGCGCCTCCAGTATCGGTAGAATGGCCATGAAAATGCTGCATGCGTGCGCACGGGATTCTCTCGAGCGCCTATTGCGTCGCACGCGCCGTTCAGGTATAATTCTCCCAAACGGAGCCTGGTGTGCAAGCGGTCGGATTAACGGAATGCGGTTCGCGGACGGCTGAGGCGTGGCGGCCGCTTTTCGAAAGCGCATTGGCCCGTCATCTGGAACATGAGCCGTCGGGTCACGACGCCCATCACGCCCGCCGCGTCTGCCGCATCGCTCTGCAACTGGCCGCGTCGATCGACGCCGACGCGGACATCGTCGAGGCCGCTGCGTTGCTGCACGATTTGGGTCACCACGCCGGCCGCCAGAATCACGCCGAGCGCAGCGCCGAGATCGCCAAGCGGCTACTGGACGAGGCCGGCTTTCCCGAGAGCAAGCGCGAGGCGGTCCTCGAGTGCATTCGGCTCCACGAGTGGCGGCCGGACCGAAGTGGCGATCCAGTGCGTCCCAGCTTGGAATATCAGGCATTCGCCGATGCCGACCGGCTCGACGCCCTGGGCGCCGTAGGTATCGCGCGAGTGTTCACGTTCGGCGGCGCTCACGGGAGGCCCATCTGGGAGCCCGATGGCACGCCGACAGGCGCCGAGCCGACTGGACGCTTCGGCCCGTCGTCCATACAGCACTTCTACGACAAGCTGCTATTGCTGCCCAGCGGAATGTACACGACTGCGGGGCGAGCGTTGGCGCAGCGGCGACTGAAGGTGATCGAGCGGTTCCTGAAGGCCTTTCACGCCGAGTGGGCGGGGCACGATCTGGCCGGTGGCCCAGATGCTACTGAACGGATTCACGAAGCGAACGGTAACAGTCGTAGAGTGCCGAACCCGGGTCGCCGCCAGTCTCTTTGAGCTCAATCCAAGCGATCAGATCGCGGTCACTCACGACGAGGATGTACTTGTCGTCGTTATTGGCGAACCAGTTTAACCACGGCCGAACCTGGTCGATCGACGTATCTCGTGTGGCCAGGATTGCGAAGCGCCCCATCTTGGAGCCCAAGTAACACGCGGTTTGACGCAGGTCATCGGGGCCAAGTTTTGACTTATTCTTGCACTCGACGACAACTGATCCCGGCAGTTCGTGGCGGTCCTTCCAGTCCTGCCATGGGCCTTCATTCGTTCGAATCGCGAACGTCACGTCGCGCCGGAGAGTCCCGAGCCAGGTACGCGGCTCGGTTCGCGGCTCGCCGAGGGCGGGAGCGAACAAGAAGACCAGGACGTCGCGAACCCAGTCTCGATATCGATTGGCATCCTTATCGCCAGGTTGCAGGCGTCGTATGCGTTCACGCAGGGCTCGCGCCTCGCCGGACAACTCGGCTGGCGCCGATGACGATCTGGTGGAGGCTCGAAAGAGCTCCATCTGGGTCGGAAGCCGCTGAAGACTCCGCCCCGAACGCAAGAGATCCGCTGCCCAGCGGTACAGCGCCAAAAGCCCGAGAGCTGTTGCCCATGTTTTCGGCCTGCGCTCTTTCGCGTCCGTCCAACTCCGTCCATTTATCGTTTCGTCTGCTAGGTAGCGGACGTGCAGCAGAGCGATCGGGTCTGTTGGGAGTACAAGCGCGCGCAGAAACAGGAGGTTCGCTGGAGAGAACATGCTCATGCTGAACCGAATGGCCAACTGATCCTCGTTGACAGGCTCCGATGGCCAGCCCGTCCGAAGTAGGGCGGCGTACTCGGCGAGCGCCGCACTGTCTTGGGCGCGGACGTTGCCGGATAAGCGCGCACGAAGGAAGCAGTCGCATGGTATCCAGAATGGGTCATCTCGCACACCGTGTTCGCCTAGAAACCGGTGCACTCCGGACAGGGCTTGGTCGCTGGCGGAATGGCCTGCTGCCCTGCATCGTAGAAGCACAAGCGTCGGATAGACCGTGTAGACCAGTTTCTCGTCGCCCGAGTCATCTCCGCCGAAGTTCCAGCCACCAGATGGTGCCTGCGCGTGGATCAACCAATCGACCGATGGCTCAATCAGTGGCCATTCGGCACCAAGCGACAGCATGGCAAGAACAGCTTGGCCCGTCGCCCATGTGCTTGGCTGAAGATCGGTCGTGCGCGGGAATGCCCGGCCCGAGTCGGTCTTGGTCTTCGACCGAAATGCCAGGAGTGCGTCAAGAAACCCGCGGCGTTCCGCCGGTTTGAGCCTTTGCGTTTCCGACAGGGCGTACGAACAGATTGCCGTGCTTGTGCAAGAGACAGCACCTTGGCCCGGATAGTGCGAGTAGAAACCCTCGCCGCGCCGATAGGCCTCATCCCTGAGAAAGCGACGAACCGCAGATAGGTCGATTCCTGTTAACTGCCGAACTAATTCGGCGATCGTGGGTTGACGCTGGCTGGACTTTTGTCGTCGCAAGCTGGACGCCTCCGGCACAGGTCTGACGATTGCAGAATGCGGCACCGCGATTGTGAAATCGTGGCGGTCCGGTTCGCTACGGATTCTCGCTCGAATACTGCCAAAGCGCTCGATCGAGCGTCCGCATCGTGATGCCGAGTCGCGTTGCGAGCTTCCGACAGAACTCCGTGTACGCCCACCCGAGCGTGAAGTTGTACACTTTGGGCTCGTCGATGCCAACCGACCAAAGTGCTCGGTAGGCAAGTACCGGATATGGGTCGGTTTGGCAGAAATGCAGGATCACGGACGCCATGGGCCAACCGACACCAGCGAGCGCCAGCAGCGCGCCGATCCGGAGCTGCTCGGCCTTAGCCGATAATGCGACGCGCGTTGCCTCTTGAACGAGCTCGTCAGAATTGGTCTCTAGATGCTTCCGGCTACGGGGCGACTTCCAGAGACCGATTTCGAGGAGATCGGCTTTGGTAAGTCGACCCGCTTTTCTGACACGCGGCACCAAGTCACGCGGCACGTGGTCGCCACGGGTGTAGGAGTAGCGTGCCGCCAATGCGGGGACCTGTTCTTCTCGCAGCCGGAGCTTCAAACGACCGTCCACATCCGGCTCCCACAGAAGTCAACGCATGCCAGGTACCGCGCAACGGCCCAAGATCAGCAGCCCCTACACGTCGAGGTTCTTGACGTTGATGGCGTTTTCTTCGATGAAGCGGCGGCGGAGCTCGACGTCGTCGCCCATCAGGACGCTGAAGATGCGGTCGGCTTCGCGGGCGTCGATTTCGAGCTGCTCGGCGTCTTCGGCGTCGTCGGTGATGGTGACGCGCAGCAACGTGCGGTTGGCCGGATCCATGGTCGTTTCCCACAGCTCGTCGGCGTTCATCTCGCCCAGGCCCTTGAACCGCTTGATCTGCAGGCCTTCTTTGCCCAGCTCGCGGATGCCGTGAGCCACTTCGGCCAGGCTGGAGGCCTCGAGCCCGGCACGCTCGCCGTGCTGGAGGATGAACTTGGCGGGCGGCAGGTCACCGGTGATCAGCTCCTCGCGGCGCAAGAAGTAGTCCTCGACGGTCAGGCCCATCGCCGCAAGCTGGCGGAACAGGTCCTCGAGCACGCGGGCCTCGCCCAGCTCGTGCCGGATGATGCGATGCGGGGGCGTGCGTGATGGATCGCCGTCGCCGTTCTCTTCGGCCACCCCAATGCCGGCGTGTTTGGAATCGACCACTGACACTTCGCCGTGCCGCTTGGCCTCTTCGGCCTGAAACGCCAGCAACTCGGTCTCGTCCTGGAAGAAATAGCGCTCGGGATGCGCGTTCTCCGGCCGGTAGACCAGCGCCAGGATCGTCGGCAGGCCCTTGTCCGCGTCGCGCTCCTTGACGACCAGGTCCTCGAATTCGATACCGCGACGGTACACGACGCGTGACTGCGCCTCGATGGCGTCGAGGATACCCAGCAGCTTGCGCACGTCGGCCGGCTCGATCGTTCGTTCGAACTCGCCTTCGCGGATGAGCAGGCAGGTATCGGCCAGACCCAGGCCGGACACCTTGGCGTTGAAGACCCGGTCATTCAGCACGTACTCGACGTGCTTGCCCTTCTTGACCTGGTAAAGCGGCGGCTGGGCCACGAAGATGCGCCCGTCCTCGACCAGCGGCCGCATCTGCCGAAACAGGAACGTGAGCAGCAGCGTGCGGATGTGCGAGCCGTCCACGTCGGCGTCGGTCATGATGATGATCTTACCGTAGCGGCGCTTGGACGGGTCGAAGTCTTCTTTGCCGATGCCGCAGCCGATGGCTGCTATCATCTTGGTGATCTCGTCGTGCGAGAGCATCTTGTCGACGCGGGCCTTCTCGACGTTCAGGATCTTGCCGCGCAGCGGCAGGATCGCCTGTATGTTCGAGTCGCGGCCCTGTTTGGCGCTGCCGCCCGCGCTGTCGCCCTCGACCAGGTATAGCTCAGACTCGTCGGCGTCCTTGCTGCGGCAGTCCCACAGCTTGTCGGGCATGCCGCCGCCGGACATGACGCTCTTGCGCGCGATCTCGCGGGCCTTGCGGGCGGCCTCGCGGGCCTGAGCAGCCTGAATGCCCTTGGTGGCGATGCGCTTGGCGTCGGCCGGGTTCTCCTGCATGTAATTGCCGAGCTGCTCGTTGACCACCTGCTGCACGTAGGACTCGACCTCGGGATTCAGCAGGCGGACCTTCGTCTGCCCCTCGAACTGCGGCTCAGGAACCTTGACCGAAATGACCGCCGTCAGGCCCTCGCGGAAGTCATCGCCAGTCGGCGTCAGATCACCCTTGATCAGGTTCTCGTTCTTGACATACTGGTTCAGCACGCGCGTCAGCGATGACTTGAAACCCGACAGGTGCACACCGCCATCGATGTTGAGGATGTTGTTAGCGAAGCAGATCAGATTCTCGGTATAGCTGTCGGTGTATTGCAGAGCGATCTCGCACGCCAGCCGCTGCTGCTCGTCGGAAGCCCGCAGCATGATGACGTTCTTGTGCAGCGGTTCTGAGCCGGCCGACAGGTGCCGGGCGAACTCGCGCAGGCCGTCCTGATAACAGAACTCGGCCTCCTTGCCGCTGCGCTCGTCAACGAGGCGGATCGCAAGCCCGTTGTTGAGATACGCCAACTCGCGCAGCCGTTTCATCAAGGTCTCAAACTTGAACTCGACGTCGGGGAAGATCTTCGGGTCGGGTTTGAACTCGACCTTCGTGCCAGTCTTCGCACCAGGCCCAACCACGGTCAGCGGCACCGCCACATCGCCGCGCTCGAAGCGCATCCGGTACGTCTGAAGCTGACCATTCGCGTCGGCGCGGGTCACCTGTACCTCGAGCCACTCGGAGAGTCCGTTGACCACGCTGACGCCAACCCCGTGCAAACCGCCCGAGTATTTGTAGTTGCTCCGATCAAACTTGCCGCCGGAGTGCAGCACGGTCATGACGATCTCGAGCGCGGGCCGGCCGTTGAGCTGTGGATTCTCGTGCTCGATGGGGCGGACCGGTATGCCTCGACCGTCGTCACTGACCGTACACGTGCCATCAGCGCCAAGCCGCACGAGGATGTTCTTGCAGAAGCCGACCATGGCCTCGTCTACGGCGTTGTCAACGACTTCGTAGACGAGGTGGTGCAGGCCACCGGCACCGGTCCCGCCGATGTACATCGCAGGCCGTTGCCGAACGGCCTGCAAGCCCTCCAGCACCTGAATCCCGCTGGCGTCGTATGGCGACGCGGCCCCATCGGCTGCGGAGCCTTCCGGCGCGTCGCTCGGAAGCTGCGGTTGTTCGGATGGCTCACTCACAGGCGGCGATTCAAGTTGCTGCGTCAACGCGTGGTTTCCTCATCCTGACAGGGCTGAGCCCCCGACGGTCGCGATTCATTGCGCCGGCCCCGCCCGCTGCGGAACTCGATCCGCCGCACGAATACACTTGGCAGCGCCTGCCTAAGCCGCTCCCTCAGGGCAAACACACACCGGGTGCGCATCGGCGCCACCAAACGCGGATCGTCAACTGCCACGAAGAGTTCTCCGTCGCGGAGGCCATCGAAGGAGCAATGCCCGGACACATCCGGCCCCAACTCATCGAGAATGGCCGCTACGGCAACGGCCGGGGCACGCTGCCGCGGATCGGTATGGTCGGCCAGCACGGGACCGGCGATGCTCGCCAGCCGCATCGCATCCGGCCGCGCCGCTCGATTTTTTGCGACCCAGAACATACCGCGCTTCGTTATCATAGGCGCAAAGGCACTTGCTGCCCATCGCCGTGCGAGCGTACGCCGCGCGGCGCGTCTCCGTCGGACTACAACAGGTTCAGCGGCATGACCACGTAGAGCTGACGATTGCCGACCCGCATGACGCCCGGACGGTTCGGCTCCTTCAGTTCCAGCGACACCTCATCGGCCGTGACCGCCCGAAGGGCGTCGACCAGGAAATTCGGATTAAAGCCGATATCGATTGGATCACCTCGATATTTCACCGGAATTGTCACCTCAGCCTCACCCTGTTCGGGTGCACGGCTCGACAGCGTCAGCGACTGGCTGGTCAGGCTCAGCTTGATGCCGCGCGACTCTTCGTTCGTGAGCAGCGCGACCCGACGCACTGCGCTCAGAAACTCGGAAGTGGAAAGCTGGGCGAACTTGGTCGCATCGGTCGGAATCACATCCTGGTACTTTGGGAAGTGCCCCTCGACCAGCGCACTGGTAACCGTTGCCCGCTGGGTTCGCACGAGCACCTGGTTGGGCAGAACCTTTACGCGAACGGGCTCATCTGCATCACCGACCAGTCGCTGGCACAGGTGAATCGCCTTGACTGGCAAGATGGCGCGCCCGTCTGAGCGCGACTTGCCCAAGATGTCACCCGAGGCAAAAGAGAGCCGGCGGCCGTCGGTCGCCACCAAGTTCAGATGACCCTTTTCAAGTTCCCAAAGCACACCGTTAATTGCGTACCGTGTGTTCTCGCGAGCCGCCGCAAACACTGTCCACTCGGCCATTTCGCGCAGCGTACCCGCAGACACTTCGAAATCAGCTTCCCCCTCCATTTGTGCTACCGGGGGAAAGTCGTTGGGATCCTGGCTGACAATCTGAAAGTGGCCGTCGGAACTACGCACGATGAGCGCCCGCTCCGTCGACTGCAGCACGAGGATCTCGTCGGTCGACTCGCGTACGATCTGGCCGAGTTTGTCGGCTTGAACCAGGACGGCGCCCTTCTCCGACACCTCGACTTGCGTGACGACGTAGCGCACACCGAGTTCCAGGTCGGTCGCGGTCAACAACAGATGGTCACCCAACGCCTCGATCTGCACGCATTGCAGGATCGGCTTGGGGGTCCGGGTAGCGGCAACTGAGCCAACCACCGCCAGCGCGTCGGCGAGTTCCTGACGATTGACTCGCAAATCCATATGCAGCGATCCTTCCTCGTGCGATAACCGTGCTACGTCGGACGTTGAGATTCTCAATATCGTCCCTCGCCGTAGTCCCTGTGAGCTTGGTGAAGAACTCTGGCGGGACGCGGCGTAAGCCCTTATTATACCGGTGCGTCCGGCACTGGCTAGGCTGCAGCGATGCGTGGAAAAGCTGTGAGTTTCTGGTCCGGCAATTCACCGCCGAGTGCTCCTCACGTGACCCAGACCCGTGGCACCCGAGCATCGCGGCTGAGCGCGACAACTTCGTCACACGAATCCGTCCGTAGCTTCATCCACCCGTTCGCCCAATCGTGCGAAGTTCCGCGGTCAAATCGTCGATCAGGCGGGCTAGCGGCTCGTCGTTCTCGCGCTGCTCGCCGATCATGCGGCTGGCGTACAGCACCGTGGTGTGGTCGCGGCCTCCGAAGTAGCCGCCAATCTCCTCGAGGCTGAGCGGCGTCAACTCGCGCGCGAGATACATGCAGATCTGCCGCGGCCGGGTGACCGACTTGTGCCGTCGCTTGCCCTGCAGGTCGGCCAGCCGTACTCCGCAGCGCTGCGTGACCGCGTCTAGAATGTGCTGAATCGTGACCGTCCGCGTCGGCCGCTCGCCGAGCGCTTCGCGTACCAGGGCGATGTCAATCCTGCCGGCGTTGGATTGGCTCAGCGCGTCGATCTTGAACAGGGCCCCCTCAAGCTCACGGATGTTCGAGTCGACCCGGGCAGCGATGAGGTTTGCAGCTTGCTCATCGATTTCGATGCAGCGGAGCTTAGCCTTGCGCCGCACGATATCTACCCGCGTTTCGAAGCACGGTGGGTCCATGCGCGCCACCAATCCCGAGTTGAACCGGCTCACCAGCCGTTGCTCGAGACTGGGGATTTCGGACGGGCTGCTGTCAGCCGTCAGCACAATTTGCTTCTGCATCTGGTGGAGCGTGTTGAACGTGTGGAAGAACTCCTCCTGGCTGCGCTCACGCTCCGCCAGGAACTGGATGTCGTCAATGACCAGCAGGTCGACGTGCCGGTAGCGGTATCGGAACTGGTTGAGCACACCGTGCTCGACCGCCTCGAAAAAGTGGTTGGCAAACGTCTCGCAGGTGATGTACGAGACGCGCGGCACGGGTGTCTGGCCGAGCACGTCGTGGCAAATGGCCTGCAGCAGGTGCGTTTTTCCGAGCCCGACGTCGCCGTGAATGAAGAACGGGTTATACGCCTTACCAGGCGAGCGGCTAACGGCAAGCGCGGCAGCGTGAGCCAAGCGATTGCACGGACCCGTCACGAAGTTGGAGAAGCTATAGTCCGGATTAAGCGTAGGCTCGACGTATTCCGCCTGGAAGGCAAGCGGCGCGTCTCCACCGCTCAGCTCTTCTGGAGCGTTGCTCTCAAACGCGACGCTGAGCAACCGCCCCGTGGCGGCCTGAGCGGCCTCAACAAAGCAGCGCTTACAATTCTCTCGCAGATAGCGCGTCTGAGCCCCGTTTCCCGCCTTGATCAAGAGTACGCCGCCCTCAAGCTTGGCTGGTTCGAGCTGCGCGAACCACCCGCGGACCACGTCGGGCGAGCGCACCCGGACGTGCCCGAGAATGTCCCCCCAAACCGTGGTACCGATATTGGCCATCGCGCGGCGAACAGCGCACGGAAGCGGCTGCCAACTGCAGCCGCCTCCGCGACCCTATCTAGTGTAAGATCATTGATAGCAAGTACTTACGAACGACCCAATCGCCAACTGTGCCGGCCGACCATTGTACCATTGTGCAGACTAGTCGCCAACAGAAATCTGGCTTCGCGGCCACCGGTTCGCGACTGCTGCCCCGCATCCAGAATTCCGAAGAATTAGATGTTGACAGGCGCGGTGCCGTTCTGCTAACGTAGCGGTAGTGGCACAGTCGCCGGGCGCTCAGCGCGCCCCGTCTGGCCGTGAGGAGTGAGAGACAGGCTGTCGGGGAGCAGGGAGACAGAGAGAGTCCATCCTAAGCTCAAGCCGACCCTAACGAAAAAGTGAGTTACGATTGACGAAGTGAGCAAGCGCGCGTGTTGCGGGATATGCCGCAACGCGGGCTCTCGCGATTCTGTCATCGGCGCTCCACAGCCTGCGCGTCTCGGAAGGGAGATTTTGGGGATGGTTCGTACGCGCATCAATGTTTTGGGTGGATGTCTGGCCGCGCTGCTCCTTGTCACGGCGCCGGCTTCGGCACAGATGCCGATTCTGACCTACGGATTCACGGACACCAGCGCCGCGTTCACGTTGAATCCGGACATGGTATCCGGAACGTATTCCGCAGTCGCCGATTCGGATACCGACGGCGACGTGACTCGCCCCTTGCCCGTCTCTGACACAGCCTACTTCGAACAGGATTTCACGGGCGGCATGGCGGACTTTGTCCTGTCGATGGCCATTACCGGCATCGGCGCCGGTACGGCCAACGGCTCGGGCAGCTTCACGATCACCGACGTCGACGGTGACACGATCACCGGCAACATCAGCGGGACGTGGAATCAGCTCGCCGGCATCTTCGCCAGCTTCGAGGGCGCTCTGTCGAACGTGACGGTCACGTCGAATGACGGCATGATCCACGGCACGACCGGCTCGTTCGCGGCTGACCTGAGCGACGTCGGCGGCCCGGCGCCCTATCCCGGCGCGATCGTGCTGCTCATGCTGCCGGGCAACTGGTTCACAGCTAACTTCAGCAATGCCAACACGCTGGTGCAGGGCGCTGTTGTACCAGAGCCGGCGACCATCGCGTTGGTCGTCCTGGGTGGTCTCGCGGCGATCCGCCGGCGGGCTGCCTGAAGCCGAACTAGCCGCTCGGACGATCCCCCGTCGTCCTGAGTGTGCCTCGTAACCCCTCCGAGACTGACTTATCGGGCCTGCCGCGCGGCAGGCCCGCGTCATTTTCGTTCAGTCATATGGAGTGCAGTCATGAAGCGGATCATCGGTGTCCTCGTTCTGGCGCTGCAAGGCGCTGTCGTCGCACAGCCAGTCAACATCAACGTTCATGTCGAGCTGCCGCCGAGCTCGAATCCGGCGCTGCCGCCGGGCGTGTATGAGTCCGGCGAGACGATACTGATGCACGTTCGGTTGAATGCGTCCGCGGACATCAGTGGGCCCGGCAACGACATTCTGTTTGGGCAGATCGAACTGAACACCGCACCCGCGATAATGGAAGAACACCCCGACGATCCTGGTTTTCCGTTTGTCCAGCCCACCCTCGGTCCGCCCGATTCACCCAATCTACCCTACGGCACGTTGGTCGCAGCGATTGCGATCCCTGGTCAGAACCCCCTTCAGCATGTTGACGTGATCATGTCGGCACCCTTCGTGGCATTCAGCTTGGACACCGACGTCGGCCGGAATGCGTTCGACGTACCCGTCATCCTGCCCACGGCACCAGGCGGGTACACGATTGATGCGATGATCGACGCCTTGGGTCCGTGTCCGGACCCGGACTGGAGCTCCACGATCTTCCAGTCAGAGGACGGTCAAGTCTTTTACAACAACTGCGATGCGGATCCCGACCACGGCGTCGTTCAGGTTTCGGGGTCCTACTCGGTCATCCCGGAGCCAGCGACGGTCGGGTTGATCCTAGCTACGTTGGCCGCTGCCGCTCGGGGTCGTTTGTTAGTTCGGTGAGCGCCATTGCGGTCGTAATGTGATTGGTCGGCTGGATCTGCCGCCGGCGGACCTGCAGCGCATCTCGGAGAGGTGTGTAGTTGGCCCAAGCGTGGACCACCGCTACAATCCGGTCGTGAGCACAAGCAATGGTCAAGGACGACCGAGATGAGCCAAACCCGAATCGCTTCGCGTACCGGTAAGTCGCCCGAGCAAATGACGTTGACGTTCGACGCCTCCGCTGGGCCTGTCCCACCGCCATCGACCAACGGCTCACAGGCGCGAGCGGCTGCCGCCGCGCCCCGGCGCGAGCGCGCTACGCGCGAGACGGCCGAGTCGATGGCCAAGCGGCAGCGCGAGATCTCCGTCTCGGAGTTTTTTGCCAAGAACCGCCACCTGCTCGGCTTCGACAACAAGCGCAAGGCTCTGCTCACTACGGTCAAGGAAGCAGTCGACAACAGCCTGGATGCCTGCGAAGAGGCGGGTATTCTCCCCGACCTGGAGGTCGAGATCACGCAGGTCGATGAGGACCGTTTTCGCGTGCGCGTGCGGGACAACGGGCCGGGCATCGTCAAGCAGCAAATCCCCAACATTTTCGGCAAGCTGCTGTACGGCTCGAAGTTCCACCGGCTGAAAATGTCGCGCGGGCAGCAGGGCATCGGCATCAGCGCCGCCGGCATGTACGGCCTGCTGACCACCGGCAAGAGCATCAAGATCACGTCGCGCGTGGCGAAAAAGCGCGACGCACACCACTACGAAATCCAGATCGACACCAAGAAGAACGATCCGACCATCGTCAAGGACGAGACGGTCCAGGTTGATTGGGAGCACGGCACGTCGGTCGAGATCGAGCTGGTCGGCAGCTACAACAAGGGCCGCCAGTCGGTCGACGAATACCTGGAGCTGACCGCCATCGCCAATCCGCACGCGCGGATCGTGTGGAAAGCGCCGGGGGCCGCGCCGGTCGAGTTCGCCCGGGCGTCGAACGAGCTGCCGGCCCATCCGCTGGAGATCAAGCCGCATCCGCACGGGGTCGAGCTGGGCATCCTGATCAAGATGCTGCACGACACCAAGTCGCACTGGCTCAGCGGCTTTCTGACCAGCGAGTTCTGCCGGGTCGGCGCGAAGATGGCCGAGGGCATCTGCAAGGAGGCCAAGCTCAGCCCGCGGGCCCACCCGCGCCGCATCGCCCGCCAGGAGGCCGAGACGCTCTACAAGGCCATCCAGAAGACCAAGCTGATGTCGCCCCCGACCAACTGCCTGTCGCCCATCGGGCCGCAGCAGTTGCTGTCGGGCCTCTTGAAGGGCGTAAAGGCCGAGTTCTTCGCCGCGTCGATCCGCCCGCCGGCGGTGTATCGCGGCAATCCGTTCCAGATCGAGGTCGGCGTCGCGTACGGTGGTGAGCTGGGCCCCGACGTCGATCCCGAAGCGGCCGACGCGCCCAAGGACGAAGTGGTCGTCCGCAAGGGCAAAGTGGTTTCGAGCGAGCCGCAGACCGCACAGAGCCGCATCATCCGCTTCGCCAACCGCGTGCCGCTGTTGTATCAGCAGGGCGCCTGCTGTACGTACAAGAGCGTGACCGACACCGACTGGCGGCGCTACGGCCTGTCGCAGCCGGGCGGGGGCATGCCGGCCGCGCCGCTGGTGATCATGGTGCACATGGCCAGCGTGTGGGTGCCGTTCACGTCCGAGAGCAAGGAGGCCATCGCCGACTACGACGAGATCCGCAAGGAGATCAAGCTGGCCATGCAGGACTGCGGCCGCAAGCTGCAAGGCTACCTGAACCGCCGCAAGCGCCAGAAATACGAAGGCGAGCGCCGCAGCGTCTTCGAGCGTTACATCGGCGAGGTGGTCAACTCGTGCGCCGCCATCAAGCGCATCAACAAGGCCGAGCTGTTCAAGCACCTCACCGCCATCAGCACCCGCGTCACCGCCCGGGCCGACGAAGAGCTGGATGATTCGGGGAAGGTGAAGAAGAACGGCGCGGCGCCCGCGCTCGCAACGACCGCATCGGAGTTCGGCGAAAACACCGTCGTTGTCGAGCGCGGACCGACGCTTGCGCCAGAGCAGCCAGCGCTCTTCAGCAGCGGGAATTGACTCATGCCCAAAGAGAAAGCGAAAAGCGACCGGCTCGGCCAGGCGGAATACCGCGCGGGGGCCTTGGAACGGATAGAAGACGCGCAAGTCTTGTTGGAAAGGGGACAGTTTGCGGGTAGCATCTATATGGCCGGACGCGGCGTCGAAGGCATGCTCCGAGCCCTGATTTGGCGCGCCGATCCTGACATTCGGAGTCGCCGGAAGCCCTTGGAGAGTGGCCACGATCTTCGAGCACTGCTCTTGGTCGTCCGTAATCGGGGCCTACTCCGGGCAGGAGCGCCCGATGAATTGCTAACGGGCCAGATTCAGGACGTTGCCCAGCTTTGGTTCAACAATATGCGGTTCGTGTCCGAGCGATATGTCGAGAGAGCCTGGCGGAGTGCCGGCAGGGTATCCAAGCGCGTGACGCTGAAGCGGGCGGCCGAGCAGTTTGTGCAGGATTGCATCGCCATCGTGAACCGATGTGAGGTCTTATGCCAGCGCTAACGAAGAGGAAACTCGAAGACATCCTGACGGCCACATTGCAGCTGCACAACCCACGGTTTCGGCTTGAACGGATAGGAACCAGGTTGGTCGGCTCGATCATCTCGCAGACGTTTCATCGCAAGCAAGGTCTCGAGCGACAGCGCATGATCCGCAAGGCGCTTGAAAGTGAGCTTGGCGAGCAGGCCCATCGAGCCGTCGGCATGTTGCTGGCTTACACACCTGACGAGTGGGACATCGACCTAGAGTTCGACCTGATGCAGGCCGAGAAGCCGCGGAGCGGACGGAATGGCGCGTCCACCCGTAGGTCCGCGCGTGCGCGACGATCAGGCAGGGCGAGACTCGCGAAAGCGCGGACGTGACGAGCGACCGTCCGAACTGCATCTGCCAGAAAATCAACAAGTGGAGGGTTGCCATGAGGCGTCACTCCCAATTCGGCGCGAGCCTTCTCGCGCTCGTCCTTGTTATTTCTTGCAAGCGCGAGGACGTGGCTTCCACGCCCGCCGTAGATGCCAGCGCCCCTGCGGCGACTAATAAGCAAGACTCTGCGCCCGCGCCTGCGGCTGTGCCATCGAAACCCGTTCTGCCAGAGTTCTACGGACTGTATGCATGCGACGACCGGAAGCTCGTCGAACTCAAGACTGGAGGGGATCTGAGCGAGGATAGCTTCTCGGCGACGGTCGAGTTCGTCTGGTTCGACAAGCGGATAACCGCAGGGCTCCCGAAGTTGGAGCTTCGTCGTAGGATGCTCGATCCGCAGGGCACTTGGGGCCCCCTCAGCCAGGGCAATCCGATCGAGCTACGGACCAAACCGATTGAGAATCAGACTGAGATGGTCCGGATCGTTCCCGTCAAGCACTTGCAACCGGGTGTGTACGGCTTCCAAGGTGGCGCGCCCTTCTTCGTGGAGCGGAACGAGTTTGAAGATACACTTCTCAACTCCATTACCAAGAAGATAGAGGCCCCAGTCGTAGACGAGGCGACGATCCGTGAGGCGCGCACCGCGTTGAACGTATGCCCGTCGCGGATTCCTAAGGATGCGCACGCCAAGGTCACGGAGTGCTTAGGCATAGAGCTCGCCAACGCCGTTCCGCCGGATAATGGTGATGGCCATCCAGTGGACGCGGTGTGGGCGATGGCTTTCAGTGGCGACGCCCGCAGCCTCATGGTCCTTTGTGCCGCGAAGTCAGGTATCCTCCGGGCGCAGAACTGGAGTGTGGATGAGCGCAGATGCGTTGCCACAGTCGATCTTGCACGCCCGTATGCGGAGTACGGTCGACTATTGACTCGTCAGGCGGGATTCAGCCCCGATCTGCGGGTATTCGTCATATGCAATGGCAATGACATGCAAGCCTGGGACACCTCGACCGGCGCGCTAAAATGGGAATGGCGGGACATGTCCGGAGACTGCTGGTCATTCGCAATCGCTCCCGATAGCAAGCGGCTGGTCAAATCCGAGGCACCTGATCATGCTCGCGGCTTGGAGGTCGTCGACACGGAGAGTCGCGAGATTCTGCGGAGAATCCCTGGTCCCAGCGGCAAACGCGGATTCGTGACTCCGGCGTTCAGCGCCAATGGCACGATGATCGCAGCGGCTTCGCGCAATCAGGCAGGCCGTTGTGAGTTGGTACTTTTTGACGCAGAAACCGGAACGCAGACGCGCTTAATCGAAGTGACTTTCAATGAATCGAACCAGGTGTTGTTCCCGGGCGACAAGATGTTGATAGTGTTGTCGGGCGATGAGACCAACATTGTCGATACATCCGGCGGACGCAGTGTGCCGCTGGGGCTACCTGCGTCGCGAATCGATGTTACGAGGGAACTGAACATCTGGGCTGCACTGCACAAGGGGATCGTTACGTTAGTCGATTTCGGTGGCACAGCTCAAGGTCAGCGTCCTCGAATGGCCAGAGAGATCGGTCGCGACCGGTTGCTGGAGGCGAGAGCTAAAGCCGCACGGCTTGGCTTGCAGGGGCTGCTCGATGGCGCCTCGGGCGACGTGTCCGCGTTCGCCCTGGCGCCGGACGGGAAGTTCATCGCCTGCTGGCATGATGGGAGCGGCCTGATGCTGTATCGCATTGGTGGGTCGTAGAAGCACTCGCTCGGAGCCCGTTGCACGTACAAGAGCGTGACCGACACCGACTGGCGGCGTTACGGCCTGTCGCAGCCGGGCGGGGACATGCCGGCCGCGCCGCTGGTGATCATGGTGCACATGGCCAGCGTGTGGGTGCCGTTCACGTCCGTCCGGGACAAGGTGCTCGTCCCGGATTCAGAGCAAGGAGGCCACCCTTGACACGCTGGGTCTCGCGAAACGAGACCCGTCGCTCCGCGACGGCCCGCCCGCGGCGGGACCAGCGCGTCAAGGGCGAAATCCGCAAGGAGATCAAGCTGGCCATGCAGGACTGCGGCCGCAAGCTGCAGGCCTACCTCAACCGCCGGAAGCGCCAGAAATACGAAGGCGAACGCCGCAGCGTATTCGAGCGCTATATAGGCGAGGTGGTCAACTCCTGCGCCGCCATCAAGCGCGTCAACAAGGCCGACCTGTTCAAGCACCTCACCGCCATCAGCACCCGCGTCACCTCCCGGGCCGACGAAGAGCTGGATGATTCGGGCAAGGTCAAGAAAAACGGCGCCGCCGCCCTCGCGGCCGCCACGACGACATCGGAGTTCGGCGAGAAAACGGTCGTGGTCGAGCGCGAGCGAGCGAGCGCGCCGACGGAAGCGGCGATGTTGTTCAAGGCATAGACGAGAGGCCGGATTCGACGCTGAGGAGCAATGGCATACGAGCACCGTCTTGGCGAGGCGGCGGTAGACTACGGTGCGACGGAGCGCAGAGTAGCATTAGCTTCAAGGTCGGTCCTGTCAGTAAGTCTGGTCAAGGTCACCCCGGCGGCGGCGCTCGAAGAACGAGTCTCGAATGCCGTTTGGCCGCACGTTGCCGGCCGGCGGGCGCAGCGCCGCCAGATTTGGCAGGACTTCCGGATAGCTCAAGATTTCGCGCAGGAGCGATTTCAACGTCAGGTCAGCCGGGCGGCTCTCAAGGTAATCAATGAGCCGGATATGGCGTCGACGTGACTCCAGCAGTGTCGCACGATTGAGCCTGAGCGCATCAATCAGCCACTGGCCGACAGCCGACAAGCCCGCGATGACACCATCCTGACGAATCCGAAGGTGAGCTCCGTACGGGCTGTCACAGGGATCGGGCACGCCGCGGGCATCACCCTTCAATGCGTTGCAGTCCTGGCAAGCGTAGACGAGGTTTTCATAATCGCTGGCGCGATCCGGCGCGTGCGCACGCGGTCGCAGGTGGTCGACTCCGAATGCGACGTGCCCGGACGGGTACCACCGCTCGCGCATCAGGCAGTAGACGCAGCGGAAGCAGAATTCGTCGCGCAACCAAGGCTTGTACGGGGACCAATCGGAGTAACCGCGCGGCCCGTGCCTTCGAGTGTGCGCCTCGAGGGAATATGCGAACGCACCGTGAACCACGGCTCCATCCTACCCCGTTTGGAACCCCGCCCGCCGTTCCCACTCCTCTATCTGTTGCGTGTAGCCTAAGATAAGCGGGGACGTGGCCTCTAGGATTTCGTCTGCCTCGTTCTGCAGCGCGTTTAGCTCGTCTTCCTCGTCGGGCGTTAGGCCTTGATCATGCTTCCTGTTGATGAGGCTCAGCCGCCGACGATTCAGCGTTTCCCACTCGCGAGGTTCGTCCACAGGAACCCAGGACTGAGCTCCAAAGGTGTAGCGCAGGGACGAGGCTGTGGGACGAGGGAACGGAGGGTCCAGCTCCGCGAGCAGCGATACGCCGGGCGTGCCCGGCACAAACCAAGGCCGGAACGCGATTTCCGAAGGCTCGTCGAGCTCCGTCGCAAGCACCGGTTCCCACGCGCTGCGTGTGTAGATGTAAACGCCCGATGGGTTGTGGCCGAACACAGTGGCAGGAATGTTCATCGAGGGGAATAACGCCGCAACGTTGCTCATACCGGTACGGTACCTTCCACAGGCTCAAAGTGATCGACGAGGCCGCTCATGCTCCACCGAAACGCGCGATAGCAAACATCGCGAAATTCGGCGAGTTCCTCTTGGACGTCATCGAGGCCACGCCGCTCCTGCGACGAGCAGTCAAAGTCGAGGATGAGTTCTGTAGCACGCACGCCCGGGAAGCCAGACTCTGCGTAGATGCTGCGGATCGTCAGGATTCGGTTTCCGACCGAGAACCTGGATTCGAGACTGGACATTGTGGGCCCTTCGGCGCTGGCGAGTTCCCTGAGCGGGATGATCTGCGCATTGGTGCGAGAGGCGAAATCTTCAGGAAGCTTAGGGTGCTTGCGTTGCGAGAGTCGATCAACGTATCGCAGTCCGAGGCGCGTCCGAAGTTCGATCGGGTACACACTACGCGCGTGGCCGAGAACGGACGCGAATCTGGACTTGAACTCCGCGAAGTTCCTATAGCGCTTCGCCTCCAGCGCGAGGAAGTTTGGGTTCAACGTCACCGTCCAGAGTGAGTCCTTGTCCTGGAAGCTCCAGGCGCCCCCGAGTCGCGTGGCAAACTTCTGCCCCGTGGCCGCCTGTAGTTCCATAACGTCCTCAACTTGCCCACCGATTGGATACTCCTTCGCCACGAGCGTCTGGAAATCACTCGGAGGCTGAGTGGTCAGGGCGAACACTGGTGGGAACTGGACTTGGCAGACAACCAACTCTAGCGGCGGCTCGCGGAGTTCGATCCTCGGGTACTCGGGAAACAGGTCGGCTACGCTCATTTCGCACCCGCAACGGGCTGGCGATGTTCGGCAGGTACTCACAGCCCTGCCAAGCTATCATAGGCCCCACGGCGATGAAGGGAAGGCCCATGCCGCATCCTGCCGCATCCTCGCCTTCCGGCAGTCCGGCCAACCGCTCATGGCGGCTTGCGGGGCAAGCTTCTCGCACGTACTCACGCGTGGCCGAGACCGACTGTCGGCGCTACGGCTTGTCGCCGCGGGGCGGCGGCATGCCGGCCGCGCCACTGGTGGCGCGCCGGGATCAACACCTGCGCCGCCATCCAGCGCATCAACAAGGCCGAGCTGTTCAAGCACCGCAGCACCAGCAGCACTCCCGTCACCGCCGGCGCCGACGAAGCGCTTACCAAGACCGGCGCGGTGCCGCCGGCGGTGACGTCGTCGCCTCGCTCCGGAAACAGCGAGTTGACGGTCTTGCAGCGGTCGCGCCGACGTGGTACAGTCAGCATTGTTAGCGAAGGAGTCGCACCAGCCGGCACGGCTGGCGTAACCAGGAGGGTTCCGATCATGTCGATCGTTCCGTTTTTTTCCAAGTTCCCGCAGCAGGCGGCGGCCGAGACGCGATCGGTCACCGTGACGAGCTATCGCGGTGTGCCGAACGGTGAGTACGCGTTCATCGAGTTCTTCTGCGACGATCCCAAGTGCGACTGTCGCCGGGTGATCCTGCGCGTGATCCGAAAGGACACGGGCCCGAAGATCTGGGCGACGATCACGTTTGGATGGGAACCGCCGGAGTTCTATCGCCGATGGACTAAGTTTCCGGAACTCCCGGGCTCAGGCGCGGCGCTGGAGCCCATCAGCATCCAAAGTGCTCACGCGCCGGCCATTTTGGGACTGTTTGAAGACGTGATCCAGAAGGACCCGGCTTACGTCGAGCGGCTCAAACGGCACTACGCGCAGGTCAAGCAGGCGGCCGGCGCCAAACGGGACTTTGGCGGCCGGACGGTCCCGCAAGCCCGGTCCAAGCCATCAGGCCGGTACGCGTGGCTGATGCGATAGGGTTCCGCCCACTCGACGTCTGACAGGCGTAACCTTGAGCGACGCATGTGTTGCGTGCGGATCGGCCCTCGGCGCTCCCTTACGGTCGTCCGGGACACGCGCGGCAGCCGGCCTAGCGCGTCCCGGATCGCGGCTCTGAACTGGGGCTCATACGCGCCGGCGCTGCCATCAAGCGCGTCAACGAGGCCGAACGGTTCAGAAACCGCACCGCCATCGGCACCCGCGTCACCGCCCGGGCCGACGATCCGGGACTCGCCCCGTCCGGGACACGCGCAAAGCGTCCCGGAGGTCGCGATGCAACCGGCCCACTTCGCGGGCCGCGGCGTGTCCCGGACGAAGAGCTGGACCCGTCGGGCAAGGTGAGCAAGAACGGCGCGGCAACCAACAGCCGCCGCCACGACGGCCACGGAGTTCGGCGAGAACACCGTGGTGGTCGAGCGGGATTCTCATGCCTCTGCGGGCGCGGAAGTCCTTTTCCAGCCCCAACCACGAGCGCCCTTGCGAGCGGTTGGGTCACACAATGAGCAGGTCCGACGCAGAGGTATCAGAGGCGTTCGGCGCGGCCGAGTAATCGGCATGACCGCTGGTGCGCACGCGCGATGCTCAAGTGCTGGACCGAGGCCGTTTGGGAGGTAGCATAGACCCGGCTGCCCGGGCTGTAGGACGAGTCTTGAGGGAGGAGACGATCATGGCATTCCTGACCGAATTGTGGCTGCCGATCCTGCTTTCGGCGGTGTTTGTGTTCATCGTCAGCTCGATCATTCACATGGCGCTGCCGATCCACAAGGGTGATTACGGCAAGCTGACGAACCAGGGCTATCGCATCTAAACCGCGGTTAGTCTTGCCGGACGGTCGCGTTCGGGTTACACTGGCAAACTGAGCGTGTGAGGCCTCACGGAGTTTCTTGAACAAACCCGTGTACGGAGGGGCT
>Ga0187892_10003255_pt1 | contig 30011 bp, 25 predicted proteins | sample MA1701073metaG_FD_139345 | JGI IMG/M metagenome (GOLD analysis project Ga0187892, IMG submission 139345) | Bio-ooze microbial communities from a basaltic lava cave in the Kipuka Kanohina Cave System on the Island of Hawaii, USA - MA170107-3 metaG ...
CTGACGTTGAATGGCCAATAGTTCGCGAATCCCGCGCGTGGCGAAGTTGATCAGCCTGTCGAGCTCCTCTCGGGAAAATGTCGCCGTCTCGCCCGTGCCCTGGACCTCGACGAATCGGCCCGAGTCGGTCATCACCACGTTCATATCCACTTCGGCCGCCACGTCTTCATCATAAGCCAAATCCAACAGCGGACGACCGTTCACCCGCCCCACGCTCACCGCGGCAACGGCTTCCCGAATGGGGGACCGGCTCAGCCATTTGTTGCGGATCGCCTTGTTGATCGCGTCGTGAACGGCCACATACGCACCGGTGATCGCGGCCGTCCGCGTGCCGCCGTCTGCTTGGAGCACGTCGCAATCCACAAAAAGGGTATTCTCCCCAAGCTGCTTGAGATCCATCACGGCGCGGAGTGACCGGCCGATGAGCCGCTGGATCTCCTGAAGTCGACCGTCCATCTTACCACGCGAACGCGGCCGGCGTTGATGGGTTGCGCCGGGCAGCATGTCGTACTCGGCGGTCAACCATCCTGCCCCTTGCCCTTTTCGCCACTCCGGGACGCCCGATTCCCAACACGCGGTGCAGAGAACCGCGGTGTTGCCCGCGCGGATCAAAACCGACCCGATCGCGTTCCGCGTGTAGCCGCGAGTGATTTCCACGGCACGAAGGTCTGAGGGTCGCCGGCCGTCTTTGCGTGGCATGGATTTGGAAGCCTGCGGTTTTCCTCTTGCACGGGTGCCAATGCCCAAGCCGCCTCAGCGGGGCGGGGGCATGCAGCGTCACCGTTTCGCGCACGCCCGTTTAAGACATTTTTGGGTCACTCGCTTCCGCCGCGTTTTTTGGACATTAGAGGAGCTAGGCGGATGTGTCAACGGCGTCAAAATCAAGCTGATTCAGCCATTGCTTCGCGGCGACGCCATCGGCGCGGAACTTGAGAATCCTCGCCGTTTCGCCGGCGATCGAGATCTCCACCCAGATTGTTTCTTGCGGCATGGCTTCGGCAACGCGATTCGCCCATTCGACGACCACTGCTGACCATGGCTGCATCAATTCATGGAAGCCGATGGTCTGCAACTCCTTAAGGTCACGCAGACGATAGACATCGACATGGAACATCACACATTTGCCCGCGTATTCGTGCACTAGCGTGAACGTGGGGCTGGTCACTAGCTCGCTGTCCGGCCAACCGTTGCCGATGGCGATGCCTTTGACAAGCTGAGTTTTTCCCGCGCCCAGCGGGCCTATAAGTCCGATGACCTCGCCGCCGGCCAAGCTCTGTCCGATCGCCTTCCCCAACAGTCTCGTGGCCTCCGGCGAGTTCGTGTGCGTAACGCGCGTCTCAGCCGCCATGCCTGAAACCCCTTCCGATGATCGGGGACCGACCGTAAGGTGAGCTCGATTGGCCCGTGGGTGACCGACCTGTTATGTGGGACCGACTTTCTCGTCGGTCTTCGCGAATTGTTAACTGCCAGGTGACAGGCTGGAAAGGCAGGGTCAAATCCTCTTGCATTTAGTGAACGTACCCCTGCGGTTGCAGTTCGACCCTGGTGCCATCGCGTTGCCGCAAGCAGAGATTCGCCGCTTCGATGGCCCCGATACGAATCAGCGGCGCATCCGGATGGGATTCGGGCTTCGTTTCGCCGGCGCCACCCCGCGGCTCAACGGCCACCAGCAACTCGAAGTCCTCGCCGTCGGAAAGTGCGCGTTCCATCGCGGCGCTGAGGTCGCCATTGGCCGCACGGAGCGCATCTTCGCTAACGACCGCGGCCAGCAAAGTCCCGTCGATCGTCGCTCCGACGTCGGAGGCCTGGCACATGCGCCAAAGGTCCAGCGAAAGCCCGTCGCTGATGTCCATCATCGCGTGCAGCCGCGGCCCCAGGGTTTCGGCTAGGATCCGAGCCTCGCGCACCCGTGGGGTGAACGTGAGATGTCGCCCGAGAAGGCTCCCGCCCAACGGACCCGTGACATAGAGATCGTCGCCGAGTCTCGCCCCGCTCCGGCGGATCGGTTCGATTCCCTCATACGGCGTGGCCAAAATGGACACGTCAAGTGCAAGGCCGTTGTCCCAGGAGGCCGTATCGCCACCGACGATGGCGAGATCAAAATCCGAGGCAATGGCGAACATGCCGCGAAACAACTCCTGTGCTTGAGCAAGCGACCAATCCGCGGGAAACGCGACCGAAACCACGGCGGCCAACGGTCGGACCGCCATAGCCGCACAGTCGCTGAGACTGCAAGCAACGGCCTTGCGCCCGATTGCGGATAGGTTCTGCCTGCTCGTCTCAAAGTGTACGTCGTCCAGCAGCATATCACTGGAAATCAACAATCGACCCGAGGACTTATTCAACTTCAACATCGCCATGTCGTCGCCGATGCCCAACAAGACCTCCGGTCGCGATTTCTGTTGGCTCTCCAACCACTCCACAAACGCCAGCTCTAGTCCAGCCATGACAATGGGATGTTATCAGAGAAGTTCTTTCGGAGGCAGCGGGCCTTCGTGCCTCCTCCTTGCTCTCTTTCCAAAGAATACGGCCGGACAAGCGGAGATCGAATCTCCACCTGTCCGGCCACATCGCGTCGGGCTTTTAATCGCTACCGACTTCGGCCTCTTGCCTGTTGCCTTCTCTTAGAAGTTGACGCAGGTGTCGCAGTTGGCGGCCAGCAGGCGTGCTTTGGTCACCGGCACATACGGATCGCTGGTGAGCTTGGTGACAAAAAGGGGCTCAAAACCGATGAACGTGATCAGCGGCGAGCGACCCTGGACCACGCCGTCCGGCGGCACGCGCAGCAGGTGGCCGCTCCAATTGCAGATGTAGCAACCCGGCTCGCAGATGGCCTCAAACGGGATGCACGAGCCGCAGCCGGCCGTCTGGTTGAAGTTCTGGTTCGTAATCTGTGGGGTGGTAATCGTTGGCATTCGCAGTTCTCCTCAAGAAAAGGGCCTTATTCGCTGCGGCGTGCGATCCGCTTCGCCAGCCGCAAGGGAAGGTGCGCTCCACCGAAGAGCGTCCTCCTACCCGTCCCATATCGGCCAATGCACAGCGCGGTTTAAGTAGAATCCGGAACAAATGCCAGGGCCCGAGGCATCCTCCCAGAGTTGCGGGAGGTCTTTCAAAAAAAGCCACCGTTCGGTCGCCCTACCAGCAATGGCCGGCGGCGGCGTAGAGGTCGCTCCAAGCTTGGCGAAGGCGAATTCGAGCTTGTGTCAGAGCGGCTTCGGCATTGATGAAGTCCCGCTGGGCTTCGTTGAGACGAGTCAGCGGTTCCTTCCCCGCCTGATAGGATTCCTGAATCAACCGCCGATGCTCCTTCGCCACCGCCACCGTCTCTCGGTGCAGGCGGATTTGGTCCTGAGCCAGGGCAAGTTCAATGACGGCCTTGCGAACCTCGGATACTACGGCCAGACGTTGCCGGCTCAGCCGTGCCGCGGTCTCGGCCCGCGAACTTTCCGCTTGCCAGACTTTGGCGCGGCGGCTGCCGCCGCTGTATAGCTCCCAGCGAAACTCAACTCCGCCCCCGGAAGTTTGGTCGTCGGATTCGTAGCGCAAGTTGGAGCCGCGGTCAAAGCCCCAGGCCGCCCCGACGCCGATCATCGGCCAATACAAGCCTCTGGCCCCGCGGACGTTTTCTTCCTCGCTCTGTAGAAATTGATCGAGTTGTTGCAGGTCCGGCCGCTGTTGAAGGGCTTGGGCGACCCAGGTTTCCGCGTCCGGCAGTTTCAGTTCATCGGCCGATTCGTTCGCGAGCGGCGACAGATCGGCGTGCTCCGGCAACTTCCCCTCACTAATTCCCATCAATTCCGCCAAGACTACGCGGCCGGTTTCCCGAAGGCCCGTGGCCGCATTGACCGCCGCTTGCGCGGCCAGAACGCGAATCCGAAAGTTCTCCACGTCTGCCACCGTGGCTCGGCCGGCGTCGCGCAATTTCTCGGTGGAGACCCACTGCCCGCGGCTGAAAGCCTCGTCGGCTTCGGCGATGCGCAGCCGCTCGCCCGCCCACTGCGTCTGGTAGTAAGCGTTGTTCACCGCTTTGCCCAGAAGCCGACGAACGTCATCTAGGGAGGCGTTGGCTGCTCCTTCCATGTATTTGGCCGCTCGGTAGGCCGCGTCGCGGACGAATCCGTCGAACACCACCCACCCGACGCTCAGGCCGGTGAGGTGCTCGCTATACGAATTGGTATTGCCCGCGAGCTCATCGAGGGACGACGCTCGTCCCAGGGCGTCCAGCAGACCTGAAATACCCGCCGGCACGAAACCGCCTTCGCCCCCGGTGGGCTGGATGAGCCCTCCCAGTCGCCCGACGAGCTCCGGCGTCTGGAAGATGCGCGCCGATTGATGCGAAAAAAAGAACCTCGGGGCGTATCTTGCCTTTGCCTCGGCCACGCGAGCCAGGGCGTTCTCCAACCGCGCTCGAGCCGCGTGGATATCCGGGTTGTCACTCATCGCGATCGACCGGGCGGCTTCGACCGTGAGAACCTCGCCCGCGGGAAGTTCCGAAAACGTCAGAGGGATCGAAGGTCGCGGGTGAGAGCTCGAAGGTGTTTCGACGTTTTGAGATCGATCTTCGATCTCCCAACGTATATTTGCACCGCCTGCAGGGGTCTCGCAACCCGCGATCAAAAGCCACAGGGCCCCATTGGCGATCCAACGAAACACCATGTGGCATCGCTTGCCGAGCGCTGTGAACGTCGGTTGAAAAACGGGCGCATGCACGCCAGCGAACTCGCGCAGCTCACGCCTACAGGCCATTCCCATACACTCTCGAATAGGCTACACTGCGGGAACCAAAGCTGGTGAACAACTAGGTTCCACGACTTCCGGCGCCGGAAACAGGCCGCCCACGCGAAGCCAATAGACGAATCGACGCACGTCGTTGACCGCCAAGTATAAAGCCGGCACGATGAACAGAGTCAGCACCGTCGCAAAACAAAGGCCAAAGGCCACGGAAATCGCGATGGGAATCAGCGTGACCGCCTGCGAGCTCCGCTCGGCCAACAAGGGCGCCATCCCCGCCACGTTCGTAATGGCCGTCAGGAATACGGCGATGACTCGCGATTCGGACCCTCGCGTCACGGCTTCGTGGACTTTCATTCCGCCCGCAAGATTGCGATTCACTTGATCGACCAGCACCAGCGAATCGTTGACCACGATCCCGGCCACGGAAGTCATTCCGAAGACGCTCATCAGGCTGAGGTCATATCCCAGAATCGTATGCCCGGCCACCGCCCCGGCCAGGCCCAACGGCACAGCGGTCATCAAAATGAGCGGCTGGACGTAAGACTTCAGACCGGCGCCCAGGACCACGTAGGTTAAGATGAGACAAATCAAGGCTGCGGCGGTGAGGCTGGCCAGCGATTCCTGGATGCGCTTCCGCTGCCCGTCGATGAGCACACGGATACCGGGGAACCGCTCCGGCATCTCGGCCAGAAACGAGGATTCGAGATTGCGCACAATCTGCTCGGCATTGGCGAACCGCTCGTCCACGTCGGCCTGCACACGAACGCGGCGATGACCGTCTTGCCGGACGATGCCCGAAAATCCCCGAACGAATCGTCCCTCGGCCACCTCGTGAAACGGGACCGTCGCCCCGCTATGCGTCCGAATGTGCAGATGATCGAGCGTGTCAAAGTTCTGCCGACCCTCCTGCGCGTATTCGACCATGACTCGAAGTTCTTCGTTGCCGCGTTGTAAACGCACGGCCTCACCACCGTAGAGGGCCTGACGCAATTGCATCGCTAGATCGCCGACGGTCAACCCCAGATGGCGCGCCGCGGGCTTCAATGAAATCTGAAGCTCGCGCTTGCCGTAGATGAGGTCATCCTCGATATCGAAGACCCCCGCGAAGCTTCCTAGGTTTTCCTCTAGAGCGTCGGCAGCCGCACGGAGCTCGTGAAGGTCGTCCCCCAGCAGGCGAATCTCGATAGGCTTGTCGGTCGGTCCCAACTCTTCGCGAACGATACTCAACGACTGGGCCGTGGCAATCGGACCGATGTTGTTTCGCCAGCGTTCGAGGATCAACGCTACGTCCAGCCGCCGATCCTCGGCGGGCAATAGTTCGATCGTCGTCTCACAGAGCCCGCTGCTGCGCGTGGGAACATAGTAGTCCGGCCATTCACCGATCGACGAGTACACGTGGCGGACCAGCTTTGCGGCCATGGCGGGTTTCACTTGCGCGTCGTCGTTGAGAGCCAGCGCAGCCTGTTCGATTCGGTCCGCCGCGGCTTGTGTGACCTCTACGGGAGTACCCTCGGGAAAGCGAACTCGAGCCCGAAGCGTGTTGCAGTCCATCTTCGGAAACAGAATGAACGGCGTGCGCCCGCCCAAGACGAGGCCGATGCAGACACACAACGCCCCCGCGGAACCGGCCAGAACCACCAATCGCCACCGGATCAAGCTCTCGATGACCGGGCGATAGCCTCGCCCGATGGCAGTTTGAATCCAGCCATCCAGCCGGGACCGGATTCGTGCCCTTAACGTCAGTCCCCCCGACCTTTTCTGCCAACCGGCCCATTCGCACAAATGGGCGGGCAGCACCACGAAGGCCTCGGCCAACGACGCGGCGATGCTGGCGATCACCACCACCGGCAGGACGTAGATGAGTTTTCCCATCACGCCCTCGACGAACATCATGGGCACAAACATGATTAACGTGGTCAGGGAAGCATGAATGACCGGCAAAGCGACGTGGCCCGTGCCCTCGATGGCCGCCAAGGCCGGCGAAAGCCCTTCGCGTTCGCGTGCCAAGACGCTGTCGGCAATGACGATCGAGTCGTCCAGTACGATGGCATCGGCCATGATGATGCCAAACAGGCTGATGAGGTTCAGCGTTTGGCCAGTTAGGTGCATCACCAACAGCGCCCCGGCCATGGCCACGGGCAATCCCATGGCGACTCCGACCGCGGCGCGAAAATCCATGAAAAGCAAGAGGCAGCCCATCAACAGAACGATGCCCATCAGGCCATTTTTCACCAGCATGTCCACACGGGCATCCACGTCCCGCGACTTGTCGACCAGAAGCGTGAGGCGGACGCCTTCCGGCAACCCGGCCTGCGCCCGCGCAACGTAGTCCCGTGCCGCCGCCGCGACGCTGCTGATGTCCTCCAGCGGCGTTTTTAGTGCGCGCACGAGAATGCCCGGCTCGCCGTTAATGCGGCCGTAGAGTGGCGTTTCCTCGAAGGTCTCGCGGACCTGGGCGATCTGCCCGAGCCGAACGGAAGTACCGTCGGGATGGGCGATGATGACGAGATTCTCAAAGTCGCGAACGGAAAACCCACGGCCCGTGGTGCGCACGGCGAATTCTTCATAGCCCGTCCGCACCGTCCCCGCCGGGAGATTCAAATTGCTGCGTGAGATCATCTCCACAAGCTGCGGCATCGAAAGTCCGTGCCGCAGCAGGGCTTCCTCGGTCACTTGAATCGAAAGCTCGCTCTCGCGAACCCCGATGAGGCGAACCTGCGAGATGGCTGTATGCGCTAGCAGGTCTTCACGAACTCGCTCGGCCGTCCGTTGGATCACACTTTCCGGCGCATCCCCGTGCACGCCGATCGTGATCACGTCGTTGTGTACGATCACTTCGGTGACCACCGGCTTGCCCGCCGCCGGTGGAAACGTCGTGATGGCGTTGACCCGATTCGTGACTTGCCGGAGCACTTCCGCCGTGGGGGTCACCTCGGGATCAAATGCTGCGCCGATGTAGGCGATGTTGTCGTCGGCCCGGGAGGCAAGGTCCCAGACCCCCGGAATGCCTTCGACGGCCTGCTCCACCTTGATGCAGATGCCTTCTTCCACGTCCGCCGGCGCCCCGCCGGGATAGGTGACCGTGACGAGAAAGTAGTTCAGCGACGTTTCGGGAAACGTCTCCCGCGGTAAGTGAAAGGCAGCCACGGCCCCACCCACCAGCGTGCCCAGGGCCAACAAATTCGCGAAAACGGGGTTGTGCACAAAAACCGCCGTCAACGCACGCAGAGGCGAACTAGGTCTTGGCTCGTGCGATGCTGCGTTCAAAGTTCTTCCTACCGCCAGAATTTGTTGATTCGAACATCTTCGATCAAGGCCTCGATTCGCTGCTTGATCGAAGCGACAATGTGGGCATTCTGTTCGTCCTTCGTTCCTTCTGGAATCTCCGGCATGCACGGTTCGCCGATGTTGATGCAATACGGCCCGCGAAGAACGGTGATGGTTTCATACACACGGCCGTCCACGCGCACCTCGAAGGGAAGCCGGCGCATGTTCCATCGCGGAGCCACGAAGGCCATAGGCACAATCGGCACGCGGATGCGCCGATAAATCGCCGCCACCCCACCCTGAAAAGATCCGAGCGCCAGTGGATCGTTGAGGTCGCCTTCGGGCGTAATCCCCACCGGCTCGCCCCGCCGCAAGTATTCCACGGCCGTTTGAATCAGAGATTTCAGGTGCCCCGGCCGAGCGTTGATCTGCTCGAAGGCCTGCAATACCCTGCTCATCCACCAAGACTTGAAGGCCGGACCGTGTACGATGTGTACCGGCTCCGGAAACACGGGCAAGGCCCAACAGACGTCCGTGGCCGTGATATGATTGGCGACGTAGATTTTTGCCCCCTGGGGAATGTTCTCGCGGCCCCAGACCCGCAGGTCGAGGAACAGCCGCTGGTAGGCCTTGATGGCCAACACGAAGGAACGGTAGATCGTGCGAAGCGCGAGGTTCACGACCGGTTCATCCCTCACGTGGGCAGGTTTTGCAAGCGATGCTGGAGATTTCGCACCATTGTTGTTCTTCTATCACCATCGTAGCAGGAACCAAGTGCCCTCGCCAGGCAAATGCCATACTCTGAATTAAGCAACCGCTTTGCACGAAATGTTCGACTTGCAGCCTCGATCCAGTGCGCCTCGAACGATGCTCCTGATCTCGCTGGGAACCGCCGGCGATGTGCATCCGTTCGTCGGACTCGGCGTCGCCCTGCGAGAGCGAGGCCACGACGTGACCCTAATGGTCAACAGCTATTTCGAGCCTCTGGCCCGGCGTCACGGCTTGGGATTTCTGCCCCTCGGCACCGTCGAGGACTATTTCAGAATCATAGAGAATCCTGATCTCTGGCGACCCGTACGCGGCCCGCAGTTGCTGGCCCGATTGGTCTTCGAGTCGATCGCGCCTCAGTACGAGGCCATTGCCGGGCGATGCGGCTCCGGCAACACGGTGATGATCGCTTCCGGTGCGGCCTTCGCGGCCCGCATTGCCCACGAAGTCTTGGGCATACCATTGATCACGCTGATCCTGCAGCCGGCCACGCTTCGCAGCGTTTACCGACCGTCCGTCATTGCCGGATTTCCATCGATTCTCACGCGGCTTCCGAGCTTCGTGCATCATCTGCTTCTCCGGGTGCTGGATGTTGTCACCGACCGCGCCCTTTTTGCTTCGCGGATCAACGCGTTCCGCGCCCAATTTGGCCTGTCACCCGTCAAGCGTCTGATGAAGGACTGGTGGCTTTCGCCGAAACTCGGCGTTTGTTTGTTTCCTGATTGGTACGGCATGCCCCAGCCCGACTGGCCGGCGCGGGTGGTCATGACCGGGTTCCCGCTATTCGATGAAAGCACTCCTGGCGAGCTGTTGCCGGACAACGTTCGCAATGTTCTTTCCGGGGGCGAGGCTCCGATTGTCTTCACTCCCGGCAGCGGAATGGTGCACGGCCGGGCGTTTTTCACGACCGCCATCCAAGCTTGCCAACGCCTAGGGCGGAAAGGGATACTCCTGACCCGATACCACCGACAATTGCCTGTCAAGCTGCCTGACGGCGTGATTCACGCGGAGTATGTCCCCTTTAGCCGGTTGTTGCCTAAGGCCGCGGCACTGGTTCATCACGGAGGTGTTGGCACGACTGCGCAGGCTCTGGCGGCGGGCGTACCACAATTGATCATGCCTATGACCTTCGACCAACCGGATAATGCCGACCGCGTGAAGCGACTCGGCGTTGGCGACTGGCTTCGGCCTCGCGCTTTCCGGCCCGTCAATGTCGCCCAGTGCCTCCAACGGCTCATCGACTCCGCGGAGGTCGCCGCACGATGCCATGAGTTGGCGGACAGAATCAAAGGCGTGAAGTCGCTTGCCAAAGTCTGCGATCTCATCGAACAGGCCGCCGATCAACCCGCTCGTACTCCTAGAGTGCAGCCCGCGGCGCACGTGAAAAAAGAATAGCAACGGTCCAAACTCGCCACGGTACCTGGTCTGACAGAAGAAGAAAACTGTGGCCCAAGCGCACTCGTCAGCTATCCGTGGAGCGTCGCCCTAGAGCACGTCATGGTCATTTGTAGCGTCGGGGCTGTCCCCGGCGTAGCGCCCCCGCATGGGGCGACGCTCCATTTGATCGTAGCTGCGTTAGGGCCGTGGCAATTGGCACCCGTTCGATGGTTAATCTTCGTCCTCGTCGGCATCGTAGCCGAGTTTCCATTGGTCGGCCGAATCCGCTTCGTCGATTTCGCGCTCCACGTGCCGGAACATCTTCTCCTGCAAGGGCGCCAGGCGCTTGTACATCTCAAGAGTGGCCTGGTGCGACTTGGCGATGACTTGAAGCTGCAGAAGTTGCCACTTCATCAGGCACTCGGGCTCCTTGATCGTGGAAAACGGGTCGCAGCACAACAGCGGAGTACCCTCCGGCGTTCGCCTAAAAAACTCACAGTCTTCGCATTGCATCATGGGCCGGGCCCTCCATATTCGTGAAGAGCAACCCCGCGCCACCCTGTGCCGGGACTGCCCGCAGCCTCTCCAAATGAGCACAACCCCTTGCGTCTTGCGGATTCACGTCGCAAGTCTCTCAGCGGCTACCTCTTATGGCGTAACCGGGGACACCTTTCGGGAAGCCTACCCGTTTTCTTCACAAAATGCCAGCTTGAGCCCTTGCGAGATGGCCGGGCCGGCTCTAAGATGCCGAGAACTGCTAGAAAGTAACCCCCTTCGGAAGGGAGGGGGGCGTCCTTCCGCCCTGTCCGAGGAGTCCTTACATAGGAGATGGACCTGTGTATCGCCGCATCGCAAGAGCATTGGTTTGTTTGGCCGTCCTGCTTGGATGGAGTGCTGCCGCGGTGTGGGCGGAGAAGATCTATTGGACTGTACCGAGCCGCAATACCATCCAGCGGGCGGCGCCGGACGGCATAAACCTGATCGACGTGGTTATGCCCAAGATCATGACACCCACCGCAGTAGCCGTGGATCCCGCGGCCGGCAAGGTCTATTGGACGAACCGGTCTACCTCCGGTTTTCCACCGGGCTCCATCCATCGAGCCAATCTAGATGGTTCCGACTTCGAGATCATCCTGACCTACGCGCAAGAAGCCCCTCAGGCGCTCGCCCTCGACGTTGGAGCGGGCAAAATGTATTGGATGGACTCTTTCAGGGCCAATGTTCGCCGATCCAATCTCGATGGAACCGACGTCGAGCTGCTTCTGGCCGGGCAAGCCAACGGCTATGGCTTGGCCTTGGATTCTGCCGCGGGCAAGATGTACTTCACCAACACCGATCGAATTCAACGAGCGAACCTCGACGGATCCGGCCTGGAGGATCTGGTCACGGGCTTGTATTGGACCAGAGGAATTGCCCTCGATATCGCCGGAGGAACCATGTACTGGATCCAAAGGGAAGGCGGCATGAACCACCCAACGAAAATCGCCCGCGCCAATCTGGACGGCTCCGATGTTGAAGATCTCATTGTCTTCGCCAGCGACCCCACGCCCTATGGCATTCAGCTCGATGTGGCCGCGGGAAAGATGTACTGGACGGAGCCTCATCGCATTCGCCGGGCTAACCTAGACGGCACCAATATCGAGACGGCGGCCACCACGCCGCCCTATCCCCATGTTGCCAGCGGGTTGGCCCTCGATCTTCCCGCCGGAATCATGTACTGGGTGGATTGGATCGGGTCGACACTGCGCCGCGCCGGCTTGAACGGAGAGGCCCCGCAACTGCTCGTCGCCGGCGATATGGTATATCCGTCGGGCATCGAGATCGACGCGGCACAGGGTAAGGTGTACTGGAATTCCGCGTTCCAAATCCAACGGGCCGACCTGGATGGCTCGAATATCGAGCTTCTGGTCAACTTTGTTGGCGGGGGACCGAGCGACGTGGCTCTCGATCTCGCCGCTGCCAAGATGTACTGGACATTCGGCAGCGGGCCAGCCACCCACAAGATTCAGCGGGCCAACCTCGACGGCTCAGGCATGGAAGACGTCGTGACCGGCTTGCCGAACGTATCCCAGCCCCGCGGCATTGCCGTGGACGTCGATGGCGGAAGAATCTACTGGGCCAATGGAAACCCCTACAAAGCGATCAAGAGCGCCAACCTCGATGGTTCCGATGTGCAATCGGTCGTTTCGTTGACGCACGAGCCGTTCGGCGTGGCCATCGACCCCGTGGCGGACAAGCTCTACTGGTCGGAGCCCAATGGCCCGAAGATCCGCCGCGCCGATCTCAACGGTTCCAACGTGGAGGATGTCCCCATCGATGTCGCGGATACGCTTTCCATCGGCGACTTCGCCCTCGATCTCGTGGGCGGAACCATCTTCTGGGCAGAGCACGTCCAGGGAACGCTTCCGGGTGATCCCGACTACAAGCACCATTCAATCCATCGTGCCAACCTCGACGGGTCGGGCAGGCAACAACTCGCCGACCTCGGCTCATGGTCCGGGGCGGGCGGTTTGGCCTTTGATTCCACTTGCTGTCCGATGTTCGGCGACATCAGCCCCACAACCTCGGTGCGGGTCGGCGACTGCTCGATCGATGTCGGCGATGTCCTTTGCGCCGTCGCGGGCTTCGCCAATTCCGTCGACTGCCCGGGTGCGGACATTAGCCCTTGCGGAGGGAACGGAGCGGTGGACGTGGGCGATATCCTGGCCATGCTGGGAGCTTTCGCCGGTCACAGCGAGTGCGAGTTTGCTTGTCCTCCGTAGATCGGATAGTTATCGGATGTTTGCGACGGATGATGCCAAAAAATGAAAGTTGCACCTTTTCGTCGAAACTGAGGTTCTTATAGGATTTCCCTTGCTAACGGCGCTTAAATCTGAGAGATTATAGGTTTGCCAGTTGTCCAATTTACCGACCCGTCCCCCCATGGGTCGGTTTCCCCAAGGCCCGGTCCACCCCGCCGGGCCTCTTTTTTTCGAATTGCGATTCGCGCCGGGTCGGCGTTCGCGTAAGCTCGACTTGGGTGAGCGGCCACCCATTTGGAGCTCCAAACGTGAAACAAGAGGTCATTTGCGAACATCCGAAAACCGTTCAACAGCACATCTACGAACGCCAGCGCGATCACCCCACCGCGACCGGCGAATTCAGTTGGCTTTTGGCCGGAATCACCCTGGCCACGAAGGTCATCGCCGATCAAGTTCGTCGCGCCGGCTTGCTGAAAATCCTCGGGTCGACGGGAAAGACCAACGTGCAGGGCGAACTCGTTCAATACCTTGACCTCATCGCCAACGAGACGATTCTGCAATGCCTCGGCTACCGTGACAGCGTGGGCATCATGGTCTCCGAGGAAGACGACGAGCCCCACATCATCAAGGACTTCGTGGACAAAGCCCGCTACATCGTTCTCTTCGATCCGCTCGATGGTTCGAGCAACATCGACGTGAACGTTTCCATTGGAACCATCTTTTCGATCTTGCAACGGCGGCCCGACGTCGAGGCCGCGCGGGTGATGGACCATATCCTCCAGCCCGGATACCAGCAAGTGGCCGCGGGATATGTCCTGTACAGCAGCAGCACGGTCCTGACTTATACGACCGGCCATGGCGTGCACATGTTCACGCTCGATCCTTCGGTGGGAGCGTACCGATTGAGTCACGAAAACGTGATGATGCCGGAACAAGGCGGCACGTACAGCATCAACGAAGCCTACCGCGCGCAGTTTCCGGACGGCATTCAGCGGTATCTCGACTGGACCAAAACAGAAAAGGCCGGCTATAGCCTGCGATACATCGGCTCGTTGGTGGCCGACTTCCATCGTACCCTGCTGCACGGCGGAGTCTTTCTCTACCCGCCAACGAAAAAGGCTCCCGGCGGCAAGCTGCGTCTGCTCTACGAGGCCAACCCGCTTGCGTTTATCGCCGAGCAAGCAGGGGGGGCGGCCACCGATGGCCGGCAGCGGATCTTGGAAAAGGTCCCCAAAAACCTCCACGAGCGAACCGCGCTCATCATCGGTAGTAAAGCTGAAGTGGAACGAATCCGCTCATTCTGGCAAGCATGATCGTCCGCGTGCATTGAGTTTCACGGTGCCGGCGAGTAAGATTGCTTTCCAATCACCATTGGCATCCGGCAATGCATGCGGTACCGGAAGTGTCTGCGGGAGACAAGATAGCCGTGAACGAAAGGCAGGACCAAGCGCGGGTTTCGCTTCACGACGTACAAGGCAATGGACTGGTGCTTGCAACGGAAACCTTGTTGAGTCCCACTGCCGCCGTGGAAGCGAGCAAGCCGGACGGAAGGGTGGAATCATCGGGCGGCTATTCTCTCGACGAAATGCTGGCCGGGATTGAGCGGCGCGAGATCCTCTCAGCTCTACAGCGAGCCAACGGACAACGGACGGCCGCGGCTCAGTTTCTGCGCATTTCGCGGGCCCGGCTCTATCGGCGGATGGATGCGCTGGGGATCGATCCGCAAGTCGTGGATTCGCGGGCAAGAGCCTAAACTCCGTGTCCCCACGGCTTGAAAAGCGGTCGCGACCACCGGCCCGCATGGGCCGGCTGCATTGCGGCGAGAATCTCGAATGGATGCAGCGCCTGCCCGACGGCTGCTGCGATCTTATCTATGCCGACCCGCCGTTTGATCTGAAAAACGCGGGCCGTCCGTCGGCCAATCGCGACGACAAGGCAACGATGAGCGCCGACGGCCGCATCGACAACTTTCTTCGATTCCTAAGACCCCGCCTTGATCAGATGCACCGCTTGCTCTCGGAGCGCGGTTCTCTTTACGTCCACCTCAATTGGCGGATGGTCCACTACGTTAAGGTCGTCCTGGACGAGATCTTCGGGGCCGATCAGTTTCTCAATGAGATCATCTGGCGCTACCGCAGTGGGAGTCGTCCTGCGCAATGGTTCGTCCGCAAGCATGAAACGCTTCTTCTCTATGCCAGACACATGGGCCGGCACACTTTTCACCGGCTGCGTGAAGGAACGTACCGGACGCTCGATCTCCGCCGCGACGAGAAAGGCCGCCCCTTCAAGCAAACTCGCAACGGCCGTTTGTATTTTGATGTCCAAGGCCCGATCGTGGACGATGTATGGGACATTCCCTTTCTTTCGACCGTTGCCCGCGAGAGAACCGGTTACCCTTCCCAAAAGCCCGAGGCCCTGCTGGAGCGAGTGATTCGAGCGAGCTCCAACGAAGGAGACGTCGTCGCGGACTTTTTCTGTGGAAGCGGGACAACCTTGGCCGTGGCCCAGCGGCTGAACCGGCAATGGCTCGGCTGCGACCGCAACCCCCAAGCCGTCGCGGTCGCCAGAAAGCGGCTGGACAAGCGAGCGGGGCGGCAAGCACTCCGCAAAAGCCGCTGGAAATCAGTCCGGTAGCTCAACGCTGACTTCAAGTCAGCGGCTCGCTGTGCTTTGGCGTAATTCATGATGACGAAAACAATCGACCACGTGGTCGTTGACCAAGCCCGCGGCTTGCATGAAGGCGTAACAGATTGTGGAACCGACGAAGGTAAACCCGCGGCTTTTGAGGTCTTTGCTCATCGCGTCCGATTCGGGTGTCCGCGAGGGAATCTCTTTCGTGGAACGCCACGTGTTGACCTTGGTCCGACCACCGACAAACCGCCAGATGTAGGCGTCGAAGGTTCCAAACTGGTCCTGGATCAACTGGAAGCCCCTGGCGTTGCGGACGGCCGACTCGACTTTGACCCGGTTGCGAACGATGCCCGGGTTCCGCAGGAGCTTGCGGATCATCCGGCTGTCATATTTGGCCACCATGTTGGGATCAAAGCCGTCGAAGGCGGTTCGATAAGCCTCACGCTTTCTCAAGATGGTGTCCCAGCTCAGGCCCGCCTGGGCGCCGTCGAGCACGATGAACTCGAAAAACCGACGGTCGTCGTGAAGGGGTACGCCCCACTCTTCGTCGTGGTAACGAATGGCCAGCTCGTTTTTCGGCCAGGCACACCGTGGCGGTGCCGGCACGGCTGGAACAATCCTGGTTATCTTGGATGGCATTCGTCGGTCGTCCCTGCCCGCGTGTTCCATGCCCGCGCCCCGCCGAAGCGGGGACAAGGCACGCGGCACTCGGATTTCCTCGCCCTGTGCTTCCGACGCGAAACTCCGCGTTTCGAACGAGTGCTTGGCGTCTAAAGCCCATGGTATCATACTTCGCGGACTTTTAGAACGGAGCAGAGTCATGCGGGTTGCGATCACTGGGGCGACGGGGTTCTTGGGCCGTTACATCGTTCGCCACTTGGCGTCGGACAGTCATACGTGCCGGTGCTGGTACCGGGCCGACTCCGACCGGGGCGGGTTTGAGGGGGCGGAAAGCCGGATCGAATGGCTGCCCGGCGACCTGACCGACGAGAAATCCATGCAAGAGCTAGTCTTGGGCATGGATGCAGTCGTCCATGCCGCCCTGCACCGGCCCGGCGCGGGGTTTCGCGGTGTGGAAGGTGACCTCCCGACCTTTGTCGAGCGAAACGTCTTGGGCACTATTCGCTTGATTGAAGCAGCCCGGCGGGCCAAAGTCGAGCGGTTCGTTTTTATCTCCACATGCGCGGTTCACGAGGTCATCCTGGGCGACCGCAAACTCGACGAGGCCCACCCCCTGTGGCCGACCTCTCATTATGGCGCGCATAAGGCGGCAATTGAGAAGTTTATTCATAGCTACGGCCTCGGGCAGGGATACCAGATCTGTTCGCTTCGGCCGACTGGCATCTATGGCCTTGCGCGGCCCGCCCGTGCGAGCAAATGGTTCGATCTCGTGCAGGCTGTGGTTCGGGGCGAACGCATCGCCAGCGACCGCGGCGGCAAGGGAGTCCACGCCGAAGACGTAGCCAAGGCCGTGGGCATCGTGCTGAGGGCTTCGGGCATCGCTGGGCAGGCCTACAATTGTTACGACATGTACGTGGCGGATGAACATGTGGCTGCAATCGCAAAACGGCTGACGGGCAGTCCGAGCGTGATCGAAAAACTCAACCGTGGTCCGAAGCATCAGATCGACACATTCAAGCTGCACGCGCTGGGCATGACGTTCGGCGGCGCGGCCAGATTAGAGGAGACGGTTCAGCAGATGGTGAGCCTCCGCGGATCGGCGTAGGGTCCTATTTCTTCGCGGGTTCAGCGGCTTGGCGGAGCATGGTTGGCAGGGCCGAGCTGATCGAAGCGGGTCAAGTCGGTCCAGAAGGTACTCTCATCGGCGAAGAACAGGCGGATGGACTCCGGTTTGAGATTCTCAACGAAGGTATAGAGATTGTAGGCCTGCCCGCCGCCGAAGGCGCTCACCAAGAATTCATAGCCTTGAGCTTTCTCCGTGCCGGCTTCTTCAGGCATTGCCGTCTCCTTTTTCCAGAATCGCACGGCTCTCTATCCGAGATTTATTCCGCAGTGGGCGCAAAACCGAGCCACGCGTGGGTTTCGATGGCCGCAGCGTGCGCAGAAAACGTCCCATGCCGACTCCCGGCTATAGTGTGACCAAACCCAAACGACCGTCGAGATGAGAATCGCCATGGCAATGGCCAACAGAACCACGAAGGTCATTGTGCCCACAACGAACATGTCGGTTCTTCCTCGCTGGCGTCCTAAATCCGCGACGCAGCTTTTGCCGTGCAACCTCCGGCTCGCGGCTGGGTAATAGGATACGCTCTCGACGGGGCTTGTTAAGCAACCGCCGGGGCTTTCATCCAACCGGCTTTTTCGAGCCTTGAGATCATTGTCGTGTAAACGGCTTGATGTCATGGGGCGAACTTGTAACCAGAGGTTGACCGGCTAGGATGCGGCGATTAACTTAGGAACGAAACGAAGAGTCATGCGAGGAGGCAAAACATGCATCGTCAGGAACGAAATCCGTTACCAATCCCAACCTTAGGGCGAACGCATGCGCTATGCATATGCGCGTTGACTGCATTGTCGGCGGCAGTCGTGTTTGCCGATCAAGCCGCCTCCTTGGCACCGCACTTGGTATATGTCTCGGCGGATCCGACGGATTCACATGCCAAGGCCTTGGCTGAGTGCGACAAGCTGACGATCGAGAAATACCGCGGCCAAGGGGCCAAGGTAACAGTGAAAACTCACGCCGATTTTGCGAAGTGGCTCGATGGTGAGGGAAAGGAACACGAAAAAGCGCATGTGAACTTCCAACGCCTGGCCTATGCCAAAGCGCTCCAGGCGAACGCGATCGGGGGATTGAACAGTTTTGAGTTTTCGATGGATGAGGGCAGCGGCCCCAAGACTGTATTCGACGGCTGGAGCATTTCGCTAGGCACGTGCTCTGGAGGAGGCCGTCCCGATTTCGCACAAGGCGCAAGCGTCCGCGCCATTCCACTCCATCTGAATGGTCAGACGGGTGATCCGTGGTCGTTTCCGCTTAGGGTCGAGCCGCAACCGTGCGGCGCGGCGGAGGCGGCCGCGCGGAGAGAGTCTTCGTCGCGTGGCCGTCCGTTTCTCGGAGTTCGACTGGACGGCCTGACGATTAAGGAAGCGGTGCCGGATGCGCCGGCGGCGGCGGCCGGACTTCGGAGCGGCGATACACTCGCAAAAGTCGACGGAAAGGGGATTGCGGATACTGGTGAATTGCAAGAGGTGCTCTTACGGCATAAGCCGGGCGACGCGGTCGAGGTTGAGTTTCTACGCCATGGGATTATCGCGAGCAAACGAATCACCCTGGCCGACTATCACGAGGTGGAGCTAAAGCACGCGCCCGAGGGCAAGCCTCTACCTCCCTTGGTGGGGATGGACATCGACGGGCGCGACGTGAAGCTGGCAGATCAAAGGGGCAAGGTAATCCTGCTGGATTTCTGGGCGACGTGGTGCGGACCATGCAAGCAGGAGATGCCCCTCTTGCAGCTCTTGTGGGAACGCGTGAAGGACAAGGACTTCGTCTGGGTCAGCGTCAGCGTGGATGACGACGAACAAGCCTGGAAGGACTTCGTCCGTCACAACAAACTCGGCGGGATTCAGTTGCGCAGCCAAGACTGGGCGAGTGCGCTGTTCGTGGGCAGCTATCCAACGGTTCTTCTGGTCGATCCGTCCGGAATCATGCAGTGCGAGCTTCGCGGCGAGAGCATCGCCCAGGCGGTGACAGCCATGCTCGGTGCGAAATAGTACGTGCGGTACCGTTCTTAAGGGCGGTTTATTTTAGTGCATTGCAGCCGCCGGCCGCCACGCTGGCGGCCTGAGCTTCACGGTGCGGTCGCGCCGTTGTCGACCCGGTCCTTGGCAAAACTAAACACGAAATCGCGAGTGGGAGCCACGCCTTTCAGGTCAAACCTCAGGTCACCTGCGCCGAATACTTCGCAATCGTCACCCACAAAATAGTCAAGAAGACGACCTTCACTAGCGTACCGCAACCTGTCGGCTGGCAATCGAAATCGGGGTTATCCACGTTACCGTCGTCGTCGGTATCGGGGTCCGAAGGATCGGGTTACGTCCAGGTGAGCTCCTGACCGAGGACCTTCTTGATTGAGACCAACGTGCCCCTTTCCACGGATCGCGATACGGATTTTAACGGCCCGCCATCCGGTAGCAGCATAACCTCGTCCTTGTTATAATCAACACCGCTTGCAATCACCGTGGGTCCTGGGAACGTCTCGGAGACCGGTGCGTGAAAGGAAATGACCGCAGCCGTAATGAGAGAGACTCCGTGAGCGACGATTTCTTGCCCATCAGGGGCTACGACCACGTCGAGTTCTACGTGGGCAACGCCAAGCAGGCGGCGCATTTTTATGACAAGACGTTCGGCTTTCGGCCCGTCGCCAAGGCGGGCTTGGAAACGGGCTGCCGTGATCGCGCCAGCTATCTCATGGAGCAAGGCAACATCCGCTTCGTTTTCACCAGCGCCTACAGCCCGGACCATGAGATTACACGTCATTGCGCTCTGCACGGCGACGGGGTCAAGGCAATCGGCCTGAGCGTTGCCGACGTCGAGCGGGCCCTGGCCGAGACCAAGAAGCGCGGGGCCACCGTCCTCCAGGCGGTGACGGCCGCCAAGGACGATTACGGCACATTCGTGACCGGGACGATCAAGTATGCGGGGGATTTGGCTTTTCGATTCGTCGATCGCAAGAATTATCACGGGCCGTTCGCGCCGGGCTTTAGGCCAATCGAAGCGCAAGGCTCGCCGTCCGTGGGCTTGGCGGCCATCGACCACATCGTGACCAACGTGTACCTGGGCGAGATGAACTACTGGGTGAAGTGGTTCGAGGAGGTCATGGGCTTCCACAACCTGCTTTCATTCTCGGATAAGGACATCAGCACGGAGTACTCGGCGCTCATGAGCAAGGTGATGGAAAACGGCACGGGCAAATGCAAGTTCCCCATCAACGAGCCGGCCGAGGGCAAGAGGAAAAGCCAGATCGACGAGTACCTCGATTACTTTCGCGGGCCGGGCGTGCAGCATATTGCCATGAACAGCGCCAACATCTGCGAAACGGTGCGGCTGCTTCGCGAGCGGGACATCGACTTCTTGCGGGTGCCGGACACGTACTACGAGTACATGCAGGAGCGCGTCGGCGACGTGGGCGAGGACTGGGCCGAGCTGCAGGAGCTGGGGATTCTGCTGGACAAGGACGACGACGGGTACCTGCTGCAAATCTTCACCGCCCCGGTGCAAGATCGCCCGACGTTGTTCTTCGAGGTGATCGAGCGCCACGGCTCGCGGGGCTTCGGCCTGGGCAACTTCAAGGCCCTGTTCGTGAGCATCGAACGGGAGCAGGCGCTGCGGGGGAACCTTTGAAGTTCGAACGACGGATGGCGATGGACTCGACGTGGCAGGCAGAGCGGCGGTCACGCCGCGCGGAGTTGCAGATGCCGGCGATCTAGGACGGTCAGCCCCGTCGATCCCGAAGGTCCAAAGCTTCCTGCAATACCTCCTTGATTTGCCGTGGAAACCGCGTCGCCCATAATTCCAACCCAAGATACTCTCGGCCACCTCGACGCCGCGTTTCCGATCCATGGCCTAGACGGTGATTCGCCGGGCCACGAACACGTGCAGCCAGGCCAGCAGCCCGGCAATCCGCCAGCCGGTCTCATCGGGTGCGACGGCCTTCTGCTTGGGCATGGCCCGTACCAGGGCCTGATACACCGGGGCACGCCGCGCCGCGGAACATCAGCGAAGCCGAGCCATAACCGAAAGACTCGCTAATCAATTATCAATTAGACCCCGTCTTTTGCTGCTTCGTTCGGACTTGCAGAGTCTCCAAATAGCGCTCTCCGACTTTGAGTTCGTGAAGGCGCAAATAGACAATCATCTCGGCGCCCGTTTCGAAAGTGACGAAGGACCAGGGCCCGTCACGGAAATGATGCCCAAACACGATTGTTTCATTAGGCGAAGGTGTTCGTCGTGAGCGTTCGGCGATTTGCGCGGCTACTCCAGGCCGTTTACAGCAGACGAGGCGAGTACCCAGACGAGGTTGCCAACGCGATCGAGATCGCATGGAAAGTCAACAGGACGTTATGACGTTATTCAACCATTACAAGGAACCCCGGAATGCTATTGAACACGACGGTGAAGTGAATGGCGTCAACCATCGTTTTGTGAACCTATGAGGCAGGACTTTGGAAGTCGTAGACGGCAAGCGAGCCGAAGATCGGCAAAAGCAGTGGATGCGGCCAAAGGCGCGTGGTGCCACATGTGTCACGCCCCAATCCCTTGCTAATGGCGGCCCGTTTCTATTGCATTCTAATCCATCCCTCACGCATTGGAAAAGAACACCGAGGTTCTCTTTGACGCCCCCCGCCATCCGCTTATGATCGTACGGGCCGTGGACTATTTGGATGCCCCCGGCCATGATTGCCCGCGTACGTGAGAGCCTCCCTTTGCAACAGCGGCAGCGTATCACTTTTGACTCGACCGACTTGGCGATCGTGCTGAGTCATTTCGACCTCGGCGTCATCGAATCCATCACCGATCTGCCGCGCGGCTCACGCCGTAGCGCCAAAGTCGGCATTGTCGCCGAACGCGGCAAGTTTCTTCTCAAGCAACGAACGGCACATCGGGCCCGGCCTGAACGCATCGCCTTCTCGCATCGAGTACAGGCCCTCCTGGCCGCGGCCGACTTTCCTTTGCCCAAGTTGATCGCCACGCACGCCAACGGGCGGCTCTACGTGCAGCACCGCGACCACGCCTTTGAGTTGTTCGAGTTCGTCCCCGGCCAACACTATGCCCGTTCCCCCGCCGAAGCCCATGCGGCGGGAGGCATCCTGGCCCGTTTCCATGCCATCACGCGGAACTTCTCATTCGATTCCTCACTGATTGTTCCCTCCGGTGACTTTCATGATGCCCCCGGCGTCCGTGTAGGCCTCTGCAGCATCGGATCGACGCTGAGTTCCCACGACAGCTTCACCGGCAACGAGGCCGAGCTGGCCACGCTGATCCAAATGCTGCTCGAGACCTTTGAGAAAGCGGCCGAGGCCGTCAACGCACTTGGCTTCAACTCTTTCGTTCAGCGCCTCGTGCACTCCGATTGGCATCCCGGCAATCTGCTCTTTCGCGACCAAAACGTCGTGGCCGTCCTGGACTATGATTCCGTCCGCCGCTCGCGAACCATGACCGACGTGGCCACCGGCATCCTGCACTTTTCCATCATCACCGGCGACGACCCGGCCACCTGGCCGGACCATCTGGACGAAGAACTTTTCCACGCGTTTCTGGCCGGCTACGAAGCCAACGGCCGCCTGAGCCAAGAAGAACGCCGCTGTCTTCCGCATTTGATGGCCGAAGCCCTCATCGCCGAATGCGTGCCGCCGATCACCGAAACCGGCTCGGTGGGCCGCTGGTCCGGCTTCCGCGTCCTCCAAATGGTCCGCCGCAAGCTCAACTGGCTGCAATCCCACGGCCAGCGGCTGATTTCCATGAACCGCGCCCCTTAAAGATCGCTCGCTGAGGGCGCAATCAAGCAGTGTTGGTATCGTTTCGCGCGGCATGGGTCGGACCGCCGACCGATTCCAAACTCCAACTGCCAATCAAGCCAGTTTTTCTCGCCAAAGCCACTCCGGCTGACTATACTATGGATATGGCGCACATTGATTCCCGCGCGTTTGCCTTGGAAATAGCTCGCCTGACCCATGACTACCGTTCGGAAAACGTAGTCGTGCTGGACCTGCGCGAACGCTGCTCGTTCACCGACTTTCTCGTGATTTGCAGCGGCACCTCCGACCGGCAGATTCGCTCAGTGGCCGATGGCGTCATCGAGTACGGGAAGAGGTTCGGCGAACGGCCCTACGGCCTCAGCGGCCACGAAAACGCCCGCTGGGTCGTGCTGGACTTCATCGACGTCGTCGTGCACATCTTCTCCGCCTCGCACCGATCCTACTACGATCTGGAACTGCTTTGGGGCGACGCCCCAAGACTCGAATGGGCCCGAAGCGAAACAGCGTAGGCAAAAGCCCCCACAACGGACAGCAGCTACGATCCGCTCCCACCTGCGACTGACGTTCAAAATGGAAGGGAACCCATGAACCGAGAGCAAGCCTGGGAGATCCTCAACGAATACACGAAAAACCCGGCATTGATCCGGCATGCCCTGTGCGTGGAGGCAGCTATGCGGCATTATGCGAAGCTCTCCGGGGCCGACGAATCGACCTGGGGCCTTGCGGGGCTGCTGCACGATTTCGACTACGAGCGATGGCCGACGCCGCCGGAGCACACTCGCGAAGGTGCCAAAATACTGCGGGCGGCCGGGTTTGATGAAGAAGTCGTCGGGGCCATCTTATCGCATGTGCCCTGGAACCTTGATGAGTATCCTCGCGATCGGCCGATCCGCAAGACGCTGTTCGCGGTCGATGAACTCTGCGGTTTCATCCATGCCGCGTCATTGGTCCGGCCAGAGCGAATCGTGGGTCTCGAAGCCAAAAGTGTGCAAAAGAAGCTCAAGCAAAAGGCCTTCGCCGCATCGGTGTCCCGCGAGGATATCGAAGCGGGGGCAATCCTGCTCGAACAACCCTTGGCCGAACATATCGAGCACTGCATTCAGGCGATTCGAGGCATCGCCGGGCAGATCGACCTCCTGCATGAGTCGTAAGAATCTCGGGACCTTCCGTGCCGATCTTGCCTTGTGATCAGAACCATGGGCAGCCGAAGTCCGCCCGGGCTAAAAGCCCGCCGCGCGCTGCGCGGCTTGGTTTTTCTTTTGGTAGACGCCATGTTCGCAGGCGATGACGAAGGCTTCGACGATGGACTTGAAGGCCTCCCAGGCGTCGCGGATGCGCTCGGCCTCCGCCGCCTCAATGGTGCCGTCGTCCTCGATGGACTTGGTCACGGTGAGCAAGAGCTGGCTGAATTCCTTGACCAGCCGTTGGGTTCGCAAGAGAAGGTCGGTGGCCGCGTCGCTGGGCGGTGAGGCGGGGTTGGCCACAAAGAACCCGCCGGCCTCGTGGCATAGCCAGTTGACCACGTCGCGGCTGCCGGTAGCGCGCACGATCTCGGCCAGGCGGTCCAGGGGATTCAAAGCTCCGCCGGCGTCGGGATCGGCCGGGTCGATCTCCTGGCACCACTTGTAAACCAGGGCCGGGGACAATTTGAGTCGGGCGGCCAGGGCCTTGACGCCGATCGAATCCGCCGCTTGTTTAAGAACTTCATGCGATTGCATACCGAAACTCCTAGGATGCTCCGTAATCTTCGAAATACTAATTTTGGATTTTTTAGTATAAGAATAGCAATAGCTTATCGGACCGCAATTGGGGATGGGTGATCAGAGAGTACAAACTAAGCGAGAAATCGAGGAAATCCTTGAAAAAGCGGGGGTTCGGCCGCGGAGACGGTTTGGGCAGCATTTTCTGATCGACGGCAACCTGATCCGCCGATTGGTGGCATCTGCGCAATTGCAGCCCCAGGACGTCGTTTTGGAGGTCGGCGCGGGCACTGGGGGATTGACCGACCTGTTGGCCTGGGCGGCCGCGCGTGTGATCTGCGTGGAGATTGATCGCACGCTGCAGGGAATCTTGGCGGAACGGTTTCGCGACGTTGCCAGCGTGACTTTGGTAGCCGGCGACGTGCTGGAGAACAAGCATCGGCTTTCGCAAGCCGTGGCGGAATTATTGAACGCCGCCCGGCCTGAAGCGGGAGGGAGCCTGAAGCTGGTGGCCAATCTGCCCTATCAGGTGGCCACGCCGGTGTTGATGGACCTGCTGTTGGATTATCCGCGGGTGCGGCGGTTTTGTTTCACGGTTCAGGCGGAGGTGGGCGAGCGCATCTTATCGCCGCCGGGCCGCAAGGCCTACGGGCCGCTGGGCATCTTCTCGCAATTGCTTTGTGAGTGTCACGTAGTGGCTCGGATCAAACCGGACGCCTTCTGGCCGAAGCCGCAGGTGGCCTCGCTGATGATCCGCATGGACGTGAAAGAGCCGGCGCCCTTTGGCACGCGCGAGGAGATTGGCCGTTTCGCCGAGTTGGTCCGCAAAACGTTCGAGCATCGCCGCAAGACGTTGCGTTCGGCACTACGCTATGTCCTGGACGATGAGCAACGGGAACGCATTTGCCGCGTGGTGGATGGCAATCGGCGGCCGGAGTCGTTCTCGGTTGCCGAGTGGCTTCAGATCTTCGAGGAGCAGGTGAACAGTGGAGCAGTGTGAGGAGAAGGAACCTCCACGTTCTCACTGTTTCTCTGCTCACCTGTTCTCGGTTTTGAGCGGCCACAGGGCCGCTCAAAATCGGGGCGGCGGGATTCGAACCCGCGACCTCTTGACCCCCAGTCAAGCGCGCTAGGCCAAACTGCGCTACGCCCCGGTGCTATACCAGTACGACGACACGTCCGCTCCCTCACTCCTTGACGCTGGGCGTCAAGGGCAGGCGGCGCTAAAACAACTACCGTCTGAACGACCGGTCTGCTCCCTTACGGTAGCGGCTCTGAATGACCGGCCGGCACATTGAGAGAGCCGGCAAGGATTATACTCGACCTTGGGGTCCGAGGGAAAGCTGTCAGCCAACGTCGATACACAAATTCGGGCACGCGGGAGTTCCGGCAAAGGCCTCTAGCACGGCCAGAACATCGCCCACGTCGATGAACCCGTTGCCGATGCAGGGATGTACGTCGGCCCCCGGGCACAGCGCCTCATCCGCAAAGCCATCGAGGCAACAAAGCATGTCACCGACATCCACGGTCCCGTCGCCATCGGCAGGAGCGATATCCGCGTACAACCGCTCCTCAAGACCTTCGCAGTCATCAGGGATCCCGCTCTGGTTGCAATCGGTGCTGGTGTGCGCGGCCAGGTCGGCCGAGTCGTCCACTCCGTTCGCGTTGCAGTCGCTACAGACCAAATCTAGGATTTGCAGATCGTCCACGGCTGCTTCGACGAGCGACCCGGCGCCCATATCGGCCGCGATGAACCGCAATTGGATCGCATCGGCGTTTCCGAGGAGATGCTCCACGGAAAACTGGTGATACAACCACCCCCCGCCGGCCTCAAAGCCCGACGGACCGACCGTCTCGACGTTGATCCAGTTCGCGCCGCCATCGGACGAAATCTCGACAACGAAGACGTCCTCGCTGGGGCTGCCTCCGCCGTTATTCGAAAACCAGCGCCAGTAGCCGATCGCGGGGTTTGCCAGACCCGCAAGTCCCAGCGCCGCAGAGACGAGCGTGGTCCGGCCGCTGTCCACGTCGGCCACGCCGGCTCCTCCGCCGGGCGGCCCTTGGCCGGTCACCCAACAGATCGACGCGGGGTCGGGAGTATGATCGTTCTCTGGTTGAGCGCTCGTACCGTTGGGGTCCACGCGCACCCACTGACCGCTCGTGGCATTATCTCCGGGCGCGCCGACGACCCAGCCGTTATCCACTTCCATCGTGTCCTGGGCGACGGTCGCCGCGGCCAATGCAAACGCCGCGGAGAACGTCTCGCCCGGGGCCAGCGCGGGGTCCCGGTAGGGGGTGCCCAATGTGTCCTGGGCGGTGAAATAATACGACACACTTTGGCCACAGGTGCCCGCGGGGAATACGGCCTCGAATAGATCGGTGCCCGCCGGAATCAAATCAGCCTGGCCATACCCCGAACCCGTGTCGTAGTGCAGCTTGGCCGTGCCAGCCTCAAGCTGCCCCCCGGCCTGCGACGAAATGGACACCAGCAAGGTGTCGCCGGAAGGATCGAACAGCGCGGGCCGTCCGTTGGGATAGTCAAAAGACAAGAGCACGTCGCCCAGCCGCCAGACAAACAGCCCGCTTTGGATGTCGCTGCCGATAATGGTCCCGCTGGCAAAGAACGGGTAGTTGTTCCATAGGCCGCTGAAGTTCGGCAGATCGTCGGACGGATAGGTATCGAAATAGGCGATTTCCTGCGGAGCGAGAGGCGAGGCAATATCGAACACCCGCAGCCCGCTGCGATAGTTGGAGGCAAAGATCAAGGTTCCTTTCACGTAAAGGTTGTGATCCACGGCGGATAGGCCGTTGGTGAAGGTCGTGACCTCGAAGGGGTTTTGGAGGTCGCTGACGTCGAGGATATGCGTCGTCGACGGCAGACTGAAGTTCGACTCATCGAACTCGTCGTCCAAATAGAGATACTGTCGGTCCGCCGAAAGCCAGCCCTGGTGCGAGAAGGCGGCGTTTGAATAGGAGGTCGAGCCCAGAAGCAGAATATTGCTTTTGTCGGTGACGTCGAGAATATCCAAGGTGCCGTTGGACCCGGTGAAGCAAAAGGCCACCTGTTTGCCGGCATAGGGTCCGCTCGTGTAGGTCACCACTTGAGCCTCGTGTACGTAACGGTCATGCCATTCACCGACGAAGGCCGGAGCGGCGGGATCGGCAAGGCTATAGATTCGTAGGCCCGGGGGAATGGGCGAGTTACTTCCGCCGCAGCGATAAAGGAACCCGCCCTGTTCATCGAGCGCCAGCGTGTGTGTATTAGGAGTGGTGAGCAAACCGGCCGCGGTCACGATATTCACCTGCATGACCACGCCGTTGTCGATCTGACTCAAATCGAAGACCTGAATGCCGCTTCCACCCTCGCTGATCGAATAGGCATGGTCTTGATAGACCTTCATGTCTCGCCAAGTGCTGGTCGGACCACTCATCAGGGCCACGATGGAAGCATTGGCAGGGTCCGTGACTTCCACAAACGACGTACCTGTGGAAAGACCCATCAGGGCGTACTCACGACCGGATGGCGACGTGTATCCCCAGCAACTATTGCCGGAAGTCACGCCGGGGCCGAACTCAAACAGCGGCAGCCAGTCGAAGAGCAGCACGCCCTCGGCCTGAAACCCCGTCGTCGGCCCCCTTGGGCTCACGGCCACGGAGTGGTGCTGGGATCGCCGTGGGGGGCGACCATCGTTCCGTTGGGGTATAGCACGCACTGCGGGCGAAGCGGAAGCACCGTTGCCCCCTTCTAGTGCGTATAGAAGCAAGAACACACACAATATAATGAAGCATAGACGCAAATTCAATCGCGACACGATTTTTCCCTCTCATCGGACCAGGACCCTACAACCCCGCGCAGGATCAGCCCCAGGCGTCAGTATAGATTGCCGCCGTCGTTAGGGCAAGTTTCAGTTCGTCCTAGACTAGTCTAGGGTGTTGGCCACGGATTTTGGCATTAGGCAACTTTTCGTGTTTCTCAGTAGGCGGCCCGATCACGCTGCACACCAATCGCCCTCTGCGTTCATCCACCTTATGTCTTAATACGCTCGGGTGAGGGTGGAGGTGGGGTAGTAGTAGCGGAGGATTTCGGCGGCGCGTTTGCCTGCCAGGGCTTGGCCTTGGGCGCCCCATTGGCAGAGGCCCAGGCCGTGGCCGAAGCCTCGGCCGTTTTCGAGGATCACTTCCTGGTCGGTGAGGCGAATGTCGCAGGCCGTGCTGCGCATGACCATGCCGCCGACGGCCAGCCGGAAGCGCTCGGCGAGCATGTCGTGGAACTGGCCGCCGGAGCCGATCAGCCGGAGCGACAGCAGCCGCCCGTCGGCCGTTTTTTCGATCGGGGTGATGCCGGTCAGTTCGCCAACGCTTTGTAATTCGGGGTACCGGGCCAGGAGGCGCGTTTGCAGCTCGTGTTTCGAGACCCGCACCGGACCCCAGCGATAGGTATCCTTCGGGGCGATCTTACAGTAATCGCAGGCCACCGAGCCGGCCAGGGGCTCGATGTCGCCTTCGGGGCTGAACAGCAAAGCGGCCTGCGAGGCGCCGCCGCAGGCGGCCGAGTAATACGTGCAAAAAAGCTGCGAGCGGCCGCCGGCCTCGAAGGTGCAGGCGATCCCGCGCGTGTACTGGGCAGCCTCGGTGGCCCGCCGGCCGGTGACGTCGTCGCGCAAGCCGCGATAGACCTGAGCGCCTTGCGTCGCGGTGACGTCGAAGGGCCGGGCCGCCGCCTGCTGCATTTGATAGAGGACGAAGGTCCGGGCCACGATGGCCTGCACGCGGAACACTTCCTCCTCGAAAGTGGGCCAGGCCTCGGCGGCCACGACTCCGGCCACGTATTGCTCCACGTCGACGTGGTTGATGACCCTAAAAAGCCCATCGTCGTCCATAACCATGCGTATCGAGCCTGGATAGCGCAGCTCCGGCGACGAACCTGCGGCGTTTTGCAGGGCGAGAGTGATCGCGTCGGAGCCTTCCGCCTGGATGGTTGCGCCGTGTGCGCGATGCACGTCGCCGCCCACGCGCATGCCGCTGGGTGGCACCGGCTCGATCTGCAGCGATTCGTCCGGCGGCCAGGTCGAGGGCGGTTCATCCGAGTCGGGCTTCCACACCATCGGGCGGGCAGCGCGAACGCGAAGCGATTCCACATCCGAGCCGAGCAAAACTCGAACCCGGCGGAGTCCGGGCGGGGCGGCATCTGAGGCTGTCACCGGCGCCCCGGACGCAACGCCCGCACGCTCGCGGGGAGCCGGGCGGCAGCAGAGCATGGGGATTGCGGCGAAAACGGCGCCGGCGGAAAAGAAGATGC
>Ga0187892_10003256_pt1 | contig 30002 bp, 29 predicted proteins | sample MA1701073metaG_FD_139345 | JGI IMG/M metagenome (GOLD analysis project Ga0187892, IMG submission 139345) | Bio-ooze microbial communities from a basaltic lava cave in the Kipuka Kanohina Cave System on the Island of Hawaii, USA - MA170107-3 metaG ...
TCAAACCCGATCCAATTCACGAACAATCGGTTTCAATTGACTTGGTTAAGAAGGCGAAAGAGAGAATACGGAACATACGGAATAAACGGAACAAACGGAAACTCTCTGGTTTCTTTTCCGTCTGTTCCGTTATTTCCGTTTGTTCCGTATTCTCAAACCCGATCCAATTCACGAACAATCGGTTTCAACGCTTCGATGTAAGGCGCCAACGGCGCGTCGCGTTCCAACGCGGGCGCGCGCTGGCGCACCAGAGCGTAAACTTCCTGCAACTTCGGACTCGGCTTCAACGGTTTCAAAAACTCCAGCCCTTGCGCCGCGCACATCAATTCAATCGCCAGAATGGTCTCGACGTTGTTGACCACCTGCGCGAACTTCAACGCCGCCGTCATCCCCATCGAAACGTGATCTTCCTTGTTGGCCGAAGTCGGCAGCGTGAAGACCGAGGCTGGATGCGCTAACACGTTGTTTTCAGCGATCAGCGCGGCGGCGGTCACCTGCGCGATCATCATTCCCGAATTGGCGCCGGGATGCGGCGACAGAAACGCGGGCAGCCCGGACAACGTGGGGTTGACCAGACGTTCGACGCGGCGTTCGGCGATTGTGCCCAGATCGGCCACTGCGACCGCGGCGTAATCGAGCGCGAGCGCAATCGGCTCGCCGTGAAAATTTCCGCCCGACAAGACCTCGCGTTCTTCGGCGAAAACCAGCGGGTTGTCGGTGGCGCTGTTGATTTCGATTTCAATAATTTGGCGCGCGTGCGCCAGCGCGTCACGCACAGCGCCGTGCACTTGCGGCATACAGCGCAGCGTGTAGGCGTCCTGAACGCGCGGATCAACGGCGCGGTCACGATGCGATTCGCGGATTTCGCTATCGGTGATCAATTCGCGCAAACGCTGCGCGCTCGCTCGCTGGCCCGCGTGCGGGCGGACGGAATGAATCTTTTCATCGAAGGCGACCGGCGTGCCCCGCAACGCTTCGAGCGTCAACGCGCCGATCACATCCGCAGCTTCGGTCAATCTTAAGGCGTTGAGCAAAGCCAACCCGCCGACAGCCGTCATCGCCTGCGTGCCGTTGAGCAGCGCCAATCCCTCTTTCGCTTCAAGCTGAAGCGGCTGGATGCCCGCGCGCCGCAGCGCTTCGCCGCCCGGCATTCGCTCGCCACGAAAGATCGCTTCTCCCTCACCAATCGTGACCAGCGCCAGATGAGCCAGCGGCGCCAGATCGCCCGAAGCCCCGACCGAGCCACGCGACGGAACCACCGGATGCACGCCTTCATTCAGCAGCGCGATCAGAATCTCGATCACCACGGGGCGGCAACCTGAGAATCCTTTCGCCAGAACGTTCGCGCGATGCAGCGTCATCGCCCTCACCGCGCTTTCTGGCAGTGGCTCGCCGACGCCGCACGAGTGCGAGCGGACGAGATTGACCTGCAACTCGCGCAATTCGTCGGACGGGATCGTGACTTCAGACAGCGCACCGAAGCCGGTGTTGATGCCGTAAACGACTTCGTTGCGCGCGACGATCTCTTCGACGAAACTGCGCGCGCGTTCGACGCGCTGGCGGGCTTGCGGCGCAAGAGTGACTGTCGCGCCATTCGCCACGGCTTCAGTTTCTGTGAGCGTGAGTGAATTGCCGTCAAGCTCGATCATCTTGCGACCTCCTCCTGGGAGCGCGCCGGTACGGTACAGGGAGCGGTAGCGACCTGCCGCTGCCGCCACGCGCGTCTGACTAGAGCCCGCCAGGTCGCTACCGCTCCCTGTACCGTACCGGCGCGCTCCCAGGTAAAAGAGGACATTAAACTCCGAAGCCCGCGCGATCAACTCAGCTCGCGCGGGCTTCGCATTGCGAATTGGTTTCGCCAACAGATTCATCGGATCGCCATCGGGCGCAGCGCGAAACCAGCCGCAGTCCCTTTGATCTTGTTCGTGCCGGCGATGTAACAAAATTCGTAAACCCGCTCGCGCGCCAAATCCTCCAGGTAATGGAACTCGCCGATGTGAATCCCCTGCTCGATCAGCAGGTAATTGTGCAGCGGCATAAACGAACGGTACTTCGCGCGAAAAGCCGCGGCGTCTTCCGGCTTCGGCTGATATTCGACTCCACTCGTGTCGCCGCAAATCATCATCGCGCCGTTCTGCTCGACCAGCCACTTCGCGGTCTCGACGCTGAGGCCCGCCGAATCGTGCGCGGCGATCTTGGCGTGGTCGCTGCCGGTTTCGCCCCAATAACGCAGCGTGCCGGTGCGGACGAGCACGACATCGCCAGGCTTGAGTTGCGTCTTCTGTTTCTGCAACGCCTGTTCGAGGTCGGCGACCGTGATCTGGTAATTGCTCGGCAGCGCGTCAACGCCTTTCGCTCCGGCGACATCAATCAACACGCCGCGCGCGACAATCGGTGGAATGGTTGAAGCGTCGGCTTTGCGCATTCCCCAATTGCCGCCCCAGTCTTTTTCGGTGAAGCCGTTGTACCAGTGATCATCGTCGCCTTCGGTGGCGTGGCCCAGGCCGTCAATCTGCGTCGCCACGTTGTCGTTGATGAAAAGCGCCGCGCTGTGCCAGGCAGTTCTGCTGTCATTGTTGTTGACCAAGTCTGGCAGATCACGCTGCCGTTTGACGCCTTCGGGAGTGCGGAACGAGAGAATTTCGCCGGGGCTGTGGCCGGGCCATTTGTAAGACGTGCGGTCGTAAAGCACGCCCAGGTCGTAGACCTTTCCGCGATCAGCCAGGCGCAATGCGGCCAGGCGCGACACGTCGGTCATTTCATTGAGCGCGCCGACTTCATCTTCTTTGCCCCACACCCAGCCCCAACCTTTGCCTTTCTGCCATTTTTTCATTGGCGATTGCTGGCCGGTCGCCAACCAGCCAATGGTCATTCCGATGATCAAAGTAACTACGACGAGCGTAAACTGGCGTTTCATAATCGTGTCTCCTCAAAAAATGTAGCGCAACCTGCCGAGGTTGCGCGGCTTCGGCAAGTGACGAGTTGAGAAAGCAGCGCAACCTCGGCAGGTTGCGCTACTCTTGCCGCCGATTTTCATTCTTTCTGACCGCCGCTGGCGCCATGAATGACTCCTCGAAAAACGTAGCGCAACCTGCCGAGGTTGCGCCGCTTCGGCAAGTGACGAGTTGAGAAAGCGGCGCAACCTCGGCAGGTTGCGCTACTCTTGCCGCCGATTTTCATTCTTTCTGAGCGTCGCGCGCGACCTGAATCGCTTTTGCGGAAAGATCGCCGTTTTCCTGCCTTCAGGCGGAAGCAGGCTTCTGAAGCGTTTCTTGAAGCGACGTAACGATCATCCTGGCGAGGATGTCGAAAACGCGATCTCCTTCTTCGGCGCTCGCCGCAGCGGGCGCGCCGAAATAAGCCTGCTCGCCGCCGATCTCAGTGAAGCGGCGCGCGCCCGCGCGGATGGCTTGCGAAAGGCTGATGAGCTTCGGTTCCAGCGCCAGTCGAATCTCTTCGCGCACCAGTTCAGGTCGCGCGCTCATCACCAGCGAGCTTTCGTATTGCCCAGCGTGGCAGGCGCCGCTTTGAAATTCTTCGGTCAACTTCTGCGCCCAGCGCCGCCGCGTGACATCCGGGAAAGCGATCTCGACCTCGGTCTCCGCTTTCACCGCTTCGCAAGCCGCGCGCAACGTCGCAATGTGCGCTGGTTCAAGGTGCGCGTTGGCCATCGCGATCCGTCTGAATCCCTGTTTGATGAGCGAAAGCAGAATGTCAGTGATGAGCGCTGTCGCCGTTTCAGCCCGGATCGAAACGCTGCCCGGAAAACCTTCGCTGAAATCCGTCACGCTGTAAGCCACTGGCGGCAAGACCAGCGCCTTCTCTCCGCGCGCTTCGAGCAATCGCGCGGCGCGCCCGGCCATCTCTTCGGCGATGATCACATCCGTGTTGAGCGGCAGGTGCGGCCCGTGCGCTTCGGTCGAGCCGGCGGGCAGAATCAGAACGCAATCCGAATCGCGCAAATCCGTCCACGCGCAATGGGCGAAGAAACAGTCGGACATAAAACCTCTCGCTACACTTTTGCCAGGCCGAGCTTTTGCCAGATTACGTCGAACTCTGGTCGCACTCTCAACGCGGCAATGTCCGGATCGGAACCGAGAGTCTCTCTTTCGTTGAATCCGGCTTCGACGGCGCGGTTGACCCACTCCATCGCTTCATCGTTTTTGCCCATCCGCGCGTGGGCGCAAGCGATGTTGTAAGCGATGACCGGGCTGGCGCCGCGCTCCAACGCCAGCCGCCCGGCTTCGATGGAAGTTTCGTATTGGCCTGCGCGGAAGGCCGAATGCTGCATCGCCGCGTACAATCCGGGCGCGTATTCGCTCTGTCGTGGATCGGCGATGAGCGGCAAAGCTTCCTGATAACGCCCGGCTTCGATCAGAGCCTGCGCCAGTATCATCCCTAACTCCGGCCTGAGCGACGATTGGTACGATGTTTCGATCAGCGGAATCAGCAGCGGCCACTCTTCGGCCTTGAAGCTCAGGAAGACCGCCATCGCTGCTTCAGGGCCATGAAGGGTCTCCAACCGATGCAACTCTTCGCCTGCCCGCGCGAGATCGCCTTCGACGATGTAGGCTCGCGCGAGAATTTTCTGCGCCTCTCTTTTCAGCACGTCAGAACGCGCGCGATCAAGCGTTGTCCGAGCCAGCCGCGCAGCCGTCGCGCCGTCTCCGCTTTCGACCGCCGCTTCCGCCTGATCGAATTGCGGGAGCAGGCTCCGGTCGCGGTAATTCCGCAGCAGTTGAAAGAGCGCGATGCCGTTGTCCCACGCGAACCACGCCATCAGGAACACCACCCAATACCAGCGCACCGACAACGCCAGCAGACCGAGCGACGCGGCCACGAGGAAGGAAATCACGCGCGCAATCGTGCCCGCCGTTTTTTTCGATACCAATTGCTCGAAGCTGTACAACGCATTCCCGCCGTCCAGCGGCATCACCGGCAACAGGTTGAAAATTCCCCAGCCGAAGTTGACCCACAGCAGGTCGAGGTAAACCACGCGCCCGAAATCGCTGGCGAACAGATCAGGGAGCGATTGTTCCGCCGCGTAAACGGCGCCGCCGAAGAGAAACCCCGCGCACGGCCCCGCTAAGCTGATAACGATGTGTCTGAGCGGCGAGACATCCCGGTCTTCTGTCCACGAAGTCAACCCACCCATCCCGTAGAGCTGAATCTGCGGCGACAAACCGAACGAGCGAACGGTCAGGGCGTGCCCCAACTCGTGAATCAAAATGGAGACGAAGACCACGACGAGCCACTCGACCAACAACACTGGTTGCGAGAGCCGGCTGGAACCCAGAAACGCCACCAGCAGCAAAAAGAATGGATCAACCTTGACTGGTATTCCGAAGATTTTCATTTCAAGCTCTTTCGATCAATTTTACCCCGGTCGTTTTTCGGCAGGCTGGCGACGAACACTACTCGGCGCGGATATTTGTGCATCGCCAGCCGCGACTTGACGAACTCCTGAATCCGCGCGGTGAGTTCATCGCCCGCCGTGAAATTCTCTTCGAGCACGATGAAGGCTTTGGTCTTCGTCAATCCGTCTTCGTCTTGAAAACCGATGACGGCGCATTCCAGCACGGCTTCGTGTTCGAGCAGACAGTTTTCCACTTCAGTCGGCGAAACGAAAACGCCGCTGACTTTGAGCATCTCGTCGGTTCGCCCGCCGTACCAGAAATAACCTTCAGCGTCGCGCGTGAATTGGTCGCCCGTCGTGCAGTAATCGCCAGCGAACGTCTCTTTCGACTTTTCGTGCGCCTGCCAGTAACAAAGCGCTGCCGAATCGCCCTTGACACGCAACGTTCCCATCTCGCCGTCGGGCAGGAGCTGTCCGTCGGGACCGATGACCTCCGCCTCGTAACCCGGCACGACCTTGCCCAGGCATCCTTCGCGCACATCGCCGAAACGGTTTGAGATGTAGATGTGGAACATTTCAGCCGAACCCACGCCGTCCAGGATTTCAACGCCGAACGTCTCTTTCCACCGGCGGTAAAGCTCCGGCGGCAACGCTTCGCCTGCTGAGATGCACACGCGCAGGCTGCTCAGGTCGTGTTGATCAGCATCTGGCGCGTTGAGCATCGCGTTGATCATCGTTGGCACGTTGGTCAGCACTGTCGGCTTGTAACGTTCGATCACCTCAAACAGCTTTTCAGGCGTTGACCGTCCGGCGAACAAAGCGGTCTCAGCGCCCACCGCGAATGGAAACAACAGGTTCGTGCCCGTAGCGTAGCCAAAAAACAGTTTCGGCACAGAGACCGTCACGTCGTCCTCGCGCATCTGCAAAATCTGTTTGGCGTAACATTCGGTGTTGTAGGGCAGGTCGTGTTGCAGGTGAACCGCCGCCTTCGGTTTGCCGGTCGAACCCGAAGTGAAGAGCCAGATCGCCGGGTCATCACGATGAGTGTTGGCAGTTTCGAGTTCATCCGGCATCTGCGGCGCGAGTTTTTCGTAATGCGGAAATCCGTGTGATTCATCGCCGACGACCAACACGTCCTTCAAATACTTCGTTTGACCAAACACTGGCGCCAAACTTTCGACCAACGTTTCGTGAACGACGAAAACTTTGGCGCGAGTGTAATCGAGGTAGTAAGCGTAATCTTCGGCGGGCAGCAGCGGGTTGACCATCGCGATGACCGCGCCGATCTTCGCCGCGCCAAACCAGCAGGCGACGAATTGTGGGCAATCGGGCAAGGCGAAGAGCACGCGGTCTTCGATGTCCGCTCCCAGCTCGCGCAGCAGATGCCCAGCGCGGTTCGATTGCCTGACGACTTCGGCGTAAGTCCAGCTTTCGTCGCCGAAGCGCAGACAGACTTTGTCGCCTCGTCCGGCGGCCAGGTTGTGGCCGAGGAAATACTCGGCCATGTTGAAACGCTCAGGGAACGTTGTCATATCAGCCCCCAACGTACCGCAGACTGTCCAGTCTGCGGATGTCTCGGTCATCTGAAAAACTCAAAGATAACTCGCACATTGGCAGGAAGCTCTCGTTCTCCGACAATATTCGAGTAGAGAAACGCTCCGCAGACTGGACAGTCTACGGTACGGCTTTGCGATCAACCAGATGCGCAACTCCCTCCATCTCGATCATCGCGTCGGGATTGAACAGACCTTTGACCTCGAACAGAGCCATCGCCGGATAGTGACGGCCAAAGTAGGCGCGATAGATTTCGCCCAACGGCTTCAACTGCGCGCGATAAGCGTCGCGGTCGGTGATGTAAATGTTGAGTTTGACCACATCCTGCAACGTCCCGCCAGCGACTTCGATGACGGCTTTCAGGTTCTTGATCACCTGCTCGTATTGAGCGACAAGGTCGCCAGGCGCGGTGATCCGGCCCTCGCCGTCGCTCGCATCCTGCCCGGCGAGCATCAGCAATCGCCCGCCTTCGACGACGATGCCGTGACTGAAGCCGCGCGGTTTGGCCAGTTCGGGTGGATTGATAATTTCGCGTTCGCTCATCTGCCTGTGAACTCCGGCTTCTGTTTGTTTTTGAACGCCTCGAAAAAACGTCTGTGATCTTCGCCCATCAGCAACAGCGCCTGCGCCTGCGCCTCGGCTTCGATGGCCGACGCCAGGTCCATACTCCATTCGTTGTTGATCATCGTCTTGGTCATCGCCAGCGCCAGCGCCGGGCCTTGCTTCAAACGATCAGCCCATTCGCGCGCGGCGCCCATCAACTGGTCGTGCGGAACAACGCGGTTGACCAAACCGTAACGATCAGCCGTCGCCGCGTCAATCGTGTCGCCGAACATCAACAACTCGGTAGCGCGGCCCTGCCCCACAACTCGTGGCAGCAGATAAGCCGCGCCCATATCCGCTCCGGTCAATCCAACTTTGGTGAAGAGGAAAGCAAATTTGGCTTGATCCGACGCGACGCGCAGATCGGCGGCTAACGCGATCACCGCGCCCGCGCCCGCCGCCATCCCGTTCACCACAGCAATGATCGGCTTGTCGAGCAAGCGCATATTCTGAATCAACGCGCCGGTCATCCGCGCGAATTCCAGGTGGTCACGCAGATCGCGTTCGAGCAATTCGCCGATGATCTTGTGAACGTCGCCGCCCGCGCAGAAAGCCTTGCCAGCGCCGGTGATGATCACGACCTGCGCCTCTTCATCGCGCCGGAGTTCGACCATAAGGTCGCGTAACTGCGCGTAGATTTCAAAGGTCAGCGCGTTGAGCGTGTCGGGACGGTTAAGAGTAATCGTCGCCACGCCATCATCAACTTCGTATAGAAAATCGTAAGCCATAGTTTTGGATCATTGAGTCGTGGTCCCGGCTCCATCTCAGTTGGATCAAACAGGCCATTGACCATTGTCAATTGAGCATTGCCAATTGTTTCGCAGGAGATAACGTTAGATTTCCTGCGAAACAATTGGCAATGGCCGATTGGCAATGGTCAATTCGTCCGGCGTTTTCGCCTTTGGTTTAAAGGCGTAACTACAAACAAATTCAAAACATTACTGCCCCGCCGTCAATGTTGATCGCCTGCCCATTGATGCCTTGCGCGAGGTCGCTCGCCAGCATTACGACCATCGCCGCGACCTCTTCCGGCTCGATCATCCGGTTCTGCGGACTGAGCTTTTCCAGCGTCTTTCGCGCCTCGCTTTCAGGCATCCCAGTCTTCGCGGCGATGTTGGCCACATTGTCGTCGGTCATCGGCGTGTCAACGTAACCGGGGCAGACCGCGTTGACCGTGATGTTGTAACCAACCAATTCAACCGCCAGCGCGCGCGTCAAACCCAACACGCCGTGTTTTGCGGCGGCGTAGGCCGCGACGTATTTGCCGCCGATCTTCGACATTACCGAAGCGATGTTGATGACGCGCCCGCGGCGCATCTCAATCATTTTCGGAACGAAGGCTTTGGTCACGTAATAGACGCTGGTCAGGTTGACCGCCAGCGTCTGATCCCACAGTTCGTCGGGATGATCAACGAAACGATGGCTGCGACCGAGACCTGCGTTGTTGACCAGAATCTCGACCGCGCCGAATTGACCGATCACTTCATCCGCCATTCGCCGAACCTGCGCGGCGTCGGTCACATCGCAAACCACGGCCAGCGACTTTCGACCGATGGCTCGAATGTCATCGGCGACTTCGTTGATCTCGCCAGCCGTGCGCGAACAGACGGCGACATCGGCTCCAGCTTCGGCCAATGCGATGGCGCAAGCCCGACCGATGCCTCGCCCGCCGCCGGTGACTAGCGCGATTTTTCCGTTCAGCGCGCTCATTTTTTTCTGCCCGACATTTTTCTGCTTTCCTTGGCCCTGAAATCAGCAACTGCCGCTGCGGATTTTTCTGTCTCACATTTTTCTGTCTGGTGGCCGAAACCGTAATCAACGCCTCTTCTCCCAGCGCGGCGCGACCAATCGCCGTTTGCTGTCATCGCTCTTCGTGATCCCCGGCTCATCCAGTTCCACGCGATCCCACAATTTGCACGTCACCTGCTTGTGCATTTGATCCAGACCTTCGCAGTAATTCGTGAAGTTGCATCGGCGCACTTCAGAGCCGCGCCCGCTTCTGACTTTCACGAACCAGTCAGGGTCGGCCAGCGATTGTCGCGCCATCGCAATGATGTCGGCTTCGCCACGTCGCAACGCGCCTTCAGCCATTTCAAAAGTGCCTATGCCACCCGAAGTCACAACCGGCGTCGAGAAACCCGCATCATTGACCGCGCGTTTGATCGCGGCGGCCAGCGGGATGTTGCGACCGAACGGGCCGCGTTCGTCGGAAGTCACGGGCGGCATGCATTCAAACCCGCTCTCGCCGGTGTAAGGATAAACCGCTTGCCCGACCTTCGGCTGCTTCGCGTCGTCGAACTTTCCGCCTTTTGAAATCGAAAGGAAATCGAAACCCGCGCGAGCGAATTCGACGCCGAACCAGACGGCGTCTTCAATGCGATTGCCATCCGCGATCACTTCGTCGCCAAGAAAGCGAACACCGACCGTGAAATCATCGCCGACTCGTTCCCGAACCGCGCGATAAACTTCCAGCGGCAGTCGCACGCGATTTTCGCGCGGCCCGCCGTAACCGTCTGCGCGAGTGTTCGTCGCGCTCAAAAACGAAGCCATCGTGTAAGCATGGGCGTAATGCAACTCAACGCCATCAAATCCGGCTTCACCCGCTCGCCCGGCCGCAGCGGCGAAAATCTCCGGCAACACTTTCGGCAATTCAGCGATGTGCGGCAAATGCGTGTCGGTCACGCGCTCGCGATAACCGAAGCGCAGGGCTTCCAGTTCGCGCTCATCCAGAACCTGATCGTGAACTTCATCCGGCGCGGCAGTAAGAAAAGCGCGAATCTGCGCTTCATTCTCGTCAAGCCAGCGCGCGTCGTTCGTCACCTCGACAAGTCTACGCCGGTGACGCTCCTCGATCTTCAAAAACCGCGCGAAGTATTTCTCCTTCTCAGGCCGCCGTCGCACCGCCAGAAAATCAATGATCTGAATGAACAGGCGCGTATGCCCGCCGCTCGCCTCGCGCACCGTTTCGACCAACTCTCGCAAACCCGGAATGAAGCGGTCGTGTCCGATGCGCAACAACGGGCCGCTCGGAATGTCGCGCACGCCTGTGGCTTCGACCACGATTGCGCCCGGACGCCCTTCGGCGAACCGCCCGTACCAATCCAGGATGTTGCGCGTGACGAAACCTTCTTCAGTCGCGCGCCACGGAACCATCGCCGGAACCCACGTCCGACTTTCCAACGTCACGCCGCCGACGCGAATCGGAGAGAACAACATTGACCGGGCTGCTTCGTCAGCCGTTGGCCATCTGGTTTCGGGAATCTCGTGACGTATCGAATTCTTCGGATGCCACATAAAACGTCAGGCAGCGCGCTCCAATGATTCTTCAATCGCCTGCGGGAGTTCGACGAGGACGAACCAATCGGCGGGATAAAGATAATCTTCCCCGCTTTCATCAACTATCCGAAGATCGCCATCGACTGCCGCGTCCTCGTCCGGCAGCACACGATAAATTTTATGCAACTCCAATGAGGCTGGATAATCGGTATTGTTGATGCAGACCGCGAAATTCATGCTGGTAATTGTAAGCCATTTTCCCCTTGCCGCTGTAGCCACTCGTCGTAAGCCGCGACAAACTCCGGGTCGCGTTTCTTCAACTTCTCGTGCGTGATGCGCCCGCTCCTGGTCATCAGCTTGTATGCAAACGGCAGCGGCGCAAGGCCCCAATCCTCGTGAATATTTTCCAGCATCAGCAGGCTCGAAAAGGCTGCGTTCTGCAAGGCTTCGACAATCGGTCTTCGCGCCCGCTCGAATTCCCGCAACGCCACCATCACGTCCGGATTTTCAGCAAAACATTTCGCCAGCGCGATTGAATCTTCCAGCGCCAGCTTCGTCCCGGAACCAATCGAGAAATGCGCGGTGTGCAGCGCGTCGCCCAGCAACACAATGTTTTCGTGCGACCAGCGATGGTTCCTCACCAACGGGAAATTAATCCATCGGACGAAGTTGTTGGTCAAGAGCGGATGGCCGCCCAGATCGGCTTCAAACACCTGCTGCAAATACTTGCAAGTTTCGGCTTCGGATTGGCGATCAAACCCGGCGTTGCGCCAAGTCGTTTCGTCGCATTCGACGATGAACGCGCTGGTCGTCCGGTTGAATTTGTACGAATGCGCGATGAAGCGACCCGCCTCGTTTTCGCGAAACGTCAGCGTCAAACCGTGAAACAGTTGATTCGTCCCCAGCCAGATGTATTTGTTCTTGCGCAGATCAATCGAAGGTTTGAAGAAGTCTTCGTAGGCGCGCCGCACTGCGCTATTCGCTCCATCAGCGCCGACCAGCAGATCGCAATCGCGGTACCGCTCAACCTCGGTCACATTGACGCCGAATCGCAGATCAACGCCAAGCTCACGGCAGCGCGCGTGCAGGATGTTCAGGAACTTCAACCGCCCGATGCCCGAAAAGCGGTTGCCGCGAATCGTGACCTTCTCGTTCCGATGAACGACGTCAACGTTATCCCAGATTTCGCAATTCGCAATGATCTGCTTGAACGAAGGCTGATCGCTTTCTTCGAGGTAAGAAAAGGTCTGGTCGGAAAAGACTATGCCCCAGCCGAACGTGTCGTTCGGCCCATCGCGTTCGACGACGCTGATTTCGCGCGACGGGTTCTGCTTTTTCATCAGGATGGCGAAATACAATCCGGCAGGCCCGCCGCCAATGATGTTGATCTTCATCGCATCTCCCAGCGCCAACTTTACCCGAATGACAACAACCGTCAAGCAGGATTCTCATGCCCTGAGCCAGCGATTGGGTGTCCGTCACGTTTTTGCGAAGTGTATGGAGCCGCCATCTGTGCCCAGGCTGACAGAAAAAGGAGGGCAGAAAAAGGAGGCTTTTCAGAAAAACTTCTTTCTGCCCCTCTTTTTCTGCCAGCTTGGTTTGGCCAGCGGTACACGCGAAAATCTTGACGGACACCCCAGCGATTCGGGCGGTTGACGATTTGCGCCTCGATGAGTAATATTCACGCCTCATTCGAGAGATCAATCGAATGCGAATGAACGCAAAGATAAACGTTCAATTGAAAGCGCGGGCCGTTAGCTCAGTTGGTAGAGCATCTGGCTTTTAACCAGGGGGTCGTAGGTTCGAGTCCTACACGGCTCATAAATTAAAATCAGTATTTCAGGGGCTGTTATTCAACAGCCCTTTTTCTTTTGCTGTTACCGGCGATTCTCGCGCGCCTTCACCCCTCTGACCGCGCCAACGATCATGCGGTTCACCGCCGCCAGCGAAAGCCCGCCCTCATCTTTAGCCGGAATCGTCGCAAACCCGATGGCCGATGCCTTGGGGTAGCGGCTGAAGATCGTCTCGAACAAGCTGGCCAACTGCTCGCTCGAAGGCCCATTTGGAACCTTGTTTCCGTGCCCCATCACCTCGCGCGGATCGAGCACATCCATATCAATATGCACGTAGAGCTTGTCGGTCAGGCGACTCAGGCGGTCGAGTTGCGCGAAGACCGCTGGCGTCTGATTGCGAAGGTCGTCAACGCTGAGCTGTTCGATGAACGATTGGTCGAGCAGATGCTGTTCCAGCGGATCGGTGAGCCGCACGCCGCCCATCACGATGTGGCGATCCGAGAGCGGCGGATCGAGGCGCGCGTCCAATCGCATCCGCTGCAATGCCCGCCCCGTCGCGACCGCCACCGGCATTCCGCCCAGCGAGCCGCTGCGCGTGGTCTCCGGCGTGTTGAAGTCCGGATGCGCGTCAAGCCAGAGCATCCCGATCTTGAGCGGCTCACGCGTCGGCCCCGAATTTTGCAGCCCGGCGACCAGCCCTGGCATTGACGGGCAAGTCGCCAGCAGCCCGACTGTGAAGTAGCCGTCTCGCTCGTTCTTCGCCACGATCTCGGCGAAGTGACCGAGCGCCATCCCTAGCCGTTTCCACCCGCCATACTCCGTGGCTTCGTCCGGCGTGAGTCCCACTTCCTCGACACGCACGATTGCGCCCAGGCTGGCGAGCAGCGGCTGGATACCGCCATTGGCCATCGTGTTGGGACCGGCTGAAGTTCCGGTGGGAGAGAAAGGCTGCTTGACCAAGGCTACGCGCAGGCGGCCATCCAAAGTGATGTATTGTAGCGCGTGTAGGAGCGGCTGGTAGAGCAGCAGGATGACCAGCGATGGAACGATCAGTTTTCCCATTGTTGAATTTAACCTGAAATTAAGACCCCAGAGCCCTTAAAAAAGCTGCGATGATGCCAACGACAATTACACCTAAAGTTGCCAGCAACAAGTTTTTTGCATTCCTTTTAGCTTGCGGGTGTTTGCAACCTAGAATGCCAACTAGCGCGAGGGTTATTGTTATAAGGGGAGTGCAGAACAAAAGCATGATGATTATAGTTCCTAATCCCCACTCAGACCCAGAAAACTTTTTGTCTAGCCAGGTCTTCTCAATTGTCATTTCTCTAGACCTGGCTCTCCCAAGCTCTATGGCTTTTTTCCTCTCCTCTGTCTCTTCTTCTCCAGGTCGCTCCGCAATTCGCCTCTGGATAGCTTCTGCGCCACCGCGTCTAGCTAATTCATCATTGGCTACTGAACTAAAAATAGGAGAATATCCTTCATAGCCACGCTTTATATCCTCAATGGTCAAAAGAAACTCCTCGTCAGAAAGATTCGCCAGATCTTCTTGCGCTCGGGTTCTCTCTTCCTTTTCATCAGAGGTGAGTGTTTTGCATTGCTCAGCTTTTTCACCCTGCTGCTGCTTGTGTTCCTCAGCAAGCCATTTGACCTCTGCTTCCAGATGTTGTTTTTCTTCTTCTTCAATCAGCCGCACGTTCTCCTGAGGTTGTGATAAGTGTTGTTGCGGTTGAATTGCGGTCAAAATCTGTTTTATTTCGTGGGAGCAGTCTTCCAGTATCTTGATATATGGAGAAGCCCCGGGATGTTGCCTTCGGTCATAATTTACGACCCATTTTTCAACTCCGTGATTCAGAATCTTGCCGAAGAACACCGGTGCCCCATCCTTTGTATACCATTCTTTTATGAATTTCTCTGCCTCGTGTTTATCGTCGAAATACTCTGCCATGGTGTAATCCCCCTTTTACATGCGGAGCAGCTTCGAACCTTATTGGTCGAGAAGTCTTTTCGCACCGCAGTGGCTAAGCGTTACTTCACGAAAGCGCTGCTTGTCCACGACTGCTCCAGAAAGGCAAACTGGCTGAAGAAGCGGCACTACTGTGTGAATGTGAGACGGCGGACAGTATACGAGAGGCTCAGCGAGCACGCAACGGTTTTGCCTACTTGATTTTAGGCGCAGCGGACCTCTGCGGCCCTCCCGAGTGACCCGCTACACAAGCGGTATGAACTAAAATGTACAGCTAGGCCGAGCTTTTTATCTAGCTTGCTTCTTCTGCCGGTCACGTTCAAGCATCACGTCAATGTCCGCTTCAGGCGGAAGTCGAAAAGAGGTCTGGCGCATTGCGGCTACGGCCTGAGGCATGTCAATGAGGTCTCGAGCCGCAGCCTGTTCGAGGATGGCGAAGGTCGGAATTGTCGTAATGTTGTGGCGTCGCGCTTCGACCATTGCGCCTCTGTCGTCAAGGAGAACGGCGGCGCCATTGATTTCAAGCGCAAGGGCAAAGGCTTCCCGCTCGCCCTGTCCGATCTTCTTTCGCGGAGTAAAAGCAGAAAGATCAGCTTGTCGCACTTCAAGCCAGACGGGATGTTTGGAAATCCAGTTTTTGACCTTCTGCGGAGTCTTCGGTTGCTGTAACTCACCAAAGACCGTTTGCGGGATGATGACTTTTCCAAACAGAGTTTCGAGAATGTGAACGAGATCGGTTTCGATGAGATAACGGAGCGGCGACGTATCGGAGATAACGATCATCGGTTATGCTCGGCCAGCAAGGCTGCGAGCTTTTCACTCTCCTTTTGTAAATCAATGTGCTCGGCGCGCACATCATACCGCTTGAACAACTCATAAAGTTCTTCTCTCCCATCAAGCTTAAGCATCTCGATCACCTCCCACTCGTCAATGAGGTTCGCTTCGTATGCTTTGATGGCCGCAAGTTCCAGCAGCCGGCGCGGCAGCGGCGTCGTGCTGCCGTTCTGGATTTCGCTCGCTATACCATCAGGAATCGTCAGTGTCACTTCCATAGTTCACCTCTAGTCGGTAAGCATACAGCGGATTTGTGACCAACGGCAATGAACTTGTGAACGGCTGGTCACCAACTCACCCATCCTCTTTTCTCTTTCGGTCGCGTTCAAGCATCGCGTTGACGATTTCATCGGAAGGCATACGGAACGTTGTGTGTCGCACCCTGTCTATTGCGTCAGGTAAATCGAGCAGGTCGTTGTCAGCGGCAATCTGAAGAATATTGAAGAGCCGCAGCACGGGAAGGTTCACACGGTTGGCCTCTTTGATTGCCTTGCCGTCATCACACAGCAACGCATCGGCCTGCATTTCCAATGCGAGCGCAATCGCTTCCCGCTCTCCGTCTTCGATCTTGGCCTTTGGCGTGAAAAGGGAAATGTCGGCGCTCTTCACTGCAAGCCAGGGAGGGGGAGATTGAATCCACATTCTGACTTGTTGTGGCGTGCGACTGCCTTGTAACTCCGCGCAGACCGCCTGAGGAATGATAACGCCGCCGAACAGGGCTTCGAGAACGTGAACCTCTCCGATTTCAACCAGGTAGCGAATCGGCGTAGTGTCGGAAACGATGGTCATTGTTTATTGCGTAGCGCCGCAAAGATGGCTTGTCCCTTTTCCAGGTCTTCCAGGGTAAAGCTGTGATCTCGCACATCGTTCGCCTTGAAAAAGGCAAAAAGCTCCTCTCGACTCTCGAAGCCAAGCATCTCTCTTACCTGCCGAGCTGAAATCAAATCGGCCTCATAAGCTTTGATGGCTGCCAATTCGAGCAGCCGGCGCGCGAGCGGCGCGCTGCTGCCATTTTGAATGTCGGCGGCGACGTCATCCGGAATCGTGACGTTCAATGTAATTTCCATAGTTTTACCTCTTGCCCGTAAGCATACAGCGGATTTGTGACCAACGGCAATGCGCCTGAATAACCGATCAGGCCCTCATCGCCTCGCCCTTTCAAAAGCCAGGTGCTGCGAGAAGAACGGCAGTGTTTTGGTCTGCAATCGCTCCGCAATCCTATTCAGATGATCGCCCTCATAGCTTTCGTAAACGTGCGCGATGCCGTAATCGGTGAACACTCGATCCAGTTCCTTCGTCGCGGCGGAAATGCTGACGTCTTTTGTGCCCGCATCCATACCGATGGCTTTCAAACGCTTCAAATTCGGAATGTGTTGGTGAATGGCGACCAGCGTCGCATTCGCTTGCTGCCGCGCCAGGATTTCTGGCACGACCTCGCCGTCGCGGAAAGGTAGGTCAATGAAGAACGGCGGATTTTTCGGGTTCGGTGACCACGCGGCGGCTGAGGCCAGCATCGCCAAGCCGAAGAACGATTGCTTGCTCACTTCTTCATCGGTCTTGATGGCCTCGACTGTTTTCATCATCTGCTTCATTGCGGGATTGGGACGGCCAGCGTCCATGCAACACGGGCTGAGCGCGTAGATGCTCGAATAAACATCAGGGCTTTTCATCCCCAGCCGCATCGTGCCGTAACCGCCCATCGAATGCCCAGCGAGTCCACGGCTGGCCGCTTGCGGGAGCGTGCGGTAACGCGAATCAATGAAGCTGACCAGTTCCTTCGTGACGAAGGTTTCCCAATCGCCGACCGTGACCGAGTTTGAATACATACTGCCTTTGAATCGGGTGAAGGCGTTCGGCATCACGACAATCATTTCGTGCGTACTGCCATCTGCGAACGTTTTGTTGAGCACTTCGGGCAGATTGATCCAATGCTTGACCAGGCCGAACCATTTGTCGTCGCTGTCGGTGAAACCGTGCAGCATGTAAACCACCGGGTAGCGGCGAGTCTTTGCGGTCTTGTAGCTGGGCGGCAGATAAATGGAAACATCACGACCCGGCGAATCGCCACTCAGATTGCCTTCCAGCGATTTGCCGTGGACTTTGATCCGCTCTACGGTTCCCTGCTTCGCCTGCCCGCTTGTTTGGGAAGTGAGTAGAACGCTCGCGCCAGCGATGAACACAACGCAAAACGCCAGCCGAGCTATGCCTTCGGTCGAATGTGAGAAGATAGATTTTATGTTCATTGATTTTTCTTTCTTCGATGCTTCAGCCCCAGCGGGGCGTGATGTTTATAGAATGCGGCGGTCACACCCGCCAAACTCCGTCAGGAGCGACATCTGCCAGATGCCGCTCCTGACGGAGCTAAAAGATTATCAGCATCAAAAGCTATAAACATTGCGCTCCTACCGGAGCGGGAAATGGATGCCGACGAGGGCTTACGGCTCGGAAAGGAATCGTAGAACCTCGCGCATCAGCCGCTCGCCTTGATCCGTCTCAAAAATGAACTGCGCGTGGGCGGAGCCTTCGAGGATCACCAACTCTTTCGGGCCGGGAGCCTTCTCGTACTGCTCGCGAATGCTGGGGAGTCGCAGTCCAGCCGCGTTGGCATCGTCGCGTGTCAGGATGAACAGCTTTCGGCCTTTCATCAATTTGGGTTTATCAATCGGCGAGTGCGCCAGCAGTACGAGTCGGTCAATCTCGCCTGGCTCAGTGACGATTGAAGCTTCGGCGGCAGCCCCGCCTCCGAAGCTTGCCCCAACCACCGACACAGTCTTCGCGCCCGTCTTTCGCAGGTAGCGGACTGCGGCCAGCACGTCGAAGCGCACCCCGTCGTCATTGGGATTGGTCTGCGCTGGGCCACGCGACTGGCCACGCCCGCGAAAGTCTATGGCCAAAACGCGGAATCCGGCCTTTACCAGTTCTTGCGCCTGCTTCTCCCAACTCTCTTTGTTGAAGCGGCCTCCGTGAGCCAGCACGACGCCCCGCTCGCCTTTCCCGTACAGGTTGGCGTAAACGATCCCGCCATCCTGGGTCGGAAAGGAAACCTGTTCCGGCGCCTCGGCGTCACCCTGCTTTCCGCTTGGCAAATGGCCTAGCGCCGTCAGTATTTGTTTGGTCAACTCGATACGTTTGTCGCGGATTCCGGCGAAGCTCGCGCCTTCAATGTTGATGGCGAAAAAATAAACATTGCCCTGAGCTTCCAAATAACCGACGAACCAGCCAATGTAAATTCCTTCGGCAATCGGCCCGCCGCCGGTTTTGGCGCTGAGCGTATAAGCCGGCGTTTTCTCAAACACGAGAATGTCTTTGACGATCTCGGTCGTGCGTTTGGCGACCGGCAATCGCCCAGTGTAAAGCGCCTTCAAGAACTCCACCTGGTCATCGGCGGAAATTTTCAGCGTATTGTCGAGCCAGAAGTTGTCAACTCTGCCAGAAACATCTTTGTTGCCGTAATTGAACGCCGAGACATACTTCTTCATCCGGTCAGCGCCGACGCGCAGCGCCAACTCTCTGTAATACCAAACCACGGAGTATTTGAACGCCGACCGGAGTGTCTGGTCCTTTCCCCAGTGGATGAATGGCTCCTGATTCCAATCGGGTTGCGGCGGGTACTTCTCGCGGTTCCACGGAATAACGAACTCGGCGTCGCGGATGACGCCTGTTTCCAGCCCGATCAGCGAGTTCGGAATCTTGAAGGTTGATTTGGGGCTGAATCTTTCGCGGCAACGCTGCTCGTTGTAACGCAGGTAGCGGTTGTTCTTCAGGTCATAAAGGACAAACGCGCCGTTGACGCCTTTAAAAAAGCCGCTCAAATCCTGCGCGTTGGAGGTAGCTATTCCGCAACTCACAGCCAACAGTAGCAACGATGCAATTTTTGCGAGCTTCATCTCTCAACCATCCTTTACGCTTGCGGCGGCCAGGTCTCAAGAATTTTCGGCAAGCGTGTACTCGAAGTCGTAGAAATGCTTGCCGTCGGCGATCCTGATCGTCATCTTGCCTGTCAGACCCAGCAGTTGATCAGTGCCAGAGTCCGGCGTCACAACGATGCTCTGTTGCGGCGCGCCGCGCGTCATGGTGGAACTGTGTTGAAGCGTGAAGCTGCCGCTGCGGCCATGCAGCGCGCCAGTGAACTGCTCCATCGCCACGTAACCGGCTGAACCTTGTACATCGGTAGCCACGGCGAGCATCTGGCCCTGGCTGACGCCTTCCAGATCGCCATGGAATTGTTTGTCAATGGACATCCTGCCGATGGTTGTTTTTGCGGCGGGGTCGTCCGGTGGTTGCGGGGTCAGTTTGACTTCAAACGTCCCGCTTGCCTGAGTAGTCATGCTCTTCTCCTTAGCCCATGGCACAGAGCAGTTCGCTTCAGATAATCATTAGAGCGCCCGCATCAGTTGCCGACGGGGATGATGTCTGACCGGCAGCCAACGTCCGCCGAGCTTGCATAAGCGTCCTGCCTGACGGTTGAAGAAAAACCGCGATTGGTTGATTACTGTTTGAGTCTGAGACGGCGGAGTATATGGCGCGCGGATGGATAGCGCAATAAAATAAAGCCGCGCTGAAGCGGCCTGATTTCAACTTACATTCGGAGGACATAAGTCATGAGCAAAGAGATAGCGGCTAAACGCGCGGCTTTTCGCGCGTTGCACGAAGACGGGTGTTTCGTCATCCCCAATCCCTGGGATATTGGCAGCGCCCGTCGTCTGGAAAAACTCGGATTCAAGGCGTTGGCCTCGACCAGCGCTGGCTACGCCTGGACGCTCGGTCGGCAGGACGGTGAAGTAACTTGCGATGAGGTGTTGGAGCACCTGCGCGCGTTGTGCTCAGCAACCGACCTGCCGGTCAACGCCGACTTTGAAGCGGGCTTCGCGGATCAGCCGGAAGGCGTCGCGGCCAATGTGTCGCTGGCGGTCGAAACGGGCGTGGCGGGACTTTCGATTGAAGATCGCACGGGCAAGGAATTGTATCCTCGGCCACTCGCGGTCGAACGCATCCGGGCGGCGCGCGAAGCCATCAGCAAGACTGGCCACGACGTTCTGCTCATTGGCCGCACGGAGGGTTTGCTGATCGGAAAAACAAACATGGATGAAGTAATAGAGCGGCTGGTCGCCTACTCGAACGCTGGCGCTGATGTGCTTTACGCTCCCGGCGCAAAGGAACTGGCCGACATCAAGGCGATTGTTGATGCGGTCGCGCCCAAGCCGGTGAACGTTCTGTTGCTCGGTTCGGATATGAACGTCGCCGATCTGGCGGCGGTGGGCGTGCGGCGAATTAGCGTCGGCTCCCAGTTTGCCAGGGCAGCCTGGGCCGGCTTCGAGGAGGCCGCTCGGTCGGTACGCGATGAAGGGCGATTGCCTGCGGCCAGGGGGTGAGCAAGGGGCGAGTCATTGGTATCAACACGAGTTCCCCCGCTCCGTTAGGAGCGCAATGTTTATAGATTGTCGTTGTTGATGGCGCTTTAGCTCCGTCAGGAGCGGCATCTGGTCACGCGCAGATGCCGCTCCTGACGGAGCTGGAGAGCATTATTCATCGCGCAGCTATAAACATTGCGCTCCTAACGGAGCGGGAAGATTTGCGCAAGAGGCTGGAAAGCGCAAGACATCAGGTGATCAGATCAAGTCCGCAGCCAGTCAAAACGTCCTTCGCAATGATCGTCTCGTTCCGTTCGGCGCCCGTCGAGATGAGCGCGAACGGCGCGCCTGACAATTCGGACAAGCGGTTGACGTAATTTCTGGCGCGCTCTGGCAGGTCTTCAAATTTCGAGATGCCAACCGTTTTCTCTTTCCAACCCGGCATCGTTTCGTAAACCGGTTCGGCTTCCGACATCTGGTTCGCGTCGTAAGGCACTTGATCTGTTTCTCGCCCGTCAATTCGATAAGCGACGCAGATTTTGATCTCGTCCAGGTCGTCCAGCACGTCGAGCTTCGTCAGCGCCAGCGCGTCAAGCCCGTTGACCATCACGGCGTAGCGCGCGACCACGGCGTCGAACCATCCGGTGCGGCGCGGGCGCCCGGTCGAAGCTCCGTACTCGCCTCCGCGCGCGCGGATGTGTTCGCCCATCGCATCGTTCAGTTCGGTCGGAAAAGGGCCGCCGCCGACTCGCGTGGTGTAGGCTTTGATCACGCCGATCGAGCAATGGATCAGCGAAGGCGGCAGACCAGTGCCAGTGATGGCTCCGCCGACCGACGAGTTCGACGAAGTGACGAACGGATAGGTGCCGTGATCAATGTCGAGCATCGTCGCCTGCGCGCCTTCGAGCAGCAGCGATTGGCCTGCGCGCGCGGCGTTGTTCAAAAAGTAGGTCGTGTCGCAAATGTGCGGCGCGACCAGTTCGCACCATCGCTGGCCGTCTTCGATCAACTGTCGCTCGTTGATCAGATCGCCGTAGAGCATGGCGATCAGGCGGTTGGCCTGTTTCGCGTTGTGCGAGAGCTTTTCAGTCAATGTGGCCGGGTCGGTCAGATCGCCCGCGCGCAACCCGCGTCGCGCCATCTTCTCTTCGTAAGCCGGGCCGATGCCACGCATTGTCGTGCCAACAGCAGCGACTCCACGGCTGGACTCGATGGCTCGGTCGAGCGCGACGTGGTATGGCAGGATCAGATGGGCGCGGTTGCTGATGAGCAGGTTGTGATGATTGACTTCGATGCCCTGCGCGCGCAGCCCGTCAATCTCGTTGAGCAACGCCTGCGGGTCAACGACCACGCCGTTGCCGATGACGCAGGTTTTGCCGGGATGAGTGATGCCGGAGGGGATCAGGTGCAGAACGAATTTGTGATCAATCCCGCCGCGGCGAATGATCACGGTGTGGCCGGCGTTGTGGCCGCCTTGATAGCGGGTGACGATGTCGAAGTGGGGCGCCAGTAGGTCAACGATCTTCCCTTTGCCTTCGTCTCCCCATTGCGCGCCGATGATTGCCAGATTCATGTTCGTGTAGGTTGGGTAATCACGTGGTCAGGCGGCTTCGGCGTAACCAGTGAGCGGTCTGACTTCCGGTGGCTGAAAGCCCAGCACGATCTCCGATTTCGGAACGCCGGCGGCTTCCAGGTCTCTGGCGATGCCGTGCTCGGTCCAGTCTTCCTGAATTACGATTTTGCCATTGATGATCTCGACGAATACAACAAAAGTGAGTATTCGTTCGGAGTCGTCCCAGCCTTCGCGAACGACCAAATAGCTATCGCCACGCCGATCAAAAACGGCTTTGTCCCTGGTACAGCCGCGCCCAATAGCGTCTTTAAACATTGCGACGAAGCTGTTCAGTTCGTTCTCTATGATGTCGCGATATCGGTCCAGTTTATCCATTTGACGATCTCCTTTCTATTGGCGTTGAAAACAAGCAACCTGATCTCCTCTTCAACCAAGAGCGACTCGCCGTCCGGCCTCTCGAAGATGCGGCGATAAACGTCATCACGAATGGCGAGAAACAACACTCTTTCAGAGCCTGCTTTTTTCAGCGAAGCGCGATAGATCATAAACTGACCCAATGCGTCTTTCAGGTCTTCAATCTTCGAAGGGCCGATGAAGCTTTTGACCTCCACGGCGATCTTCTCTTTTCCTCTTTCAGCCGTGATCAGTCTCTCCGCTCCGAGGTCTATCTGCAAGTTCGCTCCCAACCACTCGATCTTCAAAGGATCATCCGTGATTGTCCAGCCATCTTTGGTGAGCGCCGTTCTGACGTGTTCGTGGTAGAAGTCTTTGGCTGCCACTTCTTCCTGCCTTCCAATTGCGCGGAGCGCAAACGCCGTGGAGTGTTTTCAGTAGCCGTGATTCGGGTCTCGATGCTTTTGGGTTTCCAGGTAGCGCTCGACCGAGACCGCAGCCTGCACTCCATCGGCCACGACATTCGCAAGCTGATAGATCGGGCGAACGCACAGGTCGCCTGCCGCAAAAAGTCCGGGGACTTTGGTCTCCATCAATTCGTTGACGAGGACGCGGCCTTCGCCGTCGGTGTCAACCAGGTGCTTAACCATCGCCGAATTCGGAATCCAGCCGATGAAGACGAAGACTGCTTTCGCCGCAAGGTCTTCAGTCTGGCTGGTGTTCAGATTGCGGATGCGCAGGCCGTCAACCTCGTTCTCGCCGTAAATCTCCTCGACCACGCTGTTCCAGACCGGATTCACTTTTGGATCGTGCAGGTACTGCTCAATCAGAATCTTCTGCGCGGTGAAATGGTCACGGCGGTGAATGGAGTTGATCTCGGAAGCGAAACGCGTCAGGAAGTGGCCCTCTTCGACCGCCGAGTTGCCGCCGCCAACCACGGCCACCGGGACGTTGCGGAAGAACGCGCCATCGCAGGTGGCGCAGACGCTGACGCCTTTGCCAAAGAGCTTGTCATAGCCCGGAACTTCCAACCGGCGCGGATAGCGTCCCATCGCCAGGATCACGGTCTTCGACGTGACCAAAGTCTCGTCGCTCAAACCGACGGTGAACGTTTCGTCATCGTTGCGCGCGACTGATGTTGCGCCCACGCCGATGCGGACTTCGGCGCCGAACCGCCGCGCGTGTTTGAGAAAGGCCTCGGCAAAGTCGTAACCGGAAATTCCATCGGCGAATCCGGGGTAATTGTCAATCGCGGCGGAGAGCGCGATCTGCCCGCCGGCGATCTGCTGTTCGAGCACCAGCGTTTTGAGCAGCGCCCGCCCGGTGTAAACCGCCGACGCCAATCCTGTCGGCCCTCCACCGATGATGATTACGTCGTAATCTGCTGACATACGTTACAACTGCTTTTCGATCATCTGCGAAATCGTGGCCAGCGCGTTCGGCGGCACGCCCACGTGGCGATCAACTTCCTGGCCCCGATTGAAAAGGATCAGGGTCGGGATTCCACGAATGCCGTACTGGCCAGGCCTATCCGGATTTTCATCCACGTTCAGCTTCACGATTTTCGCCTTGCCTGCATACTTCTCGGCCACCTGTTCGACAGTCGGCGCCAGCATCCGGCACGGCCCGCACCAGGCCGCCCAAAAATCCACCAGCACTGGTCTGTCCGATCCCAAAACTTCCGATTCCCAATTCGAATCGGTCACCTCAACTACAAATTGACTCATTGCTTTCTCCTTACTAAAACTGTTTCATTCAATCTGCTTCACTTTTCCAGCAAAGCCGTTCTCTGCTGCCTTCGATACCCGGTTTTCAAGCCCAGGCATTATACCAAACGAGTGTGTTCGCTGGCACACAGACAGGAAGGAGGGGGAGACAAGGAGACAGGGGACAGGGGGACAACGATCAATGATCTCCTTGTCCCCCTGTCTCCTTGTCTCCCTCTCCTTCTTCACCCCTTCGCCGCCACAATCCGATGATACGCGTTCAGGTAATTGCGCGCCGAACGTTCCCAGGAAAAGTCCTCTTGCATCCCGTTGCGCTGGAGCCGGCGCCACACGTCGCGGTCGTAATAGACCATCAACGCTTCGTAAAATTTCTCCGCCAGACGGTCGGCTGAATAGTCGTAAAACTTATAACCGTTTCCCTGCTCCGTCGTCGGCTCGAAGTTGCGGATCGTGTCGTCAAGTCCGCCCACGCCGCGCACAATCGGCGCGGTCCCGTATTTCAAACTGTACATCTGATTTAACCCGCACGGCTCGTAAGACGACGGCATCAGGAACATGTCCGCGCCCGCTTCGATCTGATGCGCGAGCGCGTTGTTGTAACCGAAGTAGACCCCAACCTGGCCGGGCACAGTGTCGCGCACGTGCTGGAAATAACCTTCGTAACTTTCGGCGCCGGAACCGAGCAGGATGAAATAGGCTCCCGTTTCCAGCATTCGCCAGACCGCCCCCGTGATCAGCTCGATCCCTTTCTGCGAAGTCAACCGTGAAACAATCGCGACGACGGGTTTCTCCAAATCCACCGGCAGATGATATTTCTCCAGCAGATCGCGTTTGCACTCCAGCTTGCCGCTGAGGTCGTTGATCGAATAGTGGGCCGCGAGGTATTTGTCGGTCTCCGGGTTCCACTCGTTGTAATCAACGCCGTTCAGAATGCCGATCAGATCGTTGCGGCGCCAGCGTAACAATCCGTCGAGATCGTTGCCAAACTCCGGCGTCTGAATCTCCTGCGCGTATTTCGGGCTGACGGTCGAGACCGCGGTCGAAAAATAGATGCCGGCTTTCATCGCGTTCGCCGCGCGGTGAAACTCCATCCCGTGCTCGAACACGTCCCATCCGAGTCCGAATTTCGGCAACAGGTTTGGATCGAACAGTCCCTGGTAAGCCAGGTTGTGGATCGTGAAGAGCGTCGCAGTGCGGGCGAAGAATGGGTCGGCGGCGTATGTTGTCGCCAGGTAAGCCGGGATGAAGCCCGTCTGCCAATCGTTGCAATGGATGATGTCGGGCGAGCCGCCGATCCGTTTGGCCAGTTCGAGCGTTGCGCGGCTGAAGAACGCGAACCTCTCGACATCGAAATCGCCCGAACCGTAAATGTAGCCGTGGCCGAAATACTCCGCGTTCTCGATAAAGTAGACCGGCGCTCCGTCCATCCAATCACGCCACACGGCGGCGTATTTCTCTCCGCCCGCGAACGGCACGCGCAGATCGTCGAAGATCATTTCTCCGGTTTCGCGGCTAACCACATCACCGTGTCGTTGGCCGAAGCCGGTGTAGCGGGGAGTGACGACGCTGATGTCGCAGCCGATGCGAGCCAGCGCTTGGGGTAAAGCTCCGGCGACATCACCCAAACCGCCGGTTTTGGAATACGGCACAACTTCGGATGAAGCCAGGATTACGCGCATCGTGTTTTCCGGTGTGAACCTTTCTATTCGGATCGGTACCGCGAGCGGTAGCGAGCGTGCTTCACATACTCAGCCGCCACGCTCGCTACCGCTCGCGGTACCGATTGTGATTGGAATGTAAAAAACGGATTCGAGATACTAAGTGCGCGCTCGAAACCTTGTCAAGCAACGTGAAAAAGTGACAATACGCGCAGCGCGGATTTCAGTCCACGCCCACTCGCTAACCGACAATTTCGTATTAAAACGCAGCGCAGACCAAGTGGTCTGCGCCAATCGAGGAGAACTTATGTTGCGAACTCTCAGAGTTTCCCTGTTGAGTATCACCCTGCTCATCAACCCACTCTCTGCTTTTGCTCAAGGCCAGGCGGCGCCGAATCCTGACCCGGATATTCAAGCCAAAATCCGCAAGGAAGGAATGGATAATTCGCAGATCATGCGAACGATGCATTTCCTGACGGATGTTTACGGCCCGCGATTGACCGGCTCGCCCAACCACAAAAACGCCGCCGAATGGACGATCAAACAGATGGCTTCGTGGGGATTCGATAACGCCCATCTGGAGCCGTGGGATTTCGGACGGGTCGGCTGGCTCAACGAGCGGCTGACCGCGCACATCGTCTCGCCGATCAAAGAACCGCTCGTCTGCGAAGTGTTGGGTTGGACGCCTAGCACAAACGGAACCGTCTCGGCGCAGGTCTTTCAACTGATCCCGCCTGACCGTCCGACCAAAGAAGAATTCGTGGCTTTCCTCGATGGAGTAAAAGACAAGGTCAGAGGGAAGATCGTGATGGTTGGCAAACATACGACCCTCGCCATCGTGATCAACCCGCCGCCGAAACGTCAGGACGACAAACAGGCGAAGGATCGCTATTCGGGCAATGCGCCCGCCGGAGGACCGCCTTTCGCCCGGCAGCAACAGCAGCAGCAACAACAGCAACAGCAACCCGGCCAGCCGCCGAGACTCAATCCGCAACAAATAGGCCAGCAGATTGACGAATTCCTGCTCTCAAACGGCGCGCTGGTGCGCGTGAACGACAGCGGGATGGAGCAGCGCCGCATCCGCGCGTTCCAAAATCGCACCTACGATCCATCGAAAGTCGTCCCGACCGTCGTGATGAGCAATGAAGATTATGGCCGCATCTCGCGCATTATGGCTGACGGCACGCCGGTCGAGTTGGAGTTCAACATCGTCAACCGCATCTACCCCGAAGGCAAAACTTCGTACAATGCCATCGCCGAAATCGCGGGCACGGACAGGAAAGACGAAGTGATCATGCTCGGCGGCCACCTGGATTCGTGGCACGCGGCGACCGGCGCCACGGACAACGCCATCGGCTGCGCCACGATGATGGAAGCCGCGCGAATCTTGAAAGCCATTGGCGTCAAACCGCGCCGGACGATCCGCGTCGCTTTGTGGAGCGGCGAAGAGCAGGGTCTGCTCGGCTCGCAAGCTTATGTCAAAGAGCACTTCGGAACTTTTGAAGATCCGAAGCCCGAATTCTTCAAGTTCGGCGGCTACTTCAACATTGATTCGGGCACGGGCCGCGCTCGTGGGATGGGCGTTTTCGGCCCGACGGAAGCGGCGGATATTCTGCGACCGCTGCTGGCCCCGTTTGAAGACCTCGGTTTTATGGGCGTGATCAGTTCCAGAAGCCGTGGTCTTGGAGGTTCCGATCACACCTCGTTCAGCAACGCCGGATTGCCAGGCATCGGCGTCGGCCAGGACCCGATCGAGTACGGCACGATCACCTGGCACACGAACCTCGACACCTACGAACGCATCATCGAAGACGACGCGAAGAAATCGGCCATCGTCATCGCCGCCGCCATCTACCATCTGGCGATGCGCGACGAGTTGCTGCCGCGATTTGCGAAGGAAGCGATGCCCGCGCCTCCTTCGCCACGGACTCAATAAGTCGGGATGCGGTATGGGAGCGCGAACGCAGTGGCATGAAGTTAAGTCATTGACCATTGCCAATTGAACATTGGACATTGTTTCGCAGGAAAGAGAGTCAAACTTCCTGCGAAACAATTGGCAATGGCCAATTGGCAATGGTCAATGGGACCGCCGCTTTTTGCCTTAACTTGATGCCATTGTGCTCGCGCTCCTTGCGCCGCCCGATCAATCAGCCGCTACAAAACATTTTCCACTCACACTGCAAAATGATTCCTGCCCCGCGTTCTCTCTTTGCCAACGAACTACTAAAGAATTGAAACCTTATTTTATCCTCAACGTTTGAAGCAGCGTAACCGTAGATCATCAAGGAGAACTGCTTATGCTCGGCTCACCCGCAAATCTGAGTGAGCGCACGTGGCGGCGTCTGACTTTGACCGTCGGCGCGCTGCTGTTGCTTGCTCTGCTCACTCCAATTTTCATCTCCAGCTTCCGCCCGCAATCGTTCAATCGCCTCCTGGCTCCCGCAGACACTTCGGCTTCGACCGTTGCGCCCGCAACCGAGGTCAAACGCGGAACGATCAAGAAAACTCTTTTGCTCGATGGCGAGTTGCGCGCTGTGCGTTCGCGCACGATTTATGGGGCCTCTTCGGACGAGGCGAAGATCGTTTACATGCCGCCCGAAGGCACAGTGATCAAAGCCGGCGATCTCGCGGTCGAACTCGACAGCACGAACATCCTGACCAAAATAAAAGACACTGACGAGCGGATCGTCGCTGCCGAGAACGAGATCGTGAGAACCAAATCGCAGCACGAATCGGCGCTGCGCGACCTGGAAGTCGAACTGAGCCGTCTCTGGCTCGCCTTCGAGCAGGCGAAGCTGAAAGCGAAAGTCCCGAACGAAGTGATCTCACGCCGTGAATATCAAGAGGCCCAACTCGCGCTCGAAAAATCGAAGACCGAATACGAAAACCACCTCAACAAAATCGAACAGAAGAAGAAGGAACAGGCCGCCGAGTTGCAGGTCAAAACCATCGAGAAAGACAAGCTCAACGTTCAACTCGACCGCGCCAAGAGTGACCTCGAGGGAATGAGGATCAAAGCACCCACCGACGGCATGGTGCTTTACAACGACCACTGGAACGAGCGCCGCAAGCTTCAGATCGGCGACGTGGTTTGGGGCGGCTGGCCCGTCGTGCGGTTGCCCGACCTGACGGAAATGGAAGTGCTGGCTCAGGTCAACGAAGTCGACGGCCCCAGGCTTTCAATCGGCGCCAAGACCGAGGTCAAACTCGACAGCTACCCTGACAAAGTGATCACCGGCGAGATCAAAGATATTTCGCAGACAGCGATCAAAGCGAGCTGGATGGCGAAGGCGAAAATCTTCCGCGTCACGATCTCGCTCGATCAGACGGTGATGGAAATTATGAAGCCGGGAATGTCGGCGCAGGTTTCGGTCATCATCAGCGAAACTCCGTCGAACCTGCTCGTTCCCCGTTCAGCCGTGAAAGCTGACGGCGAATCAGCCAAAGTCGTGCGGATCGAGAGCGCCGATGCGCGGCGGGAAGTCGCAGTCACGATCCTTGCCGCTGATGGATTGAATTATCTGGTCGCGGACAATGGCGCGCTCAAAGAGGGCGACCGCATCCTCTCGAAACCGGAACAACGTCAGGAGCAGTAGCGCAGTGGCATCAAAGGTAGAGTGTCGAGAATGCATAGAGAGAATACGGAACAAACGGAAATAACGGAACAAACGGAGAAAAGACCAGAAAATAGTCTGGAGATTTCCGTCTTTTCCGTTATTTCCGTTTGTTCCGTATTCTCTCTTCCCTATCTCGACTCACGAACTTAATGCCATTGCGCGATAGCAACTGGGTAATCCTAAGAACTGGTTGCAAGTTTCACGCTTTACAAAACTCTCTAAGATTGATGAGTGTGAAGGCGATCAGCTTGAATCCGCGATGACGTTTTTGCTTGGTCTCAAAACGTAAGAGCAGGCGTTTGAA
>Ga0187892_10003257_pt1 | contig 29999 bp, 28 predicted proteins | sample MA1701073metaG_FD_139345 | JGI IMG/M metagenome (GOLD analysis project Ga0187892, IMG submission 139345) | Bio-ooze microbial communities from a basaltic lava cave in the Kipuka Kanohina Cave System on the Island of Hawaii, USA - MA170107-3 metaG ...
GGCAGGATTTGAACCCACGCGCGGCCAAAAGGCCGCGCGATCTTTAAAGAAGCAGCAGGTTCAAAACCTGCCTTATCATGAATTGCGTGAAGAGGTAATGGCGTCCCCGGCAGGATTTGAACCTGCGGCCCCAGGTTTAGGAAACCTGTGCTCTATCCAGCTGAGCTACGGGGACACTCCATGGACATAGAAATACAGTATTTGCGCTTGATAATGCAATGTTATATCTATCGAAAAAGGGGCGGGTTTTAAGGGGCTGTGCTATAATAAACTTGAAAAATCCGGAGAATTTGATGCGCGCGCTGGTGCTGACGGGCCTTGTGATGGCGGTTATTTTCGGGAGCGGCGACGCCGCCGCCCAGAGCAACACCTTTGAAGCCATTGTGCGGCAATGCATCGCCGACATACAGGCGGGCAAGAAATACGGCGCGGAAGGGGACAACCCCACGCAGGCCTGCATTGTGGAAAAAAAGATTCGTGAAACGCGGGCGTCCGCAAATACGGAATCCGTCAAACTCAGCCCCGATCCCGTCAAACCGGAAGTCGTGCAGATGGGAACCGCCCGCGTGGGCCTTGAAAAGCCGCCGCTCCTGAATATGCAGCCGCAAATTCAGCAGCCCCAGCCGGCTGCCGCGCCGGCGGCAGAAGATTCTTTTGCCGGCGGCGTAGCCGTTCCCGCCAAAGATGATGTGAAAACTGCGGTCAAACCGGCGCCGGTGAAGAATACCCCTTCCGCGAGCCAGCGATATTATCTACAATCAGGGAAATCGGGAGACGGCGCAAAGCCGGTATTCCTGAACCGCTAGAAAGGTCAACGCCCATGAGAAGATTTGTCGGTTATGCCTGTTTCGCTTTAGCGCTGGTAACATATGTGCCCGTGGCCTTCGCCCAGGCGGAAACGCCGCTGGTAACCACGGCCCAGCAGCAGTCCATGTCCGATGAGCAGTTGCGGCGCGCCGTCAACAGCGCGCTGCGGGACCGGTTCACCGCGGGCGATCAGGATGCCACCATCATCGGCGCCGACGGCCAGGTCATCAATCTTTCAGGCGCTCTCGGCGAGGAAGAGGAAGAAGAAAAGAAAAAATTCGTCTATGAAAAGCCGAAAGGCGCCTTCGACGAAAAAATCCTCCCGGTAAGAGTCTTCAACAACATCCCTTATCCGTACTGACGAACGTTTTCTTCAGGCCGCTTGCCCCGCGAAAGCGGGGATAGAAGCGATTGCGGACTGACAGATTCCCGTTTCGCGGGAAAGCGTCGTTTATGATGGAGGGAGCCGACTGGGGAGCGCCTTACCGCACGTATAAATGGACTTCGTTCGTCGTCGCTTCCGTGCTGGGGGTGTAGGAAAGATCGACCCGGTCCATGCCGAGGCCCATTTCCGTCAGGCTGCGCAGGACTTTCTCCGCATTGCGCCGCGCTCTCGTGCTTTCGATTGCGACTTCGGCGGCGTTGCCCGCGGCCGGGTGGACGGCGACAAGCTCGAATCGCGCGTTCGGGAAGCGGGCAAGGGCTTCATTGACGGCCATGTAGACAGGCTGTTCAAAGGCGACATCGGGCCTGTCGAAACGAATCTTGACCAGCGGCCGGGGCGAAGCGGGAACGCCTGCGGCGGCAGGGGGCGGATACGCGGCGGGCGCCATCGACGGAGCGACATACGCATCGCCAAACTCTTCGCCGGGAGAAGGGGGCTGCGGGATCACGCCGCCATAAGACGACGCGGCGACCGGGACGAACGTGGCCTTGCCGACGCTCGAAAACGGCCTGTTTGAAAGGCTCTTGCCGAAAAGATCGCCGGTATTGATGGCGAGCGAGAGCGTGCGCAGGTTGTCGCGCTCGGTCCCGAGATAAGCGGTTGTCCGTGTAATATCGTCATTGACGTTGTTCAGCAGCCGCTCGACGATGACGATGGTGTTGTTGACGGCGTCCTCAAGCTGGGCAAGGCGCACATGGTCTTCCTCGATCGCGCCGGAAAGCCCGTACGCGGCCCGCGCCGATTCGAGCAGGAACGACGCCATCGAGGCGGTGCCCGAAATCTCGACGGCAAGCCTGTTCAGGTCGGCTACATTCTCGGAAAGCTGTTCAAGATTGGCGCGCGCTATATCCAGCTTGTTGATAAGGCGCGGGTTGCCGGGCGTTGTGCCCGACTGCAGCTGCGTGCTGATGGTGGCGACGCTTGCATAATACTCGGCCGCCCGGTTCTGGCCGTTGAATTCGAGTCCGGCAAGGCGCTCGGAAAGCTCGGAAACCTTGCCCTGAAGCGAAAACAGCTCGCCGCGCAGTTCATCGGCCTTGCGGCTGACGACGGTATCCATGCCGCCGCCGTAATATTGCGGCCCCAGCACCTGGTGGGGATAGGTCTGCGGCGCGACGGAAGGCTTGCTGTAAACCCTGCTCCTGAGTTCCGGCGGCAGGGGTTCGTTGCTGATGACCAGGGCGGGGGGTTGCTCCATCGCCCGGGCAAAAGCCGGGGAATCGGCCACAAACGGGGTGCTGGCGCACAGCAGGGCCAGTGCACAGGCCCGGAACGAGCGGTGTTTTGCAGCCAAATATCTCATAATCTTAATATTCTTTGTTTTAACCGTACGGCTGACGGGGAACCCATCACACTGATAAGACACCTTAAAGCATCATTAGTGTCAAGCACAAGACCGAAAACTTATTGAAAAGTGCACAGATATCCCGTATGGTGCGCCCCAAAGCGCCCGTAGCTCAATGGATAGAGCGTCTGACTACGGATCAGAAGGTTGGGGGTTCGAGTCCTCCCGGGCGCGCCATTTTACGAATCGTCCCCCGCAAATCTTTGATTCTATTGCCGCCCCTTGATGATCCATAGCTGGGTGAGCTTGCCTTTGGCGAATCCCCAGTTTCCATCGGTAATATTGCAGTTTTTGTCGAGCCCGAATTCGATGGGGCCTTTGCGCCGGTCCTTGTGCTCCCATTCCCCGGTAAGGCTTTCCCCGTCGGCTCCCATGGTCAGGTGAAGCATCTGCCTGCAATCCGGGGAAGGGCCGTAGCAGCACTCAAGCCCGTTGCCTCCCGGTTCGCACATCATGTCGCCGGCGATGGACTGGTACGTTCCCGCAATCATGTCCATGGTGCAGGTGCTGCTCCATGCCTGTTCCGGGACGGGAACCGGATATCCTTCCTGCGCCCGCGCCGGAAAAGAAAAAATAATAACAACTGCAAATAGATATGATAATTTTTTCATTCTTGTTCTTAAAACGAATGCGGCGCCATTATCTATTAATTGTAACTATTTTTTAACCGGGTATGAATCACAATTTATATATTCTGATAAGTCGATCTTATTTTCATATCAAATTATAATTTTCTTTAGCTTTTTCCGATATTTATAAAAGGGTAGACTGGTAATAAACTTGCTGAGGGTGAATCGGGTAATAGTATGGGCCGCAATATAAAAGACGAAGCGCCGGAAGTTTTCATTCTCGGCGAGGACGAGGTTCCTCCGGGGCTGAAGGGCCGTCAGGGCGGCAAAAGCGCCGGCGACCTTGTGGCCGCCAAAAAAGGCGATCTTCAGAAAGACGGCAAGGACAAAAGCGGCCGGATCGGCGACCGCCTGGTGTCGATGGGCATTATTTCCGAAGACCAGCTCAACGTCGCGCTTCAGGAAAAAAAGGTCACCGGCAAGCTGCTGGGCGAGGTCCTGGTCGATCTCGGCTTTATCGACGATGAAACGCTTTCAACTTTTCTGGCCGAAAGCTCCGGTTTCGACGTTTTCGACCCCAGGCACACAATTCTCGACGGCGCCGCGCTGGGGGTCATCGAAAAACCTATAGCGATGAAACACCATGTGCTGCCGGTTTCAATCGATGAATACGAAGCCGTCGTGGCGATGTCCGACCCTTACGACGTCGTGGCGATGGATACGCTGCGCCGCTATCTCCCAAAGGGAGTCGTTATCAAGCCGATCGTGACGACGCCCTCGATTCTTTCCGAAGCGATCGACGCCGCCTACGGTTACGCAAGTTCGATCAACGATATTCTCAAGGAGCTGGAGGAGGGGGCCGCCGCGGCGACCGATCTCGCCGGCCTGAGCGAGGAGGAAGCCTACGCCCACCCGATCGTGCGTCTTGTCAACGCGCTGGTCTTCGACGCCGTGAAAATGGGCGTGTCCGACCTTCACTTTGAACCTGAAGAAAATTTCGTCCGCCTCCGTTACCGCAAGGACGGTGTGTTGTTCACCGCCCAGACGCTGCACAAACAGCACTGGAGCGCGATCTCGCAGCGCATAAAAATCATTTCCAACATGAACATCGCCGACAAGCTCTCGCCGCAGGACGGGCGTTTCAATATGAATGTCGGCGGCCGCCTCGCCGACTTCCGCGTTTCATCGCTGCCGACCGTGCATGGCGAAAACATCGTTCTCCGGGTGCTTGACCAGAGCCAAAGCATCATGCCGCTCGGCAGGCTCGGTTTCAGCGAGGAAAACCTTGCCAAGATTAAAAGGGCGCAGGAACGCCCCGAAGGCATCATCATCGTCACCGGCCCGACGGGTTCCGGCAAAACGACGTCGCTTTACTCGATGCTCAACGAGATCAACAATATCGAGGTCAACATCCAGACGCTCGAGGATCCCGTCGAATATTCGCTTGGCGGCATCCGCCAGACGCATGTCCGCGAAGGCGTACTTGAATTCGCGGATGGCATCAGGGCCATGCTCCGTCAGGATCCGGACATCATCTTCATCGGCGAGATTCGCGACGGCGAAACCGCGAACATGGCATTGAAGGCCGCGATGACCGGGCACCAGGTTTACACGACCCTGCACACCAACGACTCTTTCGGCGCGATTCCCCGCGTTCTCGATCTCGGCCTCAAGCCGGGCATGATCGCGGGCGCCATTATCGCCGTCTTCGCCCAGCGCCTCGTGCGCATCGTCTGTCAGGGCTGCCGCGTTCCCCACACGCCCGACGCGGAAGAGTGCAAAATTCTCGGCGCCGATCCCGCCGCCCCGCCCCAGATCTATAAAGCCCGTCAGGGCGGCTGCCAGCAATGCGCGGGACAAGGCTACAGGGGCCGTATCGCCATTGCCGAAATCCTGATGTTCGACGATGAACTCGATGAGATTATCGCGAATAACGGCACAAAAGCCGATATTAAAGCGGCTGCGATCAGAAAAGGCTTCAAAAGTATGAAAGATGATGGCATTCTAAAGATACTCGAGGGAGTCACCACCCTCGCGTCTTTGGCTGACGCCGTAGACGTCAAGAAGTAGCCATCTCTTTTAATTAGCCATTCTGTTTTTTGCGGGAGCAGACCATCGAACGCTATAAATACAGAGCCATCAATATCAAGGGCCGCCCGGTTCGCGGCGTGATCGCCGCCACCAACGAGGTTGATCTTCATAACCAGTTGCAAAGCGCGGGCATGGAACTGGTGCAGTGCGCGCAACTGAATAAAAAGAAAGGGCTTGTAAGTAATCTGAGCTTTGGCAAGCGGGTGAAAATCCGCGACCTTATCTCCCTTTTCCTGCATATGGAGCAGATGCAGAGCGCGGGCGTTCCGTTGCTCGACGCCCTCGGCGATATCCGCGACACGACCGAGCAGGACCATCTGCGCGACATCATGTCCGAAATTTTCCGCGACGTTTCGGAAGGCAGTTCCCTGTCCGAAGCGATGGGTCAGCATCCCAAGGTATTCAATGAACTTTACATCTCGCTGATCGCCTCGGGCGAGGAAACCGGCGACCTTACGGCGTCTTACCGGCAGCTCATCAAGTACCTGAAATGGGTCGACCAGATGCAGTCGAAGGTGCGCAAGGCGACGCGCTATCCGATGATCGTCACGGTCGTCGTCCTGATTACGGTCGTCATCATGATGACCGTCGTCGTTCCTCAGATTGTAGGCTTCATCAGGAATCTCGATCAGGAAATTCCCTGGTACACAACGGCGCTTATGGGGACGTCCGATTTCTTCGTCGAATACTGGTACCTGGTGCTGATTGCCCCGATCCTTCTGTATGGCATATACAGGGGCCTGCGCGCCTCATCGGACGAAATCGCCTACCGGTTCGACCTCTGGTGGTTGAACATGCCGGTTTTTGGGCCGCTGATCCGGAAAATCAATATTGCCCGCTTCGCCCAGACTTTCGGCGCGCTCTTTGCCGCCGGCATTGACGTATTGCATGGGCTTGAGGCGTCGCGCAAAACCGTTAAAAACCTTGCCATCGTTGAGGCGCTTGAGGGTGTGCAGGAGCAGGTCCATGCGGGAAGCCCGCTTTCCGAGGCCTTCAACGCCTCCGGCGAATTCCCCAGCATGGTCGTGCGGATGCTGCGGGTGGGGGAGGAGTCGGGCAACCTGACGCAAGTCCTCGACCAGGTGGCGGAATTTTACACAAACGACGTCGATGAGGCCATCCAGGGTCTTATCGCGTTGATTGAGCCTTTCCTTACCATCGTTCTTGGTGGTATGATAATGTGGATTGCTGTGGCCGTCTTCGGTCCCATCTACTCAAGTTTCGAAAACATCGATTTCTAGGACAACCGTCCAAATGACGATACCTTTTTTAACCCCCGTCCGTACCGTGCTCCTGGTAGGAGACGAGGCCTTGTATGTCTACAAGGTCACGCACAATGCCGCGAAGCTGGTGGACAATGTTCCCTGGCAGACGGATGAATTTGAAGAGTCTGTCGTCCGCTTGATTCGCAAGGAGTGCGACGGCAGGCCTGTGCTCATCCTCAACGACATGACCGACCAGCACTTCAAGGGCGGCCAGCGCCTGCCGAAGGTCAATTCGATGGACCGCGCCAATGTCTTGCGGCGCAAGCTTCAGGTCGCTTTTCCTAACTACCCCATTCGCGGCGCGCTTCCCATCAAGATCAAGGACCGGGTGCCCCTGAAAACGGCGGATACCATCAGGCAGGGCGGCCTCTATCTTTTTGCCGCCGTTCCGAATTCGGAACAGATTGTGAAGACGCTGGAAGCGGTGAAGAATTCCATGGCGTCGATCGCCGGCTTCGCGCTTTTGCCGATCGAATCTTCCGATATGGTCAGGGCCATGTCGGAGGCCATTGCCGGCAGAAGCAAGTTGCCGTCCCGCTGGGTGGTTTTCATGGGCCAGCACCAGAACGGCGCGCTGCGGCAGGTGATTACCCGCGACGGCCAGCTCGCCATGACCCGTATGACTCCGATTTCCGACGCCGATGCCGATCCGCAGGTCTGGGCGAATGAGGTCGCTCAGGAATTCAAGGCGACCATCAGCTATCTCTCGCGTTTCGGTTTTTCTCCCGAGGAAAGCACCGATGTTATCGTCATCGCCAACCAGAAAGCCGGCGAGATCGTCGGCAAGCTGATCGATACGCCGTGCAATTACAATTCTTTTACCGCGCCGGAAGCCGCGCGTCTTCTGGGCATGAGCATAGGCCTTCAGGACGACGGCGTTTATGCCGAGCCTCTTCATGTCGCATGGGCGGGCAGGAAATCGAAATTCATCCTGCCGATGGAAGCGACTGAAATCACGAAAATTCACAAGCCGCGTCAGGCCGTTGCGGTGGCGATGTTCTTGCTGTTTATGGGCGGTTGCTATCTTGCATGGCAGATGATGGGGCAGGCGCAGGCGATGGTCACCGCGAAAACCGATCTGGGCGCCCAGAAAAAAGTGCTGGTCGAGGCCGAGGCGGAATACCAGCAGGAAGTCTCGCGCATGGAAGCGCTCGGCTTCAACATCAAGCTTATCCAGGGCACGATCTCGACATACGATGATTTTGAAACGTCCCGCATCCCCGTTCTGACCGTTCTCGACAAGATCGGCGACGGACTGGGCAACGATCTGCGTCTTGACCGCCTGTCGATCGACCAGATCGATACGCCGGCCGTCACCACTGAAACAGGCGAGGCAAGGCCCGCGAAGGCGAAGCTGGAAGCAAAGCTTTCCCTCAGCTTCCCGCCGACCATCGAAATAGAGACGGGCATGAAGGAAATCAACAATCTTGAGAAGCGGCTGGCCGCTGCCATGCCTGGGTATGAGGTCAGGATAACGCAGCAGATCGGCCGCCCCGAATACACCGCGACTTCAAAAGGCGAGGTGGGCCAGACCGTCGATGAAAACGCGGCCAAGGATTATCTGGCGGAGATCATCATAAGGGGGCCGAAATAATGTTTCAGGTCATCGGCGTCAAAAGAATCCTGATGCTCATTATCCTCATCGCCGCCAATGCGGCGCTGGCGGCTGTCACCTATCTGTACGTCATGCCGGAAAAGCAGGGCGTCGAGCAGCAGCTCAACATGACCCGCGCGCAGATATCGCAGAAGCGCGGCGAATCTGAAAGATTGAGAACCGAATTCCAGCAGATCCAGGAACAAAAAGCGAATTTCGAGAATATGCGGGCCGCCGGAATCATAAGCAACCAGAACCGCCTGGCCGCGCGCCGCCGCATCATGGATATCCAGGAATACTCACGGGTTCTGAAGGCAAGCTACGATATCGGCTCGGCGGAAGTCGAGCAAACCAAGGCCGCCACAGATATCCGCCACGTCATTCTCAACAGCCCCGTCGGCGTTGACATCGAGGCGATAGACGACAGGGACATATTCTCTTTCATCTACTGGATGGAAAACGCTTTTCCGGGGCATGTCGCTGTGACCAGTCTTAAAATCGAACGCGTTCTCGACGTCAATGACGCAACGCTGCGCGCCATCGGTTCCGGCACGCCGGTCGTTCTCGTCAGGGGCGCTATCGATTTTGTCTGGCGCACCATGGCTCCCGAAGAGGAAGTAAGGGCGGCGCAGGAATTTGGATCCGAGGGATTTTAGATGAAATCGCGCACTGAAATAAAAATGGGTTTGTTGGCGCTGGCGGTGGTGGCGTCCGTGCCGTTCGCCGTCCCGTCTCTTGCCCAGACCGAAGGCTCCCCGCCCGCAGCTACGCAGCCGCAGTCCGGCTCCGGCAATGTCAGCGGCATCGCCCAGGGGACCGAGGAAGCGCTGCTCGATCCCAACCTGTATGTAAACATCAATGAAGCCTATCAGCGCCATATCGCCCTGCGTAAGCCCGAAGTCGAACCGCAGGACATGAAAACGATTTTATTTACGCTCTGGCAGCACAAGCTGCTGGAGGAGCAGCGCCGCATTGGCGTGGTGACCCGCGCTCCCGGCCCCGGAGAGCCGCTGGATTCGCCGGGCGACAGGGTGCGCGGCCCGCGTGAACTCGCTCTCGGCGGCATCGTCTATGCTACCTCGCAGGACTGGGTCGTATGGCTCAACAACATGCGTGTGACCCCGGACGCCATTCCCGAGCAGGTCATCGATATCCAGGTCAAAAAAGACTACATCGAAATCAAGTGGTTTGATTCGTGGACGAACCTGATTTTCCCGATCCGGCTGCGCCCGCACCAGCGCTTCAATCTCGATACGCGCATCTTCCTGCCCGGGACCGCTTCGCTGTAATGACTTCCTCCACACCTCTTCTTGAAATAAAGGATGTCCGCATTGCCTACGGCAAGCGCGAGGTCGTCTCCGGCATTAGTCTCAGCGTACCCGAAGGCCAGGCCTTCGGCCTCGTCGGTCTGAACGGCGTCGGCAAGACGACGCTGATTAAAACTATCTTGGGACTGCGCGAATACGCGCACGGCTCCATCGCCATACAGGGCAGGGACCGCAATCATCCGGACAGCAAGAAGCTGATCGCCTATCTGCCGGAGCGTTTCGACCCGCCGTGGTTTTTATCCGGCATGGAGTTTTTGCGTTTTTCCATGAGTCTTTACGGCGCATCGAAGACGCAGGACGAAATATTCGCTTCCTCAACACGCCTTGCGCTCGATCCCGATGTGCTAAAGAACCGGGTGCAAACCTATTCCAAGGGCATGCGCCAGAAACTCGGAATATTGGCGACACTGCTGACCGGCTGCCCGCTGCTGATTCTCGACGAACCCATGAGCGGCCTTGATCCGCGGGCGAGGGCGCTGGTGAAGGATGCGCTGCTGGAAGCCGGCAAAGCGAATCGGACGGTTTTTCTAAGTTCCCATATTCTTTCAGACATGAACGAGATCTGCGACATGGTCGGAGTCGTCAGCGACGGACGCCTGATTTTTTACGGTACGCCGGAAGAACTGCGGAAAGAGGGGGGCAGCGACAATATGGAGCGCGCTTTCCTCAGCGTCGTCGACCGCCAGCAGAAAGCGGCTTAACGAATTTTAAAAAATTATTGAGTAAAAGATTCACTTGCCCTTGATATTTTGTTAGAATCAAAGAGGTGCAAGTTTCCTGCCTTCAAAGTGTTCACACTTATAGCCCAGATGGGGATTCTAAATGGCTTCCAATGAAAAGAATCATGACGGCGTCAACGAAACCGATGACGAGATAATCGATCTCGATGCGGAAAGCGGCGATCCTTCGGTCCTCTCGGCTTCCAGGGATGATGATTTTGAAGATGACGAGCGGGGCGATCTCGATGTGGACATCACCGGCGATGAAGCGGTGGATTTCGCTGACGAGGAGGGCGGCTCCAGAAAAGGCGGTGGCGGCAAGCTGAAAAAGATGGTCGCGCCCGCGCTTGTTCTTGTCATGGCGGCCGGCGTCGGCGGCTACATAGTTATGAACCCCCAGATTATAAGCGGCATGACCGGCGGGGCGCCCGCCGCGCAGCAGCCTGTGCCCTATATGGCTGCGGCTCCCGCCGCGCCCGCGGAAACGCAGGTTGCTGTTCAGGATATTACCGAAGGTTCCTCTTTCGCCCAGGCGGAGCAGGCCGGACAGGCGGAGCAGGCTCCCGAGATGTTTAGTAATTCCCTGCCGCAGCCCACGGTGAATCAAAATGAAGTTCCCCGTTCGCCGGATGAGCCTGTTCCGGATATAACCGAAACGGCTTCTGTTGAGTCTCCCGCTCAGCCTGAAACGCCGGTAGTGGCCGAAGTGTCTGCGGCTGCTGTCGTTGCCGAGCCGGAACCGGCTATCGTTGCTTCTGCTCCTGAAGCGTCGGCTGCCGAAGAAGGATTCCCCGATGAAATGGCGGCGGCCGAAGAATCTCCCGCCGAGCAGGGAAGCGCGGATGATGTTGCCGATGATATCGATGTCGCGGCGAGCGTTGCCGCGGCCGAAGAGCCCGCGGCCCCCGCAAGCACCGATAATTCCTCGGAAGAAATGTACAGGAAATTCTCCAGCGATGCGTCTTCTGCCGAACCGGCGGGCGCCGTTGGTGAAAGCATTCAGATCGCGCAGGCTGAAACTCCTGCCGCTCCCGTTGTAAGCGCGCCCGCGGTGGAGCAGCCGCCCGCGATGCCCGACCAGCCGCTCATGCCCGTGCCCCAGGCGCAGGAGCAGCAGCCCGCCTCAAATCCGTCGGAGCAGGCGAGCGGCACGGCGGCAAAGCCCGTCCCGCCTTCCGACAAGCAGTCCGCCGACGTTTACTATGATGGCCGCATTCCCACAGGCCCGATGGCCGCCGAAGCCGGTCCGCGCAAGGTCGACCCGCAACTCGAGCCCGCAAGCCAGCTGGTGATCGTCAAGAAAGCCTATGACGCAACCAATCCCGAAGCGTTGCTCGCTTCCGCCAACCGGGCGCTTCAGTTGAAGCGTTACGATTCGGCGCTCGAAATGTTTAGCCAGCTTTACGAGAAAAATCCGCGCGATCCCCGTATCCTGATGGGGAAAGCGGTCGCCCTGCAGAATTCAGGCATGGCGGATACGGCCATCAAAACCTATGAAGAGCTGCTGGATATTGCTCCCAATAACGCGGACGCCATGCTGAACATGCTGGGCCTGCTGCGTCAGCAATACCCGTCGGTGGCCCTGCGCCGCCTGCTGGATCTGCACGACAGGCACCCTAACAACCCGGGAGTCGCCGCGCAGGTTGGCATTACCCAAGCTGACCTTGGCAATCCTCAGGACGCCATGCGCTTTCTCGGCATAGCCTCGACGCTTGAGCCGCGCAACGCGCAGCACCTGTTCAACATGGCGATCGTCGCCGACCGCGCCGGTGATTTCAAAGGCGCGATAAAATATTATGAGCAGGCGCTTGAACTCGATGCCGTCTACGCGGGCGGCAGGAGCGTACCGCGGGAAACCATTTATGACCGGCTTGCGGTCCTCCGCAGGCGTTAAGGGCATAGCGTTGTGGACCTGGCGGCCCACGCCATTCATTTCGTCTTCGTTATTTTCACCGGACTGGTTCTGGGCAGCTTTGCGACAGCCCTGACATGGCGCGTTCCGCGCGGCATTCCGTGGGCCGCTATCGGGGGCAGGCAGAAGGAGTTTGCCCGTTCGCAATGCGTCTCTTGCCAAAAAACGATTCCAGTTCAGGATCTTGCACCCGTTTTCTCATGGATCGCTTTAAAAGGGAAGTGCCGCCATTGCGGCCACGCTATCGGCTGGCAATACCCGGCGATAGAAATCGTAACCCTGCTGGGCTGCCTTGGCGTTTACATGGTCTGGGGCTTTACCGCCCCGGCTTTCATTATAATGGCGGCCGTGCCGCTCCTGGTTGCGTTGCTGGCGATTGATCTGGAACACATGATTCTGCCGAACCAGCTTGTCGCCCTCGCGGCGGCGTTGGCCATTATTCTTATTGTGTATCAATATCTTGCATATGATGCCTCATTCGGTTTCGGGCGTCAGGCCCTGCAAAAACTGGCGGGAATGGCCGTTTTTGCCGGGGTCGCCTGGCTGATGGGCGCCGCGGTGGGTTTTTTGAAGAAAAAAGAAGCGCTCGGCATGGGGGACGTTAAATTCTTTGCCATGGCCGGCCTGTGGCTGGGGCTTGTCTATTTGCCATTTTTTCTTATTTTTTCGGGACTTATGGGTGTAATTTCAGGAATTGGTTACAGATACGCCTTAAAAAAAGAAATTTTTCCTTTCGGTCCCGCCCTTATTCTGGCCCTTTATGCGGGCCTGCTGCTGCAAGGGCTGGAAATCGTACCCTTTCTGGGGGTACAATGACTTTGTCAATCTGATCTATCGTCCTGATAGATAATTCAGTTCTGTTTACTTTCCGTTTGTACTTTTCAGTTAAAAATAAGGCAGATAGTTTTTCTGCGCGTGGAGGGATCCCTTGGACATAACGCAACTTCTTGCATTTACTATTCAAAATAACGCTTCGGACTTGCACCTGAGCCCGAAGAACCAGCCCGTCATCCGGGTCCACGGCGAGCTGAAGAGGGTGAAATCAGATCCCCTCGAAAGCGACGACATACGCTCGATGATTTATTCCGTGATGACGGAAGACCAGCGCTCCGAATTCGAGCGCGAGCTTGAACTGGACTTCGCCATCGCCCTCGGCGAAAAGGCGCGTTTCCGCGTCAACTCCTTCACGACCCGCACCGGCACCGCCGCGGTGTTCCGGGCCATTCCCTCGCTGATTCCGACGATGGAAGAACTGGAGCTTCCCCCGATCATGAGAAGGTTCGCCGAACTCGAAAAAGGCCTCGTCCTTGTGACCGGTCCCACCGGCTCCGGTAAGTCGACCTCGCTGGCCTCCATGGTTAATCACATCAATGAACGCGAAGCCTGTCACATCGTCACGATCGAAGATCCGGTCGAATTTTTCCACGTCTCGAAAAGAAGCCTCGTGAATCACCGCGAAATCGGCCAGGACACCAAATCTTTCGCCAAGGCGCTGCGCAGCTCCCTGCGGGAAGACCCGGATGTCATTCTGGTGGGCGAGATGCGCGACTATGAAACGATCTCTCTCGCATTGACCGCCGCGGAAACCGGCCACCTTGTCTTCGCGACGCTGCACTCGAACTCTGCGACCAAGACCATTGACCGTATCATCGACGTGTTCCCGACCGGGGATAAAGAGATGGTTCGCGCGATGCTGGCAAGTTCGCTGCAGGGCGTTGTCGCACAGACTCTGTTAAGACGCGCCGACGGCGCGGGCCGTATCGGCGCTTATGAAGTTCTTGTGGGCACGAATGCTGTCAGGAACCTGATTCGCGAAAACCAGGTCGCCCAGCTTTATTCGATGATCCAGACCGGCGCGCGCTACGGCATGGTGACCATGCAGGAAGCCATCGAAGCCTTGCTGGAAGAGGAAGTCATCAATAAGGAAGAAGCGCGCCGCGCTCTTCTCAAAACCACGGACGAGGAAGGCGACGACCGCGACGAGGACATCGCCTCGGCTGCCATCGGCGGCCAGCGCATGGAAGGCGGCGGCCGGGGTAAAAAAGTCGTCTCTGCTCATGCCGTCAGGGGCACTGGCGGTGACAGCGACGAGGGGTACTCGTTTTGAGCACACCCGTAGTCCTTCAATACTTCACGGCGATGAACGAGAGGGAGGCGAGCGACCTTTACCTTACCGTCGGCTTTCCTCCCACGCTGCGTATTGAAGGAGCGCTTGAGCCTATAAGGAAAGAACCTCTCTCCGTCGATGAAATCAACGATATCCTGTCTTCCGTTCTGACCAACCGGCAGCGCCGGGAATTCGAAACGCAGATGGAGCTGAACACCTCGCTCGATGTCGGCCCTTATGGGCGCTTCCGGGTGAACGTGCTGCGGCAGCGGCAAAATCCGGCCCTCGTTCTGCGCCGGATCATTTCAAAAATTCCGACCTTCGATCAGTTGCGCCTGCCGCGGCTGCTCGAAAGACTCTCCCTGGAGAAGAGGGGGCTTATTCTCGTGACGGGCATGACCGGCTCCGGCAAATCCACCACGCTCGCCTCGATGATCAACTACAGAAATCAAAGAGAGCAGGGGCACATCATCACCATTGAAGACCCCATCGAATATTTCCACGAGCATAACAAATCCGTCGTGACCCAGCGCGAAGTAGGGGTCGATACCGAATCCTACGGCATCGCGCTGAAGAACGCGCTGCGCCAGCGCCCCGACGTCATTCTCGTCGGCGAGGTTCGCGACCGCGAGGTTATGGACCAGGCGTTGACCGCCGCGGAAACCGGCCATCTTTGCCTAGCCACGCTGCACACGACCAACGCCTACCAGTCCATCGAGCGCATCGTGAATCTTTTCTCCGAGGACTTCCAGAACCAGGTTCGCCTCAACCTGTCCATGAACCTGCGGGCGATCATTTCCCAGCGCCTCGTTCCCTGTTCCAAGGGGGGCATGACGCTGGTCATCGAAGTCATGCTCAACCAGGGCCTCGTGCGCGAACTCATCCATACGGGCGACATCGGCAAGATCAAGGACGTCATGGAGCAGAACAACCAGATGGGCATGTGCACCTTCGACCAGTCGCTGGAGCGCGCTTACCGCGAAGGCCTCGTGACGGAAGAAACCGCGATCTCCTACGCCGACCAGCCGGGCGACCTCAAGATCAGGCTCAAGCAGATCGGCCTCACCAGTCAGGGCAAGGAAGTCCTGCGCGAAATGGATACATCCCTGCTTTCGATTCAGAAATAATCGCGCGTCCGAATCAATCTGGAAATAGCTGTTAATAAAAGAACCGGTGGACGAATTTTCGTCTATTGTGGATAACTTTTTTTTGTTATACCCTTGTTAATAAAGTTCGCTCACGCTTTCCCATACGTGACACCCAACCCACCGGACGGTAAAAAACATGTTTGATTTGAAAAAGATTTCGGGCGCAACACGTACCTCGCTGGTGGCGCTAGGCTTCGTCGCCTCCAGCATCGCGCTGACAGGCTGTGATCTCACGCGCAACCAGATGAAAACGGACAGGGCCGCGCATCTGGAGTTCCAGGATTTCCGGGACAGTCTTGCCTCACGCCTTCCCATGGCGGAGCAGCAGGCCGAGAGCGGGACGGACAGCAAAATCCCCTCGCTACAGCCCTATGTGGCGCAGCCCTCCGAGAATCTTCAGCCGATGCCGCTGGTCTCCATCGCGGTGAACCAGACCGTTCCTCTGCGCGACGCGCTGTTTGAACTCGCGAAGCAGGCCAATTACGACGTGGAGCTCGATCCCCGCATCACGGGCTCGATCATCTTCACCGCGAAGGAAAAGCCTTTCGATCTGGTCATCAAGCGCATCGCCGAAATATCCGGCCTGCGCTATAAGTTCACCGACGATGTCCTGCGCGTCGAACTCGATACGCCGTACACGAAAACCTATAAAATCGATTACCTGAGCTTTGTCCGGAGAAACACCAGTTCCATCCGCAACGACATCGCCGTCGTGACAGGTTCTGGCACGAACACCGGCTCCGGATTCGAAGCCGCGAACGAGAGCGAGGCCAATTTCTGGGCCGAGCTTGAAACGAATCTTACGCAGATTCTGGGCGTGACGTTATCGCGGGGCGGTCTCAAGACCGCCGCCGATCCGCAGATCACGGCCGTTCAGCAAAACCCGGCCCCCGTTGAGCCCGTCGTGGTCGAGGGCGAAGCGGGTGGTGAAGGCGCTCCCGTCATCCAGACCCAGGCCCCGCAAGCGACGCTTCAGGTCAATTCTCTCCCCTCCACCGATCCGAACGCCGCGGCTACCAACCAGTATGGCAGGACGCAGGATCAGGATCCCACCAAGGCCAGCTTCTCGATCAACAAGCAAAGCGGCATGGTTTCCGTTTACGCTTCCGAGCGCCAGCATGAGGAAATCCGTGAGTATATGACGGAACTCAAGCGCTCTTCCACCGCGCAGGTTCTCATCGAGGCGAAAATCATGGAAGTTTCGCTGAGCGATGAATACAACACCGGCATCGACTGGAGCCGCGTCGCCATCGGCGACAAGGCGACCCTGCTCGATATCGCCCTGCCGATCCAGCCTTTCCTTGATGCCGACGCGGCGCCGACGAACGGTGTCGCCTTTACGATGGGCGGTAGCGACGTCAGTGTCGTCATAAACGCGCTCTCGCAGTTCGGCACGGTTCGCGCGCTGGCGAGCCCGCGCCTGACGGTTCTGAACAACCAGTCCGCCGCGCTTAACGTCGCGCAGAACCTGGTTTATTTCGAAGTCGAAATTGAAACCTCGCAATCGCAAAGCAGCACGACGACCAATATCGACAGTGAAATCCGCAACGTTCCCGAAGGCATCCTGATCAACGTCCAGCCCTCGATCAATCTTGACGACAAGACTGTCTCGATGGCGATCCGGCCGACGATCACGAATGTCGAGCAGTTCCAGTCCGATCCGGCCGTTGAAATCCAGGCCGCCGCGCTCGGCGTCAACGTCACCAGCAACGTTCCGGTGGTGCAGGTGCAGGAATTCGACTCGGTCATCAGCATGAACTCCGGCCAGGCCATGCTGATGGGCGGGCTGATGCAGGACAGGGAGCGGACCACCGAGCAGGGCGTGCCGATCCTTTCGGAAGTGCCCTTTATCGGCGAGGTGTTCCAGTCGCACGTCGACCATATTCAAAAGACGGAACTTGTCGTCTTCCTGAAAGCGACCATCGTCGAGGGCGGCAACAACATCCACAACACCGACCGCGAGCTCTACAAGATGTTCTCGCAGGACCGCCGCCCGCTCGACCTGTAATTGCTGAAAACAAAATCCATAAATCAGCGGGCCAAAAGCCCGCTGATTTTTTATTCCGTCCATTTACCCCTCTCCCATTGGGCGAGGGATTTTGCTAAACTATTCCGGACCAACAACCGGAACAGCTTTCATGCTCTCACCCCCCGTCATAAAATACGCCCTGACCGCTGCCATCCGCGACCGCCTGATTCTCTCCATGTTCCTGCTGATGGCGGTAGGGGCGAGCCTCGCGATTTTCCTCGGCTCCGCCGCCATCACCGAATCCGACCAGTTCGCCGTGGTGTTCGCGGCTGGCGGCCTGCGCTTTGCCGGCGCCGCCGGGCTCGTCCTGTTCATCGTGTTTTACCTGCGCCGCTCTTTTGAATCAAAGGACGTCGAATTCCTGCTCTCCCGCCCGGTAAGCCGCGTTTCCTTCGTGCTCTCGCACTCCGCCGCCTTTACGATTCTGGCGACCGTGATCGCTTTCTTTGTTGTGCTGACCGTCTGCGCCCTCGCGCCGAAGGCCGTCGGCATGGGCCATATGCTGTGGGCGGCGAGCCTGCTGGTCGAATACATCATCATCGTCAATGTCGCCCTGTTCTTCGGCATGGTTCTGCCGAGCGCCGCCGCCGGCTCGCTGGCCGTTTTCGCGCTCTATCTTTTAGCCCGCATCATCGGCCAGATCCTCGGCACCATCCACGCCGGCATGAGCATGACCGGCTTCAACGTCCTCAGCAACACGATGCACGTCATATCCCTGATCGTCCCGCGCCTCGACCTGATGGCGCAGACAACATGGCTGATCTACGGCCCCGGCGACATAAGCTTCGTCTTCATCCTGGTGCAGGGCGTCACCTATTCCGCCCTCGTCATCCTCGCCACCCTCGTCGACCTGACGCGCAGGCAGTTCTAAAAAAGACTAACCACGAAAGCACGAAAACACGAAATTTTTTGAACTCCGCGCGAAGCGCGAAAGAATAACTCGACCCGAAAACCTGCGGCGCTTTTTTAAAAAACTTCGTGTTTTCGTGCTTTCGTGGTTAAACTTTTCTTATTCGTGTCCATTCGTGGTAAAAAAACCTTTCTTCTTCGCTCCTTCGCGTCTTCGCGGTAAAATAAAAACCATGCAGCGCATAACGATCTTCACCCTCTGCGTCCTCGCCTTCCTCGTCCACACCGCGTTCTCGATAAGCGCGTGGGGGATCAAGCCCTCGTGGGCCAACGTCCCCCCGGTGCCCACCGAGGAATCCGCCGCCATGATGGCCCTGGGCGATGAGCAGCTCGCCTACCGCATGATCGGCCTCACCATCCAGAATCTCGGCGATATCGGCGGTAATATCACGCCGCTCTACCAGTATAATTTCGACCGCCTCGGCCGCTGGTTCTTTCTCGAAGACAGGCTCGACATGCGCTCGAACTTCATCCCGTTCCTCGCCGCCTATTATTTCGGCGGCTCGCAGGAACCGGAAGACCTCGGCCCCATCATCGAATATCTCTCCGTGATCGGCCAGCGCCCGTACACCGATAAATGGCGCTGGCTCGCCCACGCCGTTTACCTCTCGCGCTTCCGGCAGCACGACCTCGACAAGGCGATGGGCCTCGCCCACGTCCTCGCGGGCATGTGGCAACCCGGCATGCCCGCGTGGGTGCGCCAGATGCCCGCCTTCGTCTCCCTGCAGCAGGGCGACAAGGTAGCGGCCTACGCCTTCCTGATGTCGCTCCTCAAGGACGAAAGCCAAAACATGCACCCCAACGAAGTGAACTTCACCGTCGGCTACATCTGCGAACGCCTCCTCGACCCGGCAGAAGCCGCGAAACACCCCTTGTGCAATCCGAAAAAAGAAAACTGAACCGCCAGGACGCAAAGACGCCAAGTCAAGGCGCGAAGCGCTTAAAAAATGAAACGCAAAGTACGCGAAGTCGCGCAAAGTATATCGCGTCTGTTGCCTTCATTCCGGAAAAACTTTGCGTTACTTTGCGTACTTTGCGTTTCAAAAAAGCCTGCGGCGCGGGCTTCTTTGACTTGGCGTCTTTGCGTCCTGGCGGTTCAAAAACCCTGCGTTGTGCCTATCCCCGTTTCTCTATAAAATGCCGACTCATGGACCATATCCGCTTTTCCATTCCCGAACTCTTCTCCCTCCTGGGCGTCGCCCAGTGCGTCTATTTGCTGGTCTACATGCTGTTTCGCGCGGGCGACGTGCGCCGCGCCGCGATTCCCTTTATTTATTTCCTCGTCATCGGCGCCGCCTTCTTCCTCGATTTCGCGCAGCGCTTCATCGGCGAACTGACCGCCTATTATGAAATATTCCGATGGTTCGCCTGGTTCATGGGCCCGCCGCTCAGCGTGCTGCTCATCGTCCAGGTCGCCCGCATCCGCGAGGTTCCCGGCCCCGGCAATTTCTGGGTGCTGTTCCTGACGCCGCTCGCCTATGTCGTCTCGGTGTTCCTCTCGCTGCGCCATCCCGAATGCATGTTCCCCGACCGGTGCGAAGTGCTTCACGAATGGCTGGTCATAACCGGCCTCGTCGCCGGCGCGGTCAGCATGCTGACCATCTGGGCCATCAGCGGCATGATGAACGAGCTCTACCGCGAAAAAACCGGCAAGGACCGCTACTGGCTGATTCTCACGCTCATTTTCGTGAACCTGTTCTTCCTCGCGATGGAACTGGCGACGCTCACGCCGATGGTCGCCCCGTCCGACATCGTGATGATTCGCACCGTCCTCGGCCTCGGTCTTGTTTATCTTGCCAGCACCAGCCTGTTCCGCATCTACCCGCAGGCCCTCGTGCTGCTCCCCAGAGGCGAAAAGGGGGAAGGGGGGATGAGCGAAGCCGACCTCGCGCTCGCCCGCAAAATCGAGCGGCTGCTCGACATGGACAAAATCTACCACGAACCGTCCTACGGCCGCGCCGAGCTCGCCCGCGAACTGGAAACCCCGGAAACCATCATTTCCAGAATTATTAACGCCCATTTCGGCAAAAGTTTTCCCCAGCTTTTGAATGAGCGGCGGGTGGAAGACGCAAAGCGCCTGCTGCGCGAAACCGACGCCTCCGTCAAAATCATCGCCGAGGAAGTAGGATTCAATTCCACCGCCTCCTTCAACCGCGTCTTCCGCGACCTGACCGGCCAGTCCCCCAGCGAATATCGCAGCGGCAAATCCTGAGCGCCGCAGGCAAAGAAGTTTTAACCGCCAAGGCGCAAAGACGCCAAGTTCGCGATATCTTGGCGTCTTTGCGCCTTGGCGGTTAAAACTTCTTTATTTAAAAGTTTAAACGAAGCAGGGAAGCCAAGGGAAGTACACGAAAAGGGATTCAATCTTCTTCGTGAACTTCTCTTGACTTCCCTGCTTCGTGTTAACCCTTCTTATCCGGCTTATCTGTGTTCATCTGTGGCAAAAAACCCTCCTCAATAAAAACAATTTACCTAAAATTTTAGCTAAATCCCTGTTATCACAATAAAATCAGACACGTACGTACACCCCCCTCTCACTTTGTTTTTATGAACATACAACTTGTTTGTTTAAGCCTTCCCCTTGATTTTCTTAATGTTTCATTCACAAAAAAACTGCAAGCTGAATAAAGAAATGGGAGTGTTCCGTCCCGGTTTTGCGTGTATAATCGACGCAGCCAGTTCTGGCATTCCTTGCTTTTTATTAACAAAAAACAAGTTACCAAGTTCAACCAACTGAAGGAGATGGAGATGGGTAAATCAAGAGTTAAAACGGACCGTCAGGCGGGCCGTTGCCGCGCCGTAGCGAAAGAGGCGGGCCGTTGCCGCGCCGTAGCGAAAGCGGAGGCGGGTTTCACGCTCGTCGAACTGGCCGTGGTTATGATCATTATCGGCCTGCTGATCGGCGGCATCCTGAAAGGCCAGGAACTGATCGCCAACGCGCAGATCACCGGAACGGCTTCGGCCATTAAAGGTATTGACGCCGCGACGACGACATTCCGCGATACCTACGCGGCAATGCCGGGGGATATGATTAACGCAAACACTAGATTGCCATCATGTACTGGTGATTGCATCGTTGCCGGTGGCAGTACTGGCAATGGGCGTGTGGATACTACGCAAATCAACGCTGCTCCCGGAGCCGAAAACATTGCATTCTGGCAACAGCTTTCGGCGGCAGATTTGATTACAGGTATTGATCCTGCTCGTGGAAACACTTGGGGTGGAAACTACCCGTCCGCACCCATTACCGGCGGTTTTCATGCCGGCTTTTGGGCAGGCGGTGCTCTTGGTGCTAATACCGCCAACGGCGGAGCGAGGCCTGGTCATTATCTGGCGTTAAATAATACTCCTAATGCTGCTCCTACCGGCACGGCTTTGAGCGCTACGCAGGCAGCAAGAATTGATCGTAAGCTGGATGATGGCGTCGGTAACACGGGTAGTATTTTCCCGATTAATGGAACAACAGCTTGCTCCAACGGTACGGGTGTTTACCAAGAAGCAACGGGTGGCGCGGTTTGCGACCTGTTCATCCGCTTCCAGAACTAAACCGGATTTAAGTTAAACGGAAAAAGGCCCCGCCACCGGGGCCTTTTTTCTTTCCGTCCCTTTCTTCCCTCTCCCGGCGGGAGAGGGCAACGAAGCTTGCCCTGCAAAGCCCCTTGGCGAAGCAGGGCTTAGCGGAGTGGGTGAGGGGTTACGGTGCTGAATAGTTACCACCGTAACCCCTCACCCAGCTACGGCTAGGCGCTGAAGAAGCGCCAAGCCTCCGCATCCCTCTCCCGCAGGGAGAGGGGGAAATCACTTCCTCGTCACCGCCCGCTCCAGCGCTTCGCGAATGAACCGCTGATACGGTATCCCGCGCTTCTTCGCATGTTCCTTCAGCGCGGCCAGCAGCGAATCCGGCACCCGCATATTGATGCGCGCTTCTTTCTTTTCGAACTCGAAATGCATGGGTTTGAAACCGGACAGGTCGTATTCGCTCAGGTCGGCTTCATCGACGAAGCGCTCGGCTTCCTCGTCCGTCCTGAGTAAAGGCATCTTTTTCAGTTTCTTAGTTTTTCGTTTGTCTTTCATAGTGGCTTACCTCTCGTTGATGCATATAACGGGCGCTGACGGGCCGGATCAGGGTATTCTCGCCGCGCTGCCGGATCGTGAATGCGACCAGCAGCCATCGTCCCGATCTTGTTCGTCCGATGGCCCGCAGACGCTGCTCTTTCAAGGAGTGATGGGAATCGGCATAAATACCGGGCCCATCATGAAACAGTTCTTCAATTTCTTCACGCAAAACCCCATGCTTCGCGCATTTAGGCCAATTGCCGTCATCCCATTCAAATCCGGAACTTATAATACCAGTATGCATAAATGTATGTACATTTGTCAACAATTTAACTTTTTACGCGAAGTGCCGGGGTCACGAAGAACAAAACTCCGCTTCTCCGGCTCTCCGCGTAAAAAACCTTCTACGCCGCCTTCTTCCCCCCAACCGCATCCGCCACGCCCTTCAGCAGATCGAGCGGCATCGGCAGCACCACCGTCGCGCCCTTCGCGTTCGTGAACTCGCCCAGCGTGCCGAGATACCGAAGCTGCATCGTCTCCGGCCTTTGCGCCAGTATTTTCGCCGCCTCGTCGAGCTGCTTCGCCGCCTGGAATTCGCCTTCCGCGTTGATGATCTTCGCCCGCCGCTCCCGCTCGGCCTCGGCCTGCTTCGCGATGGCGCGCACCATGCTGGGGTCTAGATCGACATGCTTGATCGCGACATCCGTCACCTTGATCCCCCAGCCGTCGGTGCGCGCGTCCAGCATTTCCTGGATATCCTTGTTAAGCTGGTCGCGCTTGGAAAGCATGTCGTCCAGCTCATGCTTGCCGAGCACCTCGCGCAAAGTCGTCTGCGCAAGCTGGCTCGTCGCCTGCATGAAATCCTCGACCCTGTTGACGGCGAAGGCGGGGTCCACCACGCGGAAATAAACCACCGCGTTGACCTTGACCGAAACGTTGTCGCGCGAAATCACATCCTGCGAAGGAATATCCTCGGTGCGGATGCGGATATCCACCATCGTCATCGTCTGCAGCGCGGGGACGACAAGCTGGATGCCGGGATTGCGGCTGCCCGAATATTTGCCGAGCGTATAAACGACCCCCCGCTCATATTCCTTGACGATCCTGAACGACGCGACAACGACAATAACGGCGATTACAAAAATGACGGCGATGAATTGCATGACAGACTCCTTACGATTAAAATTTTTTACCACGAATGAACGCGAATGAACTCTAATCAAAAAATCGTCATCCCGGCGAAAGCCGGGACCCATAGGATCTATCCGTTCCATCGTATGGATCCCGGCTTTCGCCGGGATGACGATTCAAGAGAAATTCGTGCTTATTCGTGTTCATTCGTGGTAAAAAATCCTTACTCCACCGTCCTGATCTTGATCTCCAGCCCCTCAACCTTGCTCACCAGAACCTCATCGTCTTTTTTCAAATCATACGTCTCATCCGAAAACGCGCTCCATATTTCGCCCTGCACCCGCACCCGGCCCTTGACGCCGCTCCATTCCACGATCTGCGCCGTGCCGCCGACCATGCTCTCCGGCCCGGTGCTGATCTTCTGCTTGTAAACTTTGGCCGTCAGGTACGCGGTCAGGCCGACGGCGGCAAGGCCCGCGAACGCGATCCCCCAGATCACGCCCCAGTTGAACCACCCCGGCATGCTTCCCGCCTCGAACATGATCGCCGCCCCTGTGACCAGCGCGGCGACGCCGCCAAGCCCGACGATCCCGAACGTGGGCAGAAAAGCCTCCGCAACGATAAGGGCGATTCCCAGCAGTATAAATGCCGCGCCCGTCGTGCCGCCGCCTACCTGCGGCATGTGCCTGACCTTGGCGTTGGGGATTCGGGAAAATTCGTCGAACAATTTCTGCATGTCGCGCTCGTCCCGCTGCGCCTTGTCCGCTTCCGCCTTCGCGGGCTCGTGAGCGCCGTTCGTGGTGAAGAAGTGAGCAGAGGGAGCGGAGCCTTCACTGGCGAAGGCAGATGGGAACAAAAGGAAAAGAGATAAAACTACGGCCAGCAGCAGCCGCAAAACTCCCCCCTTGATCCCCCCGCTTGCGGGGGGAAGGGAGCGAAGCGGAAAGGGGGGAGGGACGCCGGTCAAGCAGCCACCGCCTTCTTGCTGTCAAGCGAGCGTATCAGCGCATCCCCCATCGCCGCCGTGCTGATAACCGTGCAGCCGCCCGAAGCAATATCCGCCGTGCGCAGCCCTTCCGCCAGCACGTCCTGCACCGCTTGTTCGATCCTGTCGGCAACGTCGCCCCGGTCGAAGGAATAACGCAGGCACATCGCGAAACTCAGGATCATCGCCAGCGGGTTGGCCTTGCCCTGTCCCGCGATATCGGGGGCGGAGCCATGCACCGGTTCGTACAGCGCATGCTTGCCGGAGCCGAGCGAGGCGGACGGCAGCATCCCCAGCGACCCGGTCAGCATCGCCGCCTCGTCCGAAAGAATGTCGCCGAACAGATTGTCGGTGACGATCACATCGAACTGCCGCGGGTTGCGCAGCAATTGCATCGCGCAGTTGTCCGCGTACATATGCGAAAGCTCGACGTCCTTGTACTCTTCCTTGTGCAGCTTCGTCATTTCCTCGCGCCACAGCTTGCCGGATTCCATGACATTGGCTTTCTCGGCGGAGCACACCTTGTTGCCGCGTTTGCGGGCAAGTTCGAACGCGGCTTTGCCGATGCGCCTGATTTCCCATGTGGAATAAACCTGCGTGTTGAACGCCCGCCGCTCGCCGTTGTTAAGATTCTCGATCCCCCGCGGCTCGCCGAAATAAACTCCTCCGGCCAGCTCGCGCACGATCAGGATATCAAGCCCGCGCACCACCTCGGGCCGCAGCGTGCTCGCATCGATCAGCGCGTCGAACACGATGGCCGGGCGCAAATTCGCGAACAGGTCCAGCTCCTTGCGCAGCCGCAAAAGCCCCGCCTCGGGCCGGATCGCGTAATCCACCGCATCCCATTTCGGCCCGCCGACCGCGCCCATCAGCACCGCGTCCGCGCTGCGGCACGTCTCCAGCACATCGTCCGCCAGCGGCGTTCCGTATTGATCGATCGACGCGCCGCCGATCCGGTCTTCCCACATCTCAAAGGCCACATTCGCCCGCCGCTCCAGCCAGCCAATGACCTTTTTGACCTCTTCCATCACATCAGGGCCGATCCCGTCGCCGGGGAGAATAACAAGCTTATGAGTCATTTTTATAAATCCTTTTTTGGAACCGCCAAGGCGCCAAGACATTAAATTATTTCTTCTTGGTGCCTTGGCGTCTTGGCGGTTAAATTATTCACTTCCATAGCCACGATTTTTCAGTTTTATTCTTTTTCTCATAGGCGGCAATCGCGCCTTCCTTCTCCAGCGTCAACCCGATATCGTCCAGCCCGTTCAGCAAACACCGCTTCCGGAACGGATCGACTTCGAAACTGAAAACATTATTCCCCGCCGTCACCTGCTGCTTTTCAAGATTGACAGTGACCGGCTCCGACGGAAACTCCGTCGCCCGCGCCATCAGCGTATCGACTTCCTTTTGCGTCAGCACCAGCGGCAAAATCCCGTTCTTGAAACAGTTATTATAAAATATATCCGCATAACCCGGCGCGATCACGCAGCGCAGTCCGAAATCCAGCAGCGCCCACGGCGCATGTTCGCGCGAGGAGCCGCAGCCGAAATTCGCCCCCGCGATCAAAATCTGCGCGCTCCGGTAAGCCGCCTTGTTGAGCACGAAATCCGGCTTCTCCGCGCCGCCTTCGTCATAGCGCATGTCGTTGAACAGATTGACGCCCAGCCCCGTGCGCTTGATGGTGCGCAGGAACTGCTTCGGGATAATCATGTCGGTATCGACATTAATCATCGGCAGGGGGGCGGCGACAGCCGTAAGGGTGGTGAATGCTTTCATAGACAAAGAGTATAAAAGGATTTTCAGAAGAGCCTATAAAAAATTTATTTACATATATTACATTCTACGCCGTTTCCGCCAGCTTCATCGCGGCGAAAGCCTCGAACATATCCATGTCGTACATGGCGGCGCCCTTGGATTCGCGCATGCGGCTGAGTACGCCGCTCACGGTAATGTCCCGCTTGCCGAAATGCGGCCGCGCGATGCTGTAGCCGTCAAAGCTCTCGATGATGCAGGCAAGCCGCACCGGCGCGGATAACTCATCCCCCGTCTTGCCCAGAAACCCGCCGCCGTCCATCTGCTCGTGATGGTTCAGCATGATGTCCTTCATCAGGTCGATGAACGGATGCGAAACCCCCGCCAGCCCCTTGTCGGCGATGCTGATGCCCAGTTCCGTATGGCTGCGCCGTAATGTTTTTAAATCGTTCTCGGGTTTTTCAATCGTATCCCATATATGCAGCGGCAAAAGCTTCTTGCCGATATCGTGCGGCAGCATGGCAAGATATAGATTCTCCGCGGCCGGATCGGAAAGCCCCATATGCTTTGCCGTCCTGCGCATGTCCTCCGCCACGCGGCGCGCATGATCGTGGAAGTAATAGGTCATGTGATAGGAGGAGGGGAGGTTCTCGGCGACCCACGCCTCGCGCTTCGCATCGAACGATTTCAGCGCCGCCATCTGCTCATCGATAAACGCCCTGACCTTCGCCGCCGTTTCCGGATCGTCGTCGAGTGTGAAATCATCGGGCCAGAGATTCTGCATGGAACCTATTATACCTCAGACTGCTTTCCCCGCGAAAGCAGTCAGATTCATGGCGCCGGGGCCACGGCCTTGACCGGCTGCATGTGCGCAAGCTGCGCGGGCGGCTCCGGCGTCCTGATAAGCAAATCTTCATCCGCTATGTCCGCCTTGAGCCACAGATACTCCGCGAGATTGACCGGAATGCCGCCCGGCGGATTGCAATGGTCTTTCGCCGCGTTCGCATCGAGCAGGTAAACGAGATAATGCACCCCGCGCACCGTGTCGATTTTCGGCGCCTTATCGCCTTCCTTTGAATGGCTGTGGAACACGCCTTTCAGCCCGCTCGCCGTCGGGTTCCACAAAAGCCAGTATTGCCCGATATCCGGCCTGGTAAGCACCTTGTCGAACAGCCGCTCCAGCGCTCGCCCTTCCGGCGTGCCGGTATTGGGCTTGATGCGGAATGAACCCTGGCTGTGGCCGTCGGTAATGAAATGGGCATTGTCCTTGGGCGCAGCCGTATCCTGGCCGGCCTTTTTGCTCAGCCGCAACCACACTTCGGGTTTTTTCCCCGGCTCTTCCTTGAAATGACAATAAACCGCAATCGGCTCTCCCGGTTCCATGCCAAGCAGTTCTTCGGGTTTCAGCGCAGGGATCACCCGCGCGATTTCCGCCGCAAGTTTTTCCTTCGCTTCCTCGAACTCTTCCATGCGCCTGACATACTGCTGAACGCAGGACAGACTCGCGCCCCCCGCGATGAACACTTTATATGTATGGTCCTTGATCCCCTCCAGCCTGACGCTGTGCTTCGCCGGGTCGAAATCGGCGGGCAGGGAAGTCCCGGCCTTGTTCTGCGTCAGCAGGGGCGGGCTCAGATAGCCGATTCCCTTATGAACAAGATCGCCGAAATCGGTGGTGTAAATCTCATCTTCGGGCACTGTTACGGCGCATGTCGGAATGTGATGTTCGTTCTTGTAATCGTTGGGGCAGAGCATGAAATACCGCTCCGCGGCGTCCGAACAAACGATATGCGGATAATGATTATAGGCGCGCGGGTGTCCGCCGGTATGCTGCTCGATCTGTACCGCGGGAGTATCAAGACGGAGCCGCCGGACAAGATCGGGGCGCTCTTTCTTTATTTTATCCATGACCTCGCGCCGCAACAGATTGCTATCGCGCGGATGCATGAATCTGTTTTTGTGGCTGCGGCTGACAGGATTGTCCTTGATAAGCTTTTCTTCCAGCGCCGCAAGCTCTTTCACGGCATCCGCCGAACTGCCAAGCAGCTCATAAACGGCATAATAAGTATGTAACCCGGTCATCGGCGCTCTCCCTGTTTATTTTCCGTCATGAGAACACACGCCGCGCCGGACGGTCAACCGGCAAAAAGTTTGGCTGGATTTTTCGGAAAAACTATTTATAACCATAATTAATTAAAACCGGGGAGATTGAAAATGAGAAACCTGCGTTCTGCTTACCGCGCCATGCTGGGGGTTCCGTTCCTGCTGGGAACGTTGCTTGTCCTGCTCCCGCTGCAAGCCTACGTCATCGGCCCTGTGTTCAAAAACGAAAATCTGGTGCCGCGCATGGTCAATTCCGGCATCCGGCGCCTGCCGAACTCGTAGCTCCCGGCCAGACGGAAATAAGGAAAGCGCCGATTGTTCCGGGGTAGAGCTTCCAAAACTGCTTTTCCAGATTTAACCACGAAAACACGAAAACACGAAAAAGCCGCGCCGAAGGCGCAATTATATTTTGACCACGAATGGACACGAATAAACTCGAATAATTCGTGCTTATTCGTGTCCATTCGTGGTCAAAAACCTTATTGACTGGCGCTATGCTTTTTTCGTGTTTTCGTGTTTTCGTGTTTTCGTGGTTAAACTTGAGAAAACAGATACCGGGTTGTCCAGGGAGAGGGCAAAAATGATTTGTTTTACGGCCCGGAAGATCCGGATGGCCGGGGCTGCTCCGTCCGCAGCAGGATCGGATCCTTGCTGACGATGGGAACGCTGCCCCCGTGCGGGATAAAAAGAATCCGCTCAAGCCCGATGGCTTCTTCTTCGCTCATTTCTATCCCGTCTTCGGGAATGAAATGGCCTGCTACTAATTGAAGATTTTCCCCCTTCTTATACCCGACGGGGCAGTACATATAAAATTCGTCCCTGCCGCTGGAAGGATGCGCGAAAATTTCCGGATAAGTGGCATAAGCGCGGACTTGTCCGCTTTCATCCCCGCCATATTCCAGCACCGGCGATTTCTGCCCCAGAATTTCCGCAAGCTTATGTATCTCTTCCATGGGGGCTTTTATGCCGGACTCCGAAATCTCAATGGAGCGCCGGATCGCCTGCTCGCTTTTTCCTGTCAGCCTGTACCAGACGCGATTCATGTGGCCTCACAATTCCCTGACATCCGTCAGTTTCCCCGTAATCGCCGCCGCCGCCGCCATCGCGGGGCTCATCAGGTGTGTGCGTCCGCCGCGCCCTTGCCGCCCTTCGAAATTGCGGTTGGACGTCGAGGCGCAGCGCTCTCCCGGCTCCAGCCTGTCCGCGTTCATCGCCAGGCACATCGAGCATCCCGGCTCGCGCCAGTCGAACCCGGCCTCGATGAAAATTTTATCGAGGCCTTCCGCCTCCGCCTGTTCTTTCACAAGTCCGGAACCGGGGACGATCATCGCGTAAACATTGTTCGCGACATGGCGTCCTTTCGCGATCTCCGCGACCGCGCGCAGATCTTCAATCCGCCCGTTGGTGCACGAACCGATAAACACCTTGTCGATGCCGACATCCTGAAGGCGCGTCCCCGGTTTCAGTCCCATGTAATCGAGCGCGCGCTCCATCGATTTGCGCCTGCTCTCGTCCGCCGCTCCGGCGGGATCGGGCACCGATCCGGTAATCGGCAGAACGTCCTCGGGACTGGTTCCCCACGTCACCAGCGGAACGATGCTCGCGGCATCGAGCGTAATTTCTTTATCGTAGCGCGCGCCGTCATCGCCGGGCAGCGTCTCCCAGTACGCAACCGCCTCATCCCCCGCTTTTCCTGTCGGCGCC